>Ga0209191_1000072_pt1 | contig 80657 bp, 75 predicted proteins | sample S_130626_EF_Meta_FD_187320 | JGI IMG/M metagenome (GOLD analysis project Ga0209191, IMG submission 187320) | Freshwater microbial communities from Lake Simoncouche, Canada to study carbon cycling - S_130626_EF_MetaG (SPAdes) (version 2) | ecosystem: Environmental > Aquatic > Freshwater > Lake ...
CGATGAAGAGTTTGTGATAAAGCCGTCACAAACCATGCGCATCATAAAAGAACCCGTTTGCCATCCACTGGCGATGAGACCTTTAAAAATGGTATTTTCCGCGGCTTCCTTACTGACATGGAAACGCTGAGGATCATATTGACTAGCGAAGTCAAGAATCTGTGATTCCGATATAGTCATCGTTCCACAATGGATAACTTGACCTTTAAAGAAATCTTCCCAATAATAAAAATGACTCATTTTCTGTTCCTAATCTCATTCATGAACTAACTTTTTGTAAGCGCTGTAACATTGTAAAAACTCCACTTGTCCGCAGTATTAACTTGTCACCTACTTTTAAATAACAATCCGCAAAGCTCATTTTCGCGCCAATCTTATGAATTTTTATTTCTGTATGAACCCAGTCGCCAGGTTTCGGACTGGCAATAAAATCTGAATTTAGGTGCACTGTCACCAACTTTTGTGGTGGATCCGTCGCTCTTGACAGGTTGTATCCCAATGCAGAATCTGCCATCGAAATCAACATTCCACCATGTGCGGAACCCCAAATATTCGTATGCTTATCTTCTATCAAGATGCCAAAGATTTTTTCATGATGCCCATCATCATGAACATAATTCTTATAGTACCAGGGCCCGAGTAAAGTCAAAAATTTTTCTGCTGATGCAGACATTGCGTGATGTTCAAAACCCTCTGGAATACTAGATATGGTCATTTTTATACTCTAGATGAAGGTTTAAAGAGCGATCTATTAGGAAGCCTTTTCTCTATAAAAGCCAAAAGGATTTCTTTAGCCGCAGGTTGTTGTAACAACTGGATAAACTCATTAAATTCGTTATCGATTGTTTCATTAATTGCAGCGCTATGATGTTTTTTTAATAATCTTTTACTCGACTGTAATGAATTAACTGGTTTCAAAGCTAATTGACAACAAATATCTAGAGCATTGGTTAGCAATTGCTCTTTGGAGCATATCTGATTGATAATTCCAGCACGATAAGCTGTTTGACTATCGAAATAATTCCCCAATAATAAGAGCTCATTACTTAATTTTGTACCGGCTATAAAGGGTAATATATAGCTTGATGCACCTTCTGGGCTTAAACCAAGATTGACAAAAGGTAGTTGAAATTGAGCATCCTCAGTAGCAATCACGTAATCACAATGCAGCAGTAGAGTAGTACCAATACCAATGGCTTTTCCACCAACTGCGGCTACCAAAGGTTTCTGACAATTAGCAATCAGTTTTAAAAAATCAAAGGCGGCTGATGCGTCCCCTTGAATAGGTTTAATAAATTCATTTAAATCATTACCTGAAGTAAAAAGATCCTCTTGAGCATGTAAATAAATAACATGCACTTCTGAATTAGACTCTCCATGCTGGATTGCAACCTTGAGAGACTGGTACATTGAAGAGGTAAGAGCATTTTTTTTCTCTCGACGGTCAATTTCTATCTCTAAAATATGCTTATGAATGCTAACTTTTATATGGGAATTTGTATCTGCTTGAATCATTAATTTCCAGTATTTTAAATAGAGTGGTTCATTTCTATTATCAATTAAAAAAAGATTGCCTTGTTCAAGTTTAAAATAGAAACCTATGTATACAGTAAAAGAAATCTTTAGTACCTTACAAGGTGAAGGGGCACAAGCTGGAAGAGTTGCCGTATTTTGTCGTTTTGCCGGTTGTAATTTATGGTCGGGACGCGAAGAAGACCGCCTTAATTCAGTATGTCAATTTTGCGATACTGATTTTATTGGCACAGATGGCATAGGGGGTGGGAAGTACTCCACCGCCGCAGAATTGGCAAAGGCTATAGAGCAAGAATGGGCTAAGATGAATTTATCCAGCACCTATCGTTATGTGGTTTTTACTGGTGGAGAGCCACTTTTACAGTTAGATGATGAATTGATTCAAGCATTAAAGGATGAGCAGTTTGAGGTAGCAATTGAAACCAACGGTACCTTATCTGCTCCTAAGGGCATTGACTGGATTTGTGTTAGCCCTAAAGATGGTAGTAATTTAGTCTTATTACAAGCTGACGAAATCAAGTATGTTGTTCCGCAGAATAATGAAATTCCTCAAAGGGATAAAATCATCCAACGACTTAAGCGATTTGAGCAAATGAACTTTAAACATTTTTTTCTCCAAGCCATGGATAGTCCTGCTAAAGATCAACATCTCCAACTTGCCATTGAGCTATGTAAAGATCGCCCTATATGGCGATTAAGTATTCAGCAACATAAATATTTAAATTTACCTTGAGAAACTAATGTCAATATTTCAAATTACCAGAAGGCTTGAATTTGATGCGGGTCATCGAATTCCAAATCATCTAGGTCAATGTCGCCACCTTCACGGCCATCGTTACCAAATTGAAGTTACTTTACGTGGTGATTTAAACCAAAGTCAAGGAAGTTCGGAGGAGGGGATGATGATGGATTTTGGACATATTAAATCGATCATGCAAGAATTGATTATGGATCCTTGGGATCATTCTTTTTTTGTGGCGAGAATCGATACGCAACTAATTGGTTTTTTAAGTACAATCCCTGATCACAAAACGACCATCATCGACGTTGTTCCCACTGCTGAAAATCTAGCCAAAATTGCTTTTGATCGTTTAGCCCCTGTATTCCTAGAGAAATACCTAGGCCGCATCCGTCTTTATCAATTAAGACTTTATGAAACTCCCAATTGTTGGGCAGATATTTTTGATGAAACAGCTTGACCACCAACATTGGATGAAAATTGCTTTAGAAGAGGCAAATCAAGCTGCTTTGCAAAATGAGGTGCCTGTAGGTGCAGTATTAGTGTTCAATAATCAAGAAGTATCTCGGGGGCATAATATGCCACTCCAAAGTCATGACCCAACAGCACATGCAGAAATCATCGTGTTGCGCAAAGCAGCTACTACACTTGAAAACTATCGTTTACCAGGCCTTTCTATGTACGTAACATTAGAGCCTTGTTTAATGTGTGCAGGTGCCATCATGAATTCCAGATTATCCAATGTCTATTTCGGTGCTGCTGATAGTAAAACTGGGGTTGCTGGAAGTGTGATGAATGCTTTTGAGAATACCCAACTGAATCATCATTGTGCAATTGAGGGCGGAATTTTGGCTCAAGAATGTGCGACAGTATTAAAAGATTTCTTTAAAATCATGCGTATAGCAAAAGTGTAAAATGTCTTTATGAATGCTTCCTTATTGCCTATTTATTGTTTTGCTCCTTCAGGAAAAATAACTGATATGGAGTCCATTACAAGAGGAAAGTCCTTTCTCGAGGGGCAGGGGTTTGAACTTCATAATATCGAATGTGCGAACCGTGTTTATCAACGATTTGCTGGATCTGATCAAGAAAGACTTAATGAAATAAATGACCTGCCTGAAATAACCTCATCTATTGGCCCTAACATTGCCCTTGCTATGCGGGGTGGGTATGGGATTTCACGACTTTTGCCCAACATTCAGTGGGATCGACTTGCCAAAGCAGTCGATGATGGTTTGGTGATTATGGGGCATAGCGATATAAGCTCTCTGGAAATTGGCTTATTTGCCAAAACAGGAAGAGTTAGTTACGCTGGCCCAATGCTTAGTTATGATTTTGGGGCTCAAGCAGCCGAGTTATCTCAATTTACCCTACATCACTTTCAAGAGGCTGTGCTTCATCAAAGGTTTGAGGTTCAAGTTCAACATCAGCAACATTGGTTAGAAACAAACCAAGTGCATTATGAAGGCACGCTTTGGGGAGGAAACTTAAGTATTTTAGTGAGTTTACTAAACACATCATATTTCCCGAATAAACCATTGATTAAAAATGGTATTTTATTTATTGAGGATGTCAATGAACACCCATATCGCGTGGAAAGAATGCTCCTACAGCTTTTACAGGCTGGAGTCCTTGACTCTCAGAAAGCCATTTTGTTTGGTGATTTCTCAAGCTATCAACTCAGCCCGCATGACGACGGTTACAGCCTTAATGCAGGTATTTCTTTGATCAAATCTCAGTTAAAAGAGCTCGGGGCAAAGACCCAAATCCTCAACAATTTACCATTTGGTCACTGCCGTGACAAGTTGACTCTACCAGTTGGCGGCAAGTGCCAAATAAACGCCAATAGAGATGGTTTTCATCTAAAAAGTATTTGATACGCCTTATCCAGAGGGTATTTCTTGCTGTTTTACTTTTAAAAACAATTGCTTCAGAACCCTAATGCAATGTTAAAATAAGCATCTTTAAACGAATTCACTACTTTTTTCCTGAGTTATCACGTGCTAGCAACCTCCAATATCACCATGCAGTTTGGGCAAAAGCCCTTGTTTGAAAACATTACAGTTAAATTTGGCGGTGGAAATCGTTATGGGCTAATTGGTGCGAATGGCTGTGGTAAATCGACTTTCATGAAGATCTTGGGCGGGGAATTAGAGCCGTCCTCTGGTCACGTGATGCTTGAACCGAATGTTCGTTTGGGGAAATTACGACAAGATCAATTCGCTTTTGAGGAATTTCGCGTACTTGATGTCGTAATGATGGGTCATGCTGAAATGTGGCTAGCAGCTCAAGAACGCGATGCAATATATGCCAATCCTGATGCTACAGAAGATGACTACATGCAAGCGGCAGAACTTGAAACCAAGTATGCTGAGTATGGTGGTTATATAGCTGAAGCTAAAGCAGGGGAGTTATTACTGGGTGTTGGTGTACCAATCGATCAACATCAAGGCCCGATGAGCGCCGTTTCTCCCGGCTGGAAATTAAGAGTTTTGCTTGCCCAAGCACTTTTTGCTGATCCAGATGTTCTCTTGCTGGATGAACCAACCAATAACTTAGATATTCATACCATTCATTGGTTAGAAGATGTTCTTAATGAACGTAATAGCACGATGATCATCATCTCTCACGATCGTCACTTTTTGAACTCCGTTTGTACCCATATGGCTGATATGGATTTTGGGACTTTACGCGTTTATCCCGGTAATTATGATGACTACATGCTGGCTTCTGCCCAAGCCAGAACACAGCAAATGTCCGATAACTCAAAAGCAAAAGAAAAGATTGCTGAATTACAAGATTTCGTTCGACGATTTTCTGCCAATAAGTCCAAAGCTAGACAAGCTACTTCAAGGCAACGTCAATTAGAAAAAATCGAGGTTGCAGATATTAAGCCATCGTCTCGTCAAAACCCATTTATACGCTTTGAGCTAGAAAAAGTTCTGCATAATATTGCTGTTGAATGCGAAGGTATAACCAAAGAGTATGACCGCACCATTTTTAAAAATCTGAACATTACCGTACAACCTGGTGAAAAAATTGCAATTATTGGTCAAAATGGAGCAGGGAAGACAACTCTTTTAAATACCATTCTGAGTGAACGTTTTGATGGTATCCCCTCTGACCATGGAAAAGTCCGCTGGGCAGAGCATGCCAATCTTGGAGTAATGCCACAAGATACGAATGAGTGCTTTCCGAAGGATATGATCCTGTCTGATTGGATGAATTTATGGGCGAAACCTGGTGATGATGACCAAGCAATACGAAGCATACTAGGTCGATTACTCTTTTCAGGACCAGATATCACTAAATCCGTAAAGGTGATTTCTGGCGGAGAAAAGGGGCGAATGATTTGGGGTAAATTGATGCTGGGTAGACATAATGTATTGGCCCTAGATGAGCCAACCAATCATATGGATATGGAATCGATTGAAAGTATGCAAATTGCCCTTGAAAAGTTTAAGGGTACCTTAATTTTTGTTTCTCATGACCGTGAATTTGTATCTGGCCTTGCCAATCGTATTCTAGAAGTCCAGATGGATGGGACCGTCAATGATTTCTCAGGTAGTTACGAAGAATATCTTATTAGTCAGGGCCTAGAGAACTAATTTAGTTCTTTGAGTTCGTAAAGCGCATAGATGTACCTTCCAGAGTAATCCGTCCCCACACACTTTTTTTCTCATCTGGGCTCATTGCAACCCAATTCGACACTTCCATAATAGTTCTCCCGCATCCCTTACAGACGTCATCAAACAATGTAGAGCATATGCCAATGCAGGGAGAGTCTACATTTTCGGAGGCAATTCCACTAAAATCATTGCTCATTGATGAGTTCCTAGCTGGATCAACTCTATTTTGTAGCCATTTGGATCTTCGACAAACGCAATGATCGTATCGCCGCCTTTTACAGGCCCAGCGTCTCTTGTTACTTTCCCGCCTTTTTCTTTGATCTTTTGACAGGTAAGAGCGACATCCTCAACTCCTAAAGCGATATGTCCATAAAATCCACCATGATCATATTGATTTACACCATAGTTGTAAGTTAACTCTAATTCTCCTTGACTCTCTTTATTCCCTGCGCCATAAGCTAAAAAGGCCAAAGAGTACTGCTGATCAGGTCGATCAGTTGTTCTGAGGAGATTCATACCTAGAACTTCAGTATAAAAACTAATGGATTCTTGAAGGTTAGTGACCCTGAGCATGGTGTGGAGAAACTTCATTATTTTATCTTTCTATCAAACATGTGTTATTTAACATAATAATTATTATACGCAATTTATAATTTACCAGAAGGGAAAAGTCGAGGATTTAATACGTACTCTTCACCATATAACTTCTTCCAGCGAGAACTCAAACCATCCCCGATTTCTTTTTGATTATGTAAATATGCAAAATCAATCGCTGTAAGCTGATGTGTATTTTTTAAAGAAAGATCGGCTTCATTATCCAACAGGTATTTAACCACTTTGATGTGCCCATACCTTGCCGCCATCATCAAAGGCGTTGTGTCGGATGGACTTTGAGAATCGACATCAACTTCTTTAGAAATTAGAAATTTAACAATATCTAAATGACCAGAAGTCGCAGCGTAATGTAAAGGCGTCCATCCATCTTTGTCTGGCTCTGCGCCTATTTCTTCAACCATATATTTAACGAGTTCGAATTTACCTTTAAAGGCCAACATCATAAGTGCATTTTCAGTACTTTTATTTTCCATATTTATATTAATATCAGATACTTGCAAAAGATATTTAAAAACTTTATAAGCATCTTCTTTAACGGCGTAAGGCAATGAAGCATCGCCATATTTGCTTAATGTATTTGGACTTAAGTCTTTGTTCATCAATAATTTTTTAACGCCTTCAACATCATCAAAGCTTATTCTTCGAAATAAGGTATCAATTTCAGCTAAAACAATCTCTTCACTATAGCTTTTACTGTTCAGGTTTTGGGCAATGACTTCATAAGGAAAACTGATTAATAGGCTAAGTGCAAAAAGAAGTCGACGCATAGGTTAAATTAAATTTTAAATAATTGATGAAAGTTGCGGCTCGTAATCTGGCCTATTTGCTCTACGGAAACACCTTTTAAGTGCGCAACATATTCTGCAACATGGCTTACCCATGCTGGTTGATTTGTCTTCCCTCGATGTGGCACAGGTGCTAAATAAGGCGAGTCCGTTTCAATTAATAATCGATCTAAAGGGACAAATTGGCAGGTTTCTTTAATTTCTAAAGCATTCTTAAAAGTCACAATCCCTGAAAATGAAATAAAAAAGCCAAGATCAATTGCAGCTCTTGCCACTTCTTTAGTCTCTGTAAAGCAGTGCATTACACCGCCAACTCGGTCTGCACCCTCTTCTTTTAGAATGCGAATCGTATCATCTGATGCTGATCGGGTATGAATAATTAATGGTTTTTTAGTCTCGATCGCTGCAAAAATATGGGTACGAAAGCGCTCTCTTTGCCACTCTAATGCTGAATACGGACGATCATTCATGCGGTAATAATCTAAGCCGGTTTCACCAATTGCAAGTACCTTTGGATGTTGAGCCTGCTCAACCAACCACGCTATGGTTGGTTCAATGGTATCTTCATAGTCGGGATGTACTCCGACCGTAGCATATAAGTGCTCATAGCGAGTTGCTAACGCCAATACTTTTGGGTAATCCACAACATCCACACTAATACACAATGCTTTATCAACTTGAGCATTTTTCATGTTCAATAAAATCTCATCCAATTGATTAGAGAATTCTTCAAAATCTAAATGGCAATGCGAGTCAATGAACATAATGAATTAAAAAAGTTGTTTATATCGCATCAAAACTGCGTCTAATTGCACTTTTGGAAATAAGGGGTGATTGGCCAAACGCATATCGTCTTTCAAACTGGCCAAAAATTGTTGAAAAGATCTCTTATTTAAGTTGCTACAGGCCGATTTCATTTGCCCCTCTAGATGAGGAAAATATCGGGGCTTTTGACCAAATAGAACCAAATTCATATCAAAAGACCATTTTAAAATACTATTCAATATATCTAGCAAAGCATATTGTCCAAGTAATTCTATCATCTCACCTGAACGCAACAACTTGCATTGAGATAACTGGTGTGTAATGATGGAATCATCTAATGTTTTTTCATTTAGTGAAGAAATCACTTTCAATGGCGACCCAGTATGGAGAGATAATTTTTGCTCTAAAACTTGATCAGAATACTCTTGTGGGAGTTGTGACTGAAGCCAATTTACCGCCAATTCAAGTGAAGGTCTTGGTATAGGAAATAAATGACAGCGTGAGCGAATCGTAGGTAAGATTTTTTCTAATTGATTGGTCAACAAAATGAAATGTAACTGATTAGATGGTTCTTCAAGTGTTTTGAGTAAACAATTGGCAGCCTCAGCTTGCATTGCCTCTATCGGGTAAATTAAAACAACCCTTTTTCCACCACGATAAGAACCCAATTCATTACTTGAAATAATATTCCGAATTTGCTCAATACGGATAAACTTACTTTGTTTCTTATCCTCCCCATCCTCCCCTACTTGTTCATCTTCTACTGCAATAGGAAGTAGCTGCTTGAGAGCCTGCGGAACAACAATAAATAAATCAGGATGATTACCCTGACGCACCCAATGACAAGCTTCACATTTCCCACAAGGCTTACTGCTTACGGATTCACATAATAGATAATTGGCTAATTCAAGGCCAAAATGTAATTCCCCTATGTCCTTTTGAGCAAATAATAATAATGAGTGCGGGATTTTATTTCTAGAAAGTTCAAGAAAAGACTTACTTAACCAAGGATATAAAAAAGTATTTGAGGTAACAACAGGAGAGCTCATTACATACTCGCAATACGAGCTTTAAGCTGTTCTTGAATGACCATAATAGATAAGCTCGAATCGATTAAAACAAATCGTTGAGGATCATTCGAGGCTCTACGCAAATATTCTTGTCTTACCCGATTGAAAAACTCAAGATCAAGTTCTTCAAATTTATCAGGGGTTCTTGTTGCGCTTCGTCTTTGCTGTGCAGCTTGTGCAGATAAATCAAATAAAAAAGTAGTTTGGGGTTGAAGTAAGAAACTATGGTTATTCACTGCGCGTGATTGTACCCATCGCTCCAGGTCTTCTAAATCCTCTGCCAAAAGACCTCGACCACCACATTGGTAGGCGAAAGAAGAATCCGTGAAGCGATCTGAAATCACAATATCACCCCGGCGTAAAGCCGGTTCAATTACTTGCGCAATGTGCTCCTGACGACTCGCAAACATCAATAAGGCCTCAGTGCGAATGTCCATAGAATCGTTCAAAAGTGTTTCGCGTAATTTTTCACCAAGTGAGGTCCCTCCAGGCTCTCTTGTAATAACAATTTTTTTATCAGGATAGCGCTTGGCAATTTCTTCAGAAAAAAATTGAATATGCGTGCTTTTGCCAGCTCCGTCGATGCCCTCAAAGGAGATAAAAATGCCTGGATAATGGTTATTCTGAATATTCATCAAGTGATTCATTCGATCATTTTAACAGTGAGAAATTTTTAGCTAAAAACCAAAAAACATTAGATAATAGACCTGATGACTAATACTAATACAAGTTCAAAAACAACACTTGCTGACTGGACATTAATTCATGTTAATGGCCCAGAATCAATGCAGTTTTTACAAAACCTATTAACTAACAATATCCTACATTTATCTCTAGGATCAGAACACTTATCTGGATTTTGCTCTCCTAAAGGACGTTTATTAGCGAGCTTTTGGGTAAGTCATTCTAGTGATGAACATTATGATTTATGGATCAGTGCAGATATTTCTTCAGAGCTTGTTAAAAAGTTATTGATGTACAAATTAAGATCGAAGGTTGATATTACATTTTTGGACCCTTCTATGCAGATTTACGGGGAGCTTAGTAATACCCCATTCCAAACGAGTCCAAACAAGATGTGCAACTTACCGGCAGTTCGATATGAAGAAATCACCTATTACCGCAGAGTGATAGCCCAGACCAATACAGGTACTGATTCGACCCATGACTCCAATTTATGGCCGATTCTTGAGGTGCAAAGTGGCATACCGAGAATTACTGCCAATACCAAAGACTTATTTGTGCCGCAGATGATTAATTTTGAATCAATTGGTGGAATTGACTTTAAAAAAGGTTGTTACCCTGGACAAGAAATTGTTGCCAGAAGTCAATATCTTGGAAATATCAAGCGAAGGCTCAAAATAGGATCTATTGCACAATCGAGTGATTTAATTAAAATCATGCCAGGATCTGAAATTTATACCGAAAGTGATCCTGAGCAAGCATGCGGATTAGTGGTTTTATCTAGTTTAGACTCCTCAAAAGAAAGGTATCATTTACAAATTGAAGTCAAGTTATCTGAGTTGGAGTCCAATCTGTACTTCAAAAATGAAGATGGCAAGATTTCTAAATTCATCCATATTGAAGAGCCCCCCTATCCTTTATTGACGATCTAGTCTTATGTGTTTAATACTTTTTGCCTGGAACTCTCATCCTGATTATTCACTAGTTGTGGCGGCTAATCGTGATGAGTTTTATGAAAGACCAACTCAATCCATGTCATGGTGGGATGATCATCAGAATATTTTAGGGGCCAGAGATAATGCTGATGTCATTGGCCTGCGGGGTACTGCATTAGGACTTTCTGTAGATGGTAAGTTTGCGGCAGTGACCAATATCCGCGCGCCAAGTGAAAAAAATCCGGATTTACGAACACGAGGTGAATTAACGGCCAAGTATTTGTCTCAAAAATTAAGTGTCGATGAGTTTATCCAAGCGAATCAAAAAACATTTATGCAATATAACGGCTTTAATTTATTAACTGCCGATTTAAGTAAAGGCGATGAACAAGAACTAACTTGGATTAGTAATCGAATCTTAATTGGTGACAAGATTCGTCAACGGAAAATAGTAAGTCCACTCAAAATTAACCCTGGTATCTATGGCTTATCGAATTCTATGCTGGACACACCGTGGCCTAAAGTTCGTTTGGGGGTTGCTCATTTTGCCCAAGCCATAGCAATGGATCAAGGTAAATTGAATCATCCTGAACACTATCTCAAGTTTATGAGCAACGCAACTTTATTTTCCGATGCAGAATTACCTTCAACGGGTGTAAGCACAGATTGGGAGAGAGCTCTTTCGCCCATTTTCATTAAAACCGCTCATTACGGTACAAGATCTTCCACCTTACTTAGAGTGCGAAAAGATGGTAATTTTCAAATGCTTGAAAGACGATTTGATGGTTCAAACAATCATGAAACAAGCATTATTGAGGGGCAATTACAAGGCTCCGAACAAATCGGGCGTTAATCGTTTGGTATTTGACCTTTACGAACACGTGTTGGTAAATTTTTAAAATATTTAAAAGTGCCCGTTGCAAGACAACACAGCTTTTCTCCTTCATCAAACACCCTAGCCTCACAAAAAGCCATCGTTGTGGATTGATGTACCACTTTTCCAATTACATGAATTTGACCATTTGCAGCTTGCATAAAACTATTTTTTAACTCGATAGTCACCACACTACGATCATCAGGATCGGCAGAACGAGCCGCTACTGCCATTGCTGCATCTACTAAAGCCAACAAGACTCCGCCATGAGCGACTGACCAAGAATTCGTATGCTTTTCTTCTATGGTCAAGGAGATTTCTCCAATACCATCCTGCATTTTTAATAATTTGACCCCTAGAAGATTCAAAAATGGGACATCTAATGACAGTGCTTGATTTTGATTATTCATGTTTAGTTTATTTAAAGTAACTGCAACCAAATTTTACTTGAGAAAAAATAAGATTTGTTAGCGAACTTCTTAATTCACTTTAACTTGTAAGCGTTCATTAATTCTACTTTGAATTTATAATAAGCAAGAAAATGACATATATACCTGCCTCCCTCATCAACAAGGTACTTTAAATGAAAAAAACGGATCAAGAATATCAATCTAAGTTAAGCCCTATTGAGTTTGAAGTCACTAGAAAAGCCGCTACGGAACGACCTTTTACCGGAAAATATTGGGATACATGGACAAAAGGTAGTTATGAATGTATCTGCTGTGGTGCTGAATTATTTCTGTCAGACAGTAAATTTGATGCTGGTTGTGGCTGGCCTAGTTTTTTTGTTCCTGCGGAAGGTGCGCCTATTCAAGAGGTGAAAGATGTTTCACATGGCATGATTCGCACTGAGGTTAGATGTCAATCGTGTGATGCGCATCTAGGTCATGTCTTTGATGATGGTCCTAAACCTACGGGACTGCGTTATTGTATTAACTCTGCATCTCTTCATTTAAAACCACAAGAATAAAACTATCAATGAAATTTCTTTTTGAATTTTTACCCATTTTGGCATTTTTTATTGCCTTTAAAACATTTGATATTTATGTAGCTACGGGGGTGGCTATTGCGATTACCTTATTGCAAATGATTTGGTTGAAAATGAAACATCAACCCATCACTAAAATGCAGATATTTAATTTCTTAATCATCTTAGTATTTGGTGGATTAACCATTTTTCTCAAAGATGAATTTTTTATTATGGTGAAGCCAACGATCCTATATTGGAGTTTTGCTCTTGCTTTGGCCGTTAGTTTTTATCTCTTCAAGAAAAATTTAATTCAAATGGTGCTTGGTAAAGAAATTAAATTAAAAGACGATGCGGATGCAAACATTTGGACAAAAATCAACTTATCATGGGTTATCTATTTTGCAGTCTTAGGGGTATTAAATTTATATGTTGCCTACCCTTTTACAAAGGAGGCGGAAGAAACTTGGGTAAATTTTAAGCTTTCTTCCATCGGTTTACTCCTAGTTTTTATCGTTTTGCAGGGGGTTTGGTTGTCTAAATATATCCAATCTGATGAAAGTGAAACATCCTGAAATGACGCAAATCCACCCTCAAATTGAAATCTACAACAGTCTTCTGGTAGAACATCTTCAGCCCGATAGCATCGAAATTGTTGATGATTCACACCAGCACGCTGGCCATGCCGGACACACTTCAGCTGGTGCAAGCCACCTGACGGTTCATCTTGTATCAGATAAATTCCATGGCCTTTCTCGGGTTGCAAGGCATCGTTTAGTGTATGATGTCTTGGGTACTTGGATGAAATCCCATATACACGCACTTGTTATAAACGCTAAAACACCATCAGAAAAATGAAAATATCTAATTTAGTTAACACCCTTTTACTCGCATCTTCCATTGCTTTTAGTACGCAATCAATTGCTCAAAATGCTGTCGTGGTCAATGGCACCCCCATTCCTTTATCTAAATTAGATCGTTTGGTTAAAAATTCAGGGCAGGAAAATACACCAGAGATTAGAAATAAAGCGCGTGATGTTTTAATTACAAAAGAACTTATTTTACAAGAAGCGAATAAGCGTGGAATTACGAAAGATCCTCAAGTACAAGATGCCATTGAACAAGCGAAATTAAGCGTTTTAGTTTCAGCCGTTTTTGAAGATTGGATTGGTAAAGAGGGTATTAAAGATAAGGATCTTCAAACTGCGTATGACTCCCTGAAATCTCAAATGGGTGGTAAAGAATACAAAGCAAGTCACATCTTAGTTGAGAATGAAAAACTCGCTAAATCCTTATTAACTCAGATTAAAGCAGGAGCCAACTTTGGTGATCTCGCTAAAAATAACTCATTAGATAAGGGTTCTGCGGTTAACGGAGGAAGTCTGGATTGGGTATCTCCAGCCTCTCTTGTTCCTGAATTCTCAGATGCAATGGTTGCTCTTAATCCTGGTCAAATGAGCCAAACTCCAGTTAAATCTCAATTTGGATGGCACATCATTAAATTAGATGAGGTTCGTGAGCAAAAAGTTCCGACTTTAGCCGAAGTCAAACCGCAATTAATTCAAATGTTGACTCAAGATCAAAATTTCCAGAAAACAAAATTTACGGAAATGATGGAAAGCTTTAAATCAAAAGCAAAGATTCAATAAGGTATTAAATACTTAAGAATTTTTTGGGTTGTACATTACATTTTTTAAGATGTTTTACCCATTTCTTGGTAGGTAAACCTAATTCTTTCCTTACATATTGTGATCTTTTTTCTAAATCATCCCAAGAAATTTCTAGGTGCGGCCCCTTAAATGCAATCACAACGACATTGCAATCATGCACTTCATTAAAAAGTAGAACTCGATTTTCAAAAACATCACAAATGTGGTTGATATTAGTTTTAAAACTAGGATGTCTGCTAAATAAATTAACGGTCATTACACCAACATCTTTTAAAGTATCAAAACATCCTTCATAAAAACTCAAGGAGCTTAATGCTGGTCCTGAAGCTTCACCATTAAAAATATCCACTTGCATACTATCAAATTGGAGATGATTACTCGTATCTTGCACGTAATGTAGGGCATTATCTTGAATAACCTTCATTCTGGGGCTTTGCACATCCAACGCGAACATCGTTTGTGCAGCAACAATTATTCCTGGATTTAATTCAACACTGACGGTTTGAATCGTTTCATTTAAACGATTTGTAAATTGGGTTAAAGCCCCTGTTCCAAGACCTAATTGTAAGGTTTTCGTATTTTTTGCATCTAAAAATAATAACCATGCCATCATCTGTTGGGCATATTCTAATTCGATTGCGAAGGGTTTTTTGATACGCATCGCACCTTGCACCCAGGGAGTGCCTAGGTGTAAATAACGCACACCTTGGATTTCGGAAAAGGTAACAGCTTCATAGTGCATATAAGTCATCTTTAATTATTAATTGATCCAATAACGTGCATTTTTAAACATTCTCATCCAAGGACTTAAGCCATCCTCCCATTGAGACCATTCAGTTGGTGACCAACTCATTTGGGCAACACGGAAAACACGTTCTGGATGAGGCATCAATACAGTAAAGCGTCCATCTGCAGTTGTCACGCTAGTCAATCCGCCAGGTGAACCATTTGGATTAAGCGGGAATTTTTCGGTTGCTTGGCCATCATGATCTGTATAGCGTAAAGCCACCAACTCTTGATTGATTAAATTTGATAATGAACCTTTGTTAGAAAAATTGGCATAACCTTCACCATGCGCGACGATAATGGGTAACTGACTGCCTTGCATTCCGTCAAAAAAGATCGATTTAGAAGGGAGAATCTCAACTTGTACGAGTCGAGACTCGTATTGTTCAGAGATATTTTTAGTAAAGTAAGGCCAATCTTGGGTCCCCGGAATAATTTCGGAGAGTTGACTTAACATTTGACAACCATTGCAAACACCTAATGCAAAAGTGTTGGGCGCTTGAAAAAATTGTTCAAAATTATCTCTTAATCGAGAATTAAATAAAATGGATTTGGCCCAACCCTCACCCGCACCTAAAACATCGCCATAACTAAATCCACCACAGGCAACCAAGCCGTTAAAAGAACTTAACACTTGATTCCCTTGAATCAGATCAGTCATATGCACATCATAAGCATCAAAACCAGCTAAAGAAAATGCATAAGCCATTTCTTGATGGGAGTTCACACCTTGTTCACGAAGAATAGCAATTTTGGGTTTTTGGGTTACATTCAGATAATGTAAAACGGTTTTATCTTGAAGATCAAAATTAAGAATCGGAGTAATACCTGGATCTTGTAAATCTTCAACTAAGGATTGCTCGCTGAACGCACATTCTGGATTATCTCGAAGTGCGACAATGGCGCTACTAGGCTTTTCCCAAATTTGCTGTAGATCTTTTCTTGTCGCTTGGAAAATCTGCTGAGCATCTCGCCAAATTTCAATCACGTCTTTGCGATTGACTTTACCAATCACGTGGGAAAAAGCGCTTAAGCGGTATTCTCGCAAAATATCAAAAACCGCATCGCGATCTTGACGTCTAATTTGTATCACAAGGCCTAGCTCTTCATTGAATAATGCTCTTAAAGTATTTTCATCTCTTCTGCCAGAGACCTGTTTGGCCCAGTTCTTAGCATCACCATAGTCTGATTCGTGACCTTTTTCCAGAACAAGAAGATCGACATTCAACGCTATGCCAAGATGTGAGCAGAACGCCATTTCACAAATCGTTGCCAATAACCCACCATCCGAGCGGTCATGGTAAGCAAGTACAAAACCAGCGTCTTTTAATTGCGTAAACGCTGCAAAAGCATTCAATAGCAGTTCAGGATTTGCGACATCCGGACATATTGACTCTTCTTGATTAAAAATTTGCGCGAGAATACTGGCACCTAAACGATTTTCACCCTGCCCTAGATCAATTAAAACAATTTCTGTGTCACCAACATTTTGTAACAGTGGCGTAATAGTTTTCTTTACGTTCTCAACTGGTGCAAATGCAGAAATAATAAGTGACACTGGGGATGTGACATGTTTTGATTCTTGTTGATCCTGCCATTGGGTGCGCATGGACAATGAATCCTTACCGACAGGAATAGAAATTCCTAGTGCTGGACATAACTCTAATCCGACCGCTTTCACGGCATCATACAATTTGGCGTCTTCTCCCAAAGAGCCACATGCTGCCATCCAATTGGCCGACAATTTAATATGAGAAATATCTCTTACATCTGAACTTAATACATTGGTGATGGCTTCTCCGACGGCCATTCTTGCAGCAGCAGCAGAATCAAAAACCGCAATCGGTGATCTTTCTCCCATTGCCATCGCCTCACCGCGATAACCAACATAGTCCATCATGGTGACAGCACAATCAGCTACCGGAACTTGCCATGGACCAACCATTTGATCACGATGAGATAATCCACCAACGGAACGGTCCCCAATGGTAATTAAAAAAGACTTACTCGCAACAGTCGGGTGTTGCAATACCTGAAATATGGAATCTTGTAATGGAAATTCAGACCATTCTGACCGAAAAGAAGCTTGCTCTACTCTTTGAACATTCCGATGTGTTAATGGAGGTTTTCCAAGTAATACCTCCATCGGTATGTCGATGGGTAAATGCTGCCGGTTTGACTCGTCATAATGTTGATCAAATAAGACCAATTGACGATTTTGCGTTGTTTTGCCGACAACTACAAAGGGACAACGTTCTCTTTCACATATAGCTTGAAATCGATGTAAATCATTTTCTTTAATAACCAACACATAGCGCTCTTGAGATTCATTACACCAAATTTCTGCGGGACTCATCCCTGTCTCTTCCAGAGAAATACGTCTCATATTAAAAATAGCACCTAGTTTTGCACTATCAGCTAATTCAGGAAATGCATTCGATAAACCACCGGCGCCTACGTCATGAATGGAAACAATAGGATTATTTGTTCCAAAACGGATGCAGGTATTGATGACCTCTTGAGCACGACGTTCAATTTCCGGATTGCCACGCTGTACAGAATTAAAATCTAAATCTTGGGCATTAGCGCCAGTGTTCATCGAACTAGCGGCGCTACCACCCATTCCAATCTTCATACCTGGTCCACCAAGCTGGATTAAAAGATCACCTTCTTGAATATCTTTTTTATGGGTATGTTCATCACGTATAGAGCCTATGCCGCCGGCAATCATGATGGGTTTATGATAGCCCCACCGCTTACCCAATAGACTTTGTTCAAAAACCCGAAAATAGCCCCCAAGAATTGGGCGACCAAACTCGTTATTAAAAGCTGCGCCACCAATTGGCCCTTGAATCATAATATCTAATGGTGAAGCAATGGTACTGGGTTTTCCATAAGGTGATTTTTCCCAAACCATGGACATTTTTGGAATATGTAAATGCGATACAGAAAAACCCGTTAAACCAGCTTTCGGCTTACCACCAATACCGGTAGCACCTTCATCACGAATTTCTCCACCAGCGCCAGTTGAGGCTCCAGGGAAAGGCGATATAGCCGTCGGATGATTATGGGTCTCTACTTTCATTAAGGTATGCACAAGGTGATGTCGCTCTTCGTACAAATTGGTTTGGGGAGACGGTCCCCAAACAGCGGATTCACACCCCTCCATAATGGCAGCATTATCTGAGTATGCGACTACGGTTCCTTTGGGCTGTAAGCGATGTGTATTGCGAATCATCCCAAATAAGGTTTGATCCATGTTTTGTCCATCAATTGTCCATGAAGCATTAAAAATCTTGTGTCGACAATGCTCACTATTTGCTTGTGCAAACATGATGAGTTCAACATCCGTTGGATTACGGTTTAATGCTGTAAAGCTATCCAATAAATAAATGATTTCATCATCAGAAAGTGCTAATCCTAACCCAACATTCGCTTGATCAAGAGCCACCCGACCTAAACTCATTAGATCAATCAACTTGAATTCTTGATCAGTTAATACTTGGTACTGGTGCTCAAGAACTGCTGAATCAAGAACCACGGACTCCGTCATACGATCATGCGTCAATTGATATAAAAGCTGTTCTTGCACTTTAGATAAGCTCGATTTCGTAGCATATTTATACTGAAGGCCTTTTTCAAGACGGAGTAATTGAAAATTACATAATTTGGCTATTTCAGTAGCTTTGCTTGCCCATGGTGAAATAGTACCTACTCGGGGAATCACAAAATAATGCTTGGCACTCTCAAGCTTAGACGGATGATTACTTGATAGGTTGAGTAACCGATATAAATCAGATCGTTGTTCTGAGCTTAATGGAGTTTCAGTCCATATTAAATATTGTTCACGAGCTTCAAAGGAAAGAATGGGAAGATGATGCTTTTTAAAAGCATTAATTAGTCCATGCTGACGAAATTGAGAAAGTGCAGGAGGTCCGGATAAAAGGGCAAAAGTAGGCATACTCAGATTATACGAAATGCCATCGTGATTCAGTTAAATGATGATTGGCTGATCAGGCAACTCATTCGGGGTAATCACCTCAGCAGGGTAATGTTGACGTAAAACTTCATGAATCCGCTCAATTCCTAACAATACACCTTCTGAGAATTGCCTCTTTTTCAGTAAAACTTCCATTTCTTTACATACCTTTACCCAATAATCTTGTCCAGCCTTCAAATGAATATTTCTATCCGCAATAATTTCAAAATCATGATCTGCCATGAGGAGATAAATTAATACTCCATTATTTTCTTCAGTGTCCCAGATCCGAAATAAAGAAAATATTTCCAAAGCCCTCTCCCGAGCAGATTGCTGATGATAAAGCGCTATTGGCGATAGAGATGTTTCAACAACAAAACGAATTTGACCACTATGTGTATTCTCACTTTGAGTAATAGCTTGTTGAATACGTATTAATACATCTTTGTTAAAGTGTTTTTTCGTATTGCCACTATTAGCAAACAAGTGTTTTAAAAATCTTGAAAAATAGTCCATTACCATCCCCCTGAAGCGCCGCCACCACCAAAGCCGCCCCCTCCGCCCCCGAAGCCTCCTCCACCGCCACCAAAACCACCACGCCCCCCAAAACTCCCACCACCTCCAGGGAAGATAATTGGGCCACCTCTTCCACCAAAACCTCCCATCATCGATGCCACAAATCCAATCAGACCTGCAATGATGGCTATTCCAATAATTCCAGTCAAAATAAATGCTAAAAATCCAACAACACCAGCTGTCGTCAAACCTCCAAAAGTCTTGCCGAGGATCTTTTGCAAAATCCCACCCAAGAAGAGTGAGCCCATGAACGCAATCAATAAAGCGCCTTCAACGCCACTGGAGTCATTGGCAATACTGACTTCACTACTTTTAATAACTGGAGGTGGCAAATCCTCGCCACTAACCACCTTCATTAAACGATCAATACCAGCATTAATACCTTCATAAAACTGTCCTTGACGAAAATATGGGGTAATAATTTCTGAAATAATTCTCTTCGCAGTTACATCATTGACTGCGCCTTCAAGTCCATAACCGACTTCAAAACGAAGTCGACGATCATCTTTAGCAACTAATAATAAAATACCATCATCTACTTTTTTTCGGCCTAACTGCCATTTCTCCACGACTCTTAAAGAATATTGTTCAATTGCTTCTGGTTGCGTGGTGGAGACAATCAAAATAGCAATTTGGCTACCTTTTTGAGTCTCAAAATCAGCCAATTTTTGTTCTAGACCAGTGATTTGACTAGGTGTCAATGTTCCAGTTAAATCAGTTACCTGAGATTGTAAAACTGGGATTTTTACTAAATCAGCATCTCTTGCGGAACTCTTTTCATAGGCAACGCCACGATTATTTGGTGAGTTACTTAAATTCTGAGCATGTATAGAACCAAAGCCCTGGGTAATAAAGAGCATAAAAAAAACGGCTAGAAACTGTCGTCCTAGCACCCGCAATGATCTAAACATCAATTACTTAGCGTTGTTGAACTGAACTGTTGGAGGCTTTGCTATGACTGCCTCATTCTCAACCGTAAAGTTGGTTTTCGCTTTATAACCAAAAATCATCGCAGTCAAATTATTCGGGAATGTTCTCACCGACAGGTTATATTCCTGCACAGCCTTAATGTAACGATTACGAGCGACAGTAATGCGATTTTCTGTTCCTTCTAACTGTGCAGATAAATCTCTAAAATTTTGATCAGACTTAAGGGCTGGGTAGTTTTCAGAAACAACCATTAAGCGAGATAAAGATCCTTTAAGTTCATTTTGAGCCGCAATATATTTTTTAAAAGCTTCAGGATCGTTAATTAACTCTGGGGTTGCCTGCATGGAGCCAACTCGTGAGCGAGCTTCAGTAATTTGAGTTAATACTTCTTTTTCTTGAGTAGCATAACCTTGAACTGTAGCTACGAGATTAGGAATTAAGTCTGCGCGACGTTGGTATTGATTTAACACTTCAGCCCAATCAGCTTTTACTTGCTCATCAGTTGTTTGGAATGTGTTGTAACCACAACCCTGAAGAAATACTGTCATCAGTGTGATTAATGAAAAAGTTAAACCACGTTTTAACGTTAAATTCATAATTGCCCTTAAAGAAAATATATTAATAATTTAAACCCCTTTTCATGAAAATTAATTACTTTTCAAATATTCATTCATGAATGCTCTGAAATCTGCTTGGATAAGCCCTTTGCCCTTCGCAGAACATGCTCCTATTTTCATTTTTTCATAAGTAGTTTATATGAATTGATTACCTCAAACCAAAGAACCTGCCTTTAATGTTAAAACTTTATCACATAGCTGAGAAACTTCTGTGTCGTGTGTAACCATGACAATAGTGGTTCCAAAGTCCTGATTTAACTCAAACAAAAGCTCAATGACTCTCTGGCCATTTTCAGTATCTAAACTTCCGGTTGGCTCATCTAAAAATAAGATTTTAGGCTTAGTTATAAATGCTCTCGCTAAAGCGATGCGTTGTTGTTCCCCACCTGACATAGTGGCTGGATAGTGATTTGCACGATCAGAAAGTCCAATTTTAGTCAATAAACTATTTGCAAAATCGATGGTTTGAGGATTGATATGTCCAGAAATTTCCAGCGGTAAACAAATATTTTGAAATGCATTCAATTCAGGAATTAATAAAAATGATTGGAAAACAAACCCAACATCATTTTTTCGTAAGGCGGACCGTTGATCTTCATCCTGATCTTTTAACTCTTGACCAAATAAATGAACTGATCCTTCATACTCTGGATCCAGACCTGCCATAATACTTAACAAAGAGGATTTGCCAGAACCAGAAGCGCCTAAAATTGCTATAGTTTCTTTTGTGTAAATTGCAAAATTTACATCATTTAGAATTTTCAGTAATCCGGAATGGGCGGAAACCGTTTTTTGCAAATGTTTTACTTCAACCAATGGATTATTTAGCATTTAAAGCCTACTGATGAATAGATCAAACTTTATTATCGTACAGAAATTTATTTTTCTAATATCCCTGATGTTATGTGGATTTTATCTTTGCGCTCAAGAGAAAATTCCTCATCGCATTCTCATATTGGGAGATAGTATTTCAGCTGGATATGGGATACCTACTGGTACTGGTTGGGTCAATCTTTTACACGATAACTTAAAGAAAAATAATTATCAATTTACCCTATTTAATTCGAGTATTAGTGGTGAAACCTCCGCTGGAGGAAAAGTACGCCTTGCCAAGCTATTACAACAGCATCAACCCAATATAGTCATTTTAGAACTTGGTGCAAATGATGCTTTACGAGGCTTTCCTCTCGATACAAGCTATCAAAATTTACTCCAGATTATTCAAATGAGTCAAGCTAAAAATGCCCAAGTACTTATTCTTGGCATGAAGATCCCAAGTAATTATGGTCCGGAATATACTGCGCAGTTTGCTAATATGTATGTTGATTTAAGTAAAAAGACACAAAGCAAACTTGTACCCTTTTTTTTCGAAGGTATCGCCGCTAAACGAGAATACTTTCAAGACGATGGGATACACCCCAATCAATCAGCACAAGTGATTCTATTGAATAATATGCTGCCAGTATTCAAAAAGTTACTGCATTGATTTCAGCTTTTTGACTGGAAAACGCTCTTTCATGTTCGCAAAATAAGCTGCTAATTCATTTTGTAGATTTAAATCTGCAATTTGCTTAAATTGTTCAATTTGCGTTTTTGGGTTATTTTCTTTTGACTCTCTCACTTGATTCACACGGTAAATGGCTATTCCCGAGCCTGGAAGCTTGGCTGACACGACTTGCGGCAATTTACTTGCATCAACACCAAAAATCTTCTCAAAGGGCTCACCACTTAAATCTAATGGTTTATTTCTGGAAACCCAAATCGACTTAGAAAATTCTTTACCGGGAAATTTTACTTTAGGATCAGATTGCAATTTTTCTACGAACTGAGTACCTTCTTTAACTGCCATTTCTTCTGCTTTTTTGGCACGCACTATTTTTTCAATATCCATCTTTACAGCTTCAAAATTTTGAGTTTTAGATTCATTGAATTGGGTAACATGCACAGAAATTAAATCCCCATTGGCAAGTTGAACAACTTCTGAATTTTTATTTAGTTTCAAAACATCGTCTTTAAATAACACTTTTAAAACTTTTTCTTCATTAATCGGATGACCTTTAGGTAAATTTGCTTTACCCGATGCGCTCACTGCTGTTGCTTTTTGAATCGTTAATTTCAATGTATCAGCTACAGCTTGGAGACTATCCGCCTGTTCATAGACAATATTGGAAAATGAATCGGCTTTTTGTGTGAATTCTTTTTCAACCATTTTTGCATCTCGTTGCAAAATAACATATTCAATGTCTGTAGTTGGAGTAGTCTGGAAATCACTTGGGTGTGCCTGGTAATAATCTTTCAATTCAGACTCTTCCACTTTGATATTTTTTGCATATTGCTCTACCAAAAAAAATACCGCTTGAACTTCTCTTTCAATACCATACGCAGCAATTAATTTTTCCGACACAGTATTTGCATTAATACCTTGCTGATTAGAGGCAATAGCATTTTGTAAATCTGCACCCATTAATTCAGAGCGTTTGATATTTTGAAATTGATTAACGCTAAGACCATTGCTTTGGAGCAATTGTTTATATTTCTCAGCATCAATCGAGCCGTCGGGTTTCTTTAGGGCTTGAATTTCAGGAAAGCGATTCAATTCTTTTGTTAAACGCTCATCAGAAACTTGAAGTCGTAAAGACTGTAATTCATTTTTGAGGAGTTTTTGTTGAATCATTTGATCGAGAACATTCGATTTAAACGCACTTGTATTTGCGTATTCAGCTGGTAAGCCACTTTTTTGCGCTTGATTTTTTACTAAGTTGTCAAACTCAACCCCAGTAATAAGATCCTTACCAACCTTAGCAATATCAGAATCTTTACTGCCCATATTGGTATAACTTTCTACCCCAATAAAAGCAAAAGACGGCAGAATTAAAGCAAGTAAAACAATTTGTAGTAATTTTTGATGGGTGCGAACGAATTCAAACATGGAGAGTCATTATTTAGTAGTAATTGTTAAAGTATAACGGAGACAGAAATAGTGGTGGGTGCTGACGGGATCGAACCGCCGACATTCTGCGTGTAAGGCAGACGCTCTACCATCTGAGCTAAGCACCCTCTTGAAGGAATCACTGAAGAAAATTCCAAATTAGAAAGTTTTCTTGATTTCAATATACAAACCAAGAAAGTCTTCTATTATATATTGAAATTTTCTGGAATTCAATCTTCTTAATGCTTTAATACTTCCCCAGTCTCTGGCTTTGGTGGAGTGGCTTCTTTAGCAACTACAACCTCTTCCTCGATAAGAGGTTTTGGCATCGTTTCAAGTGCCATCTCTAACACTTTATCAATCCAGCGGACAGGCACGATTTCAATTGAATTTTTTACATTGTCTGGGATTTCAATCAAATCTTTGACGTTTTCCTCAGGAATCAACACTGTCTTAATGCCTCCTCGGTGGGCTGCAAGAAGTTTTTCTTTTAATCCACCAATCGGCAAGACCTCACCACGTAAAGTTATTTCGCCTGTCATTGCCACATCTGCTTTCACAGGAATACCTGTCAAAATCGATACAAGTGCAGTTGAAATCGCGATACCTGCTGAAGGACCGTCTTTAGGGGTTGCACCTTCAGGAAAGTGAATGTGGATGTCTTTTTTCTCAAACATTTCTTCACGAATTCCTAATTGTCTAGACCGTGAACGAACAACAGACCTAGCAGCCTCAACAGACTCTTTCATCACATCACCAATCGAGCCGGTGCGAATAATGTTGCCTTTACCTGGCATCAGAGCGGCTTCAATGGTTAATAAATCTCCACCAACCTCAGTCCATGCAAGGCCTGTGACTTGACCAATTTGATTTTCTTTATTTGCAAGTCCAAAATCATAGCGTTTAACTGATAAGAATTTCTCTAAATTACTAGAGTCAACCACAATCGGCGCTTGCTCTTTTTTCAACAGCAGTAATTTCACGACTTTACGGCAAATCTTACTAATTTCTCGCTCAAGGGCACGCACACCAGCTTCGCGCGTGTAATAACGAATAATATTCTGTATAGCTGATTCTTTTACATCGATTTCACCAAGCTTTAAACCATTATTTTTAATCTGTTTGGGTAACAGATACTTCATTGCAATATGGGTTTTTTCATCTTCAGTATATCCAGCAAGACGAATCACTTCCATACGATCTAATAACGGTCCAGGAATGTTAAGTGAGTTTGAAGTAGCAACAAACATCACGTCCGACAAATCAAAATCTACTTCTACATAATGATCTTGAAAGGTGTGATTTTGCTCAGGGTCTAAGACCTCTAACATCGCACTTGCCGGATCGCCCCTAAAATCCATACCCATCTTGTCAATTTCATCTAATAAAAACAATGGGTTTCGCACACCTACTTTTGTCAAACTACTCAAGATTTTGCCTGGCATAGAACCAATATAGGTTCTTCTGTGGCCACGAATCTCAGATTCATCACGCACACCACCCAAAGCCATCCGCACAAATTTACGATTCGTTGCTTTAGCAATCGATTGTCCTAGAGAGGTTTTACCTACACCAGGAGGTCCGACTAAACATAAGATCGGAGCCTTTACTTTTTCGACACGCTGCTGAACAGCAAGATATTCCAAAATACGTTCTTTGACCTTATCAAGACCATAATGATCATCATTCAAAATCGATTCAGCATGATTAAGATCGATATTCACCTTGCTTTTTTTCTTCCACGGCAAATTAATTAACGTATCAATATAATTCCGAACAACTGTAGCCTCAGCTGACATGGGAGACATCAACTTTAATTTTTTAAGTTCTGATTCAGCTTTTTTCAGTGCTTCTTTAGGCATCTTTGCGAGTTTGATTTTCTTTTCCAACTCCTCTAAATCAGCACCCTCTTCACCTTCGCCCAGTTCTTTTTGAATGGCCTTAACTTGCTCATTCAGATAATATTCCCGCTGACTCTTTTCCATCTGACGTTTGACGCGCCCACGAATACGTTTCTCGACTTGTAATATATCGATTTCGCTCTCTAATTGACCTAAGAGACTTTCAAGACGCTTCACGACATCACTCATTTCGAGCAATAATTGTTTTTGATCTAACTTGATGGGTAAATGAGCACAAATAGTATCCGCTAAACGGCTCGCATCATCAATCCCTGTCAAGGAAGCTAAAATTTCTTGAGGAATCTTTTTGTTCAATTTTACATATTGGTCGAATTGCGCAACTATGGCACGCTTTAGAGCCTCTGTTTCAGATTGATCAACATTAGCGATCGCTTGAGGCGTAGCCTCACAATTAAAGTAGCCTAGGGAATCCTCTATCTGGCTTACGTCAGCTCTTTGTGTACCCTCTACCAATACTTTTACAGTACCGTCTGGTAATTTCAACATTTGTAATATATTGGCAATACAACCAACATGATATAAATCTTGAACCGTTGGTTCATCTTTTGATGCTGTTTTTTGAGCTACTAACAAAATACTTTTACCCGTTTCCATCGCTGCTTCTAGGGCCTTAATAGACTTTGGTCTTCCAACAAATAATGGCATTACCATGTGTGGAAACACGACTACGTCGCGCAAAGGCAACAATGGTAACTGAATAGGCTCAGTTGGTAAAAGTAGATTGCCAGACATATTTAAATCTCCAATTAGGCGAAAAGCATTAAATAAGTATTTCTACAGAGTATTTAGTGCCAAATGGTTCAATTACAAGATTAGAATACACTTTTTTTATTGAACATGAGAACTTCTAATCATTTTAATAGGGATCGGTAGATGCTTAACTTACAAAAATCTTAAGCTGCTGAAGATGAGCTTTGATGAACTAAGGTCGGTTTCCCACCACTCACACAACTGGCATCAATTACTACTTTTTCAATCGCCTTCTGCGAAGGTAGTTCATACATGATATCGAGCAAAATTCCTTCAAGAATCGAACGTAAGCCCCGAGCTCCGGTATTTCTTTCCATGGCCTTTTTTGCTATTGCTTTTAAGGCGTCTTCGCGAAACTCAAGCGCGACATGCTCAAGATCAAATAATGCTTGATATTGTTTAACTAGCGCATTTTTAGGCTCAGTCAAGATTTGAATGAATGCATCTTCATCTAGTTGGGATAAAGTAGCAATGACGGGCAAGCGGCCAATCAATTCAGGTATTAAACCAAACTTGATTAAATCGTCAGGTTCCACTTGTTCAATGAGTTCACCTAATTTTTGGGAATTCTTACTTTGTACATTTGCATTAAAACCAATTCCTGCTTTAGAAGATCTTAAATTAATAATCTTTTCAAGGCCATCAAACGCCCCACCACAAATAAATAATATATTGGTAGTATCAATTTGCAGAAAATCTTGATTAGGATGCTTTCTACCACCTTGAGGAGGTATGGATGCAACAGTTCCTTCAACAAGTTTTAACAACGCTTGTTGAACACCCTCTCCTGATACATCTCTTGTAATAGATGGGTTCTCAGATTTCCTTGAAATCTTATCAATCTCATCAATATAGACGATGCCTCGCTGGGCTTTTTCAACATCGTAACTACATGCTTGTAACAGTTTTTGAATAATATTTTCTACATCTTCTCCAACATAACCAGCCTCAGTCAATGTGGTGGCATCTGCCATCACAAATGGGACATCTAATAATCTTGCTAAAGTCTGAGCTAAGAGTGTCTTGCCTGAACCAGTGGGTCCAATTAATAAAATATTACTTTTAGCTAATTCAACTCCATTGACCATGGCGGTCTTACGAGAAGATGAATTCTCCTTATTTTTCACATCAACTGGCTGAAGATTATTGAGTCTTTTGTAATGGTTATAAACCGCTACAGCCAACGTTTTTTTTGCTTGACCTTGACCAATCACATACTGGTCAAGAATCGTTTTAATGTGTTCTGGGGTTGGTAACTCTGATTGAGCAGCTGAAGATGCCGCTAACTTGGCTTGGTCACCGCCTTCAGCAATAACCTCGTTACACAAGTTAACACATTCATCACAAATAAAAACAGAAGGTCCCGCAATCATTCTCATGACTTCGTCATGATTTTTCCCACAAAATGAACAGATCAGGTTTTTATTAGGATTATCGGTTCCGCTAGTCGTCAATTCTGTTTACCTCGAAGTAATCACTTTGTCGATTAAACCGTATTCCTGTGCCTGATTTGCTGACATAAAATTGTCACGATCAGTATCTTTAGCGATCGTTTCAATAGTCTGACCGGTTCCCTCAGCGAGAATTCTATTTAACTGTTCACGTAAATACAAAATTTCACGAGCCTGAATCTCAATATCCGATGCCTGACCACGTGCACCACCTAATGGTTGGTGGATCATAATTCTAGAATTTGGCAGTGCAAAACGTTTACCTTTTGCACCAGCTGATAACAAAAAAGCTCCCATACTTGCAGCTAAGCCCATACATAATGTACTGACATCAGGTTTGATAAAATTCATCGTATCGAAAATCGCTAAACCGGATGAAACAGATCCACCTGGTGAGTTGATATATAAAGAAATATCTTTATCTGGGTTTTCGCTTTCTAAAAACAACATCTGAGCAATAACTAAGTTAGCAGTATGGTCATTAACTTCACCAACTAAAAAAATAACACGCTCTTTTAATAAGCGAGAGTAAATATCGTATGCTCTTTCACCTCGACCTGAAGTTTCAATCACCATTGGAACTAAGCCAAGATTTTGTGGCAATAGTGATGGATCAAAATCTTTTAGTGACATAAATATTTCCTTTAAAAGTAATTTATATATTACTTGATGACACTTAATTCTTCAAAACTTACTTTTTTATCAATCACTTTTGCTTTTGATAATACATAAGCCACAACATTGTTTTCAGTTACTAATGATTCAATATCTCCAAGTCGACTAGGGTCGCTGTAGTACCAGCGAGTCACTTCTTTGGGATCATCATAACTTGCTGCTTGATCTTCAATTTCTGCTTTGATTTGATCTGCAGTTGATTTTAAGGACTCATCCTTCACCAGTTGATTGAGAATCAGACCTAATTTAACTCTCTGTTCTGCTTGAGGAGCAAACATACCGGGAGGAATAGGAGCATTTTTGGCATTTGGAACACCACGTTGCTCTAAATCACTGCGAGCCATTTCGATTAAACGCTCTTCTTCTTGACTCACTAAAAATTTAGGTAACTCCAATGTGCATGCATTTGACAGAGCATCTAAAGCCTGATTTTTTAAGATACTTTGTTTTCTTCGTGCAATTTCACGCTCTAGATTCTGACGAACCTCATTACGCACCTTCTCCAAACCACCATCAGTAATACCTAAACTTAAAGCAAACTCATCATTTAAGTCAGGCAAATGAGGCCACTCTACTTTTTTCATAGTAATTTTGAATTCAGCAGTTTTTCCTGCCACTTCTTTACCGTGATAATCCTCGGGAAAACTTAATGGGAATGTCTTGTCTGCTCCTTGAACTAAGCCAAGAGCTGCTGCTTCAAACTCAGGCAACATTTGTCCCTGACCCAGAACAAAGGTAAAGTCATCTGCTTTACCACCATCAAACTCAACACCATCAATCGATCCAATAAAATCAATCGTAACTTGGTCACCTGACTGGGCTGATTGATCAGCACCACCATCACCATGACCATGTTCTTCGCCGCGCGGATGATAATGAACGCGTTGCTTGCGAAGTAAATCAATGGTTTTATCAATCTCTGCATCGTTTACATCTGTATCGTAACGTGTGATTTCGGTTTGACTTACGTCACCAATCGTAACTTGTGGAAATACTTCAAAAATGGCATCAAAAACAATTTGATCTGCGTCTAATTCACTTTTTGGCTCTAAGCGCGGTTGACCTACTAATTCTATTTTCTCTGCTTGCGCAAATTCAAAAAAGCGATCAGAAGCGTGATCAAAAGACAACTCAAAGTCTACTTGTTGGCCATATTGTTGCTCAATCATTTTCAATGGCACTTTTCCGGGTCTAAACCCGGCCATTTTCATATTCTTACCCAGTTGTTTTAATTTTGCTTCGCGCTTAGGCAAAAGTTCCGATTTGGAAAACTCTAAGGAAACTTTTCTTTCTAGAGCGCCAATATTTTCAATTTGAAGTGACATAAGTATTTAAGGTAATAAAACAAGTTAATCATTCTTGAGAAATTCGGCTTTTCATCATTGTAATGAGCTCCTGAGAAGCAAAAAACAATTATTTGAAGCCTATCTTGGTGCGAGGAGGGGGACTCGAACCCCCACACCATTTCTGGCGTCAGGACCTAAACCTGGTGCGTCTACCAATTTCGCCATCCTCGCAACTGCAATTTCTCAAAGTAATCGGACATTTTACAATGTCTTGGCTTCCAAGGGGATAAGTTTGTAAATTTATCGATTTAAGCTTGGATAATCGGTATAGCCTTTTTCTGAACCACCATAAAAAGTATCCCGTTGGTATGGATTTAGGGGGGCATTTTCTGCAAATCGTTCAACTAAATCAGGATTAGATATATAAAGCCTTCCATAAGCAATAGCGTCCGCTTGGTTATTCTGTAAAGCAGCCTCACCAGATTGACGATCGTATCCTCCAGCACTGATAAAACAGCCTTTAAAAACATTTCTGAACTGATCTGATGTACACGGAGCTTCGGTTTCGACTTTGTCATTCGCACCTGCCGATGTCGATCTTGGCTCAATGACATGCAAGTAGGCTAATTGGTAGGTATTTAACATTTCAATCACATGCGTAAATAAGCCTATTGGATCCTCATCAGAAATATCACCAAATGTTCCAAATGGAGAAAGTCTCACCCCAATTCTAGATGAATCAAAAACCGTCTTCACACGATCTAAAATTTGTTGAATCAGCCGTGTACGATTTTCCTTGGAGCCACCATATTCATCTGTTCTTTGATTCGTCGATGATTGTAAAAATTGATCTAATAAATAGCCATTGGCATTATGGATCTCAACCCCATCAAAGCCCGCTTGTTTTGCATTTAAAGCACCTTGATAAAATTGTTCAATCACAATATGAATATCTTCTACTGTCATTGCTCTTGGAGTCTCATAAGGCACCATACTCCAAGATTGTGTAAATGTTTTTCCTTCGGGTTTGATTGCTGATGGTGCAATCGGTAAACCATCAGTTTCATGAAAAGAGCTGTGAGAGGTTCTACCCACATGCCACAATTGCGCAAAAATCTTCCCCCCTTTTGCATGAACGCCTTGAACAATTTTCGCCCATGCTGCGGTTTGTTCAGGACTATATATACCTGGGGTCGCTGGATAGCCCTTACCTAAAGGACTAACCTGTGTGGCTTCTGAGATAATTAATCCTGCACTTGCACGTTGAACATAATAGCTCTGCGCTAAAGGATTGGGGACATCATTTTCTATCGCACGCATCCGTGTCAAAGGCGCCATCACAATTCTATTTTTTAATTCTAAAGTCCCTATTTTTAAAGGCTGTAATAACTGCAAAATTTCTTGTGACATTAATATTCCTAATTTTTCATTTGTAGTAAAACAATCGCCTGAGTTTCAATCGCCTCAGAATTTCCTAAATAACCTAGACCTTCATTAGTTTTTGCTTTGATATTAACTCTTGAGGCATCTACGGCTAATGAATCACTAATCTTTGCAATCATACTGGATATATATGGAGATAGCTTTGGGTTCTGACAAATAATCGTAGCATCTAGATTAATAAGTTCCAATCCCTTCTCTTGTACCAATTGATAGGTTTTTTTTAACAAATCGGCACTATTTACATTTTTATACAGTGGATCAGAATCTGGGAAATGTTTACCAATATCACCAAGTCCAGAAGCGCCTAAAAACGCATCTGTAATGGCATGTAGTAAAGCATCTGCATCGGAGTGACCCAATAAACCTAGTTCATAAGGCACTACTATTCCACCAAGAATAAGAGTTCGACCTTCCACAAGTCGGTGCACATCATATCCCTGACCAACACGCATCGATGAATCCTTCCGATATAACTGTTCCATGGTGGATAAATCCTCTTGGTAAGTGATTTTAAAATTCTCGAGAGAGCCCTTGACTAATAATGGTGAAAATCCCATTGCCTCCATTGCACTTGCTTCATCCGTTATTTCTAGGTGATTGATGTGCGCTTGTTCAATCGCAGTTTTTAATTGGCCCAACTTAAACATTTGTGGGGTTTGTGCCTGCCATAAGAGGTCTCTAGTCAGAGTTTTTTGAATCATTGCATGATCCCCACTAGATTGCTTGAGAGTGTCTGCCAAAGGCAAAGCCAAGATCCCCCCGCATAATGATGCATCTTGCAAAATGGCGGAAATTAAATGCTGCACATCTTTTTTCCTTACGCCAGGTCTTGCGGCATCATGAACCAATACCCAATCCGTCACAGGAATTTGTTGATTAATCATCCATTTCAGGGTATTTAAAACCGTTTCAGCGCGTGTTTTACCACCTGTTGGAGTTACATGTACGGGTTTAGATAAAGATGATTTCAATTGCAGGCTTGGATCAGAACTTCCTACCCAAATAGACGAAATTTCCACCATCGATGTAAATATTTCAAGCGAATAATCAATAACTCTTTTACCTGCAAGCATCTGAAATTGCTTAGGAATATCTCCCCCAAATCGTGACCCATTGCCAGCACAGGGTATTAATACATGACATCTCGTTGAATTGGGTACATTTGACATACAAAATTTCTTTCAATAAGTTTTAAGCAATCATGCTTCAATTCTATAATGTAGACAATGTCCCATAACAAAGTTGTAAAAACGCATAATCATCCACACCTAATTCAGCTCACGACCCCCTTAGCAGGACCTGAGCTTGGGAAACGCTTTACCTGGAATCATTGTATTGGTTCAAGTGACGCGGGTGTGATTGCAGAACACGCCAAATTTTACAGAAGTCACTTTTCTATCATGGTGGTGATTTGTAGTGAACCAACGACGGCTCAACGCCTCTCCCAAGAAATACCCCTTTTTAATGCCGAACTTCGGGTTTCTTTACTACCGGATTGGGAGATTTTGCCTTATGACCAGTTTTCTCCCCACCATGATCTCATTTCTGAACGATTAAAAACCCTTTATGACATGATGACCGGTGTATGCGATGTTGTCATCATCCCCATTAGTTCTGTTCTTACTCGCCTAGCTCCTCCTGAGTTCTTGGCAGCGAATACTTTCTTTTTTCAGCAAGGCAACCGCATCAATGAAACCACCTTACAACAACAACTTCAACAAGGTGGCTATGACCCCGTTTCTGCAGTTGTAAGGCCCGGTGAGTATAGTATTCGTGGTGGTCTGATTGACTTGTTCCCGATGGGAGCAGCTCTGCCGTTCAGGATTGATTTATTTGGAGATGTAATTGATCAAATCAAAGTTTTTGATCCAGATACACAACGCAGTCTTTATCCGGTAAAAGAAATTAAATTACTGCCTGGACATGAATTTCCGTTTCATGAACAAGCCCGTAAAGATTTTCGCAGTAAGTGGCGTGAAATTTTCGATGGTAATCCTGCAAAATGCCCTTTGTACAAAGATGTTGGGCTTGGTATTCCTGGTGCTGGTATTGAGTCCTACCTTCCGCTCTTTTTTGATCAAACATCTTTGATTTTTGATTATTTACCAAAATCTGATCTTCCTGCTTGGATATGGGGTGTTGGAAACTTACAGCTGGCAATACAGGAATATTGGAAAGGAATTCAAGAACGCTATCATTTTTTATCACACGATTCTGAACATCCGCTTCTAGCGCCTGCAGAACTTTATCAAAACGAAGAGAGTTTTTTCTCGCTTCTCAAACCGTTCGCTAGAGTCTTTTTAGATACTCCAGACAAAGATTCAGACAATCCATATTTTTCACCCCCACCAGATGTTGCGGTCATTCGACGAAATAAAGACCCTATTTTGCAATTAAAACAATATTTTCGTGAATCAACCCATCGGATTCTGATTTGTGCAGATAGTCCTGGTCGCAGAGAAGCAATTAAACAATTGCTCGACGAGTCTATGGATCACGATTCAAAAGACAATATTCATGTTGAGGCATTTTCTAATATTCCTGAATTTTTAGTCAGTGAGCAACGTATTGGGATGGTGGTTGCACCTTTATTTGATGGCTTTATTTCCAAGCATCAACAATTGACTCTCCTGACTGAATCAGAAATTTTTGCTAACTCTTCAGAACAAAGAAAAGCTGGAAAAATAGGTAAAAAAGATCAAGCAACCAATGTCGATTATTTAGTTCGGGATCTTTCTGAATTAAAAATTGGTGATCCTGTGGTTCATTCAGACCATGGAATTGGACGCTATCAGGGATTATTGATACTTGATCTTGGGCAAGGAGATGAAGAATTTTTACATCTTCGATATGCCAATAGCGCTACTTTATATGTTCCCGTTCATCAATTACATTTAATCTCTCGCTACTCAGGATCGGACTCTGATAATGCCCCCCTTCACAATCTGGGTTCGGGTCAATGGGAAAAAGCAAAAAGAAAAGCTGCCCAACAAATTAGAGACACGGCTGCAGAACTTCTGAATATTTACGCCAAAAGAGCCCTCAGACATGGTCATGCTTTTGAATATTCTAGTCATGATTATGATGCGTTTGCTGAAAGTTTTGGTTTTGAAGAAACCATTGATCAGCAAAATGCAATTGATGAAGTGATTAAAGATATGACGAGCGGCCAACCCATGGATCGCTTGATTTGTGGTGATGTTGGTTTTGGTAAAACTGAGGTTGCTTTGAGGGCAAGTTTTGTAGCTGTGATGGGGGGTAAACAAGTTGCTGTTTTAGCGCCAACCACCTTGCTATCTGAACAACATGCGAATACTTGGAAAAATCGTTTTGCTGATTGGCCTGTAAAAATTGTCGAAGTCTCACGTTTTCAGTCGGCTAAAGAAATTAAACAAGCACTCGAAGCTCTTGAGAATGGTCATGCAGATATCATCATTGGCACGCATAAACTGCTCTCTCCTGAAATTAAATTTAATCGCCTAGGACTGGTGATTATTGATGAGGAACATCGTTTTGGAGTTAGGCAAAAAGAAACCTTCAAAGCATTACGAGCGGAAGTTGATGTCCTAACCCTTACAGCAACACCAATTCCTCGGACCTTGGGAATGGCTCTTGAGGGTTTAAGGGAGTTATCTGTTATCGCCACAGCTCCTCAAAAACGCTTGGCGATTAAAACTTTTGTCAGACGTGAAGGTGATGGCGTAATTCGTGAAGCTATCCTTCGTGAATTAAAGCGTGGCGGACAAGTTTATTTTTTACACAATGAAGTTGAAACTATTGAAAATAGACGTCAAGCACTTGAAAAACTAATTCCAGAAGCTAGAGTTGGAGTTGCTCATGGGCAAATGCATGAAAGAAACCTAGAGCAAGTCATGCATGATTTTGTCTCCAAACGGTGTAATGTTTTACTATGTTCGACCATTATTGAAACAGGTATTGATGTTCCATCGGCCAACACAATCATCATGCACCGTGCAGACAAATTTGGTTTGGCACAGTTACATCAATTACGGGGTCGTGTGGGAAGATCACATCACCAAGCTTATGCCTATTTACTTGTGCCAGACCCTGATGGTCTTACCAAACAAGCTAAATTACGCTTGGATGCTATCGTCTCAATGGAAGAACTCGGGTCTGGATTTTATTTGGCCATGCATGACCTAGAAATTAGAGGTGCCGGGGAGGTTTTAGGCGATAAACAATCTGGGGATATCCATGAAATTGGTTTTCAGCTTTACACAGAAATGCTGAACAAAGCAATTTCTGAATTGAAGAAAGGTAAAGAACCTGATTTGTTAAGTCCAATGCATGCAATTACGGATATTTCGTTGGGCTGTCCAGCACTGTTACCAAATGCTTATTGTCCAGATGTTCACGAACGACTATCTTTATATAAACGTCTCTCAAGCGCTAATCTTTCTGAGGATATTGATGATATCCATTCAGAAATTATCGATCGCTTTGGGGACCTCCCCGAATCAGCTAAAACTCTGTTAGATAATCATCGGCTTCGTTTGCAAATGGAAAAATTAGGTATTAAAAAAATTGAAGCCTCAATTGAGGCCATTAAAATTCAATTTATTCCCCAACCTCATATTGATCCGATGAAAATTATTCAGCTGATTCAAAAAGATCGATTTGTCCAACTGTCCGGACAAGATCGACTAAGGATTTCTCCCAATCCTGCCAATGGTTTTCAATTGCTGGAACAGCGTACCTTTGCACTAAAAAAACTTCTCTCTTACCTTTCTTAAGCCTATGAATCGACTGATCCTCACGCACCGCTCTGAAATACCTCAAATTCTTATTAAAAAGATATTCGAACAATATGCGGTTCAATCACATCGGTCTCTCAGTGTTAAGACGATGGAGTTTCATTGTGCTGAGTCTTTTGATTTAAAAAGTAAAAAGATACTACAACAACTTGCAAATGAATCCTCAACAGATACCATTTTTTTAAAAGAAACTTTTGATCCCAAGCAGATTCGTTTACTCGCTTTTGATATGGATTCAACTCTAATTAATATTGAGTGTATCGATGAGATTGCTAGACAATGTGGCAAGGTTGAAGAGGTCAGCAAAATCACTGAAGCCAGTATGCGTGGTGAAATCAAAGATTTTTCAGAAAGTTTAATCGCCAGAGTAAGCCTTCTCAAAGGTGTCCATACTTCTGATTTAGAAATCGTTTATCAAGAGCGATTACAACTCAATCCTGGTGCAGGAAACTTAATCCAAGCAGCCAAAGCAATGGGCTGGAAAACACTTTTAGTTTCCGGTGGATTTACATTCTTCACCAATAAGATCAAAGATCTTTTACAACTAGATGAAGCGTATTCAAATACACTAGAAATCATCGATGGACGCTTAACCGGCAGCGTATTAGGTCCGATAGTTGATGGTGCTGCAAAAGCAAGGTTTGTGAAGCTTGCATGCGAACGATTAGGGGCCTCAACTCAAGCAGCTCTCGTGATGGGAGACGGCTCCAATGATCTCCCCATGATGGCAAATGCCGGTTTATCCATTGGCTTCCAGCCAAAACCCATCGTGCAAGAAAAAGCCGACGGAACTTTTCAGTTCGTCGGCTTAGATGGTGTGCTTGATTTATTTCAAGCGGATTAATTACAGGCGCTCAAAAATTGCAGCAATACCTTGTCCACCACCGATGCACATCGTAACTAATGCATACTTGCCACCAACTCTGTGTAATTCGTAAATTGCCTTTGTTGCGATAACAGCCCCGGAGGCACCGATTGGATGACCAATTGATATCGCACCACCATTTGGATTTGTTTTCGTCATATCTAATTCAAGAACCTTAGCAACCGTTAAAGCTTGTGCTGCGAACGCTTCATTTGATTCAATTACGTCCATGTGAGCTAGAGTTAAGCCCGCTTTTGAAAGTGCTAATCTTGTTGCAGGAATTGGACCTTCTCCCATAACATCATTTGGCACCCCTGCAACTGCATAAGAAACTAGGCGTGCAATTGGCTTTTGACCAGCCTTTTGGGCTGCCTGAGCAGAAGCTAAAACAAAGAACGATGCGCCATCATTGATGGTTGAAGCATTTCCGGCAGTAACAGTACCGTTCTCTTTTAAAAATACTGGTTTGAGCTTTCCTAAGCTTTCGATGGATGTTTCAGCTTTAACGCCTTCATCATTATCAACAATGATGTCACCTTTACGGGTTTTAACAGTCACAGGAACAATTTGCTCTTTAAAGCGACCAGAAGCGATAGCAGCCGCAGCTTTTTGATGCGAAGTGACTGCAAAAGCATCTTGCTCTTCTCGCGTTATATTCCATTTTTTCGCTAAGTTTTCCGCAGTAATACCCATATGACCAACGCCAAAGGGGTCATTTAATGGGGAAACCATTAAGTCGATTAATTTGGTATCACCCATTCTGGCACCATTTCTCATTGCTTGAGAACCATAAAGTCCGCGTGACATGACTTCTACTCCACCACCAATTGCATATTCACAATCACCTAACATAATTTGCTGAGCAGAAGTAACGATTCCTTGAAGGCCAGAACTACATAAACGATTGACAGCCATTGCTACTGAATCCATCGACAAACCAGCTTGGATTGATGCGACACGGGCAACGTAGGCGTACCTAGTTTCAGTAGGAATGCAATTACCAACAGTAACGTAATTGATTAATGCAGGATCAACTTTAGAGCGTGCTACTGCTTCTTTCATCACAACGCCCGCTAAATCAGCTGGTTCCATTGAGCTCAAAGAGCCATTAAAGCTCCCAACAGCAGATCGTACAGCACTTAAAACGACAACTTCTTGCATACTTCCCCCTTAGAAAATTGAAACTTCAATCAAGTCTTACCTCGTATTTAATTACGAAATTATGTAATTAATATGGAATTTTTCTCGTTAACATCATTTTAATGTATTGCGACCAAATCATGGCCTTGGGTATTGGCAATTGTTACCTTAATGAATTCTCCACTACGATAACGTTTTGAGGGACGCTCAGGTGGTTGCACATAGACCAAACCATCTATTTCAGGGGCATCCGCATAACTTCGTGCTATGCCACCCTGCGTACTAATGGAGTCAACTAAAACTCTGATTCTTTTGCCGATTACTGCAGTCAATTTTTTCGTTGATACTTCTTCTGCTGCTTGCATAAACCTTGCACGTCTTTCTTCACGAGTTTTATCTGGAACGGGATTTGCCAAATCATTGGCTTTTGCACCCTTCACAGGAGAATATGCAAAGCACCCGACGCGATCTAATTGGGCTTCTTTAATAAAGGACAATAAATGTTCAAACTCTTCCTCAGTCTCTCCAGGAAAACCAGCAATAAATGTACTGCGAATGACTATATCAGGACAAATTGCACGCCAATTGGCTATTCTTGAAATGGTCTTTTCACCACCAGCAGGTCTTTTCATACGCTTTAATACATCAGGATGAGAGTGTTGTAGCGGAATATCTAAATACGGTAAAAGACCATTACCATGCTCCGAAAAATCAGCCATTAAAGGGATGATGTCATCGACATGTGGATAAGGATAGACATAATGCAAGCGAACCCAAGCATCATTTTCCCTTGCTAGTATCTTCAGCTCCTGAACTAATTCGAAGAGCCTAGACTTCATCGGACGACCATTCCAAAAACCTGTCCGATATTGAATATCAACACCATAGGCACTCGTATCCTGAGAAACCACTAATAATTCTTTTACTCCTGATTGAAAAAGTGCTTGTGCCTCGCGCAAGACGTCATCGATTGACCTAGAGACTAACCCGCCACGCATATCCGGAATAATACAAAAAGTACATGAATGATTACACCCTTCGGAAATTTTCAAATAAGCGTAGTGTTTGGGGGTTAATTTAATACCAATATCGGGCACCAGATCCATAAAAGGATCATGGGGTTTGGGTAAGTTTTGATGAATGGCATCGAGCACTTCATTCGTCGCATGAGGGCCAGTGACAGCCAACACTTTAGGGTGATGTTTAAAAACGGTATTCTGACCATCATTTTCGGTCTTTGCACCTAAACAACCAGTAACAATGACTCGGCCATTTTCTTGTAAAGCCTCACCAATCGCTTGCAAGCTTTCCTCAACAGCTGAGTCGATAAATCCGCAGGTGTTCACAACAACGATTTCTGCATCACTATAATTTTTTGCTATTTCATAACCCTCCGCACTTAATCGCGTGAGAATTAATTCAGAATCAACGAGGGCTTTAGGGCATCCTAAAGAAACAAAACCAACTTTTGACAAAACGTAGTTCCTTTAAGGCTTAAATGATTTAAATGGAAAACCCGACATTATCTTTGGCGATTGAGATTGGATTTGATCCCAAAATTGAGCCCCGGCATTTGTAAAAAACTGCATTGGATTTATTAACTCATTTTGTGACCGATTATTGATGAAACTTAACCAAGACTCAGGGGAGGAAAGCCCTCCAATTTTTTGACAATGAAGGCCATACTGATTTTGTAAATCAATGAATTGATTAATATTTTGCTCCAAAAACGGAGACATCATACCCTGCAGAGAATTGCCATAAAAACGAATCATTTGCATCAAACTTTGGGTCGAGAATAGCGGCTGCCCTCCCGACTCTTCCTCCAAAATAATTTGCATCAAAATACTGCGCGTAATTTCTTCACCTGTTTTAGCATCTAATACGACAAAAGGCTCTTGTGTCATAACCAGTCCTTTAATGTCAAACAATGTAATGTAGGTGCTGTGTTTCGTATCATAAAGTCTACGATTAGGGTATTTTTTAATGATCCGCTGACCATGAAACATAACAGACGCTTCAGATTGCTCTTTGGGAGTCTTGGTAGCATCCGAAGGCTTCGCTTTCGCCGAAGACTTCTTCGCAACAACTTTTCTTGCTGGTTTGGTATTTGGACTTGCCATAATCAATTTACGACCCTTATATGCCTATGGATATCGCATATTGTAGTCTGATTATTTGTTAGTTCCATTAACTCATATGCAAACCACCATTTAAGGAGAAATCTGCACCAGTAGCAAAACCACCATCTTCAGAGGCTAACCATGCAACCATTGAGGCAATTTCTTCAGGTGTTCCAAGTCTCTTCACTGGAATGGTTTCAATGATTTTATTCAAAACATCTTCCCGAATCGCTTGCACCATATCGGTACCAATATATCCTGGAGAAACGGTATTGATTGTTACTCCCTTGGTCGCCACTTCTTGAGCTAGAGCCATTGTAAAACCTCGTAAACCCGCTTTGGCAGTAGCGTAGTTTGTTTGCCCAAACTGGCCTTTTTGTCCATTTACGGAAGAAATGTTAACGACTCTGCCCCAACCTTTTTCAACCATTCCATCAATAACCTGTTTTGTTACGTTAAAGAGAGAGTTTAAATTCGTATTAATCACCGCATGCCAGTCGTCAGGCGTCATTTTTCTAAATACAGTATCTCGAGTGATTCCAGCATTATTGACCAAAACATCTACTGTACCGATTTCAGCTTTTACTTTGTTAAAAGCAGCTACGGTACTAACCCAATCGCCAACATTACCCTCAGAAGCATGAAAATCATACCCAATTGCTTTTTGTTCACCTAACCAGCGATCTTTGCGAGGAGAGTTTGGACCACAACCTGCGATCACAATAAAGCCATCTTTATGTAATTTTTGACAAATAGCAGTTCCAATCCCACCCATACCACCTGTAACGTATGCAATTTTTTTACTCATGATTTCTCCTAAATGAATTTCGTTAAACTTTTACTGCCTTTTCTTTTACATAGCTACCGGGAGCCGGCTCAATAACCTTGAACTTCATACTGCCTAATTGGGGTTTGGCATTAAACTTCTTACCACTTTGAGATGCCAACCAATGCACGTAATCTGGCCACCAACTCCCATCAACTAAATTAGCAGCTGAATACCAATCCTGAGCTTCATTAGGAAGTTTGTTGGAGGTCCAATAATTACGCTTTTTCTTATGGGGTGGATTGATGACGCCTGCAATATGACCTGAGGCTCCAAGCACAAAGCGTTTTGGACCTTTAAGAATTTGCGTAGAATTATATGCAGACTTCCAAGGGACAATATGATCTTCACGGGATGCATAAATATATGAGGGGCAAGTTATTTTTGACAAATCTACTGGTGTAGAACACATCGTTAAGCAATTTGGTTTTTTGAGTTCGTTATTCAGGTACATGTGTCGTAAATAATAAGAGTACATAGGACCTGGTAAGTTGGTTGAATCAACATTCCAAAACAACAAGTCAAAGCTTGGTGGGCTTTTACCTAACAAGTAATTAGATACGACATAATTCCAGACCAAATCATTCGGTCTTAAAAAGGAGAACGTATTGGCTAATTCAGTACCACTGAGAAGTCCAAATTTACCATTTTTTCCACCTAAAGTATTTTCTCGATTTTCAACCATAGCTTCATCAACAAAAACATCTAACATGCCAGTATCAGAAAAGTCTAAAAATGAAGTTAAAAGAGTTAAGCTTGCAATTGGATGAAGGTCTTTTGCCGCCAAAATCGCAAGGGCACAAGCCACAAGCGTGCCACCAACGCAAAATCCTAAAATATTAATCTGGGCTTGTTTCGAGATTTCAATACATACCCGAATGGCTTCAATCACCCCAAGTCCCACATAGTCATCCCAAGTGACCTGCACCATGGATTGATCTGGGTTTTTCCATGAAACCATGTACACCGTAAAACCTTGGTTTAATAAGTATTGAACAAGAGAACTTTGAGGTTGCAAATCAAGTATGTAATATTTATTAATGCAAGGTGGCACCATCAGCAATGGTTTTTCATAAACCATCTCTGTACTTGGCTTATATTGAATCAATTGAAATAATTGATTTTGGTAAATAATTGCCCCTTCAGTAGTGGCGATGTTTTTTCCAATTTCAAATGCGTTGGTATCGGTTTGAGAAATTTTCCCTAGTTGTAAATCAGCTAATAGATTTTTTAATCCATTCGTAAATGATTGGCCATTGGAATTAATTAGTTCTTGTATGGCTTCTGGATTAGTCGCCAAGAAATTCGTTGGGGACATCGATGAAATCACTTGCTCTGTGGCAAAGATGATGCGATGTTTAATTTTTATATCTGCTTCTACTGCATTTGCTAATGCCGTCAAATGCTGTGAGTTAATCAAATACATCTGGTAAATAAATGATGAAAGGCCTTCATGCCAAATCTTTGATTGAAAGCGCGGATCTTCTGATGAATTATCCGGTTTACCTGTAAATAATAAATATATATCTGTCGCATATTTCTGCTCAATTTCAGATAACTTTTCTGGTGGGATTAAAGCCATATCCATTGCGGAAAGTTTTGGAGAATTAAACCCTCCACCAAATGGAAATGCATGATTATTCAAAAAAAACCTTCAAAAAATTAAATAGCAACTATAAGATAATAATTTATTCTTAAAGTTCAAAAATAGTTATCAGCGCAAACCCTATAACCCCACTTATAAAAATAACTAAGCTTTCCACAAAAAACTAGCGAAGCGACCTGTTTTCCCGTCTCTACGATGAGAATAAAATAAATCAGAATGCTCAAAACAACAGATTTCTTCAGAAAAAATTCTTTCAATACCAACAGTATTTAGTTGGTATTTAGCAATATTAAATAGGTTTGCAAAATATTTATGCCTCAAATGAGTTGGCGCAAAATACAAATCCATTTGAGGTGTAGGTAAGATTTGTGAAAACGCGTCAAAAACATCTCCCCCAACTTCAAAATGACGGGGGCCAATGGCTGGACCTAAATAAACGTTGATCTCCGACATATATCGTTTTGCATGATCAGGCTGTTTTTTGAGGATCATTTCATCTAGTGTCTTCTGAATCACTCCCAAGGCTAAACCTCTCCAACCAGCATGGCACATACCTAAAACATCACCCTTCTCATCACAAAAAAAAATAGGCATGCAATCAGCGGTCATGATCGTTAGAACTTGATTTGACTGCTGTGTAACAGCACCATCTGCTTCAAAACTAGACTGGGTATTTGACCATATCTGCACTCCATGAACTTGGTTGAGCCAAATGGGTTGTGAAGGCAAAATTTGTTGTAAGAGTTCGCGGTTTTGCTGCACATGAATCATTTGATCCCCTACATGTTTACCCACATTAAGAGAGTCATAAGGTGCATCACTCGAGCCACCTTTACGCGTCGAAACAAAAGCGTGTACATGACCTGGGACTTCCCAATTAGGCATTAATATATCTAAACCATGATCGGTGGTGATTAAGTTCATCAATCAAAAACCTTTTCCCATGCTCTGCGTGGAATATTTAAAAAATCTAAGGTTTGGACAAAAGCACTCGGCGGCTCAACATCTAATCGAATAGGTTCTTTAGTTTTCGGATGCTCAAGACCTAATAAACCTGCATGTAAAAATTGTCCAGGAAATTGAATAGCATGATCCAATAGTTGGTTTTTCAAAACTAGGGCAGTTTGATGGGGAATTTTATTTTTATAAATAGGGTCATTGATTAAAGCATGTCCCAACGACTCCAAATGAACTCGAATTTGATGGGTTCTACCTGTTTCTAATTCACAATACACCAAAGAAATGGGTTTATTCTCAAAAGAAGTGTGCCATAGCGTTGTCAAATGTGTACAAGCCTCTTTGCCCCCAGAAGCTTGCAAACTCATTCTTAATCGATCTTTGGAGTCTCGACCGATTGCGCCATGAATGACTTTACTCAATGGCGTTTTACCCCAAACCAAAGCAATGTATTTGCGCTCCATACTACGACTTTGGAGTTGTTGTACCAAAGCATGTTGAGCTTCAAGGGTTTTAGCAATAACTAACAAACCAGAAGTGTCTTTATCTAACCGATGCACAATTCCAGCTCTTGGAACCTCAGAGCATTCGGGAAAATGATGTAGCAATGCATTTAAAAGGGTTCCAGACCAGTTACCTGCCGCTGGATGAACAACCAAACCAAATGGCTTGTTTATCAGGGCAATTTCCCCATCTTCATAAAGTACCTGAAGTGGGAGGTCTTCTGCTTGATAAGCGGTATTTTGGGGATCGGAAGGTATAGATATCCTGACATGCTCCAACCCCATTGCATGATCTTTAGCTTGAATTTTTCGGTCGCTATCATAAACCAAACCTGCTTCAATCCACTGCTGAATCCTACTTCTTGAATACGTGGGTAAAACCTTAGCAATCGCTTTATCAATCCTTTCACCCCTTAATTCAATGGGTAAATCGAATTGAATCACCTGTAAAAGGGGAACTTCTTCCCCTACTTCTGCATCATCGATATAATTGGTGTATTCCATAATGCTCATATAAGGTGGGTGTTGGCTTTTCAACCATTTATTTTTAGAGATTCAATTGTTTACTAATCTATCTAGTTTAAAGCGTATACCAACATACGCATTATATTTATCACTTATTTTGCTAGTGGGAATGTTTTCGGGATGTGCAGGTAAAGACCTTGATGAAACTGCTGGTTGGTCTCAGAGTAAATTATTAGGCGAAGCAAAATCTGCTCTCAAAGACAATGACTATCCAAACTGCGTTAAATATTATGAAAAATTAGAAGCTAGATATCCTTTTGGACCACTTGCAGAACAAGCTCAAATTAATTCCGCGTATTGTAATTGGAAGCGTAACGAGCAAGAACTTGCCTTAGCTTCAATTAACCGCTTTATTCAACTTCATCCAGATCATCCAGATATCGATTATGCCTACTATCTCAAAGGCCTTATTACCTTTAACGATAATTTAGGCTTTCTCGCTAAATTTTCTGGGCAAGACCTTAGTGAGAGAGATCCAAAGGCCTCAAAAGATGCCTACGAGGCTTTCAAAGTTCTCACCACAAGATACCCTAACAGCAAATATACTCCCGACGCACTTGATCGTATGCGCTATATCGTCAATGCCTTAGCGGAAAGTGATGTCAATGCAGCGCGTTATTACTATCGTCGTGGTGCTTATGTAGCAGCCATAAATCGTTCTCAAACAGCCCTCAAAGACTACGACCGGGCCCCTGCAATTGAGGAAGCGCTGTACCTTATGGTCAGGTCATATGAAGCTTTGGGCATGAAAGAATTAAGTGCTGATACCATGCGCATTTTTACTAGTAACTTTCCCAATAGTGAAATCTTTAAAACCGGAAAAAGACAGGCTGTCACTGCACAACAAGCTAAATGGTGGCAATTTTGGAACACTTCAAATTAAAGAATTTCTTGCTTGACACGGTTAGCTAGACCGCACATTAATTCATAACCCACTGTTTTTGCGGGAAAAGCCACATTATCAATAGGGTTGAGCTCTCCCCAAAGTTCAACAGGAGATCCTATCTGCGCGAACGATACGTTCGAGACATCGACCATCATCATATCCATAGAAACCCTGCCCACCAAAGGGGCGATCTGACCTTCGAGAATATGGCCAGTTTTACCAATCCAAACTGGAGTTCCATTCGGTGCACTTCTAGGATAACCATCCGCATAACCACAGGCTATCACTGCAATTTTGGTATTTTTCTTTGCCTGATACTGACTCCCGTAGCCAACGGTATCATCTACTTGAAGCTCTTGAAATGCAATAATTTCAGATCGTAAATTCATACCAGCTTTTAATCCTAAATGAGCAATATCTTCATACTTGCCTGAGGGTGATGCCCCATATAACATAATGCCTGGACGGGTCATATCGGCATGCGTGAAGAAGTGCCCAATAATTGCCGCAGAATTTGCGGCACTTTTTAAACCTTCGGCGTACTGTGTTGCTTTACTAAAAATCTCCCATTGATGTTTTACAGAAGGTAATACTTGTAAATCGTCGGCATTAGCAAAGTGCGTTAAATGATGAACCGTACATCCCATCTGCTTCAAAATTTCGTAACTAACGCCGTATTGGGCAGATTTAAAACCTAACCGGTTCATACCTGAATTTAGTTTTAGCCATATCGGACAGTTAGTTAAAAACTGATTTACGTTTTGTAAGCTTTGTCTTTCTAACCATTGAATTAACCAAGTGACTTGCTGTTCATGATGAATTACTATTTCACAGGAAAAATTGACAACATCATCCAAATCGTCCTCAGTAAAAATACCTTCTAATAATAAAACCCTTCCGATCCAACCGAATTCTCTTGCCAAAGCTGCGTGTTCCATATCTAAAAGGGCAATCCCCTCGCTATTTTGGAACGCCTTCAGAGCAGGCTTTAAACCGTGGCCATAAGCATTAGCTTTTACTACCGCCCATGTTGGAGTCGAATTGGTCATATTTTTAACCTTAAAAAGGTTATGACTTAAATTCTGTGTCAAAATCGATGCTTTAATAGGGCGATGCTTCATATTTAGTGTAAATTTGGAAATTATTTAATGTTTAACTTATCATTGTACGAATGAAACCAGGTTTTTATTCAATTATGGCAGCGCAATTTTTTTCTTCGCTTGCCGATAATGCACTTCTCATTGCCGCCATATCTTTATTGGTGCAGATCCAGTCTCCCGAATGGATGACCCCTCTTCTCAAATTGTTTTTTGTATTATCCTACGTCTTACTCGCAGCATATGTAGGTGCTTTTGCTGATTCCCGCCCTAAAGGCCAAGTCATGTTTTTAACCAACACCATTAAGGTGGTGGGTTGTCTTACGATGTTGATGGGTCTTCATCCCCTATTAGCTTATGCCATTGTTGGCTTTGGTGCGGCTGCGTACTCACCAGCAAAATATGGTATTTTGACTGAATTATTACCACCAGAAAAATTAGTTGCTGCCAACGGCTGGATCGAGGGTTTAACAGTTTGCTCGATTATTTTAGGAACGGTTCTTGGGGGAGTGCTCATTAGCCCCCATATAGCCCAAACACTTTTGCTATTAGATTTTCCTTTAATTGATACACATATTGATACGCCTCCAGAATCAGCCATTGCATTAATCGTTTTTCTTTACCTAATTGCGGCCTTAATCAATTTACGTATCCCCGAAACTGGGGTTGTTTATACCATTTCAACGAGAAACCCAATCAAATTGATTCAAGATTTTTCACACAACTTCATGACTCTTTGGAATGATCGCTTAGGACAAATTTCATTAGCGGTAACTACATTATTTTGGGGTATTGGTGCAACTCTGCAATTCATTATTCTCAAATGGGCTGAGGATGCTCTTGATATGAGCTTATCCCAAGGGGCTATTTTGCAAGCCATTGTTGCTTTTGGTGTGGCAGGTGGTGCAATGTGGGCTGCAGCACGAGTTCCACTAAAAAACTCCCTAGTTGTTCTCAAATATGGTGTCATTATGGGCTTTTTAGTGATCACCCTTGCCGCTTTTCAAAAGGAGCAATTTGGTGATCTAGTGGTAAATTTCGGCATTGTACAAGTTAAAGCACATTTATTATTTACTTATATCTTCTTAATTACCATCGGCTGGATGTCAGGCTATTTTGTAGTGCCAATGAACGCCCTTCTCCAACATCGTGGCCATGTACTCTTGTCTGCTGGTCACTCCATTGCGATTCAAAATTTTAACGAGAATTTATCAGTACTATTAATGCTTGGTATCTATTCATTACTGGTATGGTTTGATTGGCCTATTCAAGTTGTTATTCTTTTATTTGGATGCTTCGTGATTGTTACCATGGCTCTAGTCATCTATAGGCATCAAAAAAATCAAGCGCAATACGACTCTTTACATCTGATAGGTGAAGAAAAACACCCGCGCCCTTAAGACATCGTATCTAAATATACATTTCTTGCAAAGATTAAGTCTTCCCAAAGTTGCATCTTTTTCGATACTGAAGCTTGAATCTGTTGGATTGAGTAAGAAACAATCACAGGAATCTCGTCACCCCGCTCGCTACTTGTTTCAAATAAAATCTCTCTTAAATCTTCTACCAAATTTGTTTCTCCAGAAAAGTATTGACCAGGTACTTGTCCAAAACAAAATACCAAATCACCTTGAATTTGCCTTGAATGTTTGGCAACTTGAAAAGCCAATACCTGCGTTTTGACTCCAAAATTTTGAATAACGATCTGAATATTTTTTGATAAAGTTGTATGCATATCATCTTCCTCAAAGATCAATGTCCAGACAGGAAATTCTTGAGATGTCATCACACTCTCCAGTTGAGTTGAGTTGAATGCGGGCGGTTTTGCAGTGGCCTTTGATTTCCAGGAACTAATGCCCATTTCTTGTAATAGTATTACTTTATTCATTTAATTTCCTAAGGATTTTTTCCATAACCAATGCGTCTTCTCGTAAAAAAGCATCATTACTTCCCATTGGATAATAATCTTTTCTGGAACCAATCAGTAGATAACCCAATTTTTCATACATTTTAATCGCCGACTCATTGCTGCGCCTGACCTCTAATAATATTTTAAAAAAATGGTGAGAAAAACCAATTTTTTCTATGGAAGATAAGACCTTTGATGCAATTTTCTGACGGCGAAAGTGAGGATGTATAGTGATATTTAATAAATGTAATTCTTCAACCCCTGGCATCACGATACAGTGCCCAACAATCTGGTTAGGTAGACTTTCTTCGAATAATACATAGTTCCAATAATGATGTTCTAAGCAATCAAAAAAGTTTTTTTTACTCCAAGGGTGGAGATGAGATGCCAGTTCAATTTCATAAACTAGACTGATATCGCTCTTTTCCATCACTCTAAATTGAAAATTAACACCCATGATAGTCGGTCGAATTAATGTTGGTCGTGCAATCGTTGCGCAATGGTTAAAGCAACTTGATCCCTTACATATAAGGGCTGACAATCGCTTGGCAAAAATATATCAACACAATTTTTTAAAGAGGCTAAATAGGCAATACCCAAAGCATGTGGACTTGCGGGAATCAAATGTATACCTTGTTGTAAGGAGCCATCTTCAATATAGGATTGCATATCGTAAGCATATTGAACTGTGTGTTCATCAAAGTCTAATTCTTTTACATTTATCAGCTGAATCACTTGTTTTCGAACCAGTAATTGATGCTCGTCAATTTCATATGAAGCACAGTAGGCTTGTTGCATCCGAGCATCTATTAGAACTCGATAGATTTGGGATTGCAAAATTTTAGAATTAGAAAAAAATAGTGCGTAAGCAATCATGCCATCTAAACTTGGTATTGGAATTAAAGGTTTTAGCTGAGCGTATGCTAAACCTTGAGCAACACCAAGACCAAGACGAATACCAGTGAATGCTCCAGGTCCTTGCGAGACAGCTAAAGCACTGATTTCACTCCATGTGATTTTTGCTTCAAGCATGAGATCGTGAATCCACGGCAAAAGAACCTGGCTTGCCGAATTGCCTACTTTTTCATGACGAATGAGATAAGTCTTATTTGGAAAATAAATTGCCACCGAACACCACTGGGTAGAGGTATCGATGGCAAGAATTGGCATTCTTTCGAATCCAATATTCAAATCAATTAAATTTCTTCATACAACGGTAAAGTTAAGAACTCTTCAAAGCTCTCACCCGTAGACATTTGGTCAAATATTTCAGCAGCACGATTCCAATGACCAACGGCTCCTGAATTACTGACTTTAACCAATTCTTCTTTGATGAAGCCTTTGACCATTTCAGCTGTCACTTTACGACCATCATCTAATACACCTTTTGGTGAACGAATCCATTGCCACACTTGTGAACGGCTAATTTCAGCAGTAGCAGCATCTTCCATCAAATTATGAATCGGTACGCAACCATTACCAGCCAACCATGCACCTAAATAATGAATACCTACATTAATATTCATTCTTAAACCAGCTTCGGTGATTGGTGTTTCAGGTTGAAAGTTTAATAAGTCAGCACCTTTAACTTGTACTTCAGGCTTTTGTTTTTCAAATTGATTCAGTTTATCGCCAAGCACTTTTTTAAACTCAATCATCGCTGGCTCAACCAAACCTGGATGTGCAACCCAACCACCATCATAGCCATCATCCGCATCGCGCTTCTTATCTGCAATAATTCCGGCCATTGCAATAGCATTCTTTTCTGGATCATTTTTAATTGGAATTAACGCACTCATTCCGCCAATTGCAGGTGCCCCACGATGGTGACAAGTTTTTAACAAGAGAAGGGCATAGGAGCGCATAAATGGTGCCGTCATCGTCACTTTGGCACGATCAGCTAAGCAGAAATTCTTATCAACCTTGAATTTTTTAATACAAGAGAAGATGTAATCCCAGCGTCCCGCATTCAAACCAGCACTGTGATCACGTAACTCATAAAGAATTTCATCCATCTCAAAAGCAGCAAGAATTGTCTCGATCAGTACAGTGGCCTTAATAGTTCCATGCGGTAAACCTAATTCATTTTGCGCCATTACAAAAACTTCATTCCACAGACGTGCCTCTAAATGACTTTCCATTTTAGGAAGATAAAAATAAGGGCCTGCACCACGAGCCAACAACTCCCGTGCGTTGTGAACTAAAAATAAGGCAAAGTCAAAAATGCCGCCAGAAACACGCTTACCATCGATCGTTACATGCTTTTCATCTAAATGCCAACCTCTTGGTCGAACTTGCAATACAGCAACCTTGTCATTTAATGCATAAGTTTTACCGTTCTGCTCAAAACGCAATTCATGTTTAATCGCACTTCTTAAATTAATTTGACCTTGAATTTGATTATTCCAATTAGGGCTATTAGAGTCCTCAAAATCGGTCATATAAGAGTCTGCGCCGGAGTTGAAAGCATTAATCACCATCTTGGCATCCACCGGACCCGTAATTTCAACACGACGGCAATATAAGGCCTCAGGAATGGGAGCAATTTTCCAATCGGCTTCACGAATCGCTATTGTTTCTGGCAAAAAGTCAGGAATTTCACCCGCATCTAAACGCTTGGTTCTTTCAACACGTGCTTGTAAAAGCTCTTGACGACGTGGCTCAAACGTACGATGGAGTTTAGCCACTAAAGCTAACCCTTCAGTTGTTAATACAGTCGCAAAATCTGGGGTAATTTCAGCATGAATTTCCATACCTTGTGGCAAATTAGACATTCTCTCTCCTGGGAATCAAATTAAAGAATAATATTCAATTATGCCAAAAAGTCTTAGCAAAAGATAAAAACAGCTATCTCACTTTTAAATATGAGCCTGATCAACCACTTCCGGAGGAGCTTGTACCAATTCAATTAATACACCAAAGCCAGAAATCGGAAATTGATCATTACTTTTGGGATGAATAAAAATAATGTCATGACCATCGCCACCGCGTCGAATGCCCCCAGGGGCAAAACGAACACCTTGCGCAGTTAACCACTCAACAGCTAATGGCAAGTTATCTACCCACAAACCAATGTGATTCAGTGGAGTTGTATGAACAGCAGGTTTTTTATCAGGATCTAACGGTTGCATTAAATCAAACTCAATTGGGTGAGCGCCACCTCCAATTGTAAAGATATCTTCATCAACATTTTCTTTTTCAGAGATAAAGTTGGACTTGAATGTAAAACCAAGCATATCGTGCCAAAGGGTTTTTATTTCATTTTTATTAAGGGCACCAATAGCAACTTGTTGAAGGCCCAATATTTTAAATGGTCTTTGCATCTTGTTACTCCTTATCAAAGCGGATAATCATTTGATCAACAGATAAACTTTCACCTTTTTTAGCCAAAATTTGTGCAACAACTCCTTCATGTTGGGCTAACATGACATTTTCCATTTTCATGGCCTCAATGATGACTAGTTTCTGCCCAACCTGTACCTTCTGACCCACTTCAACAGATACCTCAGAAAGTAATCCTGGCATCGGTGAAAGAAGATATTGAGACATATCTGGTGGCGCTTTAAAAGGCATGAGTTTTTGTAATTCGGCCTTACTTCGAGACATCACCATTGCCTGAAAACTAATACCATTGTATAAGAGTTCATAAAAAACAGATTGTCGATTTACTTGTAAAACAATCGGTAAATTATTCACTAATCCTTCAAAGATGATTTCACCAGGACGCCAATTACTGATGATGTCAAATTTTTTATCTTGAATAATTACATGATCGTCACCCCCATCCGCTTCGATTTCAATGGGAATGTATTCTTGTTTCCCATGCTCACCAATCACAACGGTCAATTGATTCGGCATTTGTGAAGCATGCCCCTCTAACTGCCCCGTAATATTTCCAGATCGATTGAGATATTGCAAATGAACCGATCCAGTAATCGCACTCAACAATAATTTGGTCTCGTCATCTAAACTAGCCCCCTTAAAACCTTGAGGAAAGTATTTACCAATAAATCCAGTATTGATTTGGCCTGACTGAAAATCAGGATGTTGCATCAGCGTTGCTTGAAACGGTATATTCGAATCAATTCCCTGAATCACAAACTGATTCAAAGCAATTTGCATTTTACTAATGGCCTCATTACGCGTTCTACCATGGGTAATTAATTTAGCAATCATTGAGTCGTAGAACATTGGGATTTCACCACCTTCATAAACCCCTGCATCAACCCTAACTCCATCAGATATCGAAGGAGGTTGATATTTGACTAATCGACCTGTCGATGGCAGAAATTGTCGATAAGGGTCTTCGGCATTGATTCGGCACTCAATGGCCCAACCATTTCGCTGAACGTCTTTTTGTTCAAAAGTCAGTTTCTCACCAGCAGCAACCCGAATCATTTGCTCTACTAAGTCTAAACCTGTAATCATTTCAGTTACAGGATGTTCAACTTGAAGACGGGTATTCATTTCTAAAAAATAAAATGACTGATCTTTACCAACTACAAATTCAACAGTTCCAGCAGATTGATATTGAACGGCTCGCGCTAATGCGACAGCTTGCTCACCCATCGCTGCTCGTGTTTTTTCATTAATAAAAGGGGATGGCGCTTCTTCAATCACTTTTTGATGTCTTCTTTGAATTGAACACTCCCGCTCCCACAAATACACAATATTGCCAAAAGAATCACCCAAAATTTGAATCTCAATATGTCTTGGCTCTTCTACAAACTTTTCTATAAAAATACGATCATCACCAAAAGAGTTTCTTGCTTCATTTTGACAAGATGTGAATCCATCAAATGTTTCTTGATCGTTATAAGCGACCCGAAGACCCTTACCCCCTCCTCCAGCAGATGCTTTGATCATGACTGGATAACCAATTTTTTTGGCAATGTCGACTGCAAGATCTGCATTTTTAATCGCCTCATTGTGCCCCGGTATCGTATTAACTTTTGCTTTTTCGGCTAATTTTTTGGAAGCGATTTTGTCACCCATAGCCGCAATGGAATGATGCTTTGGTCCTATAAATACAATCCCCTGCTCTTCAACAATGCGGGCAAACTCTTCATTTTCTGAAAGAAAACCGTATCCCGGATGAATCGCTTGTGCACCAGTAGCTTTACAAGCCTCAATGATATGATTCATTACCAAATAAGATTCTCTAGAGGGTGCAGGGCCAATGCAAACCGCCTCGTCAGCTAATTCCACATGACGCGCTTCTTGATCTGCTTCTGAATAAACCGCAACCGTTTTAATGCCCATTTTTTTGGCTGTATTAATAATTCGGCAAGCAATTTCACCACGATTAGCTATTAGTATTTTTTGAAACATCATGTTTTTCCCCATCCGAATTTATAGTGGAATATTGTCGTGTTTACGCCAAGGATTTTCGAGTTCTTTGTTCTGGAGCATCACTAAGGACCTAGAGATGCGTTTTCTTGTTTCATTAGGCATAATGACATCATCGATATAACCTCTACGCCCTGCTACAAAGGGATTTGCGAATTTAGCCTTATATTGAGATTCCCTTGCCGCCAACTTTTCAGGATCTGATTTTTCATCGCGGAAAATGATTTCTACTGCTCCCTTTGGCCCCATCACGGCAATCTCAGCTGATGGCCAAGCAAAATTCACATCGCCACGCAAATGTTTTGAAGACATGACGTCATAAGCACCACCATAAGCTTTCCTGGTAATCACAGTAATTTTTGGTACGGTACATTCTGCATATGCAAATAAAAGTTTTGCACCATGCTTAATAATGCCTCCATATTCTTGTGATGTCCCAGGCATAAATCCAGGAACATCAACGAAAGTAATGACTGGTATATTGAATGCATCACAAAAACGTACAAAACGTGCAGCTTTAATAGAGGATTTAATATCTAAACAGCCTGCTAATACGAGGGGCTGATTGGCAACTATACCGATTGTTTGCCCATCGATTCGGCCAAAACCAATAATGATATTTTTTGCATAATCGGGTTGAATTTCAAAAAAATCACCATCATCAACCGTCTTCAAAATCAGCTCTTTCATATCATAGGGCTTATTCGGATTACTTGGTACTAAAGTATCTAATGAATAATCAATCAGGTCTGAGACAGAGGAGCTCGGACGAAATGGGGGTTTTTCACGATTAGATAAAGGTAAGTAATTGAAAAATCTACGTAACATTAAAATCGCTTCAACATCATTTTCAAAGACACGATCACACACCCCTGACTTCGTCGAATGAGTTAGGGCCCCGCCCAACTCTTCTGCTGTCACTTCTTCGTGGGTCACAGTTTTAACGACCTCTGGTCCTGTCACAAACATATAAGAGCTATCTTTGACCATGAAGATGAAATCTGTCAGCGCTGGTGAATATACCGCCCCACCAGCACAAGGTCCCATAATCAATGAAATTTGTGGAATGACTCCAGAGGCTGTTACGTTCCTCTGAAATATTTCAGCATACCCGCCTAATGAAGCAACCCCTTCTTGAATTCTTGCACCACCTGAGTCATTTAAGCCAATCACTGGTGCGCCAACTTTCATGGCTTGATCCATAATTTTGCATATTTTTTCAGCATGAGCTTCAGAAAGTGAACCGCCAAATACAGTGAAATCTTGAGAAAAAACAAACACTAATCGGCCATTAATCATGCCATAACCAGTCACGACACCATCGCTGGGCACTGACTCATCTGCCATATTAAAATCTGTACAACGATGTTCTACAAACATATCCCACTCTTCAAAGGAATTTTCATCGAGTAATAAATGAATCCGTTCGCGAGCAGTTAATTTACCTTTCTGATGTTGCGCCTGGATCCGCTTTTGTCCTCCCCCAAGATAGGCTTGTTCTCGCTTTGCTTCTAACTGTTTGATGATATCTTTCATAATTACGCCTTACGTTTGAAATCAGTTTTGAAAACATCTAATATTTTTCTCGCTGCAACTGATGCGGCAATTGAACCCTGTTCAACTTGTTGTTGTAATTCCGGCAATAGCGCAGATACACCAGCATGTTCATTAAATTCTTGTGACAAACCAGATTGGATACGCTCCCACAACCATGTTTTCGATTGATTCATACGCCTTTGGATAAAGGATCCATTCGATTGCTGGATATCTTGAAACTCTTTCATCTTTTGCCAAAGTCCCTCAACCCCAGAACCCTCAAGGGCGCTGATAGACATGACTTGTGGACTCCAGTACGAAGTAGGAAATGATGGATGCTCAGCATGGCCGTGTTGACTGAATATTCGAAGTGAGCCAACAATATGAGCTATTGCTCGCATTGCGGCATCCGCATCGATATCAGCTTTATTGACAACAACTAAGTCAGCAATTTCCATGACACCTTTTTTAATCGCTTGTAAATCATCTCCAGCATTCGGTAATTGGAGAAGCACAAACATATCAGTCATTTTTGATACCGCAATTTCGCTTTGGCCAACACCTACTGTTTCTACCAAAACAATGTCATATCCCGCCGCCTCACAAACGAGCATGGTTTCTCTTGTTTTTTCTGCTACCCCTCCCAAATTACCGGACGATGGCGTTGGGCGAATAAATGCCTTGGGGTGAACGGATAAATGCTCCATACGAGTTTTGTCGCCCAGAATTGAACCCCCAGAAATGCTCGAAGAGGGATCTATTGCTAAAACTGCCACACGATGACCTTGAGCAATTAAATACAAGCCCAAGGACTCAATTAAAGTCGATTTACCAACTCCAGGAACCCCTGAAATACCGATACGAAAGGATTTTCCTGAAGAAGTAATCAACTCATTCAGGATTTGATCTGACTCTACTCGATGACTCGACTTGGTCGACTCTATTAAGGTAATAATCTTAGCAAGTGATCGGCGAGCTACCGTATTCACCTGTTCCCGACCGCCTAATAAGTCAGTCACTAAAGGATGAGAGTTATCCATCATGAATTATTTTGTTGATTCTAGGGCTTTACGAATATGCTCTAAAACATCTTTAGCAGATGCAGGTATTGGAGTACCTGGACCGTATATACCTTTGACACCTGCTTCATATAAAAACTCGTAGTCTTGCTTGGGTATTACTCCCCCGACAAACACCACGATATCTTTTCCACCTTGACGTTGTAATTCTTCAATGATCGCTGGAACTAATGTATTGTGACCTGCCGCTAAGGTCGAGATTCCTACCGCATGTACGTCATTTTCAATCGCTTGTCTTGCACACTCGTCAGGAGTTTGGAACAAAGGTCCCATATCCACATCAAAACCCAAATCTGCAAATGCAGTAGCGACAACTTTTGCCCCACGATCATGGCCATCTTGCCCCAACTTCGCGATCATGACCCTAGGACGGCGACCAAACTCATCGCCAAATTGTGCTATTTCATGTTGTAATTTTTCCCAACCCTCGGCTGAGTCATAAGCAGCAGCATACACACCGGTCACCTTTTGCGTATCGGCACGATGACGACCATACACTTTTTCCAACGCATCAGAAACTTCACCGATCGTTGCTCGGAGTCGTATCGCAACAATTGTTAACTGTAATAAATTTCCTGACTGATGTTCTGCCGCATTAGTAATCGCTTGCAAGGCTTGTACTACTTTTTCTGAATCCCTGCTGGCTTTAACTACTTTTAACCTTGCAATTTGCTTATCTCTAACCTGAATATTATCGACTACTCGAACATCAACCTCGTCCTCTTGATCTAATTGGTATTTGTTGACGCCAACTATGACATCTTTACCCGTATCAATGTTGGCCTGCTTTTGTGCTGCGGCGGCTTCAATTTTTAGCTTTGCCCAGCCACTTTGAACAGCTTTGGTCATCCCACCCATTGCTTCAACTTCCTGAATGATTTCCCAAGCTTTATCAGCCATATCTTGCGTTAGTTTCTCCATCATATAAGATCCTGCCCAGGGATCAATGACGCTGGTAATATGCGTTTCTTCTTGAATAATTAACTGGGTATTTCTGGCGATTCGTGATGAAAATTCGGTAGGTAAAGCAATTGCTTCATCAAATGAATTCGTATGTAATGATTGGGTGCCACCAAACACTGCAGCCATCGCTTCAATACTGGTTCGAACGATATTGTTATATGGATCTTGTTCAGTTAAAGACCAGCCAGAAGTCTGGCAATGCGTTCTGAGCATCAATGACTTTTGATTCTTGGGAGCAAACTCCTTCATGATTCTCCACCAAAGAGTTCGGGCTGCGCGTAGTTTAGCCACTTCGAGATAAAAATTCATGCCAATGGCGAAAAAGAATGACAATCTGCCAGCAAAATCATCAACATCCAAACCCTTATTCAAAGCGGTTTTCACATACTCCTTACCATCTGCTAGGGTAAAAGCAAGCTCAAGGGACTGGTTGGCACCGGCCTCTTGCATGTGATAACCCGATATTGAAATCGAATTAAATTTTGGCATATGCTTGGCGGTATATTCAATAATGTCACCAATAATACGCATAGAAGGTTCTGGTGGGTAGATATAAGTATTGCGTACCATGAACTCTTTCAAAATATCATTCTGAATTGTTCCTGAAAGTTGATTCAGCGCGACACCACTTTCCTCTGCAGCAATGATATAGCCCGCCAATATCGGCAATACTGAACCATTCATCGTCATGGAAACGGAGACCTTATCCAATGGAATCTGATCAAAGAGAATTTTCATATCCTCTACAGTGTCAATTGCCACACCTGCTTTTCCAACATCGCCAGTTACTCTTAGATGATCAGAGTCATAACCACGGTGAGTCGGTAGATCAAATGCCACAGAAATACCCTGACCACCTCCAGCTAAGGCCTTTCGATAAAAAGCATTAGACTCCTCAGCCGTAGAAAATCCAGCATATTGACGAATGGTCCATGGTCTTGATGCGTACATCGTTGCTTGTGGACCTCTAATAAAAGGCTCAAAACCAGGCATCGTATTGGTAAATGGCAATTTTGCAATGTCGTCTTGGGTATATAAAGCTTTCAAAAAAATATCGTCAGGAGTACTCCAGCCAAGCCCGTCGGGATTTTTATTCGGTGAGGATTTAGCTGCTAAGGTCTTCCATTCTTCTCTTGTGGTTTCTGGAAAACTTGGCCATTGTTGAGGGATTGATGAATGATTTGACATATGTTCTTTCTGCAAATTAAATTGGCATTTTGATTATATGTATAAGAATAACATTGACAACCCAAATAATAAATAGTCAAATGAATTATTAATTATGAATGCAAATTTACAAATTAATGTTTAAAAATTAATAACTCTAATTAGAGTTATTAAAAAATATTCATACATATCAATAATTTATTTAAATAATCTTATTAATCACGTCATACTCATATGAATCAAACCTTAGCTAATAAACCCCTGTATGAAGAAGTAGCTGACCTGATTCGGGAAAAGATATTTACTCATGAACTCGCCCCTGGGAGTTGGGTTGATGAAAAATCTCTGACAACTCAGTTTGGTATTAGCCGCACTCCCCTTCGAGAAGCTATTAAAGTTCTTGCCTCTGAAGGTCTTATTACCATGAAAATACGTCGCGGAGCATATGTTACTGAAGTCGATATCAATGAGATTGCTCAAATATTTCATGTCATTGCACTGCTTGAAGGGAATGCTTGCAAGGAAGTTGCAAGCTCGGCTACAGATCAACAATTAGAGTTACTAGATGGGATTCATCTTAAGTTAGAAAAAGCTGCCGCAGATCGAGACATTGATCGTTTTTTTGAATTAAATCAGGAATTTCATGACAAAATCCAAGAAATATCTGGTAATCGCTGGATGCGTAAGGTCATAACAGACCTTCGACAAGTACTCAAGTTACAACGCAGAAACTCGTTAACCAAATTAGGTAGACTTGAACAGTCCCTACAAGAACATCGGCAAATTCTGTCAGCTATTATTGCTAGAAAAGGTGACATAGCACAAGAATTAATGATCAATCACCTTCAACAAGGTCAAGTGGCAGCTAGTTGAGACTACTTTTTAAGTACTAAATCTCCAGGCAGCGAAGCAACATAGGCCGCCATATCTTTTAATTGCGAAAGATTAAATTGCTTTGCTTGTCCAGCCATGATCGCATTAGCACGACCAACTTGTGGATTATTTTCAACTTGATAGGCTTTTAATGCATAAAAAAGGTAGTCTTGATGCTGTCCAGCAATCTTGGGGTAATTGGGGGCAATCGGACTTTTTAGGTCTGGTCCATGACATGATGCACAGTTATTTTTTTCAACTAAGGCTTTACCTGATTCAATACTTGCCGCAAAAGAACTAGAAGCAACAATAAACGATACAGCAACGATTGACACAAAACGTTTCATATTTAACCTTTCAAATACATTTCTTATTTAAGCTTATTGGCTTTAGTTTCAGCATTTTGTGCAGCGTAATAAGCTGCTAAATCAGCCATATCTTGATCTGATAATGACCCAGCAACACTGCGCATTGTAGGGTGTTTTCTTTCACCTTTTTTATATGCTTGAAGCGCAGCAACAATATAACCAGGTGATTGACCGCCAATCAAAGGTACAGTATAAATTTCAGGGACTGAAGAACGATAGCCAGGAATTGCATGACATCCTGCACAGAGTCTAATATTTTTAGCACCTTGTTCAGCGTTGCCTTGAATTTCGGCAGCATGAGCTGACCAATTAAGTGCAGCAAGGGAAAAAGACAGAGAAAGTATTAATTTTGTAGTGGCTGTAACTTGAATTTTCATTTTTTTTAGTCTAATTTAAAAAACAAACTTTATAAGATAATAGTATAGAGGATAAGTGTGTATGAGGAGATCATTTGTTGAAATCCAGCAAATTACAACAGATTTTATTAAGGATTATTAATGATAAATAGCGTTCCTAGCTTTCAGGGCTCAACAAGTTATGTAGCAACAGATGATTTGAAAATGGCAGTCAATGCCGCAATTACTTTACAACGTCCACTTTTAATAAAGGGTGAGCCGGGGACGGGTAAAACGATGCTAGCCGAAGAAGTGGCGGCTGCTTTGTGTATGCCCTTACTACAGTGGCATATCAAATCAACTACGAAGGCCCAACAGGGTCTTTATGAATATGACGCTGTAAGTCGCTTGCGAGATTCTCAACTGGGTGACAATAAGGTTCAAGATATCCGTAATTACATTGTTCAGGGTATTTTATGGAAGGCATTTACCGCTTCCGAACCAACTGTCTTATTAATTGACGAGATTGATAAGGCTGACATCGAGTTTCCAAATGACTTACTCAGAGAATTAGATCGTATGGAATTTTTCGTGTATGAAACCCGAGAAATGATTCGAGCAATTTATCGTCCTTTGGTGATCATTACTTCGAATAACGAAAAAGAATTACCTGATGCTTTTTTACGTCGTTGCTTTTTTCACTATATTGCATTCCCCGACCCTGTGACTATGCAAAAAATCGTTGATGTGCATCACCCCAACATCAAGAAAGATCTTCTAGCGACAGCACTGCAAACGTTTTATGAGGTTAGAAATCTTCCTGGATTAAAGAAAAAACCCTCAACTTCTGAACTCATCGATTGGCTCAAACTACTCATGGCTGAAGATTTATCTGCCGATGATCTCAAAAGTAAAGATGGAAAAGCATCAATCCCACCACTTCATGGGGCTCTATTAAAAAATGAGCAAGATGTGCACTTATTTGAACGATTAATTATTATGAATCGTCAAAATCGATAAAGTATCCTGATGCTCATCGACTTCTTCTACGCTTTAAAAAAATCGAAAATACCTGTTTCGATTCAAGAATTTTTAACCTTGTTAGATGCTTTAAAGAAGCAGGTGATTCATCCTTCGATTAATGATTTCTACTACCTTGCGCGGATGACTCTCATCAAGGATGAAAAATTTTATGACCGTTTTGATCAAACCTTTGGTGCCTATTTCACAGGAATTGAAAATCTTCTTGAACTTTACCCAGATATTCCCCTCGAGTGGTTAGAAGAAAAGTTAAAGCGTGATCTGACTCCAGAAGAAAAAAACGCGTTAGAGAAGTTTGCTAGTCCAGAGGAGCTCATCAAACGTTTAAAAGAGTTATTAGATGAACAAAAAGAACGTCATGAAGGCGGAAATAAATGGATAGGGACTGGTGGAGCTTCGGCTTTTGGAAATAATGGCTATCACCCTGAAGGTGTTCGTATCGGGGGTAAATCAGCTGGCAATCGAACTGCCATCAAGGTGTGGGATGAACGCCGTTTTGCTGACTATGACGACTCTGTTGAGTTAGGTACCAGAAATGTCAAAATTGCTTTGAGACGTCTTCGACGTTTTGCGAGACAAGGCCAGCAAACTGAGTTAGATCTTGATCAAACAATTACTGCGACTGCCACCAATGCTGGGTTTTTAGATATCAAAATGCGACCCGAAAGACACAATCAAGTTAAAGTTCTTCTGTTAATGGATGTTGGTGGCTCCATGGACGATCATATCGCACGTGTTGAAGAGCTTTTCTCAGCAGCTAGTTCTGAATTTAAACACTTAGAAAATTATTATTTTCATAACTGTTTATATGACTTTGTATGGAAAAATAATCGTCGCAGAACCGTTGAAAAAATACCCACGATCGATATTCTTCGAAAGTATGGATCAGACTACAAATTGATTTTTGTTGGTGATGCGACAATGAGCCCTTATGAAATTTTGGCGGTGGGAGGATCTGTTGAGTACGCGAATAATGAACCTGGCGCTACCTGGATCAATCGCATGTTAGACCACTTTAAGCACCATGCTTGGCTCAATCCAGAACCCGAACATGTTTGGCAGTATCGACAATCGGTTTCCATTATCAAAGATCTCATGAAATCAAAAATGTACCCTGTCACCATTCAAGGCCTTGAAAGTGCAATGAGAGATTTATCAAAATAAAACATTATCATAGAGCTATAAGCTAAAATCAATCCATAGGAGTCTCAGATGAACCGAATGATTAATACACCCTCACTTTTAACTCAACGTATCAAAGCGCTAGGCATCAATATTCCAAAAGCAAGTACTCCAGCTGCATCTTATGTCATGGCAAGCCATGTCGGAAATATGGTCTATGTCTCAGGACATATCGCCAAAAAGAATAATCAAGTATGGGTTGGTAAGCTTGGTTTAAATATGACCACGGATGAGGGTAAATTAGCCGCTCGCGCAGTAGCTATAGATATCCTTGCAACATTAGATAAGCATTTAGGTGATTTGGATCTTGTGGAGCGCATCATTAAGGTAACTAGCTTAGTCAACTCAACTTCTGAATACACGGAACACCATCTCGTAACCAATGGTTGTTCAGATTTATTGCTAGAAGTATTTGGGGATGCTGGCAAACATGCAAGAAGCGCATTTGGTGTCGCTCAATTACCACTTGGTGCTTGTGTGGAAATTGAGCTTATCGCGGAAATTCGAAATTTTATTTAAACCTGTTGTAGCTTTGCATCTTTAAGTTTAGGCTCTATCGCATGACCTTTTCTGGCTCTTTGCGCTTTAAAATCCATTAAAGTTTTAAAAGTGATATTGACAGATGTTGGCTTTCCTGCGCGACCTAAGCCGTCCATTTGTAAACCTTTTGCGCCAAATGCTATCGCGCTTTGTAAAAACTCTTTGGAATCAAGATCAATTAATATAACGCCTTTACCACCCGCTTGAAGTCGTTTTAAATCCGCGATTTCAAAAGTCAATAAGCGTCCATTACCTGAAAGACAGGCAACCATATTCATGCCTTCACGAACAACTTGTAAAGGTAGTACACGGTCACCACCATCAAACTTTTCATCGACACCAATAAAACTCTTGCCAGCCTTATTACGGGTCATCATGTCGCTGACGTTGGCTAAAAAGCCATTCCCTGATGCCATCGCGATTAGAAGTAAATCATCACCTGAACCAGCATAATAAGAAACCATCTGCGTTCCAGACACTAAATTAATAAACGAGGTAAAAGGAGATCCGTCTCCTCTCGCTCCGGGTAAATCATAAACAGGTACGCTATACGCTCGACCATTACTACCTATACCTATCATGACATCAACGGTACGACATTCATAGATAGCAAATAATGCATCGCCAGCTTTAAATGCAAACTGAGAAGCATCATGTCCATGACCTTGACGTGAACGTACCCAACCTTTTTGGGAAACAATCACCGTGACTGGTTCATCAATAATTTTCGTTTCTACAATGCTTCGTTTTTCTTCTTGAATAAGTGTTCTTCGATCATCACCAAAAGTCTTCGCATCTGTTTCAACTTCTTTAATGATTTTTTTACGCATGAGAGCATCATTTCCTAACAAACTCTCCAAATCTTCTTTTTCAGACTTCAACTCGGTTAACTCTTGCTCAATTTTAATAGCTTCAAGTCGAGCTAATTGACGCAGCCTGATTTCTAAAATATCTTCAGCTTGTCGATCAGATAATTTAAATGCCACCATTAAATCAACTTTAGGCTCATCACTATTTCGAATAATTCGAATAACTTCATCAATGTTCAACAGAACTAGTTGTCGACCTTCAAGAATATGCATCCGATCATTCACTTTGCCTAAACGATGTTTCGTTCGGCGAGTAACCGTCTCAATTCTAAATTGGGCCCATTCTAGAAAAATCGATAAAATCCCTTTTTGACGGGGTCGTCCATCTGTACCAATCATGACAAGATTGATCGAAGCATTAGACTCTAGAGATGTATGAGCCAATAAAAAGTTGGCAAATTCTGCTTCGTCAATATTTTTTGTCTTGGGCTCAAATACCAAACGCACTGCAGCGTCCTTACTTGACTCATCTCGGACCCCATCTAAAAGTGCTAAGGTAGCTTGTTTAAGGGAATTTTGTTCCGCTGTTAAAGCTTTTTTACCTACTTTAACTTTTGGATTAGTGAGCTCTTCAATTTCTTGTAATACTTTTTGCGTAGAAGTATTAGGTGGTAACTCATTCATCACCAATTTCCATTGACCACGAGCCAACTCCTCGACAGACCATCTTGCTCTGACTTTTAAACTACCACGTCCTACTTTGTATATTTCTGCAATTTCCTCTACAGAAGAAATAATTTGTCCGCCGCCAGGAAAGTCTGGGCCAGGAATCAAAGATAGAATTTCATCTTCATTCATTTTGGGATTTTTTAATACTGCAATACTAGCAGCTGCAACTTCTCTTAAATTGTGTGATGGTATTTCAGTTGCCATCCCTACCGCTATACCAGATGCGCCATTCAGGAGAACAAATGGGAGTCTTGCTGGCAACAAAGCAGGCTCTTCCATCGTGCCGTCGTAATTCGGAATAAAGTCGACGGTTCCTTGGTTTATTTCATCAAGTAACAAACTAGCAATTTTGGTTAATCTTGCTTCGGTGTAGCGCATAGCAGCTGCGCCATCACCATCGCGTGAACCAAAATTCCCCTGGCCATCAATGAGTGGATATCGAAGACTAAAATTTTGAGCAAGTCGAACTAAGGCATCATAGGCAGATTGATCACCATGCGGATGGAATTTACCCAAGACATCGCCAACAACCCTAGCACTTTTTACCGGCTTGGCATCCGCCTTCAAACTCATTTCATTCATCGAATAAAGAATTCGGCGTTGAACTGGTTTTTGACCATCTGCTAATTCAGGTAAAGCGCGACCTTTGACCACACTAATCGCATAATCTAAATAAGCACGCTCTGCATAATTAGCAAGCGTTAATGAATCTGGTGGTTCAGCAGGTATGTTAGAAAATAAATCTGGTTCGTTATTCGACATAAAAATTATTCTTGATTAAATATCAGCTTCTACTTCGTTACCATGCTCTTCTAACCAATTTCTTCTCGCTGAAGATTCTGATTTACCCATTAACATATCCATCATCTTATTGGTGTCAATTAAGTTAATCTCCCCAGTCAATATCGGTAAAAGTCTTCTTGTATCGGGATTAAGAGTGGTATCCCATAATTGCTCTGGATTCATCTCACCTAAGCCTTTAAACCTAGAAATTTGCCAGCTACCTTCTTTTAAACCATCTTTTATAAGCTTATCTTCAATCGCAGTTAACTCACCACTATCTAAAGCATATATTTTTTGTGCAGGTTTTTTTCCACGCGAAGGTGCATCTACCCGAAACAATGGAGGCCTTGCAACATAAATATGTCCACGTTCAATAAGTTTGGGGAAATGTTTATAAAACAGGGTTAACAATAAGACTTGAATATGTGATCCATCCACATCGGCATCCGATAAGATACAGACTTTGCCGTAACGTAAATTACTCAGATCAGGATTATCATTGACTCCATGAGGATCTACACCAATGGCAACTGCAATATCATGCACCTCATTGTTAGCAAATAATCGATCGCGCTCTGTTTCCCAGGTATTTAAAACCTTGCCGCGAAGAGGTAAGATGGCTTGATATTCTTTATTACGCCCCATTTTTGCTGATCCGCCGGCAGAATCACCCTCAACCAGGAAGATCTCATTAATGACAATGTCTTCACTTTCGCAATCAGTTAATTTACCTGGTAGGACGGCAACTCCAGAAGACTTCCGTTTCTCAATCTTTTGTCCGGCTCGAGTTCTAGCCTGAGCCTGTTTAATAACTAATTCAGCTAATTTTTTACCATAATCAACATGTTGATTCAACCAGAGTTCAAGTGCTGACTTAGCAAATCCTGAAACTAACCTGACAGCATCACGGGAATTCAATCGCTCTTTAATCTGCCCCTGAAATTGTGGATCTAAAACCTTTGCTGATAGAACAAAAGATGCTCGTTGAAATACATCTTCCGGCATCAGCTTCACCCCCTTGGGTAAAAGAGCATGCATATCGATAAAACTTTTAACGGCGTTGTATAAACCTTCACGCAACCCACTTTCATGGGTACCGCCAGCAGTCGTCGGAATGAGATTGACATAACTTTCCCGAACTGGAGTGCCCTCTTCAGTCCAAGCCACTATCCATGAAGCTCCTTCGCCCTGTGCAAAGTTTTCTTCACCAGCACGATCGGGTTCTGCAAAATGTTCCCCATCAAATGCTGGAATGAGGAGCTCACTATGTCCAGCTTGCAACATCGCTTCGTCTAGATAGCCCTTTAAGCCATTCTCATAAACCCAAGATTGTTTTTCACCAGATTTTTCTTGGATTAGGGTTACTTTTACACCAGGCAACAAAACTGCTTTGGACCTGAGCAATCGCTGCAACTCGGTAAGAGAAATCAAGGCGGAATCAAAGTATTTTGGCTCTGGCCAAGCTCGAACGCGCGTCCCTGAAGACTTTTCACCTGATGGAATCACTTTACTAGCGATTTTCTCCACTAAAAAACCATGTTCAAATGCGAGTGTGGAATATTGCTTATCCCTCCAAACTTGAACTTCTAGACGTTTTGATAACGCATTAGTGACGGAAACTCCGACACCATGAAGACCACCTGAGAATGCGTATGCTCCGGCATTGCCTTTTTCGAATTTGCCACCAGCGTGTAACTGTGTGAAGACAATTTCCACGACAGGTATTTTTTCTTCAGGGTGCATTCCAACTGGAATACCCCGTCCAAAATCCTCTACGCTGATACTTTGATCAGTATGCAAGGTCAAAATAATCTCTTTACCATGCCCACCTAAAGCCTCATCTGAGGCATTGTCAATGACTTCTTGAATAATATGAAGGGGATTATCTGTTCTAGTGTACATCCCTGGTCTCTGTTTAACAGGCTCTAAGCCTTTTAAGACCTTAATGGATGATTCGCTGTATTGTTCTTTACGTGTTGCCATAGTTGGAAATTGTAGCTTGAATATGATTCTCTCTAAAATTCTTTATTTTTAGATTATCCGTTAAAGGATCTTAACAAGTGTCAATGTCTCTTTTAAAACAAGTTCATCATAAAAAAATTATCATAAATATCAATTACTTTGTGAATTGTTCCGAAGGATTTACAATAATGAATGATTGTCCCTGTAGTTCAATGGATAGAATAAGCCCCTCCTAAGGGCTAGATACTGGTTCGACTCCAGTCGGGGACACCATTTACTATTTATTTTCTCTATTTTGGTGCAAATAAGTGCGTATAAATTTCTTGTCAAGACCATCAATTGAGAATTTTTAAAATACTTATCCACAGGTTTTGTGGATAAGTAAAACAAAAATCATAAAATATCTAAGAATATTATGGCTTAAGCTGACTTGCTGATTTTTTAAGCAGCGCTGAAAGCCTTAGAGAAATATTTTTTATAAAAAGATTGCTTTTTTATTAAGCATATAAACTGCTAGTGAAATCCCTAACAAAAAATAATCTGAACTCTTTAAGTAAATACCTATGACTAACTATCAATTAAATACAAACTCTAGATCCGCGCTCAGGGAAATTATTGAGACCTCATTTAGAAATGTGCCACAAGATTTATTGCCCGTTCAATTAAATGATCAAATCATTGGCTATGTCACTCATACTATTTTTGTAGCAATACAAACATTCATTGATCTAGAAGAGCAAGATATTAATTTCATTCACTGTGCAAATCAGAAAATTATTATTGATGGGGCAACACCCAACAAACTAAGTATTGAACTGCGGATACTTGCGCAGTATTTAAGGGAGATTCACCTTCTTACAGGCTGGCGAGAAGAAGAGTTTTCTTTTATTGATGAGCATGCTCATGAGCGCTTTCGCGTGGAACGAACCTTCTTCCGCGCTTTTGGCTTTCATAGTCGCGCAATTCATATTAACGGCTATAACTCGAAACAACAACTATGGTTAGCACGTCGCAGCAATACAAAGCATATCGACCCAAATCTTTTGGACAACATTACAGCGGGTGGCATTGGTGCAAATGAAACCTTACTTAACTCCGCGTATCGAGAATTACGTGAAGAAGCAGGTATTGGATCTGAACTAGCGCAGCAATTAAATCCGATTAGTTCCATTGTTGTGCGAAGGGGATTAACTGATTCAAGCCTACATCATGAAACTTTATACACGTTTGATCTCGAATTGCCTTTAAGCTTCCAACCCCAAAATCAAGATCAGGAAGTTAGTGATTTCATCTTAGTTGATTATGGCCAAGCTCTGGAGTATGTTCTAAATGAAAAGCTGACAATCGATGCTGGAGTTGTTACTGCTGACTTTTTATTACGTCATTGTTAATTTCATTAATACATGCTCTATACCTGCTTCCATAAATATTTCTTGTTCAGCAATAAATCCTAAGTTTTTATAAAAAAGCTGACTCATACTTTGTGCATGTATACAACACTCAACGGCCCCTTGTTGTCTCGCATATTCGATCAATGCCTTCATTAAATATTTGCCGATTCCTGCGCCACGATATCTATTTAAAACGCACAATCGCCCAATAAAAAAGACCTTACTATCAATATCTTTTTTAAACACTCTTCCCGTTCCAATTGCTTGACCATCGACCCATAAGAGCGCATGTCTTGCCTTAAAGTCGTATTCATCATGCTCCAAATCTAATGGAACACCCTGTTCTTTTACAAAGATTTCAATACGTATGGGCAACGCAATTTCTTTAGCCTGCTGCCACGTCAAAAGTTGGATATCCATAAATTCGTAGTAAAATTTGCGTAAGAGTAAGAAAAAAAGTTATAATATTCTTTTATTCCCTGATAGCTCAGTCGGTAGAGCGACGGACTGTTAATCCGCAGGTCCCTGGTTCGAGTCCAGGTCGGGGAGCCAAAATTTTAGTATAACGCAAGCATTAAAAACGCCCTAATATTCCATCCTCAATTGATTATTTGGTGCACCTGCGAATTCTATTTTGATTGCGACAAGACTGCCTTATATAAGCTATTCGATGAGCTCCTTTTAGCGACAGATTATCAACAGTTCACTCTTTGGGATCTGTATTGAAAATTGGGTCAGATCAATACCATTGAATATTTATCTATAAGAAGCACTTTGAGTTCATCTTTAAAATTTATAGCTAGCTTTAAATCCTAATTCGGTTGTTGTATTTGTCGGCTCATTTGACTCTATACGATAGTTAACTCTTCTGATCGTCGCATTACCATAAACAACGTCAGAATTTTGAATAGACCAATAATTAATATAAGGAGTAAATGCCCAACCATTAATCTGATATGAAGTTGAAAACTTGACACCCCATCCACTTTTTTGTGTGTTTTTGGAGTCAGAAATTGATGTTATGCCGTTATAACCTATAGCGTCAGACAAATATGTATTGACTGTTCCGGTGATTAAATAATCCAATTCCAATCTTGTTTCTAATTTGCCGTCCGCTACTTTGGTTCTGTGTATGACCCCAAGTGGCAGATACCAATAGCTTATTTCTCTCCTGTAGCCTGCCGCTCCAGAAGAAGTTGTACCTCTACTATCAGTAAATAAGTCACGATAACCAAAACCCGTAAAGGGAGCTAGTACAAAGCTATCATATTCAATGTCTTTACCAATTAATCCTCTAATTTCGTAATAATAATTTTTAACTCCAGTTTGACTACCTGTTCCACCGCTGTTGTAACTCAGACTACCCTGTTCATATTTAAAATCAGCTAACAAAAAGAAATCTTCAAATGCTTGAGTTCTTTCATAACTCATACCAAAAAGATTTCCATATAAATTTACCGATAGGTCAGGCTCCCAATAACTATAATTTGATATGCTGAAGCCTATTTCATTACCTGTAGTTGTCGTTAATGTGGAATTACTCTTTAAAACATTAGCGTTCTGATCTGTTTTTGAGTCAACAGGTTGGGCAATCACTAAATTCGTTAGGCAAGAAATAATCAATAAGATGACGATATTTTTTTCTATATTAAGCATTTTGATATTCTTGAAAATAAGTTTAATTTAATAGACTAAATTGTGTCTTATGAAAATAATATTAATTCATCTATTTGAAGCTATAAAACAACATATATTTAATATAGCTGAAAATATCAATTATTTACTTTTATTGCATACTTCGATCCAAAAATGATTTTTAAGAAAACAAATTAAATAGCTTTTTATCTCCAAAATTTTTGATATGATTCCACAATGATTCATCTTTCACTAAATTTTTAAATTTAATTTCCATATCCTTCCAACTAATTGAATTGCCTGGATGACCTTTTGAAATTGCAACTTCAACAAGCTTTTTCTGACCATCTTTTAATTGAGCATGTAATCTGGCTGAGGTATAACCCATTTCACGACTAGACTGAATGTTCACCAAATCTGTTAATTGAAGAGTTTCTTGATTAAGTATTGCTTGATCACTAAAATCCTCAACGGTTAAATCAGAACCTTTTAATGCAAGCGCTACACAGTATTTCAGATCAAACTTACCCTCTAAGGGAGATTTTGGTTTACCAGACTTTTTCCCAGTAACTTGCATAGCTAACTCCCCTACTTCAATTTCTAATGATTGAACATCGTTTATCGTAGTAAAAGTTAATAATTTCTTAATCGTGTCAACTGCTGGATGAACCAAATGACAGGCTGCATATGGTTTAAAGCTATTATTTAAAATTTCCCATTGATCAAAATGAACCGCCGTTAATGAGGCTGATTTGTCTTGAACGAGAGCTCGTATAAACCCACCTTCTAAGGCAAACATATCTTGCTGAGCAACAAATCCATTTTTGGCTAATTTAGCAGCCATTAAACCATTAAATGCCGCTTTTCCTGCATGAAATGGCTTAGCCATTGTTCCAAATGAAATCGTAAAGCCACTGGCTTGAGTTGCGGCTGCTGAGAGTGCATTGATGATTTGCGCTTGATCAAGTTGATATAAAACACAAGCAGCTGCTGATGAGCCTATCGCACCAAAAATCCCTGTGCAATGCCAACCTTTCTCTGTGATGATTTCACCTAGTCCATAACCAACTCGCGTTGAGACCTCAAAGCCTGTAATAAATGCCCTTAATATGTCTTCTTCGGATGAGCCAAGTTCCTGCCCCAAAGCAATGGTAGCGGCAAAAAGTGGTGCACTCGTATGCGTATTCGACTTAATATGCGTATCATCAAAATCTAAGCAGTGCGCTAAAGTTCCATTGCATAATGCTGCAGTTAAGGCATCTGCCACACCACCTAATAACAAAGTAGATTTACCTCGATTATGATTTTCTTTGGTAGTTTCATAAACAACTCTCGCGGCATTCTCAGCAATAGCCCCTTTGGCAACACACAACCAATCAGCTAAACAGAGGCGACCATGATCCAAAACTTCATCAGGAATTTTTTTAGAATAATTCTGATAAATGTATTCAGCAATTTTTTGTGTATTTGTCATTTATTCATTAAGCCCTTGATTTCTTCTGCTGAATAACCAATATTTTGTAAAATTTCTTCTGAATTTTCCCCAAGCAATGGCGCTGGTTGATGAGACTTAATTGCTAATCCAGACCTTACCAATGGATTGACCAAATAAGGAATTTTTCCTTCAATTGGATGATCAAGCCAATCAATCGCCCCCCGCTCTTTTACATGCTCTAAATCCATGGCCTCTTGCGGTGAACATACTGGAGCAATAGCTATACCCGTCTTTAACATGTGCTCCATAATTTCATTCCACGTGAATAGTGAAAAGTATTTTTGTAAAGCTTGTCGATAAACAATCCCGCGCTCACCATGTGTAGATAAGCGATCTGCCGGAGTTTCATCCTGGAAAATCAAATCAGGTCGATCAATTTTCAGACAAAACTCTTTCCATATTTTGAACTCTAGTAATGTAATAGCTATATTTCTGCCATCTTTTGACTTGTAAATCGAATATCTCGGATTACCTCCAAAAGACTCCATTCTAGGCTCTCCACTATAACCTGCAGATTTTGCAAATGGGGTACTTAAAGGAATTAAGCACATATTTAAAAGAGATTCATACATAGATATATCGATATCACAACCAATACCAGTTTTTGCTCGTTGAGCAAGAGCGGCTTGAATGGCGATTACGCAATATAAAGATCCTGCAAAATCGGCGGACTGCATTCCGGGAACAGTCGCTTGACCATCTGGAGAACAACCTAACAAACCAGTCATGGACTGAATCACAAGGTCGTGTCCAGCAATATGAGATAAGGAACCTGTCTTACCAAAACCAGATATAGAACAATAAATTACCGCGGGGTTAATTGCTTTAGCAACAGCATAATCTAGGCCCAACTTCGCCATCAACCCAGGTCGAAAAGACTCAACCACAACATCACAATTAGCAATTAAACGTTTAGCAACTTCTTTTCCAGAAGGCTCTCGTAAATCAACGGTAATGCTTTTTTTACTCCCATTGGTAGCATGAAAATATACACTATTTTCTTTATATCTCGGGTAGGAATGTCGACTAGGATCACCAATATCAGGTTCTTCTACTTTGTAAACTATCGCACCTAATTCAGCAAGCATTTGTGTTGCCCAAGGTCCAGGAAGTAATCGACTAAAGTCGACAATTTTGATGCCACTTAAAGGTAAGGTATTTGTTTTCATTTTTGAGTATTTAATAAGTAATTATGGGTTCCTAATGGGTGTAATATCCGGGGCTCATAAACTGGAATGCCCAGAGGGGGTGAGATTAAATCTGCCATTTCATTATTTTGCGTTTTAATTTGATACATAAATCCTCGACGGACTAAAGATTCTTGGTTGATGACATCATCAACTTCTAGAATTTGGACTGCTTGAATATCTTGCTTTTTGAAATGCTCAATTAGCTCTTTACAATTGAGGTTTTTAGGATAGTCTTGCACACTAGATGTGCAAATAATCCAACCATCTGTAGCCTGTATTTGAAAACCAGATATTGCCATCGAAGAGTCATTCCACATTAATTGTGTGAGCCATGCAATTGAATCGGACATAGCAATATCGACAATCTGACCGTTGTTAATTTGACTACGCTGAATTAAAGCCGCAATCATTCCCGCTGCTGCTAAATGCCCCGAAAGTTGATCGGCGATTGAGTAACCCACACGAATTGGACGGTTACTATCCCCAAAAAGCCCAGTCAGGCCAAGATGACCTTGTATGACGGTATCAAGTGCACCTAATTTAGGTCCTGATAATCCATAACCAGAGATTGAGCAATAAATTAAATGTGGGTTTATTTTGAGCAATTCGTCTACCCCAAAACCTAATTTTTCCATTGCACCAGGGCGCATATTATGCAAAACAATATCAGCCGTTTTAATTAAATCATACAGTTTCTTTTTATTCTCAATACTTTGTAAATCTATTGCAATTGATTTTTTACCGGCATTGTAATTAATAAAATAACCGCTAACCCCACCAAATTGGGGCTTAAATTTTCTTCCCTCTTCTCCCTGAGGTGCTTCGATTTTAATGACTTCCGCGCCTAAGCTAGCTAGCAAATATCCTGCCATAGGTCCAGCAGCATAAGCTGTGAACTCGACAACTTTAACTCCCTCTAAAGGAAGTACTGCTGCATCGATAGAGGAGATTGATGGATGAGGACTTGAAGGACCTATTGATGAAATTTGGATAGGCATTCTCGCAAATGAGAATTGATCCTCATGTTGAACCGTGCCAGCTTCTAATAAATCAACATCAAATGGCACCTCTCGTGGATTTGCCGCAGGACCACTTGGTAAACCAATTTCACGTAAAAGTAGAGTAATTTTATTAACTTCATATTGACTCGTCCATGATGTAACAATTTCATCAACTTCTTTTTTATGTTGTCTTCGCAGTGTGACGTTGGTGAATCTGATATCGGTTAGTAAATGCTCTAGATTCATTAACTTGAGCAATGAATGCCAATGAGCATCCGAAGAAGCACAAATAATAACCCATCCATCACTCGCTTGATACGCATCCCAAGGACTACACAGAGGGTGTCCACACCCTAATCGAAATGATCCATTTTGATTATCAGTCAATAAAGATACATGGGTTCTCAATTGGTCAGCCATGATTTCTAATTGACTTAAGTCTATCAGTTGTTTAGATGGGGAATAAATAGATGCTAGTATGGATAAGCAAGAAATCACTGCAGCACACATCTCAGAGATAGGTATTTTTGCAAACTCTGGTTTGCCATTGGGCAAACCACTGACCGCCATTAAACCACTCAGCGCTTGAATAAATAACTCATTCGATGTACTAGAAAAATTCTCAATTCCCAAACCTTGATCGGTAATCGAGCAAATAACTTGATGCTCATCTTGGTTAAGTAAATAATTGTGTATCAGCTTATTTTTATCGTCATTAGAATCTCCTAAAGAAATAATAATGACTCTAAATTTTTTAAAAAAAAGATGGTGATCGGTAATTGGTAAATCCATACTAATTCTATCTTGATATTTCAACCGATTTTCGATTTGGGAAGAGGATATATTCGCATTTGGGTCATTGATCACGGTAACTTGCGCGCCTAATTGGGCTAATAAAAATCCGCAAGCAGATACAGAGAGGCGTTCGGAAAACTCTAATACCTCAATACCTTTTAGTGGGTAGTTCGCGAACATTAATTAAAATCTAACTTTTTCATTGCTTATCAGCAATAAGAATAATTTTTATTGAAGAACAGCCTGATAAGAATATAAGGAACTCTTTAAAAGATTTCGAATTATTTATTAAGTGCAATAGGATCTATCTTGGCTGCTGAGACAGCAGATTTCCACAACTTTAATTCTGAGTCGTAAAAACGATCCATATCAGCGGGAGTTCCACCAATAGGATCAATCGCTTGCACACTCAGTTTTTTAATATTGGCAGGATCATTCAAGACCGCATTCACTTCTTTATTCAAAAGATTGATGATTGCATCAGGTGTCCCTGCTGGTGCAACTAAACCCATCCAATAACCAGCAACAATGGGTGGTAAACCTGCTTCTGCTAATGTTGGGACATCTGGCATATAACCAGAACGTTTAGCAGAAGTAACAAATAAAGGCTTTAAATCCCCTTTTTTTACAAACTCTTGTTGTGAAGAAATAGTGCCACAATAGCCATTGATGTTTCCACCCAGTGTATCTAAAATAGCAGCTGCAGCACCTTTGTATGGAATATGATTAATTTGAATTTGCGCTTTTTCTGCAATTAATTCCATCATTAAATTATGGATTGAACCAACGCCAGATGAACCGTAAGAAAATTTACCTGGATTTTTCTTGGCATAAGCAATCATATCAGCAGCATTATTAATTCCTAACTTCGCATTAACAGCAAAAAGATTGTCAGACACACCAAGCAAAACAATACTTTTCATATCCTTTTTATAATCATAAGGTAAGTTCGTATACATCCAAGGATTAATGGCACTGACAATATTGGTTAAGTAGATGGTATATCCATCAGGGGGAGATTTCGCGACAATATTTGTAGCAATGATCGTGTTCGCTCCTGGTTTATTCTCAACAATGACGGGTACTTTTAAACGCTCACTTAAGCCACGAGCAACTTCACGTGCCAAAAAGTCTGTAGATGCTCCAGGTGTTATACCTAAAATAATCTTGATTGGTTTGTTAGGATAAGCCTCATCTGCTTTAACAAATGCGCTTGAAATACATATTCCGAAAAGGAATATCCCAATTAATAATAATGATTTGTTAGATTTCATTGTCCCGCCTGCGTTTTAATTATTGTTGAATTCACTATACAATTAAAGTTGAAATTTTTCAACTAATTTTTGACAGATAGAATAAATCCATAAAAGTATATCGACTGTAACAAGATGAACTTACTTGCGGATGTAATCTCACTATCTTCAATAGTAACCAAAATTTAGGAGGCAATATGCTACACGTAGATGGATCATGTCACTGTGGAAATATTAAATTTGAGGCTGAAATCGATCTTGATAAAGTGACTATTTGTCACTGTACCGACTGTCAAAGAATGACTGGGGCTGCTTTTAGGACAGTGGTACCTGCGATTAAACATTCCTTCAAGTTGTTAGAGGGAGAGCCAACAACTTATCTAAAAATTGCAGAAAGTGGCAATCGTCGGATTCAAGCATTTTGCCCAAATTGTGGCACCTCAGTTTATGCTACAAGTGAGTTGAATCAAGAAATTTTTGGACTAAGAGTTGGGACTCTGAAACAAAGAGCAGAAATTATTCCCAAAAAACAAATATGGAATCGCTCTGCAATGAAGTGGGTTTCAGAAATCGACCATCTACCTAAATTTGAAAAACAACCTTCCTAATTTTTTAATATCTTCCCTATTTGATGGGTAATTAAAGCTTTAAAAAAGTACTTGGTTGTTGGTGTGGTGAATGGTGTTTGTTATACTAAAAAAAACATTACGGAGACCATGAGATTGATCAGTTAACTGATGAGGATTTCCAGCGCTTCATTTGAAGCTTTTATCAGTCCTCGAGTTACGAATCAACTCTCTATTTTAAATATGCAGAATTCAGATGAATCATTTGATTTGATTATTGTCGGTGGTGGTATTGCTGGTCTTACTACCGCAGTTCGTGCAGCTGAAATTGGTCTTCATCCACTTTTATTAGAAAAAGGTACTGGGGTCGAGTACCCAAATAATTCCAGATACTCTGGAGGTATTCTGCACATTGGATTTCATGACCCATATCGTCCCCCAGTGGAACTTGAACAACTCATTTACAAAATAACAAGTGGGGAAGCCAAGCCTGAACTCGCAGCCGCTTTAGCAAAAAATGGCGCCAGATTAATTACTTGGCTTCAAGATAAAGGTGGCAAATTCATGCGCTTTAATCCGCAAGAGGGTTATCGCTGGTGTATGGCACCTCCTCGTGCTTTACGAGCTGGCAATGATTGGAAAGAACGCGGTCCTGATTTAATGTTAAAAAGACTTGTTCTTGCCCTTGCTGAACTTGGTGGAAAAATTCAATATGGGGCTCGCGCAACGAATTTAATTTTGCAAAATGGTAAATGCATTGGTGTTCGTGGATTATGCGATGGGCAAGAATCCCTTTGGAGCGCTCCACATACTGTCATTGCTGATGGGGGTTTTCAAACCAATCCTGAACTTTACGAAAAATATATAGGCGCACATTTTTCATCGGTTTTTCAAAGAGGTGGAAGAACTGGCTATGGTGATGGCATCAATATGGTGCTGGAAGTTGGTGGTGTGGTGAACAACTCGGGCAATCGTTTTTATGGCCATATTCTATGCAGTGATGCCAAACATAATGATGCAGTTTGGCCCTATCCGGAACTAGATGCAATTGCTACCGCTGGACTTGTAATTGACGCCAATGGTCGACGGATTGTTGATGAAGGTCGATCTGGCGTGCATCTTGCAAATGAATTAGCTGCCAAAGCAACAACTGAAAAATTATTTGCAATATTTGATCAAAACATATGGAATGGGCCAGGAACATCTGCCCGCATCCCTGCTAATCCTTTACTCGAACGTGCCGGTGGAACTATTTTGAGGGCTTCCTCTTGTGAGGAACTTGCTCACAAGATTTCAGTTTCAAGCGTAATACTAAATCAAACGGTTACAGAATATAACCAAGCATTAGCAAGTGGTTCTTTAGAGCATCTTCATATTAAACGCTCTAATCTTGTCAAACCATGGCCTATCAATCCATCTCAAATGATGGCAATACCTATTTGTCCAGGAATTACCTACACAATGACTGGTATCGATATTGATCAACATGCTCAAGTATTAGATAAATCCTCATTACCCATACCAGGTCTTTTTGCTGCTGGTGCAACAACCGGAGGGCTTGAAGGTGGATCAGACTCTGTATATATCGGTGGCCTGATCAAGTCCGGAAGCTTTGGCTTAATTGCTGCTGAACGTATTGCACATTTACAAGGTAAACCGGTAAATATTCAATATCCAAAACGCATCGGCGATGATCCAGTACCTTTGGAGAAAACAAATGAAGTAACTAAAAATGTTAGTTATGGTCTTGAACGCTTTCCGGTACTTCGAAGTTTAATTCGTTTTGGCAAACCCATCGCAATGATAATTGGCTTACTTGCATCCATCCTCACTTTTAGCTTTTTACCATCTTCACTTGGATGGTTAAGTCCGCTTATTGCACTAAGCGTTGGAGGACTCATCCTCGTGATCATTTTAGGTGTAGTAGAACTGATTATTCTGATTACAGAGTTTTTAATCCCCGATTGATTTAGAGAATGACTGAAGCATTTTTGAAATAGTACTACCCCAGTATTGTTTTAGTATGCTCGCCAAGTTTTGGATAGTCCAAAGACTCCTCTTGGCGTCGAAGACTATTCACAATCGGGATTGGTAAAGCCATGATTTGGCCATCATTGTGATTAATCAACTTATTAAATATTCCGCGGCATGCAAAATGCTTGGACTGCAATGCCTCATCAAATGTCTTGATAATGACGGAACATACATCGTGCCCTTCAAAAATTACTTCCCATTCTCGAGCAGTCTTCGATTGAATGATGGTTGCCACAGCTTCAGATACTTCTTTTGGTGAGCAAGAAATATCTCGATATCGCTCTTCCAAATGAATTAAATTACAAAAATTATTCCAAAATTTATCCTCTAAGGGAGCTGCTGCCAAAAAACGTTGGTCTTTTGTTTTATAAATATGATATCTCGGTGTTCCACCTGTCACAAGACTTGACGCTGCCTTGGGAGTCTGTCCATTTAGTTGCTGTTCAGCCATTACCCAATACATCATTGTGAATAAGTTATCACTCATAGAAATATCTAAGTGGGATCCTTCGCCAAGAGTATCACGCTGTCGAAGTGCTAGTAAAATATTACTAAATGCAGGATAAGCACCTCCAGCAATATCGGCAATCAAAGCAGGTGGTAGTGAGGGAAACCCATTAGTATCAGCCACCAAAGAAAGCATACCTGTTTGCGCAACATAATTTAAATCATGCGCCGCAAGCATTGCATCTGGTCCAGTTTGCCCAAATCCAGTAATGGAGCAATAAATTAAGCGAGGATGAATTATTTTCAGTGTTTCATAGCCTAAGCCAAGTCGCTCCATGACTCCTGGACGAAATTGCTCAATGAGAATGTCACACTCAGTAATTAACGGCATTAATTGCTCAATGACTTTAGGGTCTTTGAGGTCAACTGCAATACTTTTCTTACCTCGATTTAATATGACAAAGTTGCCACTATCTTCCCCAGCTTTAGGACTATAGCTGCGCATTTCGTCCCCCCCTTGGGGACGTTCTACTTTAATAACCTCAGCTCCTGCTTCAGCCAACATTAACGAACAGAGGGGACCTGGCAATAAGGTACTAAAATCTAATACTTTTATACCACTCAGTGGTAACTGTTTAGGTGAGCTCATGACTGATTGGATTTTATTGTCTTAGCTACAAGTGCTCTTCGTGCAGGGAAGAAACCAGGATTACCCAAAGCTTGATATAAACCTTCAGTCACTTGCGCATGATGTTCAAGACCTGATCTTTGCAACATGGATAAAGGACCTTCGGGATAACCTAGGCCTAATTTAAGCGTTTTATCCATGTCTGCTGCTGTCGCTAAACCATCATCTAAACGCCTCAAAACTGAATTTAAATAAGGTCGAATTAATCGATCAACAATTCTGCCAGGGGTATCAGCACACACCGCCACTACTAATTCCAAGGATGCAAAAAAAGATTTGGCTGTTTCAATCGACTGAGCTTTACTTTTAGGTTGCTTCACTAATTCAATCAATTTAGTCGCAGGATCATCACCCATCTTATATCTAGCAAATCCTAAAATATGCGAACCCTCATCACCTAGTGATTCCCCAGTATGTATTCCAAGGCATTCCACGCCTAGTTCTAATAGAATCAGTTGATATGCGTTCGGATTAGAAATAGCTTTTAATGCTTGATGAACATCTTGACCAATGATGAGTAAGATATCTGCGTTCGTATCAGAGAGTAAACCAAACTCCGCTAAATCAGGAAATGAACGACTTTTACCTGTATCAATAATTTGTACGTTCAACATGATTAAGCTC
>Ga0209191_1000073_pt1 | contig 79843 bp, 75 predicted proteins | sample S_130626_EF_Meta_FD_187320 | JGI IMG/M metagenome (GOLD analysis project Ga0209191, IMG submission 187320) | Freshwater microbial communities from Lake Simoncouche, Canada to study carbon cycling - S_130626_EF_MetaG (SPAdes) (version 2) | ecosystem: Environmental > Aquatic > Freshwater > Lake ...
CCTCTAATTTTTCAATTAAGACATTCGGCAATGATTTATTGGGTTTCACACCAAGTTCTCTGACACGTTGCGCTGAGCGAACTAAATTACCATTACCAGTAGTAAGCTTTTTATACGCTTCATCATAATTTTTCTGTGTTTGAGAAATACTCTTACCGACGCCGTCCAGGTCTTCTACAAAGCCAACGAACTTGTCGTACATTGCACCGCACAGACGAGCAATTTCTAGTGCATTACGGTTTTGATGCTCTTGCCGCCATACATGGGCAATAGTTCTTACGGTGGCATGTAAGGTACTCGGACAGACTAAAACAATATTTTTCGCTAAAGCATCTTGAAACAGATTGGACTGATGACCAATTGCTGCTAAAAAAGCAGGCTCTATAGGGATAAACATCAGGACAAAATCAATGGAACCCAAGCCATATAAGCTTTGGTAATTTTTTGCAGAAAGTCCATTCATATGGGTACGAATAGAGCTGACATGCGCAGCGAGTTCCATTTTTTGTAAATCAGGATCATCTGTTTGTACAAAGCGTGTATAGGCGGCAATCGATACTTTACTATCAATCACGACATGTTTATTTTCTGGTAAATGAATCACCACATCAGGATAAACAATATTACCTTCTTCGGTTCGCTGCGTATCTTGAACATCAAATTCATGCCCTTTACGTAAGCCACAGTTTTCTAAAATGGTTTCCAAAACAAGTTCACCCCAATTACCTTGTGCTTTTGAATCCCCGCGCAGAGCTTTTGTTAAAGCGTTGGCATCTTGACTCATCTGTAAATTTAAAGCAGTCAAATTATGAATCTCAGCTTGTAGAGAGGCACGTTCTTTAACTTCCTCTGAGTAGACATCATCGACGCGCTTACGAAAATCAGAAATCTTTTCTTGAAGTGGCTTTAATATTAAGTCGAGATTTTGTTGATTTTGGGTAGCAAACCGTTGCGATTTTTCTTCTAAAATATCTTGAGCTAAATTTCTGAAATGATCCGTCAGTTGTTTTTTGCTATCGTTAAATTGCTCTAATTTATCTTGAGAAATTCTTTTTTCGGCAGCAAGCTCAGCACCGACTTTCGTGAGTTGATTCGATAAAGACTGAACCTCTGCCTGGAGTTCTGATGACCTAAGTTCAAGTACTCTTGCCTGAGATAGACTTTTTCGATACGAAAGCCCAAAAAAGAGTGTCGCTGAAAAAGTCACGCACGCAACAATTAATAAAACCCACGATATATTTGTCATTTCCATAAGAAATAGTAACTGATATTGAAGAAAATTTACAAAACCAACAAGTGCCCACCCTTAACTTAGCTTAAAGACGTTAGTTTTCATTTGCGATCATTTTAAAATGTATCAATGACTGGAAAAATCGTTCATTGTTGGAAAAGAAAATTTAATATCTTCAGCTCATGGAAATGCAAATAACTTTACGATACTTCCATTTACACTAGATAAGCATTGATTGTTTTCTTACGTTAAAAGTATAAGAATTTGACTTTATCTTTAGGATCTATTCTTCAAGCCGTTGAAGATATCGGATTTTGCTACTCTTATAGAGAAAGCCCGAATGGTTGGGCATTTCTCTAGGATTGATTTATTTAAAAATTAGACTTTAAACAAATTTTGTAATTCGCCACTTTCATACATTTCCATCATGATGTCCGAACCACCGACAAATTCACCATTCACATACAGTTGCGGAATGGTTGGCCAATTGGTAAATGTTTTAATGCCTTGACGGATTTCGTCATCAGACAAAACATCAACAGTAAAGGGTTGCTTGATACCACAAGCATTGAGAATTTGAATAGCTCTTCCAGAGAAGCCACATTGAGGAAATTGGGCATTTCCTTTCATGAAAAGAACAACAGGGTTCGATGTAACGATTTCTTTAAGGCGCGCTTGTGTATCCATTGAATATCTCCAGAAAAACTAGTAATAAATCATTTTAACTTGTTTTATACCGCATGGCTAGACTAGAAACTGACCCATGGTTAAACGCTCATTTCCACTTAAATCCTCTTTCGTTTCAACATGGGAATAACCCTGATCAAGAAATAGGTTTTGTACATCGAGACCTTGTTGATAGCCATGCTCAACAATGACAAAACCATCAGGACTAATAAAATGGACACTATCTTCTAGAATGCGACGATAGGCAGTAAGCCCATCTGCACCATCGCTCAATGCTAATGACGGTTCAAACTGAAGATCGCCCTCAAGAAGATGATGGTCATTACATGCAATATAGGGTGGATTGCTTAGGATTAGATCAAAATGCTTTGACTGAATTGTTGAAAACCAATCACTTTGAACCAACTTTACAAAAGGCAATTCCAGTTGTTGGCGGTTATGCTTCGCCACATGCAATGCATCCTCGCTGATATCCGTACCAATCAATTCGATAATACCTTTGAGTCCATAGGCTTTAAAGTGATTGGCAATCGATAGGATGATGGCACCACTGCCTGTACCTAAGTCGATTATTGTAAAAGGCTGATCCTCAGAATAGGTAAACTTGTGAAGACGATCTGCGATGATCTTAATTGCAGCATCAACCAAAATCTCTGTTTCTGGGCGTGGGATTAACACATGCTCATTGACATACAGTTCAATTTCATGAAACCCTTTTTTATTAATTAGATAAGCAACGGGCCGGCCATTGTTCCGTTCTGATTCAAGCAGCAACCAGTCTTGAACCAACTTGCTGGGAAGTGGGTCTTGATCGTGGGCAATCAACATTTCCCTAGACCATCCCAAATGCTGTTGACACACGTGATGCAGAAGTATTCTTGCATCAACACGATCAAGTTTAGTATTTTGTAAAAGACTTTGAACAGTTTCCAAGATAAAGAAACTTATGCTTCGCCAAGTGTCGCTAAAAGCTCTGCTTGATGTTCTGAGGTAAGAGCGTTGATCAGGTCATGAATATCACCATCCATCATGGCGTCAATTTTATAGAGCGTCAAATTAATTCGGTGGTCAGAGATACGTCCCTGTGGGAAGTTATATGTCCGAATACGGTCACTACGATCGCCGGAGCCAATTAAGCTTTTACGCTCTGAAGCCTCTTTATTATGTTGTTCGCGCATTCGTGCGTCCATAATGCGAGAAACCAAAACCTTCATTGCTTGATCTTTATTACGGTGTTGACTGCGATCGTCTTGGCATTCCACCACAATCCCTGTGGGTAAATGCGTAATACGAACAGCCGAGTCAGTTTTATTAATATGTTGACCGCCAGCCCCAGAAGCTCTAAACGTATCAATCCGTAATTCACTCGGGTTGATCTGTACGGCTTCCACCTCATCCGCCTCAGGTAAAACGGCTACGGTACATGCTGAGGTATGGATACGACCTTGAGTTTCTGTTTGTGGAACGCGTTGTACGCGATGACCACCTGATTCAAATTTGAGTTGGGAATATACCTTATCTCCGTCAAGGCGAAGAATGACTTCTTTGTAACCACCAAGATCAGACTCGCTGGCACTAATCACCTCCGTTTTCCAACCTTGACGTTCTGCAAACCGAGAATACATGCGTAATAAATCGCCTGCAAATAAAGCACTTTCATCACCCCCGGTTCCCGCCCTAATTTCTAGAAAAACGTTTTTCTCATCATTTGGATCTTTAGGGAGTAAAAGTTTTTGTAATTCACTTTCTAAAGTTTCCATCCGCAGTCTTGCGGATTTAATTTCTTCTTCAGCAAAACTTCTCGAGTCAGGATCACTTCGCATGTCGATTGCTGCCAACTCATCGTCTTGAGCAGATTGATACTCTGCAAATTTAGTTACTACAGGATCAATTTCAGAATGCTCGCGTGTATATTTAAGAAACTGATCCATGTTTTGTGTGACGTCTTCACGCGATAAAAGAGAGTTCAACTCAAGGACCCGAGTTTGTAAATGCTCCAGCTTGGATTGCATGCTTTGTTTCATTTATTTTTCAATATGATTCGAGCGAAAAAGCTCAGGTAATAATTTGATTAAAGTTTCTCGCTCTGGCCCCTGAAGATGTTGTAAAGCATGAAGGGATCCATGTAAAAACTTATTGGTCAGGCCTTGTGCTAAAGCATCAAGAACTTCTTGAGGATTTTCACCCTTTAATAATCTTTTCTTGGCCCGTTCAAGTTCAATTTGTTGCAATTGATTACCTTTTTGGCGTAACTCTTGGATCAAGGGAACTTGATCTCTCGTCTCTAACCAGTGCATAAAATGGGCGACTCTTGTTTCAATGATTGCTTCAGCTTGACCTACTGCTGCTTGTCGATTGCCCAGGCCAGACTTTACAATTTCACCGAGATCATCAACGGTATACAGATAGACATCATTGAGCCGTGCAACTTCCGATTCGATATCACGGGGGACTGCTAAATCAATCATCACGATTGGCTTACGCCGTCTTTTCTTCACAGCGTTTTCAACCATTCCAAGACCAATAATCGGTAGTGAGCTTGCCGTGCAAGAGATCACGATATCAAATTCAGCTAGGTGGGTCGGTAAGTCTGAAAGACGAATTGATTCTGTATCTAAACCTTGAATCGATAATGTATCTGCAAGATCTTGACCACGCTCTAAAGTGCGATTGGCAACTCCGACATGTTTGGGGTGTTTCGCAGCAAAGTGGACACTACAGAGTTGAATCATTTCTCCAGCGCCAATAAAGAGAATCTTTTGGGAACTGATGTCACCAAAAACACGCTCAGCAAGACGCACAGCCGCTGCCGCCATTGAAATCGAGCTAGCTCCGATTGCAGTAGTACCCCTAACTTCTTTGGCAACAGCAAATGATTTTTGAAAGAGTTGATTTAAATAAGTCCCTAAAGCACCTACTTCGTCAGCATGACGAACAGCATCCTTCATTTGACCAAGGATTTGTGTTTCACCTAAAACCATGGAATCTAAGCCACTCGCCACACGAAAAGCATGTCTGACTGCTTGTGATTGAGGTAACGAGTAAATATGGGGCTGTAAATCTTCTTGCGATACCCCTTGAGTGCCAGAAAGCCATTGAATCGAGGCATTTTGTAGAACTTCGATCTGTGGATTTTCGTTACAAGCACAATAAATTTCCGTACGATTACAGGTCGACAAAATCGTCGCCTCTGTATAGTGCATAGGGGCTTTGCTGCCTATAAATGATCGGAAATCATGAAGTGCCGAACTAATGACTTCTGGACCAAAGGCAACGCGTTCCCTTACCTCAATCGGAGCGGTATGGTGATTAATACCTAGGGTAAGTAATTGCATATTCTAGATTATAAAGACTCATTTAAAAAACACTCGAAGACCAAACAATTGGCGAACAGGCGTGTTGAATCAGCCATTGGTTTGCTTGTTTAAAATGACCACATGAACCTAAATCACCTTTTAAAAGAAATGGCTCATGGGTTTGATAGGCTCCAAGTCCAGAGGGGTGAGAAGCTTTCAAAATGAGATGTTCTTGATTTGGAGAAATCAGTTCAGCTTTTTTCTGTGCTACTTTTCCCCAAAGCATCCAAATCATGGCTCGTTGCTTACTGAGTTCACTAATTAGCGCATTGGTTAAAAGATCCCAGCCCCACGTTTGATGGCTATGTGGGTTACCTTGACGAACGGTGAGGCAAGTATTTAAGAGTAAAACCCCTTGTTCAGCCCAAGAGGATAAATTACCATGAGGTAAAGTTTCAAAGCCATCCAAAAAAAGGGCTTTATTGATATTCCGTAATGAACTGGGATAAGTCCTGGAGTTTGCCGGAATATGCTGCGGTATTGAAAAAGCCAATCCTTGAGCAAGGCCGGGGCTATGATAGGGATCCTGACCAAGAAGCACTACTTTTACCTGCTGTAAGGGAGTTTGAACAAGTGCGTTGAATACAGATTCTTTTTTTGGGAAAATTTCATCAGGATATTGAAGTCTAGCCTCATTTTCATGGTGCGCCAATTGCTCTATGAGAGGAAGATGTTGACCTGATGATAAAAAATCATGCAGTAAAGTACGGTAATCCTGCGGAATTCGATCACTAAATTTTTCGACAGATGAACTGAACATCAGTTAGATATTTTTTTGAATCGACTGAACAGTCCATTTTGAAAAATGACCATCACTTTTTTCAATAACGTAGTCATGCAAAATATCCTGACGGAAGACCATCACTTGAATGGATTGACTAGCAAAACGCTCTAATAAAGAATTCAGATTCAACGGGGTGATACGTTCACGATTCATACTAACAAGTATGTCACCTGCTGCAATACCGGCAAGGTGCGCACTACCGTGATCTAAAACATGGGTAACTTTTACCCAGGCATCTTGGGCTTGAGTTCGTATGCCAAATCGTTGAAGCGCTAGTTCACTCCCAAAAAATGGGGTTTCAACCAAGGCCCATTGATTAGCCTCAAATAATTCTTTTAATGGCAAGTCATCCGTTCCAGTAATATATTTTTTTTCAAATTGATTCCATGAAGATGTAAAGTCGTCCCCAATCACTTCAAGAACGACCTCTTTAAAACCATGTTCTGTAATTCCCGTGCCGATACCTTTGAGATTGCCATGTTTTTTCCATAAACCCTGCATGGCATCATCCAGAGACATTTGTTGTTTGGTAAATTGGCGAATCAGTAGGTCCAAAGCAAGGGCAATTAAAGATCCTTTTGCGTAATAACTCACCACACTATTGGGCGTGTTTTCGTCAACGACGTAATATTTGGTCCAAGCATCAAAGGAGCTTTGTGCCACAGATTGTTTCAGTCTTCCGGTGGTAGAGAGAACTTGATTGATAGTTTTACTTAAACGTTCCAGATATATCTCTAAAGAAATCACTCCGGAACGAATCAGTTGTAAATCATCGTAGTAACTAGTGAATCCCTCAAATAACCAGAGCAGTTGGGTATGGTTACGGGTTTGTAAATCATAGGGCTGAAAAGCCACTGGTTGAATATTTTTGACATTCCATGCGTGAAAATATTCATGACTACAAAGACCTAAAAAATCCTCATAGGTTTTTTGTTGAGTGACGAGGTTTTTATATGGCAAATCTGAACGCTTACATAACAGTGCTGTAGAGCTTCTGTGTTCTAAGCCACCGTAGCCGTTCGCGCTAGTATTGACATGAAAGATATATTGTTTAAAAGGCGCTTGCAGCGTATCTGGCTCAAAAAAAGCAATATGAGCTTGGGTTATCGCCTTCAAATCTTTTTCTAACTTTGCACGATCGATGGGCTCGGTCGCACCTTGAATCACCATGTGATGATGGATACCAAAAGATTTCCAATGGATGATTTGAAAATGTCCAAGACTCACAGGATGATCGATGAGTTCATCATAATTATTGACGAAGTAAGAGCCAAAGCCATTCTTTGAAAGATGTTTTGGATTCATGGAGGTGATTAACGACCATGTGTTCATCCACTCCTGTTTTTCGATGTGCACCAAAGATGACGAATCCGCAAAGCCCGTCGCTCGTAAACAAAGGCTTGTATGGTTAAAAAAACCACGAAATTGATCTAAATAAGCAGCTCGAACGGACGTGTCAAAAGCATAAATTTTGCTTCGTATCAAGATTGGTTTTTGTGTTGTGTAAATTTTCCACGAATTGCTATCCACAGCGTCGACTAAGAGTGGCGAAATCAAATGCTGCTTGTCATTAATTTGATAGGCATAAATACTCACCATTTGCCTACTAAAATCCCGAATCATATAACTGCCAGGGATCCATGCGGGCATCTGTACCTCTTGTATTGCTTGAGGTCGCCAAATAATTAGATCTACTTCAAAATAATGCCCTAGAGGATCAATCGGGCGAATGACATATTCAATGGGAGCCATGAGGATTATTTAAGAATCGATTTGTTGATGGACGCTAATTTTTTTTCTAGATCATCTTTTGATGCCGCTCCAGGTATACGGCTACCATCCACAAAGAAAATAGCTGGTGTGCCTGTAATACCTAATTTTTTAGCAAGTGCCAAATTTTTATCTAGCGGGTTTGTACAATCTGTTTTGTTCGGAGGGGGCATTTGCGCAGTCATCCAGTTGACCCAGGCCTTAGAAGGGTCAGTTGCACACCAAACCGCTTTCGATTTAGTGGTTGAGTCTGCAGAGAGAATCGGAGTTAAGAAAGTGTATACAGTGATGTTGTCCATCGTTTGAAACGACTTCTCGAGTGTTTTGCAATAGCCACAATTAGGATCTGCAAATACAGCCATTTTTCTTGAACCATCGCCACGTACCAGTTTCACAGCATCTTGCAAAGGAAGCTCACTAAATTGAATACGATTCATTTCATCTTCACGAGCGTCTGTAAGATTTACGCCTGTTTTAAGGTCGGTGATACTCCCTTGGATTAAAAACTTTGCTTGGGCATCGACGTAAATAATGCTCGAATTCGCCACAACTTCGAAGATGCCGGGGATTGGAGTTGGATTAATACTTTTAATCTGTATTTTTGTGCCAAATTGTTTCTGTAGCTCCGTTTTAATTTTATCGGTTGATTGAGCAAATGAAAGGCTGCAAAGACCTAGGGTCAGCAAAATAATGTATCGATTCATGAATTTCATTCCAAGTCCTTTTTTAAAACACATCTTACTATTTAACCTAACGCTCTAGCAATGAGTTGTTGTTTCAGAAAATCCTGCTGATTCAGTATCCGTAGGCCAGTATTTCTGAACCAACGCATGGGCGGTGAATGATTCAAAAACAATCGGTGTAAATGATGGGTAAGCTTTAATAAGGCTTCAATATCACCTGCACGCCTTCTTTCATAACGTCTTAATAAGATCGCATCATTAATTTTTCTGAAACTTTCTTTATCAGCAAATACGGATCGTAAATCGATAATATCTCTAAGACCCAAATTGAGTCCTTGACCCGCTAAAGGATGGATGACATGAGCAGCATCTCCCACCAGAATGATTTTTGGATCAAGTTCGGGACCAATTACATGCTTGGCATGTAATTTTTTCAAAGGATAGGACTTGGCCTCATTCAGAAGAGTGAGTTCACCTAATTGTTGTTGAACATGCCCATGTGCTGCTTGAGAAATCCGTAAACAAAAATCTTCTGGTGTATTTTTTGCACTTTCAAGCAGCGTTTGGGCGTGATCATGATGAGTCGACCAAACAAGCGAGACCCTTTTACCGGGTAGAGGGAGTAATGCAAGCACATCACCGCCTGGCAAAAACCATTGATACGCCGTTTGTAAATGCGGTAGAGAGCACGAGAAATTAGCAACCACCGCACTATGAAGATAGTCTTCTTCCTCAATTTCAAAATTAAAAAGATTTCTAGTCGGGGAGTTGGCGCCATCTGCAGCAATTATTAATTTTGATGTGAAATTACCTTCAGTCGTTTTAACCAGAACATGTTCATGATCTATCTGAATGTCTATCACCTCAGCTTGTAAACGCTGCAGGGATTGCGCGAAACGAGAGGCCAAATCAATTGCGTTTTCTATCTGCGACGATTCAACAATCCAAGCTAATTGTGGAACAGCACCTTCAAAAGCAGAAAAATTCAAACAATCCTTATCAAAACCACTATCCCCAGCAATCTGCATTTCGCGGACCGTTTGTATACGATCTTGGGGTATTGCATCCCAAACTTGCAATTGTTGAAACAGTGCTTGAGAGCTTGAAGAAATCGCAAAAACACGACTTGGCCACTCATTTTCTGCAACAGGTATGTTTTTTGTGGTATTTTTTGACTCTAAAAAAGGAGCAATGTGAAGCACCTTTAAGCCTTGCTGTACAAGGGCTAGCGCAGTAGTTTTACCCACCACGCCGCCACCCAAAATAATCAAATCTTGTTCATTCATCATGCGAAGTTATTACAATACTCACTATGTCATTAAAATGCGGCATCGTCGGCCTGCCTAACGTCGGCAAATCTACTCTCTTTAACGCGCTTACCAAAGCAGGTATAGCGGCTGAGAACTATCCATTTTGCACGATTGAGCCTAATGTTGGGGTGGTAGAAGTACCCGACCCACGATTGGCCCAACTTGCTCAAATTGTTCGTCCTGAACGTATTGTCTCAGCAATTGTCGAGTTTGTGGATATTGCCGGATTAGTTGCGGGAGCTTCTAAAGGCGAAGGCCTTGGAAATCAATTTTTAGCCAACATCCGCGAAACCGATGCAATCACCCATGTGGTGCGCTGTTTTGATGATGATAATGTGATTCACGTCGCTGGAAGAGTAAACCCGATTGACGATATTAGTGTGATTGATACCGAATTAGCTTTATCCGATTTAGCAACCGTTGATAAAGCAGTCGCGAAGTACACAAAGGCGGCCAAATCAGGTAATGACAAAGAGGCTTCTGAATTATTAGCTATCTTATTGAAAGTGTCTGCTCACTTAAATGAGGCTCAGCCAGTGCGTTCGATGGGCCTTTCTAAAGAAGATCTACTTCTATTAAAGCCATTCTGTTTGATTACAGCAAAACCCGTCATGTACGTCGCCAATGTCATTGAAGGTGGCTTTGAAAATAATCCCCATTTAGAAGCAGTGCAGCAACATGCTGTAAAAGAAGGTGCACCAGTTGTTGCGGTATGTGCCGCAATTGAAGCAGAAATCGCTGACTTAGACGATGCGGATAAAGAAGAATTTTTAAAAGATATGGGTATGACAGAGCCTGGCCTTGACCGAGTGATCCGTGCCGGTTTTAATTTATTAGGATTACAGACCTACTTTACGGCAGGTGTAAAAGAAGTACGTGCTTGGACGATTCATATTGGCGATACCGGACCTCAAGCCGCAGGAGTGATTCATACTGATTTTGAAAAAGGCTTTATCCGAGCTCAAACAATTGCCTTTGATGACTTTATTCAATTTAAAGGCGAGCAAGGTGCTAAAGAGGCCGGTAAGATGCGCGCTGAAGGTAAAGAGTACATGGTTAAAGATGGCGATGTGCTCAATTTCTTATTTAACGTCTAATTTGTAATTCTATGGAGCACATAGATGTTGTGGTCGTAGGTGCTGGAGTCGTTGGATTAGCCATTGCAAGGGAGATTGCAATGCATGGCAAAGCCGTTTTACTCGTTGAAAAAGAACACGGTTTTGGTATGTCAACTAGTTCGCGTAATAGCGAAGTCATTCATGCAGGCATTTATTACCCAAAGGATTCTTTAAAGGCTAACTTATGCGTGCAGGGTAATCGCCTGTTGTATAGCTATGCCAAAGAACGTGGAGTGCCATTTAATAACTACGGCAAACTCATCGTTGCTTGTACCGAAGATGAACGGGCGACTTTAGAACAGATTTGGCACCATGCTCAAGACAATGGAGTGCGTGGACTTGAGCGTATGACACAGGCGGCTATTCACACTGCAGAACCTGAATTGAGGGCTATTGAGGGAATTTATTCTGCCACAACAGGGATTATTGATAGCCATTCTTATATGCTGTCATTACTTGGGGATTTTGAAAATGCAGGGGGTGTAATTACTTATCGCACCACCTTTGAAGATGCACAAATATCAAATCAATCTGAACGATGGGTGATCACACTCAAGAGTGGCGAAGATGCAGAAGTTTTTGAGATGACTTGTAATTATCTGATCAATAGTGCCGGGCTTGGCGCCGTCGAAGTTGCAAAAAAGATCAATGGCTTATTCCCCGCGCACATTCCGGAGGCTTATTTTGTCAAAGGCAATTATTTCTCCTTAACTGGTAAAACACCATTTCGTCATTTAATTTACCCAGTACCTGAACAGGCTGGACTTGGTGTTCATCTCACATTGGATTTAAATGGAAGGGCAAAGTTTGGGCCTGATGTTGAGCATATTGATGCTAGAGAAGAGCGTGCAGTTGATTATGCAGTCGACCCTTCAAGAGTCGGACATTTCGAAAACCAAATACGTCAATATTGGCCAGGGCTGCCATCTGGCTTCCTTACGCCAGATTACTCCGGTGTTCGTCCCAAAATAAAAATGCATGGCATGGTAGAGGTTGATTTCAGAATCGATACCACTAAGCAACATGGTGTGCCGGGTTTAATTAACTTATTTGGGATTGAATCACCTGGACTAACGGCCTCACTAGCAATTGCTCAAGAAGTACAAAGATACTTAAAAGAATAGTTGTTCTAGAGCTTTTCCGGGAGACGGTGCGCGCATAAATGCCTCACCTACCAAGAAAGCGTGAACCTGATGTTGGCGTAAAAAATCCACATCAGATTGCTGCAAAATACCACTCTCTGTGACAACACGTTTATGCTTTGGAATATCAGTAAGTAATTGCACCGTATTTTGGATAGATACTTCGAATGTTTTTAAATTTCGGTTATTAATGCCTAAAAGAGGTGAGCTCAGTTGGAGTGCGCGTTCGAGTTCATTTGCGTCATGAATCTCGACTAAAACATCCATACTAAGTTGCATCGCAATACCTTCAAATTCTCTTAACTGAGAGTCTGACAGAGCTGCAACGATTAATAAAATAGCATCTGCGCCCATGGCCCGTGCTTCAAAAATTTGATAGGGATCAATCATAAAGTCTTTACGAATGACAGGTAGCTCGCAAGCAGCCCTAGCTTCAATTAAAAATTCGGTACAGCCTTTAAAATACTCTACATCAGTAAGAACCGATAGACAAGCCGCGCCATGCTTGGCATAACTCATCGCAATCTCAGCCGGATGAAAGGGGGAGCGTAAGATTCCTCTACTAGGACTTGCCTGTTTGATTTCTGCAATCACACCAGCATATCCATGGGTAATTTTATTTTCTATCGCTTGATAAAACCCCCTAGGTTTTAACAGTTCATCAAGCATACTATTGAGAGCATTGTTTTCAACATCTGCAAAAGGCTTTTGTGATTTTGCAAAAGAAACTTCTTGTTTTTTTGTTTCTAGAATTCGGTGCAAGATATCAGACATAAATTATTGGCAGAGTATTTGAGTCGTTTGAATAAAAGCATCTAATTTTTTCTTGGCACTGCCATCGGCAATGACTTTGCGAGCAAGTTCGATCCCCGCTTCAATTGAGGCGGAAACATCCGCAGCATAGAGCGCAGCTCCAGCATTGAGACAGACGATATCGAGCGCAGGACCTTCCGCATGATTTAAAACATTCAACAACATAGTTTTCGATTCTTCAGGACTAGCAACTTTAAATGCGCGGGTACCGACCATCGATAAACCAAAGTCTTCTGGATGAATTTCGTATTCAATAATTTCATTATTCTTTAATTCACCAACCAGAGTTGAAGCCCCTAAGGAGATTTCGTCAAGGCCATCTTTGCCGTAAACCACCAATGCATGTTTTAAGCCCAAACGCTGTAAAACGCGTACTTGAATACCAACCAAATCAGGATGAAAAACCCCCATCAACATATGAGGTGCGTTTGCCGGATTAGTCAGAGGCCCTAAAATATTAAAGATTGTCCTAATCCCTAATTCTTTTCGAACAGCCGCAACATTTTTCATGGCAGGATGGTGATTTGGCGCAAACATAAAGCCGATACCTGTTTTTTCTAGGCACTGTGCGACTTGATGGGCTTGAAGTTGAATCTTAGCGCCTAAAGACTCCAAGACATCAGCACTTCCTGATTTACTACTGACTCCCCGATTGCCATGTTTTGCAACCTTAGCCCCAGCAGCGGCAACAACGAACATCGCAGTTGTAGAAATATTAAAGCTGTGAGAACCATCCCCTCCAGTACCCACAATATCGACAAAATGAGTTTGATCAGCAATCTCAACTTGATTGGCAAATTCACGCATGACCATCGCCGCTGCAGTAATTTCGCCAATGGTTTCTTTTTTTGTTCGCAGACCAACAAGCAGCGCTGACGTCAAATTACTGGAAAGTTCACCCCGCATGATAGAACGCATAAGTTCAAGCATTTCATCATGGAAGATTTCACGATGTTCGATGCAGCGTAATAAAGCTTCTTGGGGGGTAATCGCCATAGGGTACCTAGTTTAATTCTTTATTTTAAGGAAATTATGTAATAACTCGTGTCCGTATTCCGATAATATCGACTCGGGATGAAATTGTACCCCTTCAACAGCCATAGTTTTATGCCTAACACCCATGATTTCATCATCATCTGTCACGGCAGTCACCTCAAGACAAGCAGGTAAAGTTTCTTTAGAAATGGCAAGTGAATGGTATCTTGTTACTTGAAATGAAGCTGGCAAACCTTGGAAGACGCCCCGACGTTTCGAGTGCACTGTATCTACCTTGCCATGCATCACTTTTTTTGCGCGAATCACATCACCACCAAAAGCTTCACCAATCGCTTGGTGTCCAAGACAGACCCCAAGAATCGGAACTTTACCGGCAAAGTGTTGAATCGCTGCAACTGAAATTCCAGCTTGAGCTGGACTACACGGGCCTGGTGAGATACAAATATGAGATGGATTGAGAGCCTCTATTTGATTGAGAGTGATTTCATCATTACGAAAAACTCGTATATCCGCACCCAACTCACCGAAATATTGAACCAGGTTATAGGTAAAAGAATCGTAATTATCAATCATGAGGAGCATGCAGTCCTCCTTGAACAAGTTCAACGGCCCGTAAAACCGCTCTTGCTTTTGCTTCAGTTTCTAAATATTCAGATTCAGGATTGGAATCAGCGACGATGCCCGCGCCAGCTTGTGAATGGACCCAGCCATTTTGAATCACTCCAGTTCTGATAATAATCGCTACATCCATATCACCAGAAAAGGATAAATAACCTGCGGCGCCACCGTAAGGGCCGCGTTTGGTAATTTCCATTTCATCAATGATTTCCATTGCGCGTATTTTTGGTGCTCCCGATAAAGTACCTGCGGGGAAAGTAGCCCTTAATACATCCATATTACTCACATCATCGCGCAGCTCACCTTCGACAGAGCTGACAATATGCTGTACATGGGAATATTTTTCAATAGCCATTTTTTCTGTTACTTTGACGCTACCAATTTTTGCAATACGACCAATATCGTTTCTTGCTAAATCGATCAGCATCACGTGCTCAGCAATTTCTTTGGGATCAGCTAATAGCTCTCTTGCTAGTTCAGCATCTAAATCAGGCGTTTTACCCCTAGGCCTTGTTCCAGCTAGTGGTCTTACGGTTACTTTTCTACTTATAGAAGAGTTGTTATTGGAGGAAACTTTTTCTTGTCGAACTAAAATTTCTGGAGATGAACCAACTAACTGATGATCACCAAAATCATAAAAATAAAGATAGGGTGATGGATTTAAAGAGCGCAGTGCACGGTACAACGTTAGCGGAGATTCTTCATACGCTTGACTGATCCGCTGACCAAAAACAACTTGCATACAATCACCAGCCAAAATATATTCTTTAGTTAAATTGACTTTTTTGATGAATTCATCTTTACCAAAATGACGCACAGGTTCAGTCCTTAACGTGGCAAAAGATTTTTGCGCTTTTATGGGCTGATCAAGACAATCTAAAAGCAGTTGCAAACGTTGTTGGGCTCTTTGATAAGCATCGGGATGTTCCGTATTGGCATAGACAATTAAGTACAATTTGCCCGCAAGATTGTCAATCACGGCAAGTTCTTCAGTCAGTAATAATTGAATGTCAGGTAAATGTAAGTCGTCTTTTGGTGTGGAGTGGGCTAATTTATGTTCAATATAACGAATCGTATCGTAGCCAAAATAGCCTGCAAGACCACCGCAAAAACGAGGCAATCCTGGCAATAGCGCTGCTTTAAACCGTGCTTGAAATTTTTCAATGAAATCTAGAGGATTTTCATGATTGGTTTCTACGAGGGCATCATTTGTGATGACTTGATTGATTGGCGCGTTGGGAGTTCCTACAGAACGTATCAATGTCTTAGCAGGTAAACCAATGATCGAATACCTACCAAAGCGCTCACCACCAACAACGGACTCCAACAAGAATGTATTTTTTGCACCTACTGCTTGAGTTAATTTAATGTAGAGCGAAAGCGGTGTTTCAAGATCTGCCAAGGTTTCTGACACAAGGGGAATACGGTTAAATCCTTGCTTTACAAGGTGATTAAATTCATCTAAAGTCATTGAGCAGTTGCCAGTTCCCGTCTCATTTCTGAGATAACGTGCGCGTAATCAGGTTTTCCAAAAATAGCAGAGCCAGCAACAAAAGTATCGGCACCTGCTGCAGAAATCTGTGCAATATTTTGTACATTAACGCCACCATCGACTTCTAAACGAATCTGCCGGCCACTTTTTTGCGCGTATATATTTAGTAATTGTCGAGTTTGTCGGATTTTATCGATCGTGGAAGGGATAAATTGTTGACCACCAAATCCAGGATTGACTGACATCAATAGAACTAAATCAATTTTATCTAGGACAAAATCTAAATATTGCAGAGGAGTTGCAGGATTTAAAACTAAACCACTTTGACATCCTACTTCTTTAATCAGACCTAAAGTGCGGTCAATATGAGAAGTCGCCTCCGGGTGGAAACTAATCAGGGTTGCACCTGCTTTTGCAAAGTCTGGAATGATACGATCAACAGGCTCAACCATTAAATGCACATCGATACAGACGGGCTGACCATTTTTTACAGCGAAAGGACGAATCGCCTCACATACGACAGGGCCGATGGTGAGGTTGGGGACGTAATGGTTATCCATTACATCAAAATGAATCCAATCAGCACCAGCTTGTAAAACGTGTTTGACCTCTTCCCCTAATCGGGCAAAATCAGCAGCAAGGATAGAAGGGGCGATGATAGCTTGTAATTTTTCGGTCATATCTGTATTTTAACTTGATGATTGACATTGATTCATTGCATTTCATGAGTAGTTCTACGAAAATAGCCTTATGACACAATTTTCCGCGCAAATATCAGTACAAGTTCAATTTTTAGAAGAGCAATCAAGTGCTGAGCAGGGGCAGTATCACTTTGCTTATACTTTGAGCATTAAAAATGATGGGGAGCTTTCATTTCAGTTGATTGCTAGAGAATGGGTAATTACCGATTCTGATGGAAATACTCAAAAAATCAAGGGCTTAGGAGTTGTTGGGCAACAACCTTTACTGAAAAGTGGACAGGCTTTTGAATATACTAGTTGGGCTACGATTCCTACCCCGATAGGGTCAATGAAAGGAACTTATTTTTGTATTTCAGTGGATGCCGAGATGTTTGAAGTACCTATCCCAGAGTTTTCTCTCACTATGCCAAGAATATTGCATTAAAACCACAGGATTATTTCTTTCTTCCCATCATTGTCCAGACAATAATAAAAATTAAAATGCAAAGAGCCACCCCTGCTTCTGCGACGAGTAATAGCATGGGGTATTCATCTAAAAGTTCTGACATGGATTACATCCTTTTTGTATGAAGAAAAACAAGCAATTTTTTTCAGTAATAAGTTCTATAGGCGTCGCTATTTTACTGTCTGCATGCGGTTCTGTTTCAACACAAAAAGATGTATCGGAGTTAGCGCCGGTATTAGCAACACCAAGTAGCCAATTTAAACAATATACAGCAGCCCACTATTTTTTGAGTAGTTGGAAAAATTTACCTGGCTGGGAGAATGATTCCTTTGATGACGCTTGGCGTGCTTGGCAAAAAAGTTGCCAATACTGGATTAAATCCAATCAAGCTGAATGGCAACAACTCTGTAAAGAGCCACAAAAAATCAGTGCAGGCGATAAAAAAATTACCAAAGAGTTTTTTGAAACATATTTTCAGGTCTGGGAAATTCGTCAAGCAAAAGACCAGAACGCATATCCCAAAGGCAGTAATCAAGGTTTAATTACAGGATATTACGAGCCAATTATGAAGGGTTCATTATCTCGTCAAGGCGTTTATCAAACCGCGGTCTATAAACTTCCGCTCGGATGGAGTGCTTCACCAAGTAAGGTCAGACCCCCGCGGGCAGAACTAATGGAGTCTAAAGCACTAAAGGGTATGGAAATTGCTTGGGTAGAAGATCCTGTAGCGGCCGCCTTTATGCAAATTCAAGGTTCTGGGAAAATACTACTAGAAAATAAGAAAATCTTAAGACTAGGTTATGCCGGCACCAATAATCAAACATTTGAGCCATTTTCCCAGTGGTTGCATAATCAAAAACAATTAACTTATGCCCAAGCAAGTATGCAGGGGATTTCTGATTGGGCCAAAAAGAACCCACAGCGGGTCAATGAGATGCTAAATGCGAATCCTCGTTTTGTATTTTTTAAGGTCTTAGAAAGTTCGATATCTCCACTGGATGGGCCTATTGGAAGCATTGGAGTTACTTTGACAGCAGGACGAAGTATTGCTGTGGATTGGCAATCAATACCACGCGGAGCCCCAGTTTATATATCTACGACTGATCCACAAACGAAACAAGCATTACAACGTTTGGTATTTGCACAAGATACCGGCTCAGCCATTATTGGTGGCGTGAGAGCAGACTATTATTGGGGCTCTGGCGATGCTGCTGGAGATAAAGCAGGAAAAATGAAACAAGTTGGCCGTATATGGGCAATCCTTCCAAAGAGCATGTATCCATGAATTTGATACACATGTCCGCTCTTGCAGTCACTTTATTCATCAGTGCATGCACTACCACTTCCACAACTTCTAGTGATTTAAAACTTCAAGAAGATGTGAATAAATTTTCATTATTAGATACAAGAGGTAAAGAGATTTTGGTGAGTGAAAATGATCCCTTACCTGGATGGTTTCCTTGGACATTAACACCAAACAAAAATAAAACGAGTTATACATTAAAAAAATATCAAGGTAGAACCGTCATCCACGCAGACGCTGATCAAAGTGCTTCTGGCCTCATGGTGCCATTAAAGCCAAAAACAGTTCAAGGTAAAGAACTCATTTGGGAGTGGAAGGCACTAGGGCATATTGCTCAAGCAGATAATTCTCAAGGATATACAGATGATGCACCGCTTCGCCTCATGTTGGCCTTTGACGGTGATAAAAGTAAACTTTCTTTAAAAGATCAGATGGCTTTTGAGCTCGCGCATTTAATCAGTGGTCAAGAGATGCCATACGCAACATTAATGTACATTTGGTCGAGTCAACCTCATGAGAGCCCAATCATCTCCAATAAGTACACCTCACGAATCAAAATGATTGTTGTTGACTCAGGTACAGAGCATGTCGGCCAATGGCGAAAATACCAACGAAATATTGAAAATGACTATCGAGAAGCCTTTCAAGAACTACCCGGTAAATTAATTGCTGTAGGAATTATGACGGATACGGATAATACAAAAAGCTTAGTAAAAGCAATTTACGGCGATATTGAAATTAAACGAAATTACTCTAAATAAGATTGGGCTAAATGCACCCAATAACTTGCACCAATCGGTAAAAGATGATCATTAAAGTCATAGCAAGGATTATGTAAATGGCAAGGGCCCATGCCATGCCCCACTGCGCGATGATCACCATCACCATTGCCAATAAAAACATAACATCCAGGAACTTTTTCTAGCATAAAAGCAAAGTCTTCTGAGCCCATCGTTGGTTCTATGGACTCAATAAACTGATCGTCACCAAAGGCCTTCTTTATAACTGCTTGAGCAAAAGAGGTTTCTAACGGATGATTAATGAGAGGGGGATAGTTACGATTAAACTCGATTTCAGCAGAACAATTAAATGCTAAGGCAGTCCCATGAGCTATATCTCGCAGTCTTTGCTCTAAAAGATCTAATACGGGATTAGAGAAGGTTCTAATTGTTCCACCAAGCCAGGCATCATTCGGAATCACGTTACTTGCAAATCCTGCATGAATTTGGGTAATTGATAAAACGGCAGTATCTACCGGTTTTTTATTTCGGGTAATGATGCTTTGCAAAGAGGAGGCTAATTGTGCAATTGCAAAAACAGGATCTACTCCATTATGAGGAAGCGCTGCATGCGCACCTTTACCTTTGAACGTGATCGTAAATTCATTACTAGATGCCATCATCGGACCTGGAATTACACCAAAACTACCTTCAGGCATTCCTGGCCAATTATGCATACCAAAAACGGTATCACACGGAAAGAGCGTAAATAAACCATCGGTCATCATTTCACGAGCGCCTCCACCACCTTCTTCAGCTGGTTGGAAGATGCAATGGATCGTGCCCTTAAAATCTTTATGCGATGCAAAAAATTGTGCCGCACTTAAGAGCATGGCGGTATGCCCATCATGCCCACAGGCATGCATCTTACCTTCATGTTGGGATGCATGGGCAAAAGCATTATGTTCTTGCAATGGTAAGGCGTCAATGTCTGCACGAAGGCCAATGGATTTACCTGGACCTAAATTGCCATGTATTGTTCCTACGACACCAGTTTTACCGAGTCCCACATGCGTTTGAATACCCCAGCTTTTTAATTGCTTAGCAATTAATTCAGAGGTTCTAAATTCAGTAAATTTTAATTCTGGATGTGCATGAATATCCCTGCGAATCGCTTTAATCAATTCGAGTTGATCAATAAATTCTGGAAAAATTTTCATAATCAATTTTTAAGTTTGAATAACTCATCTTATCTTAAATTGTGTAAAAGATGAAATGAATTTATAAGGCACTAACTTAAATGGTAATAGATGATTCTGAAATGAAAGCGTATTCATTATTTAACCCATGAAAGAGAATTAAAAACGGTGAACGATACCGATGGTTCCTGAGGTCAGATCATTCATTACCTTTCCTGAGTCAGAACCATTTGCATGGTTTACAAAAGCGTAAACATGAGTCCGTTTGGATAAATGATAGTTACCACCAACCACTAATTTATTGCCATACATAGACGTGCTTGTTTGAAGGCTAGTTTTTTGGCGATAGGCGGCTGCAAAAAAATCAACTTGCGGGCTGGCTTGGTATTTAAACCCCACCCCTAAATTTTTTACAGAATGAATCAGCAGATGTTGATGTCGACGAGTGGTACTTGATCGTCCATTAGATAATTCTGATTGGGAGAAACCTAATTTCAAATGTACGCTCCCCATTGTTTGAGAAATACCAGCATTAAAAATTTGAGAAGATTCATTATGATGGGTGAGGCGACTATTTTGTGTCATCGAATAGGATCCCGCAATTAGCGTATCACCTATTTTATAACTCGTTCCTGCAGCAAAATTAGGTTGATGATTGCTGTCAGGGCTCCCCAATTGATAACTCGTGATGAAGTTAAATTTAGGAGTTCTGAAAGAATATTTCAAGGCATTGTCGACCCATTTATTACCGTATCTGCCATTGAATGTTCCGCTTAAATCATCGATTACAAACTTTTGACGAATCAGTCCACTTGGGTCAATTAATCTTGCAATATCAAAGCTGACTGAGGATTGAAGTCCTAATGTGAATTGTCCAACTTGGTGATTTTCATAACCAATATAGTTTCGTCTTTTAAAAAGAATGGTGGGTGATGAGGGATTTGTCTCTCCTTCTAGATTAAAAAAGACAACGTGAGATGGCGCAATTTCTTCACGTCCTTGCATACCAAATCGAGAGGCCATTTTATTACCCTGTTGAATTTTAAAATCATTAAGCGTCGCATGAGGGCCATTCAAATTGATTTGAATACCTTGATCAATTAATCCATAGAGCCTGACTGAATCAGCATGACATGTATTTGCAAAACCTATACTTAATAAAAAACATAAACTTGTATTACGCATCAAATTTCCTTTGATAAAAGATAAGGAATGTCAGTAAATTGTGTTACCAACATGAACGAATCATTGATTCGAGGAGATACAGTAACAAATTGAAAATAGGCCTAAAACTTAAAAGTCTTTTGGTGATTGTGGTTATCAAACATAACGGAATATTTGTTCTGTGAAAGATGATGTTTATACTGAAAACAATAAAACGATTAACCTTTGTGAATTCTTCTAATATGAAAAAAACTAATACTTCAACACAAACAATTGGAATTATTGGGTTGGGCATTATGGGCGGCATCATGGCTGAAACACTGCTCATGAATCATTTCAACGTTTGTGGATATGACATTGCGACAGATGCTATGAAACGCCTAAAAAAAGCAAAGGGACAACCGTTACAATCCGTACGTGAAGTTATTCTTGCGTCAGATATCGTCATTACTTCATTGGCAACGAGTCAAGCATTGCTAGAAGTTTTTGCGGAAATCAAAAAAACTTTAATTGAACACCCTAAAAAAATAATCCTCATAGAAACAAGTACTTTATCCATACGCGATAAAGAATCTATTGCAACAGATTTAAAGATCGATGGTGTGGCGTTGCTAGATTGCCCAATTAGCGGCACAGCTGCAAGAATGAAAGATCGAGCGTGGACAATCTTTGTTAGTGGTAATGAGAAAATATGTAAAAAAATAAAGCCCATTTTTCAATGCCTTTCAGATAACTTCCCCTATGTTGGGGAATATGGAAATGGTTTAAAAATGAAAATGATTGCAAATCATCTAGTTGCTATTTATAACGTGGCTTGCGCAGAATCTACAATCTTTGCTAGAAAAATCGGATTAGACCCGCAGGATGTTTTGGATATATTTGGCCCAAGTCCAGTTATCGGGACTGGGGTCATGAGATTACGGATGCCATTTATGATTGATCGTCAATATACGCCGCCGACGATGAAAGTTGAGGTATGGCAAAAAGATATGCAAGTGATTGGTGATTTGGCAAAATCTGTAGGCTGTCCATTGCCTATTTTTAATGCTACAGCTCCCATTTATACTGCTGCAATGGCGTTGGGCCTAGCTAAATCTGATACAGCATCTACCTCAGAGGTTATTGGGCAAATGGCGGGCTTATATAAAGATATTAAGCTCGCATAATTTAAATGAAGAGAATGAATTAAAATTGAATCACGATTGACTCAAGGGTGGGACTGATTTGCATTTCGATAAATTAATTATTGAGTTTGATAAGGTGGTTCGAACCATACATGGTGAGGTGGCGCAGCCTAGGACTACCCCACTAGCTAAAGACGTATCACATCAAGTATTGACCGACGCAGAGCGCAAACATGCTGCTGGTTTAATGCGTGTAAACCATGTGGGTGAAGTGTGTGCTCAGGCCTTATATCAAGCGCAGAGGCTCACAAGCTCATCCTCTGAAATGAAAAAAAAATTAGCCCACGCCGCTATTGAAGAAGAGGATCATTTACATTGGTGCTCACAACGTCTTCAAGAATTAAATTCACGGCCAAGCCTTTTAAACCCTGTTTGGTATTCAGGGGCATTTGCTTTAGGGGTTATCGCAGGCTTAGCTGGCGATGCATGGAGCTTGGGCTTTGTTGCCGAGACAGAAAAGCAGGTTGAGCTTCATCTAGAAACTCATTTAGAGACTCTCCCAAAGCAAGATTTAGCTTCTAGAGCAATTGTTGATCAAATGCGCATTGAAGAAATTGAGCATGGCAAGATGGCGCATGATGCTGGTGCGAAGGAGTTACCCGAATTCATTAAAAAAACCATGGCAGTAACATCAAAAGTCATGACCAAGACGGCATACTACATTTAAATTTTTACGAATTCTTAGTATAAATAAGGGTTCTTACCAGTCTATTTAATTTACTTTATCAGGTATTGCTTATAAGACTATGTTTTATAATCAATTTTTATAATTGAGCACTTCAATATGCGTTTCTAAGTTCTTGTTAATACAAGAAAAATGAGAATAATTTCACCGTAAAACCCTTGACCATCCACTATATGTGCTTTAAAGTGGGAGGAAGTGTAAAAAAGTGGGAAAAATTGCATGTTTCAGGGTGCTTCAGCGATCAATTTGGATGCCAAAGGGCGGATGTCAATTCCTGCTCGGCATCGTGACGCCCTTCAAATAGAAGGGGTTGGGAGTGTTACCCTCACCAAGCATCCGGAAGGTTGCTTGCTTTTATTCCCGCAATTAGAGTGGGAAAGTTTTCGTGGACGAGTCGCTCAGTTGCCTTTGGAGGCAAATTGGTGGCGTCGTATTTTTCTCGGAAATGCATCTGAATTAGAAATGGATGGGTCAGGTCGTATTTTGATTAGTCCAGAGTTAAGGGCCGCATCTGGTATTGAGAGAGAGGTTATTTTGTTGGGTATGGGAAGTCATCTTGAAGTTTGGGATGCAAAGACCTATACACACAAAGAACAAATTGCAATTTCTCAAGGAATGCCAGAAGCTTTAAGACAATTTACCTTCTGATGTTAGGGACCTATGACTTTCAGTCATCGCCCGGTTTTGCTGGACGAGGCAGTCTCCGCCTTACTTGGAGATGTGCCGAAACATCACGCGCTCTATCTCGATGGAACGTTTGGTCGGGGTGGTCATTCCAGTTTGATTTTAGAGAAAATGGCTTTCGACAGTCAGTTAATTGCGTGCGACAAAGATCCGCAAGCAATTGCAGAGGCGCAACAGATGCTGGATCAGCGTTTTCAAATAGCGCACACATCTTTTGCCAATATGTCTTCACTCACTTCAGTAAACACTTTGGATGGAATATTGCTCGATTTAGGGATCAGTTCTCCACAAGTCGATCAAGCAGAGCGGGGATTTTCGTTTCGAATGGATGGTCCACTCGATATGCGCATGAATTTTCAAGAAGGGCCAAGTGCGCAGGAATGGTTAGCAACAGCAGATGAAAAAAAAATTGCAAAGGTAATTAAAGACTATGGGGAAGAACGGTTTGCTGTACAGATTGCAAAGGCGATTGTTACTAGCCGGGAGCAAGGCATCCACATTGGGACCACAAGACAACTCGCGGCGCTCGTGGCTAGTGTCGTCCGCACGCGTGAGTACGATCAAGACCCGGCCACACGTACCTTTCAAGCTATACGGATTTACATCAACCAAGAGCTCCGCGATTTGGAAGAAGGCTTAAAGATGTCGATTCAATTGTTAAAACCGGGAGGTCGATTGGTGGTGATAAGTTTTCATTCACTTGAAGACCGTATGGTTAAACAATTTATGCAACAAAACAGCAAAGTTGATGTGCCTAGAGGCATGCCGCTTCGTGAATCAGAAATACCGAAATCACCATTAAAAATCTTGGGTAGAGTCAAGCCATCTGCTGGTGAGATTCAACAAAACCCAAGGGCAAGATCAGCAGTAATGCGGATTGCAGAAAAGGCAGGTCTTTGATGAACCGTTCTGTGGTGGTTTTGATATTGGCACTAATGGCTTGTTCATTAATGTTGGTTTACTCACAGCAAAGATCAAGGATGTTGTATGCGGAGAAAAACCGTTTAGAGGTTAAAGAGAATAAGCTCAATCAAGAATGGAGTCGGCTTGAATATGAGCAAAGAGAATTATCAAAATCTTCAAGAATTGTTGATATTGCAACTAAGCAATTACATATGAAAGAAGCAAAGCAAGATAAAACTATTTATGTAAAAGAATTAGCTAAATGAAAGTTTATCCTACAGGCCCTTCTAATACCGTAGTATTGAGACTGCCAATGTGGCGGTCACGTCTCGTCTTGTTCATCATGTTTATAGGATTTTTTGCGCTACTAGGTCGCGCATTTTGGGTTCAGGGACCCGGGAATGATTTTTATGCACAAAAGGGTAAGCGTGTAGAACGAGTTATTGCATTGCCATCTGTACGAGGAAAAATCTTGGATAGAAATGGTGAAATATTAGCAACAAGCTTAGAGGCAAAAACGATTATTGCCTACCCCGATACGATTCCAGATGATTTGCCTGCGGCCAAGGTTTCAGCTTTTGCGAAATTATTAAAGATGAATGAAGCTGAATTAAGAAAGAAGCTAACTAATTCAAAAAATCAACTCTATCTTCGTCGTCAGGTGGAGCCGGAGGTGGCGGCAAAAATTAAAGAATTAGCTATCCCTGGAATCGTAATAACAAGTGAGTATCGTCGTTATTATCCTGAGGGAGAAGCGATGGCTCATATTGTCGGCTTTACCAATATTCTGGATAAAGGCCAAGATGGCATGGAATTGTCAAATGATGAATTTTTATCAGGTAAAGATGGGCAAAAACATGTTGTCATTGATCGACTTGGAAGAGTGGTTGATAACCTAGGTGACTATCAACCTCCAAGAAATGGCAAGGATTTGCAATTGTCCGTAGATAGCAAAATCCAATCGATTTCTTATGAAGCCATTAAAAAAGCGGTGAAAGATCATCGTGCTAAATCTGGTTCTGCCATTGTTTTAGATTCATACACGGGTGAAGTATTAGCGATGGTGAACTACCCATCATATGATCCTAATAATCGAAGTAGCATGACAGGTGATCAGTTGCGAAATCGAGTGCTTACAGATACTTTTGAGCCAGGCTCAACCGTCAAGCCCATAACAATTTCCCTATCCCTAGAAAAGGGACTAATTAAACCGACAACCCAGTTCCCCATTGGGCATTTGCAAATTGGTAAAAAGGTAATTACTGATACGCATTCTTATTCAGTCTTGTCTGTATCTCAAATTATTCAAAAATCAAGCAATATTGGCACTAGTCGTATCGCATTACAAATGGAGCCAGAAGATATGTGGACGATGTTTCAATCCGTAGGATTTGGACAGGCACCGAAAATTGGCTTCGAAGGGGCAGTTGCGGGTACAGTAAAACCGTATGCAAAATGGGGTAAGTTAGATCAGGCCACCATGTCATTTGGATATGGGATTTCTACATCATTATTTCAATTGGCTAGGGCATACACTATTTTCGCTAGAGATGGTGAGTTGGTTCCAATTTCGATGTTGAAAGTAGATAAGCCTCCGGTTGGTACTAGAGTGATTAATCCCAGGACGGCAATCGACATGCGAAACATGTTGGAGTCAGTTACTCAAGAGGGTGGGACGGCTATTAAAGCGCAGGTCACCGGCTATCGTGTGGGTGGAAAAACAGGAACTGCTCATAAATCAATGGGTAAGGCTGGATATGCAAGCAATAAATACGATGGCTTCTTTGTAGGCGTTGCCCCGATTAGCAACCCAAGAATTGTAGTTGCCGTCGTGATTGATGAGCCTACCGGTGGATCCCATTATGGCGGTGATGTGGCTGCCCCCGCATTTTCATCCATTACAGGAGCGGCACTTCGTAGTTTGGGTGTGCCACCAGATACTGCTATGAAGGAATTGGTGCAAACAATTGACCCTTCACTCACCCAAAAAGTGGCATTAAAGAGATGATCAAGACGGAGTCCAAAACCTCTCTTCAAATGAATGATATTCAACATCTGATGTTGAGTGAAGTGGAGCGGGCCGCACATTTATCTTCAGATACCAGATTATTAAAATCCGGAGATGTGTTTTTGGCCTATCCAGTAGGAAGTGGAAAAGGATGTAGTGATAACCGAATACATATACCCAAAGCACTTGCATTGGGAGTTAGTTTGGTACTTTATGAAAATAATAGTTGGCTAGAGGATGAACTCATACAGGCTAGAGAAAAATTAGGCGACGCAAGATGTTTTGCTGTGCCAGGTTTGGCAATGATGGCAAGTGAAATTGCTGACTGGTGGTATGGACAACCCTCAAAAAAAATGTTAGTGATTGGGGTAACAGGAACGAATGGTAAAACGACAGTGACACAGTGGTTGGCGCAGTCAATGAATAAGTTTAAAAAGACAGCCGTATTTGGTACCTTAGGTTATGGCGCAGTCGGCGCTTTAAAGACAACAGGATTTACAACTCCTGATGCTGCAAGGGTACAACGTGTATTTGCAGAATTAAAAGCTGAATCATTTGAGCGAGTTGCGATGGAGGTATCCTCACATGCATTAGAGCAGGGAAGGGTCAGTCATGTGCAATTTAAAACCGCTATTTTTACCAATTTAAGCCAAGATCACTTGGACTATCACGGTGATATGCAGGAGTATGCGAGAGCAAAATTTGAATTATTTCGATATTCTAGTCTTGAGCAAATCATCATGAACATAGATGATCCTACTGGACGAGAGTGGATTGAACAATTAGCTAAAAAATCGAAAGCCAAGTTGTGGGTTTATGGTACTGAAGCATCACTTGCACAATTAAACAATCCAGATCAATTGAACACCGTACTTGTAGAGGATTACAAGATAACTAAAAGCGGTGTGAAGTTCAATTGTGTTGTAAATGGTCAAAGCATTCCATTACATTTAGATTTAATTGGTAGGTTTAATGTCGATAATATGATGGCTGTATTAGCTACACTGCTTGCCAATGAAGTGCCACTAGAAATTGCCATAGCACAATTAAAACAACTGAAGTCTGTTGATGGTCGATTAGAGGTGATGAATCATAACGACTTCAAGCATCCATTAATGGTTGTTGATTTTGCACATACGCCAGATGCTTTAGAGAAAGTATTGACGGCATTGAAGCCAATCGCGCAAGCGAGAGGGGGCGAATTAGTATGTGTTTTTGGATGTGGTGGTAATCGTGATTCTGGTAAACGACCGCTGATGGGTAAATTAGCCGCCAATCTTGCTGATCGAGTTATTTTGACAAGTGATAATCCACGAGGAGAAAAACCAGAGGACATCATCGATCAAATCATGCAAGGTATTGACTCTGACCAGTTGTCAAAAGTAACTGTTGTGGTTGATCGAGCTTTTGCCATATTGTCCTCAGTAAAACAAGCTCAGCCAAATGATTTAGTTTTGGTGGCTGGCAAAGGGCACGAAAGAATTCAAGAAATTGCAGGCAATCAATTTATATTTTCTGATCAAGATCATATACGTTTAGCGTTTCGAGGGGTCATGTCATGAGTCAATATTTGACCCTTGAAAAAATGGCACAGATAGTGCCTGGATCACGCCTACTCAATGTGAATGCTGCAATGATGAAGGCGCCTATCGACTTTGTTTCAACTGACAGTAGAAAAATTCAACCGGGAGATTTTTTTATTGCTATTACAGGAGAAAAATTTGATGGGAATCAATTTTTAAAGGACGTATTTAAAAAAGGTGCGCTCGCCGCATTATCAAGTCAAGAAGATTGTGTGCCGGAGAATTATCCAGTGCTATTAGTTGAAGATACATTGAAAGCCTTGCAAATGATTGCAACTGCTTGGCGAAAAGAATTAAATCCCCAATTAATTTTAGTAACCGGTAGTAATGGTAAAACCACCGTTAAGGAGATGATCGCCAGCATTTTGAGAGAAGCAATTGGCGAAAAACACGTATTAGTAACTCTAGGTAATTTAAACAACGAGATTGGTTTACCGCTGACCCTATTAGGACTTCGATCAGATCATCAAATAGCGGTGATTGAGTTAGGCATGAATCATCCTGGCGAGACAGAGTTTTTAGCAAACATTGCGCAGCCTAATATCGTGTTGATTAATAATGCTCAACGAGAGCATCAAGAGTTTATGCACACCGTAGAAGCTGTAGCTCTAGAGCACGCAGATGCAATAGTGCAATTACAAGCCCATGGTATGGCCATCTTTCCGGCGGATTCTGAATATACAGAGATATGGAAAAGTAAATCTAGCTCGAATACCTATTTAGATTTTTCTTTCACTGAAGATTTACACGAGCCAATAGGACAAGTAGTTGGCCGTTGGAGCAGTCAAGGCCATTTACGTATTGAGTTACCAGAAAATAATCGACATCCAAAGACAGTGATTGAAGTCAAACTAGGTACGCTGGGCGATCACAATGCTAAAAATGCGATTGCTGCTGCAACAGTGGCATTTGTCGCTAACATGAATATCGACGCCATCCGTCGTGGCTTAGAAAAATTTATTCCAGTTGCGGGCAGAATGGGTAGTTTCTCCTTACCCGGTTTTGGTGAGCTCGGGCAACTAGTAGACGATACCTATAATGCAAATCCAGACTCAGTGATTGCCGCTATCGATGTTCTCGCACAATTACCGGGAACCCGTTGGTTGGTTCTGGGAGATATGGGTGAGGTTGGAAATCAAGGTCATCAGTTTCATCATGAAATTGGCAAATATGCCAAAGACAAAGGAATTGAACATCTATATGCAACTGGCGAATTATCGATTTTTGCGATCGAGGGTTTCAAGACAGAAGTGCTCACGCAGTCGAGTGCCAAGCAAGTAAAGGGAATCCATTTTTCAGAACCTACAGCATTGCTGAAGCAATTAAAAGCTGATTTACAAGTATTTAAACAAAATTTTTCAACTGGACGTGTTGCGATTTTAGTGAAAGGTTCACGATTTACCAAAATGGAAAGAATCGTCAACTCTTTATTAAAAGAGGAGAGCCTATGTTTCTAGCTCTAGCCCAGTGGTTGCAAGCAGAGATTGGATTTTTTCGAGTCTTTAACTATATTACTTTTAGAGCAGTGATGGCGACATTAACTGCACTCGGGATTGGGTTGATTTTTGGCCCATGGGTTATTCGCCGTTTAACAACTATGAAAGTGGGACAAGCCGTTAGAACGGATGGCCCTAAAACTCACTTAATCAAAAGTGGAACCCCTACGATGGGCGGCGTATTAATTTTAATCGCCATTGTAATATCAACCTTGTTATGGAGTGATTTAAGTAATCGATTTATTTGGGCTGTTTTATGGGTTACCCTCGGCTTTGGCATTGTTGGCTGGGTGGATGATTATCGAAAAGTGGTTTATAAAAATCCGCAGGGTATGAGTTCCAAAGAAAAATATTTTTGGCAATCATTAATCGGAATACTGGCAGCCGTGTATTTGGTATTTGCTATTACGGATAGTAGTAACTTAGGTATTGTTAAAAATATTTTGCAATGGAAAAACAAGGAATTTAATTTTCACTTTGCCGATAATTTAAATTTAGTAGTCCCATTTTTTAAAACTATCAATTATCCCTTGGGCGTTTTGGGATTTGTTATTTTGACCTATTTAGTTATTGTTGGTAGTAGCAACGCTGTCAATCTCACGGATGGATTAGATGGCCTGGTGATCATGCCAGTAATCTTAGTAGGATCTGCATTAGGCGTATTTGCATACGTTACTGGTAATGCCATTTATGCTAAATATTTAATATTTCCTTACATACCAGGGACGGGAGAGTTACTCATTTTCTGTGGTGCAATTGGTGGAGCGGGCTTAGCCTTTTTATGGTTTAACACCCACCCGGCACAAGTCTTCATGGGTGATGTTGGAGCGCTTGCATTAGGCGGTGCATTGGGCACGGTGGCCGTTATCGTTCGACAAGAAATTGTGTTGTTCATTATGGGTGGAATATTTGTTGTAGAAACTTTGTCTGTCATGATTCAAGTGGCATGGTTCAAATATACAAAACGTAAATATGGTGAAGGTAGGCGAGTTTTCCGCATGGCACCGCTACATCATCATTTTGAATTAGGTGGTTGGAAAGAGACCCAAGTCGTTGTCCGCTTTTGGATTATTACGATTATTTTAGTATTGGTTGGATTATCGAGTTTGAAGCTAAGATGACAAATTCTAATCAAATCACCTCGCTTATCCCCGGTGCTCTCTCGCTCGAGAACTCCGAGATATTTCCAATCCTAGTGATGGGTATAGGGGAGTCTGGGCAAGCGATGGCTAAGTGGGCGCATGCTCAAGGTGCACAAGTTGCTATGCACGATACGAGAGAGCAAAGTGCAGTTTCATCAATCGTTCAAGCACAATTAAAAGAATTACAAGACCTAGGTATCAAGATTACTTACGGTAAACAGGCGGATTTTAGTTTGCAGGGTATTGGGATGATTGCCATGAGCCCGGGAATTTCTCCATTGGACAGTTGGATGGTAAGCCTATTTAATCATGCAAAAGAAAATGGCATAGTCATTTGGGGTGAATTAGATTTTTTCACGCACGCCATTAATGCCTTGAAAAAAAGGCAATCCTATCAACCTAAAGTAGTTGCAATCACAGGTACTAACGGTAAAACCACAACCACTGCATTATGTGGCGTTATTTTCAGAAAAACAGGTAAGTCGGTTGCAGTAGCAGGAAATATCAGCCCTTCACTTTTAGATAAACTAACGCAATGTCTAGTTGACCAGCAATTGCCAGATATTTGGGTTCTGGAGCTTTCAAGCTATCAGTTGTTTTACAGTCAGAACTTTAATCCTGATGCGGCAACTGTCTTGAATATCACAGAAGATCATTTAGATTGGCATGGGGATCTTAATCACTACACTGCTGCGAAGAAAAAAATATTTGGTCCAAGCACGATTCCGATTTTGAATCGAGATGATTTAAAAGTCATGTCAATGATTGATCCAGAAGCAAAAGACCATGTGAGAACTATTTCTTTTGGGATAGATACGCCACAAGAGCCTGATCAATTTGGAATTGTGGGCGATATGAACGGAGGTATTGATTGGTTGGCGTGGATTATGCCCGATGAAGAAACTGGACAAAGAAAACGCAGACGAGCCAAAGAAATTGCTCATGAATACGAGCAGCCAGTGCAAATCAAGCGCTTGATTCCTACAGAAGCATTACGCATCAAAGGTCGCCATAACGCAACCAACACCTTGGCTGCTCTTGGATTAGGGCAGGCTATTGATTTAAGCATGGCCTCTTTACTGCATGGCCTCAGAGATTATCGTGGAGAGCCTCATCGCGTCCAGAGCATTGCTGTAATTGACGATGTTGAGTACATCGATGATAGCAAAGGGACCAATGTGGGCGCTACCCTAGCTGCATTAACAGGGTTAGGCGCATCTTTAGGGGAAAAGAAAATTATCTTAATTGCTGGTGGTGACGGTAAAGGGCAAAATTTTTCACCTTTAAGTGATGCTATTCATCGCTTTGTGAAACAGGTTTATTTATTAGGAAAAGATGCCCAACAAATTGAAGCAGTCCTTAATGCCAATTTAGTTTCCATTGCGCAGGTAGCGACGATTGAAGAAGCGGTTAATCAAGCATCAAAAATAGGACGTGCAGGCGACAAAGTATTACTTTCACCTGCATGTGCCAGTTTAGATATGTTTAAAGATTATGTACATCGAGCAGAAGTTTTCGGAAGTGCTGTAGAAAATTTATCGTATCAAACTCACGCTATTGGAGTGGCCTTATGAAAAATGTAGTTTCTCAAGGTTGGGGCGGCTTCTCAAGAATTTGGTCAAGATCTCGCAATGGGATTAGTGGCGGAATACGCGAAGGTTTTAATGATTTTCGTTCAGAGTTAAGGGATGCGACAAAGACAAAAAAATATTCTCGCTCCGGAATTACGCAGTGGGATCAGCCGCTGCTATGGACCACAACCTTACTTGTGTTGCTCGGTGTTGTGATGGTGTACTCAGCTTCTATATCCATTGCAAATGGAAGTGGGAGTGTTGGGAGCCAAACAAGCATTGGTTATTTAATCAGACATGTGATTTCAATTGGCATCGCAATTATGGTAGGACTATTGACTTATCAAGTACCACTCAAAGTTTGGGACCGTATAGCGCCTTTCATTTTTGCTGTGACGATTGTTTTATTAATTGCTGTATTGATTCCAGGAGTTGGCCATGCAGTGAAGGGGTCAAGAAGATGGATTCCATTAGGACTCCTGAATTTCCAACCATCTGAATTAATGAAACTAGCGTGTGTGTTATTTGTTGCCCATTACACAGTGCGTCGACAAGAGTTTTTACATTCATTTGTAAAAGGCTTCTTGCCGATGGGATTTATTGTTGGGTTTGTTGGCGTCTTATTGCTATTAGAGCCAGATATGGGGGCATTTTTAGTAGTCGCCGGGATTGCGATGGGTATTTTATTTTTAGGGGGCATTAGCGCAAAATTATTTGGATATTTAATTTGTATTGGTATTTTGGCATTTAGCGCGATTGTAGCCCTATCGCCTTTTAGAAAAGCACGGATCATGGCTTTTTTAGATCCTTGGGATCCAGAACAAGCACAAGGAAAAGCATATCAATTAACGCATTCACTCATGGCATTTGGTCGAGGAGAGTGGTTTGGAGTTGGATTGGGAGGAAGTGTTGAGAAGTTGCATTATCTTCCAGAGGCACATACCGATTTTATTCTTGCGGTGATTGGCGAAGAACTAGGATTTATTGGAGTATTGATTGTGATCTTAGCTTTTTACTACATCGTCCGTCGGTCATTTATGATTGGCCGAACTTGCTTACAGTTAGATCGGAGCTTTGCAGGGTTAGTGGCAAAAGGGCTTGGTATTTGGATTGGGTGGCAGACCTTTATCAACATGGGCGTGAATCTTGGGTTATTGCCAACGAAAGGTTTAACTTTGCCATTAGTTAGTTATGGCGGATCTGCCTTATTGCTTAATATGATTGCAATTGCAGTATTACTCAAAATTGATGCAGAGAACCGGATCTTGATGCGAGGTGGAAAGTTATGACACTGACTGCGCCATCTTCAAAAGCGATCTTAATCATGGCTGGAGGAACTGGGGGGCATATCTTCCCGGGATTAGCTGTGGCGGAGTATTTGCGCTTAGAAGGTTGGAGAGTGTTTTGGTTAGGCAATCCCAAAGGTATGGAGTTTGACATTATTACCAAACAAGGCATTGCATTTGAAGGCGTTGAGTTTGGAGGGTTAAGAGGCAAAAGCCTATTAACGAAATTGAAATTACCATTGCATCTCTTGAAGGCGTCGCTACAAAGTTTACACATTATCAGAAAAGTGAAGCCTCATGTTTTATTAGGCATGGGAGGATACATTACCTTTCCGGCAGGATTCGTTGCATCCATTGTTGGCTATCCATTGGTCTTACATGAGCAAAATTCAATTGCCGGACTTGCAAATAAAGTGCTTTCTAAATTCGCATCAAGAAGTTTATGCGCATTTCCAGAAGCAATACCAAATGCTGAATGGGTCGGTAATCCATTAAGAGCAAATTTATTACAATTGCCAGCCCCTGCAGAACGTTTTGCAAATCGAACTGGTCCGTTAAAGGTATTAGTTGTGGGTGGCAGCCTTGGTGCTCAAGCCTTAAATGAGATTGTGCCGCAGGCAATCAGTATGATTCCGCAAGCAGAGCGACCTTTGATCACCCATCAGTCAGGACAAAAGAATCTAGATACATTACTTTCAAACTATCAAGCAGTTGGTGTAGAAGCTGAGGTTAAACCATTTATCGATGATATGGCTCATGCATACGGCGAGGCTGATCTCGTTATCTGCCGGTCAGGTGCGATGACTGTTGCTGAATTAGCAGCATGTGGAGTTGCCTCCTATTTAGTACCATTTCCATATGCTGTGGATGATCATCAGACCTCTAATGCGCAATTTTTATCTCGTGCTGGAGCAGCAATTTTGATGCCGCAGTCAGAACTATCTCCGACCCGCTTAGCTCAGTGGTTGCAATCAATTAATCGCAACACGTTATTAGAGATGTCAAATCAGGCATTAAAAATGGCGAAACCTTTTGCTACTGCAAGGGTGGCTGAGGTTTGTAAGGAGGTGAGCATAGCATGAAGCATATTGTTCAGCATATTCATTTTGTAGGTATTGGTGGTGCCGGCATGAGTGGCATTGCTGAAGTTTTGCTGAATTTGGGCTATCGAGTTAGCGGTTCAGACTTGTCGGTTAGTGCAAGTACTGAGCGTTTAAAAAGTTTTGGAGCAGACATTTTCATCGGCCATCATGCTGAGCATATTGGGAGTGCTGAGGCGGTTGTTATATCAACAGCGGTAACGGGAGATAACCCAGAAATTTTGGCAGCAAGGGCTGCGCACATACCAGTCATTCAGCGTGCTGTAATGTTAGGTGAATTAATGCGCCTCAAGCAAGGAATTGCTATTGCAGGTACCCACGGTAAAACAACCACGACGAGTTTGGTTGCATCGATCCTCGCTGAGGGCCAATTAGATCCAACATTTGTGATTGGCGGTAAATTAACATCGGCTGGCGCAAACGCACGCTTGGGTACGGGAGAGTTTATCGTTGCGGAAGCAGATGAATCAGATGCATCATTTTTAAACCTATTACCGGTGATGGAAGTCGTCACGAATATAGATGCTGATCACATGGAAACCTATCAACACTCGATGGCAAAGTTGAAACAAGCATTTGTTCAATTTACTCAAAGAATGCCATTTTATGGAGTTGCAATCTTATGTGTTGATGACAACAATGTCAGGGATATGTTGCCCTTTGTGTCACAGTCTATCTTGAAATATGGATTATCTGAGGATGCAGATGTAAAGGCGCTTGATGTTCGACCAGTAGATGCAATGATGCACTTCAGAGTCGAGCGTAAAACAGTAAGACGGCATGGGCTAGTTCCGGGTCCAATTGATATTGAGCTCAATTTGCCAGGCGTACACAATGTCAGAAATGCCTTAGCGGCAATAGCCGTTGCAACTGAACTAGGGGTTAGTGATAAAGATATTATTCATGCCTTAAAAGAATTTAAAGGTGTTGGGCGAAGATTTACCCGTCATGGAGAAATTAATATTCCATCAGGTGGAAGCTTTACTTTAATTGATGATTATGGGCATCACCCAGTTGAAATGGCTGCCACCCTAGCGGCAGCTAGAGGAGCATTTAAACGTCGAAGATTGGTGTTGGCTTTCCAACCGCATCGCTTTACGAGAACTAGAGATTGTTTTGGCGATTTTGTCCACATACTGCAAAATTTTGATTCAGTTATTTTGACTGATGTGTATGCAGCGGGTGAGCCAATGATAAAAGGCGCAGATAGTCCGAGCTTAATTGGCGCGATTCATCACAATCTGCAATCAAATCCTCAACAAGCGTTAAAAGCTGAAAATTTAGTTTACGTATCAGACGTGAAGCAAGTTCCAAAAAGTATTATGAGTCATGTTCAAGATGGCGATGTCGTGATTACAATGGGCGCGGGATCGATCTCAGCTATACCTACCCGATTAGTGGAGCAACGTGATGAGTAAGCAAAACTCTCTCCAACAGTGGGTGGCTAATGTGGAACAAGTTTACACAAGTATAAAGCCAGCTGATTATGGACGTGTTGGTGTTTTGTTGGGTGGCCGCTCTAGCGAAAGGGATGTTTCAATACAGTCTGGAAGTGGTGTATTAGAAGCTTTAAAACATCTTGGTATCGATGCACATGCATTTGATCCTGGGGTTAGACCAGTTGAGTCGATGACTCAAGAACAATTTGATCGAGTATTTATTTCTTTGCATGGTCGTTATGGCGAGGACGGAACGATGCAGGGATTTTTAGAACAATTATCAATTCCTTACACAGGAAGTGGCGTGCTTGCTTCCGCGATGGCCATTGATAAACAAGTTACTAAAAATATCTGGTTAAGCCAGGGTTTAGCAACACCAAAATTTATGATGTTAGATGAAAACTCCAAATGGGATGACGTGATTCATTATCTTGGATTGCCATTAATCGTTAAACCCGCTAGAGAAGGTTCTTCACTAGGTTTAACTAAAGTCAAGCATGCATCAGAATTACCCACGGCATATCAGTTAGCTGCCAAGTTAGACCGGGAAGTTATGGCAGAGCAATGCATTGTGGGAGAGGAATTGACTTGTCCCATGATTGGACAAGGTAAACATGTACAAGTATTACCGATGATCAAAATTAAAGCTCCCGATGCTAATTACGATTATCACCATAAGTATGTTTCCAATGACACACAATATATATGTCCGCCAGGCCTTGATTCAACATTGGAACAGGCTATTGAAGATTTAGCAATTCTCTCGTATCAAGCGTTAGGTTGTTCGGGATGGGGCAGGGCTGATGTGATGATTGACCAAAACACCAACCAACCTTATTTACTCGAAATGAATACCTCTCCCGGAATGACTTCGCATTCATTGGTACCCATGGCAGCTAAGCAAGCCGGTATTTCATATGAAAAATTAGTGTTATGGATACTTCATCAAACGATCAATCAATCTGAGGAGGAAAAGATATGAGAACTTCCTCTTTAAATGCGGTTAAAAATAAGACTCAAAGCCCTTCTTTTGGAGAAGTTTTATTACCATCGCTGATCAATACATCTAAAAGTGTATTTTCTGGACTTTGGTCAATGGTAGTTTTTATGTTTGCTCCAATATGGAACTCAAAAGAGAGAATGAAGTACCTGACACATTTCTTGATGTTCTCCTTGATAGGTCTTATATTTTTATGGGCATTTTTCTGGATTGGCCAACGGCCTGTATTTACCATTCAGCAGATACAGATTCAAGGAGAAGAGGGTCAGAATCTGAAACATATTAATCCGGCGCTTGTAAGAACTCAGGTAATCAATCAATTAAGCGGAAATTTCTTTAGCGTGAGGTTAGACCATGCTCGAAAAGCCTTTGAGGATTTGCCATGGGTTAGGTCGGCTAGCGTAAGAAGAGTTTGGCCAAATGGATTAATTGTTACTTTGGAAGAGCAACAACCAATCGGTATTTGGAACACCAAAGATGGTACTAAATTACTCAATTCTTACGGAGAGTTATTTACCGTTAATTTGGCGGAAGCTGAATTGGACAGAGGGCTAGTCGAGTTTTCTGGCCCAACAAATGGTAATAAAGAAGCTGTGGAGCTCTACCACCAATTAGGTAATTGGTTTAAACCTTTTGATACCAGCGTAGTCAGTTTATCGTTAAGTTCTAGATATTCATGGACCACACGTTTAGATAATGGCATGATTTTTGAGCTAGGAAGAGATCTGGATCAAAAAGATAGAAGTCAAATTAAAAATCGATTAGAGAGATTCTTTAAAGTTTGGCCTGAAGTAAAAGAAAAACTTCCAAACAAAGTTGATTACATTGATTTGCGATATACCAATGGATTTGCAATTAGAGCCTCTAATCAATCTGAACTGAGCAAAAAGGATTCAAAAACAACGATAGAGCTTTATACAAGTTCAAGCCTATTTTCAAATATACCCAATAGTGAAATGAATGGGGCAGTCACAGACAACTCAAATAAAAAGAATCCACAGGATTTGAAAAAATCAAAGTTTGTTGGTGGGCGGAAAAGTGAATGAGTAAAGATAATCGTAACTTATTAGTCGGGCTTGATATTGGAACCTCCAAGGTTGTTGCTTTGGTGGCGGAAGTTCATGAAAACGGTGATTTTGATGTGATTGGAATTGGTCATACTTCTTCAAAAGGCATTAAAAAAGGTGTTGTGGTCAATATAGAAGATACCGTCAAATCGATTCAAAAAGCTTTAGAAGAAGCTGAGGTGATGGCGCAATGTCGGGTTGAAAATGTATTTGCAATTATTTCTGGCAATCATGTTCAGAGTTTTAACAGTACTGGATTTCATCCAATACGGGATAAAGAAGTCTCTGCGCAAGATGTTGAACGTGTTATCGAACATGCAAAGCCAGCGAATGTGCCTACTGATCAAAAAGTATTGCATATGTTAATCCAGGAATATTTAATTGATAGCCAGGAAGATGTGCGTGATCCGATTGGCATGAGCGGTCAAAAACTAGAAGTAAGAACACATATTGTTACGGGCGCTGAAAGTGCAGTGCAAAATATTATTAAATGTATCCGTCGCTGTGGATTAGAGGTAAATGAGTTAGTTGTTCAACCTCTTTCATCGAGTTTAGCGGTTCTTACTGAAGATGAAAAAGAACTTGGCGTTGTGATGGTCGACATTGGTGGTGGTACAACGGATATAGCTGTATTTTCACAAGGCTCTATTCGGTATATCGAAGTTATTCCACTCGGAGGCGATCAAATCACCAACGATATTGCAATGGCTTTAAGAACACCAACAGTTGATGCGGAGGATCTGAAAATACAACATGGCTATGCCAAACAATCACTTGCTGATCCACAAGGGATGTTGGATGTACCAGGTATTGGAGAAAGAGAATCTAAGCCAATTTCAAGACAGTCCTTAGCTGCAGTCATTGAGCCAAGAGTTGAAGAGCTATTTAAATTTGTAGTAGATGCATTAGAGCATTCGGGATATACCCACATGATTCCCTCTGGAGTTGTATTAACAGGAGGGGCTGCGAGTATGCCTGGAATCGTTGAATTAGCCGAAGAAATATTTAATAAGCCCGCGCGCATAGGGATGCCTGATTACAACGGGCATTTAAAAGATGTTTTACGAACCCCAAAATATTCAGCCAGCATTGGTTTGTTAAGAGAAGGTCGCGCGCAAATTATTCAGGGACAAGAGGCAAGTAGGTCAAAACCACTCGGTAGTGTCATGAGGCGCTTTAGAGATTGGTTTGCTGGAAATTTTTAAGAAGTTGTTTTACATGTAGTCGTCAATAGAAGTAATTAACCTTGGAGGTAGTATGGAATTTGAGATAGTAGATGAAACTGTTGCTGGCAAGACCAACATTCGTGTGGTCGGCGTCGGTGGTGCGGGCGGCAATGCAGTACAACACATGATTCGTCGTGGTGTACAAGGCGTTGAGTTTATATGTATGAATACAGATGCTGGAGCATTACATCGTTCAAAAGCTGAACTGAATTTACAGCTAGGTGATAAAGGACTTGGTGCAGGTGCTCGACCTGAAGTTGGTGAATTGGCAGCTCAAGAAGCAAAAGCAAGAATTGCAGATGCATTACAAGGTGCTCATATGGTATTTATTACCGCGGGTATGGGTGGCGGAACTGGTACAGGAGCAGCTCCGGTCGTGGCGCAAATTGCGAAAGAAATGGGTATTCTGACTGTTGGAGTTGTGAGTAAACCATTTGACTTCGAGGGTGCGAAACGATCTAAAGTTGCTGAAATCGGCGCTACTGAATTAGAGAAATACGTGGACTCTTTAATTGTGGTGTTAAATGAAAAACTTTTTGAAGTGATGGGTGAAGATGCAGAGATGCACGCCGCATTTGGCGCAGCTGATGATGTTCTGCATAATGCTGTTGCTGGTATCGCAGAAATCATCAATGAACATGGTTTAATTAACGTGGACTTTGAAGATGTAAAAACAGTGATGGGTGAGCAAGGTAAAGCGATGATGGGAACAGCAACTGTTTCTGGAGTAGATCGAGCTCGCTTAGCAGCTGAAGCAGCAGTTGCATCGCCATTATTAGAAGGTGTAGATTTGTCTGGTGCAAGAGGCGTGTTGGTGAATATCACAGCAAGTCGCTCACTCAAACTTTCAGAAACAAGAGAAGTCATGGCGGCGATTCGTGGCTATGCCGCTGAAGATGCAACCATTATTTTTGGTACTGTTTATGATGAATCATTAGCAGATGCAATTCGCGTGACTGTTGTAGCTACTGGCTTAAACGGTGGTAAAAAGAGTCAGCAGCGTCCTGAAGAAGTGTTTTGGCGTGAACAAGCTACAGGTACTTATAACGCAACCCCAGCGATGACTGATTTGAGGGCATTTCAACCAACCAGTCCGATTGCAACTCAAGCATTAAATAGTGTGACTTCTGGATATGCATCGAGTATGCCGACTCTAGGTCAAGCAACGCCTGAAAAAGGCTCAATAGAAACTGCATCTGGAATTCCAGCAGTATTGAAGCCATCTCCGAATCGAGGGCCGACACCGAGTTTGGGGGCGTCTAGTTCACCGCAAGCAAGATCTTTGCTTGAAAAGGGGACGGATTTTTATGATATACCTGCTTTTTTAAGGAAGCAGGCTGATTAAATAACCCTTTTAAATCAATTTCTTACGAATTTTTGGTGGTAGTGTTCCTCCAAATGACGACGACTGCGCTACTATCATGGTTCGTAAGAGGTTTATTTTTTTAAAAAGGAGAGAATGATGATTGCTGTAAATCAAGCTGTACCAAATGCAACACTATATGAATTCATATCCCAGGAAACTCCTGGATGCACAATAGGTCCCAATGCATTTCAGGTATCTGAAATTACAAAGGGAAAAAAAATAATTGTTTTTGGTTTGCCAGGAGCTTTCACACCGACATGTTCAGCACAACATGTTCCTGGATATGTCGAACATTTCGTGGCATTAAAAGCAAAGGGTGTAGACGAAGTTTGGTGTGTTTCCGTGAATGATGCCTTTGTAATGGGTGCATGGGGCGATAATCTGAAGGTAGGTAACACGGTGCGGATGATGGCGGATGGCAGCGCAGAATGGACAAAAGCCTTGGGTTTAGAATTTGATTTAGTCGCCAAAGGTTTAGGCGTTCGTTCACAGCGTTATGTCATGGTTCTAGATAATGGAGTTGTAAAACATCTCGCAGTGGAAGCGCCTGGTAAATTTGAAGCAAGTAGTGCACAAGCTGTTATGGCGCATGTGTAATTAAATATGGTGTGGGCTAAGAATATATGTTGAAACAACAAACGATTGCTGAACCAATCAAAACAGTAGGTATTGGTTTGCATTCTGGTAATCGATCTAATTTATATTTAAAGCCTGCACCCATTGATTCAGGTATTACTTTTGTTCGCCTCGATTTGACAGAGCAAATCCCTATCCCTGGGAAAGCAGAATTTATTACGGATACTCGTTTGGCGAGTGTTTTACAAATTGGCGAAAGTCGTATTTCTACAGTTGAGCATCTTCTTTCAGCATGTGCGGGGCTTGGAATTGACAATTTACTCGTTGAAATTGATGGTGAAGAGATTCCAATTATGGATGGCAGTGCCGCTTCATTTTTATTCCTGATTCAATCGGCAGGAATTGTTGTTCAAAACGCCCCCAAGAAACTGATCAAAATCAAAAAAATAGTTGAAGTAGTCGACGGTGACAAGTTGGCAAGGTTAGAGCCTTTTTTCGGCTTTAAATTAGATTTCACAATTGATTTCAAACATCCTGCCTTAGATAAGACCGGTCAAAGATGCATTATTGACTTTAATGAAACAAGCTATGCCAAGGAAATTGGCAGGGCTAGGACATTTGGTTTTGCTCATGAAGTTGAGGCTTTACGAGAAATTGGTTTAGCACGCGGTGGAAGTTTAGATAATGCAATCGTGTTGGATGAGCATCGCATTTTGAATAATGAAGAATTGCGTTACGAAGATGAGTTCGTGCGTCACAAAATATTGGATGCCATAGGAGATTTATATTTAGCTGGGTATCCGATTATTGGAGCTTACGTTGCTGAAAAATCGGGCCACGCTTTGAATAATTTGTTACTTCGCCAACTATTTAAAGAGCCAGACGCCTACGAAATCGTGAGTTTTAACCAGATGGCAGATGCTCCGATGGCCTATCAGGTTGAGCACGAAGAGATTAATTAATTCTTTTCAATAGTTTTTTTACTGCCTGATACACCGGCGAATCCTCATCTGTTTCCTTTAATAATTTTTGCCAAGCATCTTTACTCGAAGTGCTAACTTCTAGAGGTGCGCGATGAAGATAAGAATCATCTTTTGTAGTAGCAATGGGAGTAAGTTTTGGCGACACTTTTAAATGAATAGCTTTAAGTGGAAAACCAGATTCGCGGAAATAGTTTAATAAGCTGGGTAATTTATTTTTTAGCTTACTAATTAGTACCGCTTTTTGAGTCATTAACTTGATTTCACCCTCGATAGTGATTTCACCTAAAGAGATTTCTGGGGCATATTGGACCAAGTCCATTTTGCCAAGCGCTTGCTCTAAAACCAACTTAAGTTCATGACGTTTTTGAATTTCATCAAAAATATGGGTGATAGGTCCGTTACTCACGCTTGGATCAAAGAACTTAGCTATTTCTTGTGCTTCCGAGTTTTTTTTGAAATTTGGCATAAGTCATTTGCAAGCAATACAATGGAGGAATAAGGCTTTTTAGTAACATTCATCTGAAGCAATTCTATGAATGATAAACTCATAAGTTAAATTTAATCTAAGAAAATTATGGTATCAGGACTTTTAAAGAAAATCATTGGCAGCCGTAACGATCGGCTGCTCAAGCAATATCGTAAAACGGTCAACGAAATTAATGCCTTAGAAGATCAGTTTCAGGGTTTGACGGATGAGCAATTACAGGCTAAAACATCGGAACTCAAAGCGATGCTGGGGGAAGGTAAGACATTAGATGACATTTTAGTTCCGGCATTTGCTTTAGTTCGTGAAGCTAGCAAAAGAACCCTAAAAATGCGCCATTTCGATGTCCAATTAATCGGTGGCATGGCACTTCATCAAGGCAAAATAGCAGAAATGCGCACTGGTGAGGGCAAAACACTAACGGGCACTCTTCCCGTATTTTTAAATGCTTTAAGTGGTAAAGGCGTTCATGTAATTACAGTGAACGACTATTTGGCAAAACGCGATGCTGAGTGGATGGCAACCATTTATCGATTTTTAGGTTTAAGTGTAGGCATTAACTTATCGCAAATGTCGCATGAAGAAAAGCAGCAAGCCTACACCTCAGATATTACCTACGGTACTAATAATGAGTTTGGCTTTGATTATTTGCGCGATAACATGGTGCACGATATTGGGCAGCGGGTGCAACGCGGCCTTAATTTTGCCATCGTAGATGAAGTGGATTCGATTCTAATTGATGAAGCCAGAACCCCGCTCATCATATCTGGGCAAGCAGATGGTCATACTGATGTATATATCAAAATGAATGTCATTCCAGGATATTTAGATCGACAGATTGGTGAAGAAAAAGCAGATGGAACTGGAGTTGAAAAACCTGGTGATTATGTCATCGATGAAAAATCACAACAAGTCTTTTTGACGGAAACTGGCCATGAAAAAGCTGAAAATATATTAGTACAAATTGGCTTACTGAAAGAGGGGGATTCTTTGTATGCCCCGCAAAATATTACATTAATGCACCACTTGCTAGCGACTTTGAGGGCTCACACATTATTTAACCGCGATCAGCATTATGTTGTTCAAGATGGTGAAGTGGTGATAGTTGATGAGTTTACAGGCCGCTTAATGACCGGCAGAAGATGGTCAGAAGGATTACATCAAGCAGTGGAAGCAAAAGAAGGTGTGGCGATTCAAAATGAGAATCAAACCATGGCAACAATTACCTTCCAAAATTATTTTAGAATGTATGCCAAGTTATCCGGTATGACAGGTACTGCCGATACAGAAGCGTATGAGTTCCAAGAGATTTATGGTCTTGAAACGGTTGTTATACCGCCTAACCGACTCAGTAAAAGAGCTGACAAGCACGATCAAATATACAAATCCTCTCAGGAAAGATATAACGCTGTTATCGCAGATATAAAAGACTGCTTTGAGCGTGGTCAGCCTGTTCTAGTTGGCACAACCTCGATTGAGAATTCAGAATTAATTTCAGCCATGCTGAATAAAGAAAAATTAAATCATCAAGTATTGAATGCGAAACAGCATGCTCGGGAGGCTGAAATTATTGCCCAAGCAGGACGTCCAAAGATGATTACGATTGCAACCAATATGGCGGGTCGTGGGACGGATATTGTACTTGGTGGAAATGTTGAAAAACAAGCCGGCTTTATTCAGTTAGATACGAATTTGACTGAGCCACAAAAGCAGGTCAAAGTTAAACAACTTGAAGATGAATGGCATAGTTTGCACGAGCAGGTAGTTGCCGCTGGTGGACTTCATATTATCGGCACAGAAAGACATGAGAGTCGTCGTATTGATAATCAATTACGGGGACGATCAGGTCGTCAAGGGGACCCTGGTTCATCACGATTTTATCTTTCTTTAGACGATGATTTATTACGCATTTTTGCGGGTGATCGATTAAGAGGGATTATGGATCGATTAAAAATGCCCGAGGGAGAGCCTATTGAAGCCAATATGGTTTCTCGAGCTATTGAATCTGCACAGCGTAAAGTTGAGGGACGAAACTTCGATATTCGTAAACAATTACTTGAATACGATGATGTGGCTAATGATCAACGCCGTGAAACCTATAACCTCAGAAACCAAGTATTGGAAGCGCAAGACGTCAGCGTATTGAGCGAAAACTTACGTGTCGACGTCTTTAATGATGTGGTTCGTCAATATATTGATGAAGAATCATTGCCGGAGCAGTGGGATATCGCTGGCTTGGAACGTGAGCTTGAAAGTGAATGGAGTCTTTCTATTGCGCTAGCGCAAAAAGTGGATGATCAAGATCAGGTTGAAAGTGAAGATGTGCAATCTTGGGTTCAAGAAGCGGTTCAACAAGCGTATTTGAAAAAAATTGATCAGGCTGATAGAACCTCTTTTACAGCATTTGAACGTTCCGTATTTTTGTATAGCCTTGACACCCATTGGCGTGAGCACTTAGCCGCACTTGATTATTTGCGCCAAGGGATTCATTTAAGGGGATATGCACAAAAAGATCCTAAACAAGAGTATCGACGGGAGGCTTTTGAGTTATATGCTGGGTTATTAGAAGCCATCAAAAAAGACATCACGAGAACGACGATGAATGTGCGTATTGCCTCAGCGGATGAGTTAAATCAAGCCACGGATGCGATTCAGGATGATTTAGAGAAGTTGGGCGACGTTCAGTATCAGCATGCTGATGCATCTTCATCTAGCCTCGAAGCTGAGGATGGTGAAGTGAGTGAACAAAAAATGAAGCCCATCGTCAATGCCATTCCTAAGGTTGGCAGAAATGAACCCTGCCCTTGTGGAAGTGGTAAAAAGTTTAAGCAATGTCATGGTGCCCTCAGCTAACTAGCTCTTCATCAGAGTTTCACTAAAGCATGCCTATAATTTAGGGAAATTTTAATTCTATTTTAAGGTGAGAATATGGCGGTTAATCTTCCACAATTACAAGCATCTTCTCTGCACGAAGTACCTGGCATTCAGTTAGGATATGCCATGGCAGGCATTAAAAAGCCTGGCCGTAAAGATGTTTTATTAATTACCTTGTCTGAAAATACATCCGTGGCAGGCGTATTTACACTCAATCGCTTTTGTGCGGCTCCAGTGCAAGTTTGTAAAGAACATTTAAGTACTACTAATGGCATACGTGCTTTCATAATTAATACAGGTAATGCCAATGCGGGAACCGGGGAGACAGGACTCAACGATGCTCGAGAAACGTGTCAAGCGGTTGCGCAGATGCTGGGCCTGCAGGCCCAGCAGATCCTTCCTTTTTCAACAGGTGTGATTTTAGAGCCTTTGCCATTGCAAAAAATCTTAACGGTGTTACCTCAAGCGCAAATTGATTTAAAAGGACATGGTTGGTTTGATGCTGCAAATGCAATTATGACCACCGATACCCTACCCAAAGCGTGCTCATTGCAAAAAGCGATTCAGAATAAAACAGTAACGATGACCGGCATGAGTAAGGGCGCTGGGATGATTCATCCGAATATGGCGACGATGCTTGGCTTTATTGGAACAGATGCTCAGATTCCTCAAGAGTTGTTACAAGAACTTACCCAAGAAATCGCAAATTTATCATTTAATGCCATTTCCATAGATGGCGATACATCGACGAATGATTCTTTTATGATTATGGCCACAGGCAAAAGTGGGCTCTTGATTGAAAGTAAAGAAAGCCCTAGCTTTGATGAGTTCAGAGCCATGCTTTTAGAAACTGCACAGCAATTAGCTCAGCAAATCGTGCGAGATGGTGAAGGGGCGACGAAGTTCATGACGGTGCATGTCAAGGGTGGCAAAAGTTTAGAAGAGTGTAAGTTGGTAGGTGAGGCAATTGCTCATTCACCATTAGTAAAAACAGCATTCTTTGCAAGTGATCCTAACTTAGGCCGAATTTTGGCTGCAATTGGTTATGCAGGTATCTTAGACCTAGATGTAAGTGGTGTCCAACTTTGGTTAGGAGATGTTTGGGTTGCTAAAAATGGTGGGCGTAACCCTGACTATTTAGAGGCTGACGGTCAGCGAGTTATGCAAGAATCTGAGATTTTGATTACCGTAGATTTAGGTCGGGGAGCAATTGAACGTACAATGTGGACATGTGACTTTTCACATGAGTATGTTTCGATTAACGCGGACTATCGTTCTTAAGGACTGATAGGCCAATAACCTAGTATATTTATGTCTGACAATTTGGAAAGATTATTAGGGCATTTGGAAGCTTTTTTTCCGAAGCCACTAACGCAAGAAGATTGGCGAACTGCAAAAGCTTTTAAGTGGCAACATCGTCAAAGTATTTTAGGTAGCGTTGGTTTTTTAAAGCCAATTAAACATTTGTCCGCAATCTCTTTTGACGATTTGCAAGGCATTGAACGTCAAAAAGAATCCATCATGAACAATACAGCCCATTTTGTGGCTGGCAAACCAGCAAATAATGTTTTGTTAACTGGTGCTCGTGGTACGGGAAAGTCTTCCCTGATTAAAGCTTGTTTAAATTATTATGAAAAAGACGGCTTAAGGCTTGTCGAGGTGGATAAAGAACACTTATCCGATCTCCAAGATTTAACTGAGCTATTGGCAACCCGGCCAGAGCGTTTTATTGTCTATTGCGATGATTTATCTTTTGAGGAAGGTGAGGCAGGATACAAAGCACTTAAATCAGCGCTCGACGGCTCCTTATCTGCTCAAGTCGATAATGTCTTGATTTATGCAACATCCAATCGACGCCATTTATTACCGGAATATATGACGGATAACGAATCCTATCGACATATGTCTGATGGAGAGATTCATCCTGGTGAAGTGGTTGAAGAAAAAATTTCATTATCTGAACGTTTTGGTTTATGGGTCTCATTTTATCCACCGAAGCAAGATGAGTATTTAGAAATCGTCGCCCATTGGTTAGCTGATTTTGGTGTTTCACAAGAGGCGATTGAAGCTGCAAAGCCTGAAGCTTTGGTATGGGCTTTGGAACGAGGTTCAAGATCAGGCCGAGTTGCCTGGCAATTTGCAAGGCATTACGCTGGAGCAAATTAATTGAATTACAGTTCTAACGAAAGAAAAGTCACCGAAGTAGCGGTGGGTATTATTCTTCAACCAGAGGGGCAGTTTTTATTAGCCAAGCGGCCTAAAGGAAAACCATATGAAAACTATTGGGAATTTCCTGGAGGAAAGTTAGAAGAAGGCGAATCGGTTCACCAAGCATTAGCTCGGGAATTATATGAAGAGCTTGGGATTCAGATTAAAGATAGTCAAGCTTGGGATGTCATTGAGCATGATTATCCTCATGCTTATGTGCGACTCTATTTAAGGGTTGTTAGAGAGTGGGAAGGCCAAGCTCAAGGACTTGAAGGACAAGAATTACATTGGCAAGTATTGACTCGCAATCAGAATGCGGATGTCAGCCCATTACTCCCAGCAACTATTACCATCATGGAAAAGATGGCCAATCAGCCACTTTGATTAAAGATTACAGAGATTTAGGGCAAAAGTAATGTTTTGCGTCACGGCCTGAGGTTTGCCAGTCGTGGAATTTTGCAGAAAACGAATCCAAAGCATGTGCTTATTGGCACTAATTTCAGGAATTAGATCATTTTCTTGAATCTGTACACGAATCAATTGATAGACTTTACCCGCTAACATTTGTTGAAAAGACCCATTTTCTGAACTCACCTCATGAAATTCAGATGATTGGCGAAGTAACTTTAGATAGAGATCGCAAGTAAGCTTCCAATCAGCAAATGCAGGGGTATAGGTCATGAGTTGAGCGCGACGATCCTGAGCCGATCGCTGCTGCCAACTGTAAAAGCTGGGTAAATCGATGGGACTTGTCCCGCCAGGAACACTTAACCGTGTTCGGAGCATGCTCAACCATTCACTTTCATTCAAAATAGTACTGGGCTTACCTACCAGATTATTGAGAGTGACGAGACAAGTCTCAATCTCCGCAATAGTCGACTCAAGGGCTTGCGTATTCACTGAAGCTTCAGATCGGAAAGAGCTTAATAAGACGCGCTGGCGTTCCAGTTCTTTTAATAAGCTAGACTTTAAGTCTGCACGAGAAGTAACTTCACCAATATCAAATATCAAACTAATTGCAGTTAAATGGTGTTCAGAGTGATCAGAATTTAGAAAAATGCTTAATCTTTCGAATAGATATTCCAATCGCAATAAGCTGCGAACAGTTTCGTTAAAAGGGTATTCGTAAGTAAGCACTGTAATTAGTAATATTGATAGTTGCAGTTATTCTAAGATTAGTTTCTGATCAAATGATACTTTTTAAATCATATATGAAAAATATCCAAAAACCTATGATAACTCCATATTTTTTAATATCTGGAGATGGGTTTTTGAAACTTGTTCTTGAAGCTCTTCTAAAGTGCCATTATTTTCAATGATGTAATCCGCGTGTTGCAACCTCATTGCCCGGGGAGTTTGTGCGGCAATAATTTTTTCAATCATTTCGTGTTGTAATTGATTTCGCAGGGCGACACGCTTGATTTGTAAATCAAGCGAACAATCAACCACAACGATCTTGTTAAACCGACCCTGCCATCCAGTTGACTCGAATAGTAATGGAATCATAAAAAGAATGTAAGGAGGAGTTTTTTCAAGAGCTTGAAGAGCTGCACACTCACTCAGTTCACGAATGAGTGGGTGGGTAATTGCCTCTAATTTTTTGAGCGCTTGAGAATCATTAAATACTAAGGAGCGCATTTTGGCACGATCTAAAGCACCTTCTGGGGTTAAGTATTCAGTACCAAAGATAGACTTGATTTGAGAGATAGCTGCGCCCTGAGGAGCGGTAATTTGATGGGCAATAGCATCACTATCAATTACGGGTATTCCAAATTTCTCAAAAGCAAAGCCTGCCGCGCTTTTACCACTGCCAATACCGCCAGTTAAAGCCAGTTTAAATGTTGTTTCAAGGCTTGGATTCATGTACTATCTCATGCAAGCTTGGGCACGGCAGATTTTGGAGGTCGGTGGATACGAACGGTTTTAATCGATTGTTGATCGAATTGAATGATTTCCATCACACAACCTGCCACTTTAAGACTGATAGCGTTATCTGGAATTTCTTCTAGGATATCAATTAATAGACCATTGAGAGTGCGTGGGCCATCCGTTGGTAAATACAGACCTAGCAGCCGGTTAAGGTCCCGCAAATTGGAGCTACCCGAAGCAATATACGTATTATCTTTGAGCCACTGTGTTTTATTTGCCAGGCTTGGTAAAGAGGTTGTGAACTCCCCAATCAACTCTTCCACAATATCTTCGATGGTTACTAAACCAAGCACAACTCCGTATTCATCTACAACAAGACCAATTTTTTGTTGCAGCTCTTGGAAAAAGCGTATTTGTTGTAACACCTGCGTTCCGCTAGGAATAAAGTAGGGTTCGTTCAAAAGCGCTTTAAATTGATCATGACTAATATTTTTATCACCAATTAAAGAAACTGCTTTACGCACGGATAAAATGCCTATCACACGGTCTGGGTCTTGGTCCGTAGTTGGTAAGCTATGGTGGTAGCAAGTTTCCATTTGATGAAGCACTTCATCGATGGGGCGAGATAAATCAAGTGTTTCCATGCGTGCACGAGGCGTCATGACATCATCCACGGTGATGTTTTCAAGATTAAATAAATTTACTAAAATATTACGATGTTGAGAAGGAATAAAGTGACTAGTTTCTAAGACTAAGCTTCTTAGTTCTTCAGGACTGAGACGATTTTCTGAAGAATCTTTCGTGTTGAGGCGCATCATTTTGAGTAATGCCGAAACGAAAATATTGACAAACATGACCAGCGGAGTCATCACCCAAACTAAGGGGCGGATGACCCAACTCACGGCTGATGCTATTTGGTCAGGAAATGCTGCACCAATTACCTTTGGCGTGATTTCACAAAAAATAATAATTAAAAAAGCGACAAATGCTGTCGTGAGGGACAACACAGATCCACTATTACCAAATGCATGCAGTGCAATTCCAGCAATAAGCACTGGCACAAAAGTATTAATCACATTATTACCAATCAAGATGACTGATAAAAGTTCCTCAGTTCTGCCTAAGAGACCATTAGCAAGCTTGGCTCCCTGATGACCTTTATTTGCCTTATGCTTGAGACGATGGCGATTAGCCGCCATCATACTCGTTTCAGTAATTGAGAAAAAAGCGGATGTTGCTAACAAGAGAAGAACTGCTGCCAGTTTTGCCCACCATGGCCAGTCTTCCAGCAAAGTATCCATAAATTAATCGTATTTCAGAGTAAATGAATACAAACTATATCAAACCTAAGTATGAATGGAAACTTTACTGTCAAAGATCACGACACTTTATCATCAGGGTTTAGGCAGTCAAATGCTTCTGGAAAAATTCTAAAGTACGGGTTCTTGCGACCTGCGCCGATTGCCCGAAATACGACGCGCGATGGTCACAATTAAAGCCATGATGACCAGGATAGATATGTACCTCTATTTCAGGTCTAGCCTTTTTCAAAGCCTCGACTGAATCTAGCGGAATATATGAATCTTCCTCAGCAAAATGAGCCATTACAGGGCATTTTGGGATCAAGCCCGCTTCATTTTGCACCCCCCCACCATAGTAAGGAACTGCCGCGGACAGACCAGATAGCTGGCAAGCGCTACGCCAAGTAAGAAGACCGCCGTAACAAAAGCCGAAAATACCTACTTTGCCAAAAGGTTTTAAGTGATTAATTGCTGCTTGTAAATCCAACATGACAGGATGATTTGGAAGGGCTTCGACGGCAGCTTTTAATGCAGATCCTGCTTGCATATCTTCAGCCGTGTAGCCTAAATTGACATTTTTTTGGACACGATCCATCGTTGGGACAGCGACTACTCGATACCCAAGTGAAGCATATATATCTGCTATAGATTGAATGTGAGCATTAACTCCAAATATTTCTTGAACCAAAACTAGCGTGCCAATTGCATGACTAGTTGGTATTGTTTCATAAGCATCAAAAGAGTGTCCATCGGCAGATGTTAGGTGGAGAGCTTGTCCCATTGCAATATCCTATATTCAGTTAGAAAAATTTAGTGTAACTTAAAGTAATGAAAAAATTAAACCTATTAAGAAAAACAAAAGACAAAGAAGAAGATTGGGCAGCAATAATTCCAGCCCCATTTGGCAAATTAGGTATTAAGACAGATATGTTTGAAAAAAGCCTTATGTTGAGTGAAGTGTTTTATGTGGCAAAAGATACCCCCCTATTGTCTGCCCAAAATAAGTTAGCAGAAAAAGCAATCCAACAAATCAATCGATATTTAGTTGATCCAGAATATGAATTTGATCTGCCATTAGTCCCAAAAGGAAGCCTGTATCAAAATAAAGTATGGCAACAAATCACAAAAATCCCTATAGGAAAAGTTGCCACTTATGGTGATTTAGCCAAAAAATTAAGTTCTGCGCCACGCGCAATTGGAGGAGCTTGTGGCGCGAATCCTTACCCGCTCATAGTGCCGTGTCATCGTGTTGTATCAGCTACTGGCATCGGGGGATTTGCACACCATGATGAAGAAGGTTATCACCGTGATATTAAAACATGGCTTTTGCAACACGAGGGTTTTATCATTTAACAAATAAATGATTGCAATACAAAGAATCCTTTGAGATAACTAGCTAGAAGCAATCTGGAACCGAGACTTATCTAAAATATATGGCGAGACCCATAACCAAATGTAAGAAGCACTTTGAAGTATCAACAAAATGAGCAAAGATAATTGAAGTGCATCAGGCTTAAGAAATCCATGCCCTATGAAGTAATCTAGCAGAAGACCGATACCCCATTGAGTGATAAAAGCTCCAGCAAATATGAGCATATTAAATGAAGTGCTAGCTTTACCACTAATTGAATTTGGAAAAAATTGATTAAATTGAGACTGCGCCAAAATAAAAGACGTCGAGCATAGGCCAAACAGAAACAAGCAAATAATGGAATAATCAGGCGGAAGATATAGGGCTAAGATTTGGGTAATGATGGCAAAACCACTAACTACACTCGCATAACGAAAGGTAGAAATACCCTTTTTATTGAGGAAACGGGGAATAAATAAGTTTGCTGCATAACTAGCAAAAATAACTAGATTAAATATAAAAAGATGATTAGCTACTTCACGATTGGGAATCATGACGATGTCATTAAACCAAGCGCCTAACCATAAGGTTTGAATTGCATGAAATCCACCTTGATTAAAAATAACCATAGGTATTACTTGTAAAAAATACCCACTTTTCAGAATAGGGACATATCCTTTGAGCCATCCAAAAGTACCCTTCTCGTTGAGATTTTGTTGAACAGGATCAGGATCTGTGGACTTGGGTAGGCCATAACGAAGAGCTAAAATGGCAACAACAAGTAAGCCCACCAGGACCCAAAAAACACCACGCCAACCAATCACGGGTAAAGACATTTCTACTGGAATAGTCATTAATACAGCTCCCGCTGTTCCAAACATGAGCATTCCAGATGCAAGGGTGGCTTGTTGTTCAGGCTTAAACCAGCGCTTATAAAAGGTAAGAGCACCCATTAAACAAGCGGATAAACCTACTCCGATTAGCCCCCTTCCAATCGTCAAGTAAGCTACATTATCTGCAATGGCAAAGCAAGATGCACCCAATACAGCAAAGAGCATCATAAAACTTTCAGACTTTCTTGAACCGTAGTGGTCAAGCCAATGACCAAGAGGTATTTGCATGAAAAAAAAGCCAATAAAGTAGGCGGCAGATAGGGCGCCAAGCGTTGAGTTACTAATACCTAAATCTGACATTAAACTAGGCGCTATCACTGCATTAATAGCACGAAGTCCATAAGACAAGAGATAAGCAAAGGCAAAACAAAAAAATACACGTAGTGCAATCCTGCCCTGAAGAGGATAAAGTGACGAGTTAGAAGAGGGTGGATTCATGAATATAGAAAATGATGTGCATAGGGCGTGCTCCTTTTTTTATATATTGCACCCTATAAGGTTATAAATATTATACCGAGGATAAATCAAGCATAATGTTTTAATCAATTTTGAAAAACTTTCATTTTTAAACTGTTATGTCTCAAACACTTTTAAATACTAAATTTCCTCAAATAGGTACGACTATTTTTACGGTGATGTCCGCACTGGCAACGGAACATCAGGCCATTAATTTAGGACAGGGTTTTCCAGACTTTTCTTGTGACCCACAACTCATTGATGCAGTTCATCAATCCATGAAAAATGATCAAAATCAATATCCCCCAATGGCGGGTATTATTCCACTTCGACAAAAAGTATCGGAAAAAGTTGAAAGTTTGTATGGTAAAAAATATGACCCAATACAAGAAATAACGATTACCGCTGGTGCTACACAAGCTATTTTGACCGTCATCCTAACAGTAGTTCGCCCGAATGAAGAAGTGATTGTGATCGAACCGGTATATGACTCCTATATACCTTCAATTGACATGGCGGGTGGTAAAACGGTTGCACTCCAGATGAAACCCATCAGAAATGATCGAGGAATTATTGAGTCTTACGCATTGCCTTGGGATGAACTAGCCCAATCCATCAATTCAAAGACGCGTCTAATTATGATTAACTCTCCTCATAATCCTACGGGAATGATTTGGCAATCAAATGATTTGGACCGACTAGCTGATTTGGTAAGACCTACGAATGCTTTGATTTGTAGTGATGAAGTATATGAACATATGGTATTTGATGGAGCGATGCATCAAAGTGTCGCTAGACATCCTGAGCTTGCAAAACGTAGTTTTTTAATTTCTAGTTTTGGCAAAACATTTCATGTCACAGGTTGGAAAGTAGGTTATGTGTGCGCCCCAAAGGACTTAATGGCCGAGTTTAGAAAAGTTCATCAATTTAATGTGTTTACAGTCAATACGCCGATGCAATATGGCATAGCAGCATATATGGAAGACCCTAATCCCTATTTGGGCTTATCTTATTTTTATCAAAAGAAGAGAGATTACTTTCAGGCAGGTCTAAAAAATACTCATTTTGCGTTATTGCCCTCACAAGGAACCTATTTTCAATGTGTGGATTATTCACAGTTAAATATGCCTGAAGCGAAACTCAATGAAACTGATTTTTGCAAATGGCTAACGACCGAAATGAAAGTCGCCGCAATTCCAGTATCCGCTTTTTATAGCCAATCAAATGATGAGCATATGATTCGTTTTTGCTTTGCCAAAAATGAAGCCACCCTTCAGGCAGCCATAAAACAACTCCAAAAACTTTAGAAAATAACTGAGAATACTAATGAATAAAACAATGCGCGTAGTTACTCATGGATCTGGTGGACCAGCACAAGTCATGCAGATACAGGAAATAAATGTCCCAACTCCAATTGATAACCAAGTTTTAATCAAATCCCATGTAGTCGGAATCAATCGTCCGGATGTGTTTCAACGTTCAGGATCATACCCACCTCCGCCAGGTGCTTCCCCATATTTAGGGTTAGAAGTTGCTGGGGAAGTTGTCGCTGTTGGTAAAGACGTTACGCAATTCAAAGTAGGTGCTCAAGTATGTGCTTTGACGCCTGGCGGATCATATGCAGAATACTGTGTGACGGATGCGGGAAGTTGTTTACCTATTCCTAAAGGGGTGTCTATGTTGCAAGCAGCGGCCATCCCAGAAAATTATTTTACTGTTTGGTCCAACTTATTTGATATGGGACACCTTCAGGCCGGTGAAAGTATCCTGATTCATGGAGGTTCAAGTGGAATTGGGATTACAGCTATCCAATTGGCAAAACAATTTGGTGCGACAGTCTATGCGACAGTAGGCAATGCTGAAAAAGTGAAAGCCTGTAAGCAATTAGGCGCTGATGTGTTGATTAATTATAAAGAAGAAGATTTTGTCGAACGGGTTCTTGATACAACCAATAAAAAGGGTGTGAATGTCATCTTAGATATGGTGGGTGGGTCGTATATCCAACGCAATCTGCACTCTCTTGCGATAGACGGGAGATTGTTACAAGTGGCCTTCCTTGAAGGAAGTAAAGCCTCTCTTGATGTTCAAGCCATTATGCGTAAAAGGCTTACTTATACTGGCGCGACATTACGACCAAGAAGTGATTTACAAAAAGCTCACATTGCCCAGGCTTTGCTAAAAAATGTATGGCCCTTACTCGAAAGTGGCACATGCTTACCAGTGATTGACTCCGTGTATCCGTTTGCAGAAGTAGTCAAAGCCCACGAACGCATGGAAAGCAGTGCGCATATTGGCAAAATCATGTTGCAGGTGACCTAAATTTTAGACAGCGATTTCGGCAGTTTGATTGGCTTTGGTTTTCAAGCCAAGCTCTTGTAAAAGAGCACGATCCGCTTCAGCTTCTGGGTTATTGGTTGTCAGAAGTTTGTCGCCATAGAAAATAGAATTAGCGCCGGCCATAAAACACATGGCTTGTACAGCTTTGCCTAATTCTTGACGACCTGCGGAAAGACGAACTCTTGCTGTTGGCATAGTGATCCGCGCAACGGCGATTGTTCTAACAAATTCTAATGGGTCAAGTGGCGGTTGATTTTCAAGGGGCGTTCCTGGCATAGGAACTAAGTGATTAATAGGTACTGATTCTGGATAGGGTGCAAGATTTGCAAGGCGAGCAATCAGAGAAGCGCGTTGACGACGAGATTCACCCATGCCAATAATTCCGCCACAACAAACTGACATGCCACTTTCCCTTACATGACCAAGTGTATTGATACGGTCTTGATATTCTCGTGTTTGTATCACGCTTCCATAAAAGTCTTCACTAGTATCAAGATTATGGTTATAAAAATCTAAGCCAGCATCTTTTAAAGCATGAGCTTGGGTTGCCTCTAACATCCCAAGCGTTGCACAAGTTTCTAATCCGAGAGCTTTAACCTCACGAATCATCAGGGCAACTTTTTCGATATCTCGGTCCTTTGGCTCACGCCATGCAGCGCCCATACAGAAGCGATTAGAGCCAGCAGCTTTGGCGGCTCTTGCGGCCTCTAATACTTCATTGATATCCATTAATTTAGTTGCTTCCACACCAGTGTGATAACGAGCTGCTTGTGGACAATAGGAGCAATCTTCAGGACAACCACCCGTTTTGATTGAAAGGAGGGTTGCAAGTTCAATGTCACCATCGGGAAAGTATGCTCGATGGATATCTGCGGCTTTGGCCATGAGGGCCTGAAAAGGTAAATCATATAAAGCTTCGACTTGTGCAATCGACCAAGGTGTTGAAGTAGGAGTCATAGTTACAGTGTAAACAATTTTGATCTATTTTACGAAAATTTACAAATGAGAATCAGAATTATTTTTTTAGAAGTTGATCAACCATTGGGGTTAAGGCAAGCCCAACTTTTTTTGCTGCGTAATCAGAAACATGATTACTGTAGCTATATAAAAAGTTAGATCCATCTGTAATCGTACACAGATTATTTTTGATGTCACATAAATAAGGGCTTGTGTCAAAAATGATTAAGTTAGGGTGAAGCTGATGTAGAGATTTTAACCACTCACGATAAAGCTGAGTACCTTTTAAAAATTGATCATAAGCAATGGAACAATAAGGATTCGCTCTTCGAGTAAACACTTGATTGAAAAATCTGGAAGATGTTAAGCCACCTTCAATACAGCTAGTTGGATCAGGAAAGGTAGGGTTATCAACGATGACAATGACTTTCTTACCCGCATTTTCTAGAGCAGAAATTTGCTTACTCCAAATATCTAATTGTTGAAACGGATCGGGAGAGTCAGAGCTAATGAGACCAGTATGTTTATCCAGAGGGAAAAGACCTGAGATGGTGTTTGCAATAGCAACAACTTCAATGTGAGAAGTTTTACTAACCGATTCAAATACTTGTTGAATTCGGGGATCAGCATCCGCACCCTGCGGCGTAGGGTGAACCCCATCCACTAACAACCAATGTCCTTGCTCAGAAGAAACGCTGGTGAGGCCATAATATAAAGCCTCGGCCTTACTGTCTCCTAACATGGCAAATTTAATGGGTTCACGCTTATCAGCGAAACAATCTAGTTCAGGAGATATTGGGAGAGATAGCTCACATGGGCGAAGCATATCGTGTCTAAATTCCCCTACTACCATCGTATTTGGGTTAGCACTTAAAACATGTTCGTGGCGATGTTTAAAACCATCTTTTTTACGCAGAGCCAAACCAAAACTCAGCGCTAGCAACATACAAAGTAATAAAACAATTGCAGTTTTAGGTGATCGAGAAGCGCGAATCGGTTTTTCAACAATTTGAAAAGTAAGCCAAGCAAGCAGTACGGACAAGCCTAATAAAACCAGCTTTTGCATATCAGATATCGCTTGACCTTCCAAAATTCTGGCAAAAGAAAGCAAAGGCCAATGCCATAAATACAGTGGGTAACTGATTAGGCCAATAAAAACTATCACAGGGTGACTCAATACGATGCTCAATGGACTGGATTTTGTGTTTGTAATAAGAATAAGCCCTGCTCCAAGGCAAGGTATGAGGGCCCATAAGCCAGGGAATGGCGTCCGTTGATTGAAGCCAAAGAGTGCAAATACGATCAAGCCAAGACCCATGAGCGCTAACAATCGAGATTCAAGCTTGACATACTCTGGACGTGAAATCCAAATAGCGATAGAACCACCTAAAGCCAATTCCCAAAAGCGAGAAAGAGGGGAGTAAAAGTTAGCAATAGGATGATGCTCAATTTGGTAACCACTCCACGCTAAGGAAATGATGACTAATGCCACTACAATTTTAAAAGCAGACAGACGATGGGGCTGACAAAACTTCCAAACAAAACCCAGTATGAGTGGCCAAACGAAATAAAATTGTTCCTCAACGCCCAGGGACCATAAATGAAGCAGTGGTTTGGTAATAGCTTCTTTATCGAAGTATCCAGCCTCTCTCCAAAAAATGATATTAGGTACAAAACCTGCGCCAGCGAGCATATGGGTGCCATATAATTCATATTCAAATGGTGTGAGGATGACCCATCCAAGAATCGTGGAGGTTAAAAAAACGAGTAAAAGAGCAGGAAAAATTCGACGGATACGCCGTTGATAAAAGCCCCAAAGAGAAAAAGTTCCTAACTGTAATTCTTGAAAAATTATCTGCGTAATTAAAAATCCTGAAATAACAAAGAAAATATCTACCCCAACAAATCCACCGGGCAACATATCAGCAAATGTATGAAAAACCAAAACGGAGATAACTGCAATTGCTCTGAGGCCATCAATTTCTGGTTGGTATTTAGTTGTCGTCATCAAAATTAGGCAAAATGAAGTAAATTGAATTTTCTCATTAAAAATTAAAAGAGATAAAAAATGTATTTTCAAGTCAAAACCCAATGGTTGTTTCTCGCATGCTTGTTAGTCATGAATATTTTTGTGTCGCAAGGTATTGCTGCGGCAACAAAGACCAATGAAGAGGTACGTCCAGAAACTTTAATGTTTATGAACCGTGATCTTGCTATTTTTCGAGCCAATTTGAATGGCGCAACACCTTCCATACGAATAGAAAATTCGCTCAAGCGGATTCGTCAAATTGAGACGATTGAGTTGAGTGACGATGTGCGAGCTGTACCTTTTATTTTGGCAGGTGAGAAAGGCTTTCAGTTTCACTTAGGGAATCGCTATCTGTTTTCACTAATTGAAAAAGATTTAGATTCAGAATCCAATCAACAAATGGCTGACCTAGTAAAAGAAACGGTTCAAACTTTAGAAGAGTTAAAAAACGCCAGACATCAACAAGGCAAAATTTCATTTTTAATTCATGAACTTTTTATGGTTTTATTGGCCACGATAGCATTGATTACATCCATTGTTATTTTCAAACGAGTACTCAATTGGCTAGAGCACTATTTATTAATTCAATGTCGTAGAGTTTCTACACGGAGTAATGGTACTCATTGGCGTGAGTATTTGTTCATGTTTGGCGCAAAATTAACTCAAGTTATTACTTGGTTATTGATATTAATTTTTTTGTATGTTTGGATCACTTTTTGTTTTAGTCGCTTTCCACTAACCTACCCACTTGGACATAAATTAGGAACGTACGTAAGCGATACCATGCAATGGATTGTGCAATCGATTTTGACTGCAATACCGAATCTAATTACCATTTTTATCGTTGTATTCATTACTCGATCATTACTTGATTTATTAAAGGTATTTTTTCGAAGAGTTCAATCAGGCCAATTAAAAATCCCTTTTCTCCATTTTGAGACCGTAAGTGCGACTCAAAGAATCACTACAGTCATTCTTTGGGGACTTTGTATTGCCATTATTTATCCATTTATTCCAGGTTCAAATAGTGAAGCATTTAAAGGACTTTCAGTTTTATTGGGCGTCATTATTTCATTGGGCTCGACTGGGCTAGTTACACAGCTTATGAGTGGTTTAGTTGTGGTTTATTCAAGAGCTTTAAGAGTAGGTGATTTCATACAAGTGAATGGAGTTAAAGGTGTCGTTACTGAAATCGGTGGTTTGGCCACAAAAATTCAAACACAAAATAAGATAGAAACCACAATACCAAACTCGGTCATTATTTCTAACTCGATTGAGAACTTTACTCGATTAAATGATGCCTCTGGCTCATTAATATCAACGACAGTTACGATTGGATATGATGCTCCTTGGAGAAAGGTGCATGAAATGCTGATTAGTGCAGCTTTATCTACCAATCAAATTCAACGTGCGCCATCCCCATATGTTTTCCAAAGAGCACTCAGTGATTTTTATGTAGAGTATCAATTATTTTTTCACACAGAGTTTCCAGAAATCCAAATTAAGATTTTGTCAGAATTACATCAAAAAATTCAAGATGAGTTTAATCAAGCAGACATACAAATTATGTCGCCTCATTTTATGTCGCAACCGAATCACCCAGTCCTTTCTCCAAAGAAATCATCCTCATGACATATCGCCAGATATTATGGATTCTTTGTATTGCGCCCATTTTGAACATCATCGGGTGTGGCGCAATCAATCACCAAGAAAAAGTTCATGGATCTGTGACCTATATAGAGCGTATTACCTTGCCACCAAATGCACAACTTGAGATTGTTTTAGCAGATGTATCACTCGCAGATGCAGCATGCAGCGTCGGCCGAATATAGCAGAGATGGTTCTAAAAAATGTGAATGCGCGTTAAAAAGAACGTGATAAAGAATAATCACAGATCTGATACAAGGCCTGTGTATTTGCATTATCTGGGAAGTGAGTAAGACAATTCTTTGCCTGCTCAGCTTTTAAATGTGCTTGAGATAGGGTGTACTCTAAAGCGCCACTTGTCTTGACTGCGTTAAGGACTTCATTAAAAAACCCCTCATCACAATCTTCGATTTGTTCAATGGCACAAGCCGCCATATCTTTTTGCGTAGCTGTACCTTCGTTAAGAAGATAGATTAAAGGCATAGTGGGTTTACCCTCGCGCAAATCATCCCCAGCATTTTTTCCAAGAACTGAGGATTGAGCAGCGTAATCCAACCAATCATCTATTAATTGAAAAACAACACCAATGTGTTGACCAAATTCAGCTGCCGCTAGTGTCTGAGAAGGAGACGCTTTGGCTAATACAGCACCAAGCTCTGCAGATGCCTCAAATAGCTTTGCGGTTTTATAGAGGATTACTTTGTAATAACGTTCTTCAGTAACCAAGGGGTCATTTAAATTAAGAAGTTGAAGAACTTCGCCTTCTGCGATGATATTGGTGGCGCTCGATAAAATCTCCATAATTTTGAGCTCACCTGGTACGACCATCATTTGAAAAGCTCTTGAATATAGGAAATCTCCGACTAAAACACTCGCCGCATTCCCAAAGACTGCATTTGCGGTTTTACGACCACGTCGCAAATTCGATTCATCTACCACGTCATCATGTAGCAATGTTGCCGTATGAATGAACTCTAAAACAGCAGCAATTTCATGCCGGTGAGCAATGGATTTTTGATTACTAAGAGCATTCGAGATTAAAAATAGCAAGGCTGGGCGAATACGTTTTCCGCCAGCCTCAATTAAATAATGAGAAATTTGGTTAATAAGGGCAACATCTGAGCTTAGGCTAGTTTTAATGACTCGGTCCAGTTCTTTCATATCGGCATCAATGGGATGCAGAATGGAAGAAAGGCTTACAACCGGTTGAATGGCATCGGCACTTAAGTTCATTTAAAATTTTTTCTTCAAAATTAACAACTTACGATATTTTATTCAGTAGCTACCATTATTTTAAGTGAATTTTAAAAACTCTGAATAAATCAAACAGTTTGATTACTATTTTTGCCTTTGACACTTTAGGTTTTCTCGGGATATAATTTGAGGCTTCCCAATTTATTAGGGAATTAACCCTTTCGAGAGGATTTATATGTACGCGGTCATAAAAACCGGTGGCAAGCAATACAAAGTTGCTTCTGGTGAAAAATTGAAAATAGAACAGATACCTGCGGACATTGGTAGCGAAATCACGATCGACCAAGTACTAGCCGTTGGGGCTGGTGACTCACTGAAGTTTGGTGAGCCTTTGGTTGTTGGTGCTTCCGTAACAGCCACTGTTATCGCCCAGGGTCGTCACGACAAAGTGAAGATTTTTAAAATGCGCAGACGTAAGCATTACCAAAAACGTCAAGGGCATCGCCAAAATTTCACAGAAATCTTGATTAACAACATTTTGGTTTAATTAAAGGCATAACAGGAGTAGCTTATGGCACAGAAAAAAGGCGGCGGTTCAACAAGAAACGGCCGTGACTCAGAATCAAAGCGTTTAGGTGTAAAAGTGTATGGTGGCCAAGCTATTAACGCTGGCGGGATTATTATTCGTCAACGTGGTACACGAGTCCACCCAGGCTCAAATGTTGGCTTGGGTAAAGATCACACTTTATATGCATTAGTTGATGGACATGTTGAGTTCACCATTAAAGGCATTTTAAAGAAATCAGTTGTTTCTGTTCTCCCGCAAGCGTAATATAGCCTGACTGAACAAAGCAATTCAGATCAAGGCCTCGCCTCATTGCGAGGCCTTTTTTATTGGACCCATAAATGAAATTTATAGACGAAGCCCGTATTGAAATCATCGCTGGCAATGGCGGTTCTGGAAGTGCGTCGATGCGCCGTGAAAAATTCATTGAGTTTGGTGGCCCAGATGGTGGCGACGGTGGTCGAGGTGGTTCTGTATGGGCAGTTGCTGATAGAAATATTAATACCCTAATTGATTATCGCTATGCAAAGACGCATCTAGCCAAAAATGGTGAAGCTGGAAGAGGTGCGGATTGTTATGGTAAAGCTGGCGATGATATTGAGTTACGTTTTCCAGTAGGAACAATTATTGATGATATGGATACAGGCGAACGCGTGGCCGATTTGACCATGCATGGTGAACGCTTATTAATTGCCAAAGGTGGTGAGGGCGGTTGGGGTAATATTCATTTCAAAAGTAGTACCAATCGCGCGCCGAGGCAAAAGACTAGTGGCAAGCCTGGTGAGCGTCGAAAATTAAAACTTGAATTAAAGGTATTAGCAGATGTGGGATTGTTAGGACTGCCTAATGCTGGAAAGTCCACGTTTATCACAGCAGTTTCTAATGCGCGCCCCAAAATAGCGGATTATCCTTTTACAACCTTACATCCAAATCTAGGGGTGGTGCGTGTTGGTCCAGAAAAAAGTTTTGTTATTGCGGATATTCCTGGATTGATTGAAGGCGCTGCAGAAGGTGCGGGACTTGGCCACCGGTTTTTAAGACACTTGCAACGCACTGGAATTATTTTGCATTTGGTGGATCTTGCACCATTTGACGATGAGATTGATATTGTTGGCCAAGCAAAAGGAATCGTGCAAGAACTTCTCAAATATGACCAAGCTCTCTATGACAAACCACGTTGGTTGGTTTTAAATAAAGTGGATATGCTGGAAGAGCCACTGCGCGTCAAGCGAGTAAAAGAATTTATTAAAAAATTTAAATGGAAAGGCCCCGTATTTGAGATCTCAGGGCTTACTGGGCAGGGGTGTAAAGAATTATGCTTTGCCATTCAAACGTATTTAGATGCGCAAAAAGCGAAAGTAGATGCTCAAGAAGAGTATGACGCAGATGTACGTTTTAAATTTGATGATCAGCAAGGAAAAGAATCAACATGACTGTATCCGTATGTAAAGATGCTAAAAGAATTGTGATTAAGGTGGGTTCCACATTAGTGACCAACCATGGAGAAGGATTAGATAAAGCAGCAATTCATCGTTGGGCAGCACAAGTAGCCAAACTTCAAGAAGCTGGCAAAGAAGTATTGATGGTGAGTTCAGGAGCCATTGCAGAAGGAATGCAACGTTTGGGTTGGAAGGTTCGCCCAGAAGATATCCATGACCTCCAAGCTGCAGCAGCAGTAGGTCAAATGGGGCTTGTACAAGTGTATGAGACAGCGTTCATGGAGCACAATATGCATACTGCCCAGGTCTTATTGACCAATGCAGATTTGGCCAATCAAGAACGGTACAACAATGCGAAAGCAACCTTAGACAACTTGTTGAAGTTGGGTGTTGTGGCGATTATTAATGAGAATGATACTGTTGTCACAGATGAAATTAAATTCGGGGACAACGATACATTAGCCGCATTAGTTTGTAATTTAATTCATGCAGATTTATTGATTATTTTGACCGATCAAGATGGTTTATATACCGATGATCCCCGTAAAAATGACGCTGCTACTTTGATTAAAGAAACAAAAGCTGGAGAACCAGAGTTGGAGCTAATTGCTGGAGGAGCAGGAAGCGCCTTCGGTAAAGGAGGTATGTTGACAAAAGTATTAGCCGCAAAAATGGTGTCCCAGCAGCATTGTCATACGATCATTGCCTCAGGACATGAACCAAATGTTCTTTTACGGCTTGCTCAAGGAGAAATGATAGGAACGCAACTGATTGCAACAGCTTTTGTTTAATACAGAGAGTCAATATTAATATCTTGAAGTCTGCGATGAATGTCTGAAATACTTGAGTTGGCCGAGTCGCCTGCACAAAGAGCCTTACGAGCCAGATATGCTTGGTAGTTGTTATAACCTGTATTACCGATAGGCTTCCACTCTTGGTCTTTAGCTTCAGTCCAAGTATTGTTATCGTATCTTGCATAAGTTCTTTTGAGAAATTGCCTGCAATCAATGCCAGAAAATAATATTTGTTCAGCGCCCTCAGAGCTTTTAATCACAACTGTATAACGAACTTCATCTTTGAAGATGGGGATATTTTTTTTATCCAAATAAAACTGCAATGCTTTACTGTTTGCAGAAGGAGTAAAAGGGAATAGATTATTTTTTTGAGGTGGGCCACTCGGAAGCACTACTTTAGCTGCCTGAGCATCTTTATTTTTGTCGATATCTTCTAAATCCCCAAATATTCGAGATTGAGCTATTGATAATGAGCTGCATAGAAGTCCTCCCAAAAGAAAAATGAATGGAAATAATTTTTTAGTCATAAAGGGCTTTTATCAAGTTGATTCTTCATTGTCGAGTGGAGTAGAGGCTTGCGAGCTATTGAGTTGACAATCCAAAGTAGATCCCCAGGGCATAGACAGCAAGTGAGATTTGCGACTTAAATACCGAGCTAGCTCTGAAAGGGCTTTAGAGTATACCTCGCGCTTAAATTCGATAACAGCTTCAAGTGGAATCCAGTAAGCACTCCAGCGCCACGCATCAAACTCAGGATGATCTGTTGCCCGCAGAGAAATATCACTATCCCTCCCAACCATGCGCAGTAAAAACCAAATTTGTTTTTGGCCTTTATAGGCAGTTCTTCTGGATTTTTGTACAGACTGCCGGCGCAAGAATTCCTCTGGAACGTCATAACGTATCCAATCTTTCGTGCGTCCAATCACTTGAACGTGTTCGGGTAATAATCCAACTTCTTCCTGCAGCTCACGAAACATGGCTTGTTTGGGGTTTTCTCCATGATGAATCCCACCTTGTGGGAACTGCCACGAATGCTGGCCAATACGCTTGCCCCAGAATACTTCGTTTCGCTGATTTAGAAGAATTATCCCGACATTAGGCCTATAACCCTCTTTATCGAGCATGATAATTTTTGAATCCTTTAAAATCAATGAATTGATTATATCTATAAAGAACCCATGAAAGCCACACAAACATTCATATTGACCTTGAAAGAGGCTCCTGCCGATGCCGAGATCGTTTCTCATCAACTGATGACCCGTGCGGGCATGATCCGGAAAATCGGCGCAGGTATTTATAATTACATGCCGATAGGTTTACGGGTTATTCGAAAAGTAGAATCGATTATTCGTGAGGAAATGACTCGCGCTGGCGCAATCGAAATGCTGATGCCATTTGTGCAACCTGGTGAGTTATGGGAGGAGACAGGACGATTGCAAAAAATGGGCCCTGAATTATTAAGAATCAAAGACCGTCATGACCGCAATTTTGTTTTGCAACCAACTTCAGAAGAAGTTGTCACGGATATAGCTCGAAATGAAATTAGAAGTTATAAGCAATTACCGATTAATTTATATCAAATTCAAAGTAAATTTAGAGATGAAAGAAGACCACGCTTTGGAGTGATGCGTGGGCGTGAATTTATCATGAAAGATGCTTATTCCTTTGATAAGGACGAGGCTGGTATGCGTGAGTCTTATGGCAAGATGTTTGATGCCTATCATCGTATTTTTCAGCGCTTAGGACTCAATTACAGAGCTGTCGCTGCAGATAACGGCGCTATTGGCGGTAGTGGAAGTCAAGAGTTTCACGTGATTGCAGATACGGGTGAAGATGCGATTGTGTATTGCCCAACTTCAGATTACGCAGCTAACTTGGAAGCTGCCCAAGCGTTTAGTGTGATCGAGCATCATCAATTGCCGGCACAAGCCTTTGAAAAAGTGGCAACCCCCAATATCACCAAATGTGAAGAAGTTGCAAATCTGCTTCAGTTGCCTTTAACCCAAACCGTAAAAACAATCGTGATTGCAATCGATCAATACGACCAGAGTGGCAATTTGCTTACTGGGGCTGCAAAACTGTATTGTTTATTGTTACGAGGTGACCATGAGTTAAATGAAGTCAAAGTCAACAAAATTCCGGGCTTACTTGATTTTAGAATGGCTACTGAGGCGGAAATACTGCAAGGCTTTGGAGCGGCTCCAGGTTCATTAGGCCCAATTGGAGTTCAGAATCAAGTAACTATTATTGCTGATTTAACCGTTGCGCAGATGAGCGATTGGGTGTGTGGAGCAAATGAAACTGGATATCATCTCAGGGGAGTCAATTGGGAGAGAGACTTACCGATTGTACAAACTGCAGATATTCGGAATGTGGTAGTAGGGGATAGCTCGCCAGATGGTAAAGGCAAACTTGAAATTTGTAGGGGTATTGAAGTCGGCCATGTATTTATGTTAGGCACAAAATACTCTGAGTCGATGAAGGCAAATTTTTTAGATGAGCAAGGTAAGTCAAAACCGCTAGTCATGGGTTGTTATGGCATCGGTGTGACTCGCCTTCTTGGTGCAGCCATAGAACAATGCCATGATGAAAAAGGTATTGTTTGGCCATTATCGATCGCACCTTTCCAAGTGGTTATTTGCCCCGTATCTTATGACAAGTCTGAACTTGTCAAAAAGACAGCGGATGATATGTATGAACAAATGAGTCAGGCCGGGATCGAAGTTGTAATTGATAATCGGGGCGAGCGTCCTGGCGCTATGTTTGCAGATTGGGAGCTCATTGGAGTTCCATTTAGGGTGGTGGTTGGTGAGCGTAGTCTAAAAGAAGGGTTTGTCGAGGTCCAAGCTAGAACAGATGCTTCAGCAACTCAAGTTCCAGTCAATGAAGCATTGGAGCGTGTGCAGGCTTTACTTAAAGAAAACCAGTGATAAAGGCTTTATTTAAAAAGGCCTTTACCTAAACCTTTAGCTGCCATTTGACCCATCATACGAGCCATTTTGCCACCGCTAAATTGCTTCATCATGGTTTGCATTTGTTCAAATTGGGCTAGCATGCGGTTCACTTCTTGGACTTGAACACCTGCTCCTTGAGCAATACGGCGCTTACGACTCGCTTTTAATAATTCAGGCTTGGCTCGCTCCTGAGGTGTCATGCTATCAATAATGCCTTGCATCCGTTTGATATTTTTCTCAGCCGCATTCATATCCGTTTTCGCAGCAGCTTGTGCCATTTGTGCCGGCAGTTTGTCCATCATGTTGGCGAGACCGCCCATATTTCTCATTTGCGAAATCTGACTTCTAAAATCAGATAAATCAAACCCACCTTTTTTAATTTTTGCGACTAATTTTTCAGCTTCTTTATGGTCGACATTTTTTTGCGCTTCTTCGACTAAGGCAAGAATATCTCCCATACCTAAGATGCGACCTGCCATCCGTTCGGCATCAAAAGCATCTAAACCATCAATTTTTTCTGAAACACCCACAAATTTAAGTGGTACACCCGTGACTTGTCGAACTGAAAGTGCTGCACCACCCCTGGAATCGCCATCTAGCTTAGTAAGAACAACACCCGTAAGTGGCAGAGTAGCGTGGAAAGCCTTAGCGGTATTGACAGCATCTTGACCGAGCATCGCATCAACGACAAAAAGAGTTTCAATTGGTTTGACGGCAGCATGTAGGGCTGCTATTTCTGCCATCATTTCAGCATCGATACCCAGACGTCCGGCGGTATCAACCAAAAGGACATCATAGTAATGTCTTTTTGCCCAATCGATAGCAGCAAATGCAATATCGGTAGGCTTTTGATTTACATTGCTCTCAAACCAGTCTGCGCCAGCTTGGGCTGTAACCGTTTTGAGCTGTTCAATCGCCGCGGGTCGATACACGTCGCAAGAAACCGTCAGTACTTTTTTCTTTTGCGTACGGATTAACCACTTTGCTAATTTCGCTACGGTAGTTGTTTTACCAGCACCTTGAAGACCTGCCATCAAAATGACTGCAGGTGGTTGGGTAGCCAGATTGAGTTTCCCGGCGGAGACTGCATCACTTGATGCTCCCCCATTCATGATTTTTACTAATTCATCACGAACAATACCCACTAATACCTGCCCAGGTGTTAAGCTAGAAACAACTTCTTCACCAAGCGCTTTTTCTTTGATATTCGCTAATAAATCTTTAATGACCGGTAACGAAACATCAGCCTCTAAAAGGGCAAGACGGATTTCACGCAGCATTTCTGCGGTATTTTCTTCTGTCAGTCGGGCCTGGCCACGCATGGTTTTAACCACACGACTTAAACGGTCTGTTAGATTTTCTAGCATGAGAGTATTAAACTAAGCATATGTTATTAATATACCCAACGATTGCTTACCTTCTTACTTTAACGATGATTATGATTCACAATCGTCGTATGGTCGCTCATCACGAAGCTCAACGTGAAATCACACTCACCAGTAAGAAGCATCAACTATGGATACAGTTATTTATCCTTATTTTACTCGTCTTACATGGCGTGGCATGTTATCAAGATATTTTTACGTCTGAGGGACTTGTCTTTGGCTTTGCCCAAGCCCTATCCTTAATGGCTTGGGTAGCTATAACTTTATATTGGATTGAAGGATGGTTTTTTACCCTGCATGGCATGCTTCCCCTTGTTCTTGGTCTTGCAACTATTTTTAGTTTTTTACCAATCGTGTTTTCTGGAGCAATCATATCTACCAAAGCAGTTCACTCCCCAGGGTTTAAATTACATTTTATTACGGCTAATATTGCTTATGGAATCATGTTTTTGGCGGCCATCCAAGCGATATTAATGACCATGCAAGATCGTAGCTTACGATCTAAGCATCAAATGGAGACATCTTCTTGGACGGGTATATTCGTGTTTGGTAGGAGTTCTAGGTTATTAGAGCAATTACCCCCGTTATTGGTCATGGAACGAGTGATGTTTAATGTAATGGGCATTGGATTTTGCTTGCTGACGATTGCTGTATTTTCAGGGATATTCTTTAGCCAAAGCTTATTTGGAAGGCCATTGATTCTTGATCATAAGACCGTATTTTCCTTGTTGTCATGGGCTATGTTTGGCGGATTATTATATGCCCATTGGCGAGTGGGGCTGAGGGGTGCTGAAGCCTCTAAATGGGTTTTAGGGTCCTTTTCTGTTTTATTGCTGGCATATATTGGCAGCCGCTTTGTTCTAGAAGTTATTCTTCACCGACTCTAAAGTCAATGCATGATCAAAATTATTGAATTTTTATTACTATTTGCCCTAGTGTATTGGGCAATTTATATTTTCCCTAAAAAAAATAGGCTTAAAAGACAGAATTCTGAGAAAGCCGCCCCCCAGCCCAATCCCCAAATGCTTAAAATGGTTGAGTGTGCTTTTTGTAAGATGCAATTACCTTTGCATGATTCATTTGAATATCAACAAAGACATTACTGTAGTCTGCGTCATTACAACGAAATTAGTCCGCAGGGTTGGATTGGTTGTGCAAAACATGTCCCATCTCCCAATTTTGATGAGCGTCCACAAGCATCTAGCCCGATTGATACAGTGGTAATTCACCACATCTCATTGCCAGAGGGTAAATTTGGCGGTGGTGCGATTGAAGCATTTTTTACTAATCGCCTCAATCCCCGTGATGACCCCTATTTTGAAACGATTGCTCATTTGCAAGTATCATCCCATTTTCTCATTCAGCGCGATGGTCAGTTGATTCAGTTTGTCTCGACCAACCAGCGGGCATGGCATGCGGGTGCATCGCAGTTGTTTGAGCGTCAAAGCGTTAATGATTTTTCCATCGGCATTGAACTTGAAGGAACTGGCGAGTTGCCTTTTGAGCCTGCGCAATACCAAAAGTTGAGTCAATTAATTGCCGCTATACAAAAGCAATATAGCATCCAATATTTTGTAGGACATAGTGACATTTCTCCGGGGAGAAAAATGGATCCAGGAAAAAGCTTTGACTGGGAATATGTAAGTCAAATCGCCAAAATTTCAGAGAGTCAATTACCGTTTGGCGTGCAATCTCGATAAATTTACACTTTCTTCATAGTGAGTGCAAACATCAAAAGAATGTCATGATGATGACAAAATATATATTAATTTGTTAGTGTGCACTTATTAGGGAATTCCTGATAAAAATACTAAAAATATATATACAAAAAGTCTAAAAATTCCCTATACTTAGTATTTAGAGCAAGTACAAACACAATAGATAGTGTTTCACGGAAATAATTTCCTGATTTCTGATGTGTGACGAATGAACAATTTGCAGCTCTAAAACACACTATTTAGGAGCCTGCGAGATCTATAGCGTGGGGATTTAACGCAGTTAAAGCAGTGCCAAAACAGAATATGAAATCGCATTATTGATCAATTTGCAAGTATAGAGAATTTAGGAGCTTTTATGACTTTCGCTGACCCCCACGGCAACTTAGTAGGTGTAAACACTTATCCTGCCAGTAAGAACACAAATACAGCAACGAACCAAGCGCCTTCAGCAGGATTTATCGCTGGAGGGGTAGGGGCAGCAAATCCGGTACAACTGTCGGACTACAAGATTATTCGTAGAAACGGGGCTGTTGTTTCCTTCGAGCCATCCAAAATCGCCATCGCTGTAACAAAGGCATTTTTAGCGGTCAATGGTGGTCAGGGCGCTGCATCTGCCAGAATTCGTGAGCAAGTTGAACTTCTGACAGAAGTTGTTGTTCGTGGTTTGTTGCGAAGTCGCCCGAATGGCGGCACATTCCACATTGAAGATGTGCAAGACCAAGTTGAGTTGGCATTAATGAGAAGCGGTGAGCATAATGTGGCGCGCGCCTATGTACTGTATCGTGATAAAAGAAATCAAGAGCGTCATCAGGCTCAAATTCATGCCCCTAAAGTTGCCGACGTTCCGCACCCAGGAATTAATGTCACAGATAAAGGCGTCATTAAGCCACTTGATATGGCTAATCTCCAATCTATTTTGGAAGCTGCATGTCAAGGTTTAGGTAATCATATTGTGTCAACAACGATTTTGACAGAAACCATTAAAAACTTGTATGAAGGTGTACCTATTGAACAAGTGTTTGACTCTGCAATTCTTTCTGCAAGAACATTAATTGAAAAAGATCCTGCTTACAGCTTAGTTACTGCTCGCATTTTGATGCATGTCATACGCCGGGATATCTTGGGCGTGGAAGTTGCTCAAGGCGAAATGCAGCAAGTGTACCCGCAATACTTTGGTAAGTTTTTACGCCGTGGCGTAAAAGAAGAGTTGTTGGATAAACGTGTGTTAGAAATATTTGATATTGATCGCTTAGGCATGGCTTTAAAAGCTGACCGTGATCTTCAATTCAACTATTTAGGTTTACAAACATTATTTGACCGTTATTTCCTGCACGTGGAAGAACAGCGTATTGAAATGCCACAGGCTTTCTTTATGCGTGTCGCAATGGGCTTATCTTTAGATGAGAAGCAGCCTACCGAACGCGCAATTGAATTTTATGAAATTCTCTCTACGTTTGACTTCATGTCTAGTACACCGACATTGTTTAACTCAGCAAGCCTACGTTCACAATTATCAAGTTGTTATTTAACTACGGTTGCTGATGACTTAGATGGTATTTACGAGGCACTCAAAGAAAACGCGTTGTTGTCCAAGTTTGCTGGAGGACTCGGCAATGACTGGACTAACGTTCGTGCACTTGGAAGTCACATTAAAGGCACTAATGGTAAATCACAAGGTGTAGTGCCGTTCCTCAAAGTAGTGAACGATACTGCAGTTGCTGTTAATCAAGGTGGTAAGCGTAAGGGTGCAGTTTGCGCCTATTTAGAATCTTGGCATTTAGATATTGAAGAATTTTTAGAATTACGTAAAAACACAGGTGATGACCGTCGTCGTACGCATGACATGAATACGGCTAACTGGATTCCAGACTTATTTATGAAGCGCGTCATGGAAAATGGTGAATGGACATTGTTTTCACCGTCGAGCACGCCTGACTTGCATGATAAATTTGGTCGTGCATTTGAAGAAGCTTATGTTGCTTATGAGAAAAAAGCTGATGCAGGTGAGCTCAAGCCATTTAAGCGTATTCCGGCTGCACAACTCTGGCGCAAAATGATTGGTATGCTGTTTGAAACAGGTCATCCATGGATTACATTTAAAGATCCATGTAATATCCGAAGCCCGCAACAGCATATTGGTGTTGTTCACTCTTCGAACTTGTGTACTGAGATTACTCTGAACACCAATGAAGAAGAAATCGCTGTTTGTAATTTAGGTTCTGTGAACTTAACTGCACACATGATGACGGATGCTAACGGTCAATTGGTTTTAGATCACGCCAAGTTACAAAGAACGATTAGCACAGCAATGCGTATGTTAGATAACGTCATTGATATCAACTATTACGCTGTTGCTAAAGCCAAAAACTCAAATGTTAAACACCGCCCTGTTGGTCTAGGCATTATGGGTTTCCAAGATTGCTTACACATGTTACGTATCCCATATGCAAGTGACGCGGCTGTTGAGTTTGCAGATACATCTATGGAAGCCGTTTGTTATTACGCTTACCTAGCATCGAATGAGCTTGCAAAAGAACGTGGAAGTTATAGTACCTTTAAAGGCTCATTATGGGATCGTGGCATTTTGCCGCAAGATTCTGTTGAATTATTGGCCCAAGAACGTGGCGGTTATTTAACTGTGAACAATGCAAGCAAAATGGACTGGACTTCACTGCGTGCAAGCATTAAGCAACATGGCATGCGTAATTCGAACTGTGTTGCAATCGCACCTACAGCAACAATTTCGAACATCATTGGTGTTTCAGCCTGTATCGAACCGACATTCCAAAATTTATATGTCAAATCTAATTTATCAGGCGAGTTCACTGTAGTGAATGAATATTTGGTACGTGATTTGAAAGCACGTGGTTTGTGGGATGAAGTCATGATTGCAGACCTCAAGTATTTTGATGGATCTTTAGCAAAAATCGATCGTATTCCACAAGATTTAAGAGATATCTACGCTACAGCATTTGAAGTGGCGCCAAAATGGATCGTTGAGGCTGCAGCGCGACGTCAGAAGTGGATTGACCAAGCACAGTCTTTAAACATCTACATGGCTGGCGCTTCAGGTAAGACCTTAGATGAAACTTATAAGTTGGCTTGGACACTTGGTTTAAAGACTACTTATTACTTGCGAACAACTTCAGCAACACAAGTTGAAAAATCCACAGTAGATAAGGGTACATTAAATTCAGTATCTAACCAGTCAGCAGAACAACAAGCAGCAAGTGCAGCAGCAATTCATGATCAAGCATTAGCAGAGGCAGATGGGGCAGTTTGCACAATGCGTCCAGGTGATGATGGATTTGAAGAATGCGAAGCTTGTCAGTAATTTAAAAATAGTCATAAGAAGTAATAATTGGAGAAATAAGATGTTGAATTGGGAAGATGATGCACCACTTGCAGTAGCAAAAGTAATGCCAACACCGGTACCTGAGGTGAAGGTTGCTACTTTAGCCACACCGATGGCTTTAGATACGCCATTACCAGACGTGGCGATTGCACCGATCCAGGAAGCTACATTAAAAGCCCCAGAGGATCGTCGCGTCAATGTGGCCGATAAACGAATCATTAATGGTCAAACCGACGTTAATCAATTGGTGCCTTTTAAATATAAATGGGCATGGGAAAAGTATTTGGCAGGTTGTGCAAATCACTGGATGCCACAAGAAGTCAACATGACGCGTGATATCGCTACATGGAAAGATCCGAATGGCCTGACTGAAGATGAACGACGCATCATTAAAAGAAACCTCGGTTTTTTTGTAACTGCAGATTCACTTGCGGCAAATAATATCGTTCTCGGAACGTATCGTCAGATAACGGCACCTGAGTGTCGCCAATATTTATTGCGTCAAGCATTTGAAGAAGCGATTCATACACACGCGTATCAATATATTGTTGAGTCATTAGGATTAGATCAAGCAGAAATTTTTAATGCGTATCACGAAGTACCTTCGATTCGTGCGAAAGACGAATTTCTTTTGCCATATATTGATGCCTTAACTGACCCATCATTTAAAACTGGCACTCCAGAAAATGATCAAAAATTATTAAAATCATTGATTGTTTTTTCATGCATTATGGAAGGATTGTTCTTTTATGTTGGTTTTACGCAAATACTAGCAATGGGTCGTCAAAACAAAATGACAGGTGCTGCTGAGCAGTATCAATACATCTTGCGTGATGAATCTTTACACTGCAATTTTGGTATCGATATGATTAACCAGATCAAGCTTGAGAACCCCCATTTATGGACCTCTGCGTTCAAAGATGAGTTAAAAATATTGTTCGCTGAAGCAGTAGAATTAGAGTATAAATATGCTGAAGATACGATGCCTCGTGGAGTGCTGGGACTCAATGCGCCGATGTTCAAAAGCTACCTTAGATACATCTGTAATCGTCGTTGTATGCAAATAGGACTTGACGCATTGTTCCCAAATGAAGAGAATCCTTTTCCATGGATGTCAGAAATGATAGATTTGAAAAAAGAAAGAAATTTTTTTGAAACTAGAGTGATTGAGTATCAAACTGGGGGCGCGTTGAGTTGGGATTAACCACTCGAAGTTGTCTCCCAAAAACTGGAGATGTACGGATTGAACATTAGACGTTGGAAGTTAACTTGTAAAAATAAAAGTTCGAAAATTCGAACAGGGCAAGTTTCCCTTCAAAATGTTGAGTTGCAACAAAACAGTTTTAAATCATCATTCATGCGCAAATTTGCGCAACCAGAATTAAAAAAGCTGTTCCAAGAAATTGGAGCGGCTTTTTTTACGAAGTTCATGGGACTATTTTGCAGTGAAGGAAATAGAAACATGAATGGCTCACGCGTTTGTGCCGATTTTCTACCCAGAGAGTCGGTTCGGAACGCTAGGGTCTTCTTAAACTGTAGTATGTATTACTTCTCACGTGAAGGAGCTTGATATGGCAACTGCCAAAAAACCTGCGGCAAAGAAACCTGCAGCGAAAAAAGTTGTAGCAAAGAAGCCTGCTGCTAAAAAAGTAGCTGCTAAAAAGCCTGCTGCTAAAAAAGTAGCTGCTAAAAAAGTAGCTGCTAAAAAGCCTGCTGCTAAAAAAGTAGCTGCTAAGAAGCCTGCTGCTAAAAAAGTAGCTGCTAAAAAGCCTGCTGCTAAAAAAGTAGCTGCTAAAAAGCCTGCTGCTAAAAAAGTAGCTGCTAAGAAGCCTGCTGCTAAAAAGCCTGCCGCTAAACCAGCTGCAAAAAAAAAAGTAGTTAAACCAGTAGCAAAAAAACCAGCTAAAAAGGCCGCTGCAAAGCCTGCAGTTAAAAAGCCAGAAGTAAAAGCATCAACAAAAACGGCTTTAAACCCATCTGCTGCATGGCCTTTTCCTACCGGTAGCCGTCCTTAATTTAGACGGTTTCCGAAAGGCAACAGCTGTAGAAGTAAAAGATGTAAGCAACCCACCATGGTGAAAATCTTGGTGGGTTTTTCTTATGAGAAATCGCTTTGAAACGCTTTGCGATAGAGTTCCTGGATCAACTCAAAGCTTGGCGTATGGTTTTGAGGTCCCTGGCAAGCAATTTTCAAGGCCCCCATTAAAGACCCAAGCCTACCTGTGGTTTCCATATCTAATTGGTTTTCGATACCATACAGAAGACCAGCTCGAAAAGCATCACCACAGCCAGTTGGATCAATTGGTTTGTCAACACTCACCACTGGAATATGAATGACCTGACCATCCACATAGATTTCAGAGCCTTGGATACCTTTGGTAACAATTAAGGCTTTGACACGTTTTGCGATCTCTAAGAGAGGTAAACCTGTTTTGTGAGAAAGCATCTCCCCCTCATAGTCATTCACGGCAATATAAGTCGCTTGTTCAATAAACGTATTTAAATCGTTACTATCAAACATTGGTAAACCTTGCCCTGGGTCAAAAATAAACGGGATTTTAGTATCTACGAATTGCTGCGCATGGATCAACATCCCATCTCGACCATCTGGTGCTACGATACCTAACCGAATTGCCTTTGGCGAAGACTGAAGTGCAATTGCAGCGGTTTGGACATGGTTAAGATGAGACTCTGACATGGCGCCAGGATGAAACGCGGTAATTTGATTATTGTCACGATCGGTTGTAATCATGGCTTGCGCTGTAAACGCCTCGGGGATTTCTCGAACAAAATCCATCGAGATACCGTATTTACTAAGCTGAGCCAAATAGGGACCTGCATCCCCGCCCACTGTCGCCATGATAATGGGTTCGCCACGGAGTAACTTTAAGTTATATGCAATATTGCCCGCGCATCCACCAAATTCCCGACGCATGTTGGGCACTAAAAAAGCAACATTCAAAATATGAATTTGCTCGGGCAATATTTGCTCGGCAAAGCGTCCCTCGAAGGACATGATTGTGTCGTAAGCGATTGAACCGCAAATTAAGCTGGCCATATATTCCTTTTCATCATTTTAAGTATTGATATTGTATTAATAGAGTAAGTGGACCTGAAAGCCACTGGCATCCTTTGGTACTTCAATCGGTATTGCTATTGTAATTTCTGTTTGTGAAGCCACCCCATGCGTAAGCCATTCATTTTTTCTTGGAAGTTCAGGGGAGAGCCATTCTTGAGGAGCGAATTGACGATAAGCCAATGGCTCACCCGAAATATTGGTAAGAACCACTTCGATATGTGGCACAGTTGATTTTTTAAAAGTAATTGTCGATTCACTACGAAGTTGTATTTGTAACAGGTGAGATATATCCTCATCGAAGTTTAAAGATGCGTATTCAACGCGCCATTGAGAAATATCTGCGCGTGGAATGTTAGCCCATTGATGAAACAGATACGCACCTTGAGCCATTGCAAGCAACAACAAGACAACTAGCATGCACAGCTTATAGTTACGGAGAAGCATCAAGCACTCAATCGATGACCCGCAAGCAAAACCCACCCTTCATGGATATCAATCACTTGTAATGCAATCCAAGGAGCGTAGGAAGCAATGACATCTTGTGCTTGACGTTCAAGTATTCCAGAAAGTGCTAAAGCTGATTTTGGAGCCAAATGAGATGCAATCGCAGGAGCTAACACCTGTAAAGGGTTGGCTAAGATATTGGCTAAAATAACATCAAACTTGGGTAAATCATGGGTATGGTCTGGCAAATAAAATGACACTGCAACTTGATTGTTGAGTGCATTTTGTTCCCCAGCGATCATTGCCTGTGGATCGATATCAATACCGATCGTTTTACCACTGCCTAATTTTTGTGCAGCGATGGCCAAGATCCCGGAGCCGCAGCCATAATCTAAAACACTTCGACCTTGAAGTATTTGATTATGAGAAAGCTTTTCTAGCCACTCTAAGCAGAGTTTGGTGGTTGGGTGACTACCTGTGCCAAACGCGAGCCCTGGATCAACAGCGAGGCATATAGCGCCCTTTGGAAGACCCTTAGGGGTGGAGTGCCATGAAGGCACGACCCACAGGTTGGGTGTAATTGAAATTGGCTCAAATTGTGATTGGGTAAGTTCGACCCAATTTTGATCTTCGATGATCGTTTCGGTATACACATCAACAGCTAAACCAGACTGAACCAGTTCAGCCAAAATAGCTTCGGTATGTTGCGGAAATTGTTGCCAAAGAACATTATCGAATAAAGCTTGCACTACGGACTCATTCCACGCTTCTTGAGTTGGAATCATTCCAGGCTCACCATAAAGAGGACTTTCATCAGGTGTATTGGCTTGGGCATCTTCGACACTAATCGAGAGTGCCCCGAGTTCCATTAAGGCGTCACCAAGCTCCTCTGCAGTTTGTGCATCGACAGTAAATTGAAGTTGGCGAAAAGACATAAATGAAGATTATTTTTCGTTACGGGAAGATGCTTGTTCTTCAAGACGATGTTCTAGATAGTGAATACTTGTGCCACCTAAATAAAATTTGGGATCGACCATTAATTCTCGGTGTAAAGGAATATTTGTTTTGATACCTTCCACTACCATTTCTGAAAGAGCGATACGCATGCGTTTGATGGCTTGATCACGCGTTGCTCCATAAGAAATTAGTTTTCCAATCATGGAGTCGTAATTTGGAGGAATGGTGTAACCAGCATAAACGTGTGAATCAACCCGAATACCTGGCCCACCGGGGGTATGCCAGGCCGTAATTTTTCCAGGACTTGGGGTAAATTTAAAAGGATCTTCAGCGTTAATTCGACATTCGACGGCATGACCGCGAAACTCGATATCGCGCTGACGAAAAGATAATTTTTCACCAGCGGCAATTTTGATTTGTTCTTGGACGATGTCGATACCAGTGATTAATTCCGTGACAGGATGTTCAACCTGCACACGCGTATTCATTTCAATAAAGAAAAACTCATTGTTTTCGAATAAAAATTCAAAAGTCCCAGCTCCACGGTAACCCATTTTGCGGCAAGCTAATGCGCAACGCTCACCAATTTTTGCAATCAGACGACGATCAATACCGGGTGCAGGGGCCTCTTCAATCACTTTTTGGTGACGGCGTTGCATTGAGCAATCTCTTTCACCAAGCCATACTGCATTTTTATAGGTATCGGCCAGAATCTGAATTTCG
>Ga0209191_1000074_pt1 | contig 79816 bp, 65 predicted proteins | sample S_130626_EF_Meta_FD_187320 | JGI IMG/M metagenome (GOLD analysis project Ga0209191, IMG submission 187320) | Freshwater microbial communities from Lake Simoncouche, Canada to study carbon cycling - S_130626_EF_MetaG (SPAdes) (version 2) | ecosystem: Environmental > Aquatic > Freshwater > Lake ...
GGCTGAACGCCGACCAATTCGTTAGCGATAACGGTTGGCATAACACGACGGATCACTGGCAGAATCACACGGTTCAGTGTGGCGATGTTGCCAGAACCGGTGCTACCACCGCTTGCATTTTCTTTCAAATACTTGCGTGTGTTCTCGAGGATCACGCTCATACTTGTACGCTTGTTGCCTTTCAGGCCTTCGAGAAGAGCGTCTTTGGTTTCATTCCAACGACCTTCTAATAGAGTTTGTGACATTTAAGTCTCCTTAGTTAAAAAATTACAGCCCTGCCAGACGCTTGATGGCGATCACATTGCTGTTGTCAACACTGTCTTCGTCTTGACGAGGGGCAGTTTTATTACCAGTGACTTCTGACACATTTTCTGCGATTACCTGGCGGGCTTTCACAGACTTGCCTTCAGCTAATACTGCTGGTAGATACTTTTCGAAGGCGTTCTTCAGACGAGGTGTCTGCACGCTTTCGAGTAAATTACGCATCACTTCACGCTTTTCCTCATTGAGAGGACTTAGCAGATCGTCCATTGTGCTTTGACGCACATTGGAGTCACGGATGATTCGTATTTCACGTTCCTTAGACTCAACAAGAACTTTGGCTTTTCTGCTGAGTTTGATGGCTTCTGACAGTTGATTTTCTCTGGCAGCGATGATGTTTTGCAACTTGCGAACTTCGGCTTTCTCATTGAGATGAGTAGCACCAAATTCAGCAGCATACGCTTCAAAAATACGACGACCAAAATTGTTCTCGCGAGCAATTTTAACATCTTCGTGTAACTGTGTAAGTTCAGCCTTGAGATGATGGCTAACAGCTCGACTCATTTTTTGGGCACTTTCTTTTACGAAACGTGTCTTGAGACGCTCCAATTGGCCACGTGCTTCGCGCACCAAACGCACTTTGGTTTCCACCACGTCACGTTTATCTGTAGCAAATTCTTGGATCTCACGAGCCAGGGCATGCACCATGAAGCCTTCTAGTTTTTCTAGTCCTTCATTGTGCTGCTTGCGGTCTTTACGCAGTTCGCTGATTTCTTCGGCCAATTTGGTCACCATAAAGTTGTTGAACTTTCCGGCGCTTTCTTTCATCTTGGCGTGAAACTTCACGCGATCTTCACGTAGGGCAGCTTTCTCTTGAGCAAACTCAGCGAGTTCACCGGCGAGACCATCTGTCATCATCTTGTCTAAGGCTTCAACCATCACTGTCTTGTCGTGCTCATAGCGTTGTGCGAACTCTTCACGTAGTTCTGCTCGAACCTGCTCACGTGCTTCTGTCAGTTTTGATTCCCAAGCTTCGTTGAGTTCTCTGCTGACGTCTTCATTGATCAGGCCGCTATCTAGCAATGGTTTGATTGCATCTAGCATGCTTTACTCCTTAATTTTGAGATCTTTGATAAGGCGTTTTACTTCCTGAGTCAAATATCTCTGTACCTTGTTGTTTGTCCCTGCTTCTTTGGCTATCTCCAACACTTTATGACCATACTTCATATTACGAAGTCCTTCATAAATTGCACGGGGATATGCATGCGGAGCACTGGGCTGAGCAACAATATCTACAGTGACGATTTCAAAGTCACTGACATGTCCGTTGCCTTCGTTCACGTTTCCGGAACCACGGCTCGAAACTCCTAGTTTTACACCCGAATCCAACATGGTCTTGACCAATTGGCCCATGGGTGTGGGTAATATTCTCAACTTGCCGTATCCTGCAGGGCCATCCATCCACATCTTGTCAATGCAATGGCTCACACGATCCAAATTGATTTTCAAATCCTCTGGGTGATCTACTTCACCCAACACTGAATAACCACCACGCAACTGCTCATTGATACTTTGGACGGCTTTGCCAATTTCATTCACAGGGTAAACTCTTTCGTTGGCGTTCTTTACTCCGCCTTCGATACAGATACCTTCCATGTATAATGTCTTGCCCTGGCCGTCAGGACCATCTTCAACCAAGACTTTAATCTTGGCTTGGTTGAAGTTTAAATGTTCCTGTAAGTATTTCATCGCAGATTACTTGCCTTTAGGAAAAGGTGTACGTGTGTTAACGCCAGAAGCCTGTGTGGTCACTGGCTTAGGTGCTGGACCTGGTTTGCCGTAGTGGCCGTCACCTTGATAGTCGGGCATTTCTTTGGCAGTAGGAGCAGGACGACCTTTTGCAGTGTCGCCAGTCATTCGAACAGGACGACCTTCCATACCAGCTTGCCCACTGTTGAATGCAGTAATAGACTTGGTGTTAGTTCCGGCTGGTTCAGAAGTCACTGGCTTTGGAGCAGCTTTAAGCGTGATGTTTTCCATCATGCCTTCTGTTTCAAATTCGTCAAAGTCAATTTCCTCGTCGCCCATGCCGCCGCCGTCCATGCCGTCGTCTTCCATACCTGAATCGTCGCCGCCCATCATGTCTTCAAATTGAGCCATGAGTTCGTCTAACTTGTCTGAGAGATCCATAACATCGCTCTTGCTGGCAGCTTCGTCGTCACTCATTTCGTCATGGTCATATTCCATGTCCTTGGTCAAGTCTTCACCATCCGCTTCGGCTTCGTCGTCAAATTCAACATCATCTTCGTTGTCTTCGTCTTCACCCTCGTGCATGCCGGATTCTTCAGCTTCAACGTCACGGATCATGTCACGAGATTGGCTTCCGCCCATCATGTCGTCACCTTCGTCCATGTTGGTGTCAATTTCATCAGGTGTCAAGCCCATGTCATTTTCACCTTCTTGCATGAGGTTTTCATAGATCTGACGGCTTTTTGATACCACGATCTGATGGAAAAGTTCTTTGGCTTTTGCGTCTTCGTCGTTGATCACATATTCAATCAACTGTTCGAACTGGTTTTTGCTCATTTAAATGGCTCCTATAGGTATTCTTTAATTTTGCCACCCGGCAAAATCTATATCTATATTTACGATTTAATGGAAAAATACGCTGTTTATGGCAGTTTTTTTGTCAATTAAGACAACTATATTACGCCGGTGCTGCGGCCGGTGGTGCGTATTGAGTGCGAATATCTTTTAACTTTTCGTTGTATTCAAAAGTTCTAGTATCATTCATTTTCCGCAATTTATTCAATTGCATCAATGTGAGTTTGGTCTTGCGTAATTGCCCAAGATGAGGCTGTGTATTATCAGCAGCAACATCCTGATATGCACTGGGACTACGGTCATAAAGCTCATTGAGGATCATGAGATATTTATGCTCCGGGTGCCGCTGGAGCGGCCGGTGGTTGTGCCGGGGGTGTTGATCCAATGGTGCCGCCAGGCGCTGCACCTGGCGCTGCACCTGGCGCTGTGAGATTGCTCATTTCTTGACCCATGGCCACATCGCTTTCTAATCCAGCAGGAGTGATACCCACTGAACGTAGATCTTGCCCTTGTGAAGTTTCTAGTTCCGGTTTGCTGCGTTCTTCTTTCCACAACTTGGAATTTTGTTGGATTTCGTCTTCTGTTAATCCTAAGAAACGCTCTAATAGGAAACGCTTGCTGAGATATGGTAACGGTTCTAACGATGTGAATGCTGTGATACGTGTGGTATCTAACTCTGCTTGACGGTAACTTGCAAAGTTTTGCGGTGGATTAAACTTGATCTGGAACAGTCCAGCATCAATGTTAAACCCTCTCCAACGCATAAACATCTTGAATTCGTCGTCTAATTTCTGCACAATCAAGGCTTGTAAACGCTCACAATACTGATTGAATCTGTACTCTTGTATCAGTGCTGTGCCTACTTTTCCGTCGGTTAACGCACGGTCTGAGTCGTCTGGACCAGTGGGCAAGTAACTGCTTGGTACACGCAGACCACGGGCCATTTTGTTGTTAAAATACTTTAAATCGTCAATTTCGCCTAGATTCTGACCGCCTTGCAGCATCTCTACTGAACTGCCACGACCGTCTGCACCCACCGGAAAGAAGAAGTCTTCGTTGATCGAAAGTGGATTGTAACTTGAATCCATGATGTTCTGCCCACCGCCACCATATGTAGGTATACGGCGTTGATGCATCTCATTCTTCACACGCTCCACAAACGCCATAGCCATATGACTGGGCATGTTTCCTACGTCAATCTTGAACAATCTACGCTCAGGGGCACGCTGCACCCGGTAGATCAACATGGCATCTTCCAACAGTTCTTTCTGCTTGAATACCTTGAAGATGTTTTCTAAGATTGATTTGCCAAAAGGCCAGAAAGTGTCCAAGCCTTCGTTTAAACTCATATGCACTACATGCTTGGCATCAATACAGGTCTCATTCACAGCACGGTTGAATCTACTCACACCACTCATGGCTGAACTAGGTGCTGTATAACCACCGCCCTGCATGCTGCCACCAATACCGCCAGCGCCACCGGAACTTGGGTTGACCATGAAGTCAGTTGTGGTCTTTGCTGCCACAGTCAAGTTTTGGAAGTTAGGGTTGATATCACGGATGATGTATTGTTCTGGGCGTTTGCCTTCGTTTTCATTCACGATCACACGCACTACTTTGCTCATGTCCACCCAGAACATTTCAAATGTTTCTGGATCACGCACAAACACTTGATCACCGTATTTGATAGTGTTACGGAACAGTTTGAAGATGCGTTGATCCAGTTTGTTCAGTTTAACCCATTGCTGCATCTGTTTACGGATGATTTCAATCTCGTGATCTGTAGGATCATCGTTGTAGGTTATGTCAAACGGCGTGTCGTTTTGTTCGTTGAGTTGTGTGGAAAACTCAGCGATGATGTCCAAACATGCATTGACTTCCGAGTCAGCGTCCATGTTTTCGTATTGATTATAGCGTTCAATCCGGTTTGGATGTCCACTATACACTTCCGGCAATCGGCTGGCGTAGTTACGGAAACTGAAGTCAGACTCAGCATTGGTACGTCTGCCATCGTTTTTGGGATATCCGGGCAAGCCCTGATCTCTTCCACCCGCGATTGGGCTCATCTGTCCAGATAAATCTGCGACCTTGAAATACTTTTTCCAGCCTTGTTTTGGTTCTGCCATAGTGTGTTATTTATTGCTATGCGTTGTATGTGGCACGCAAAGTATCACCTTGGAGGTTGACACTTTTGCCCATGAGTGAAATCATCTCATCTAATTTTTTTGCCATATCAGCAAATGCTACAATTTGATCTCTGCTGTATTGTGTTGCTAATTCGGTTGCAGCAGAGTATTTAGAACCTTCTTGTTCACTGCTTACAGGTGGTGTGTATACAGCATTAGTCAATGATGGACTGTAATTATTGTTAGGTCCACCAAGATTACGTGCCATTGCTAACATAGAATCCATCGACTGTCTGGTTATAGTTGATTCCGGAACTTGAGAAGACGGCGAAGCAGAAGACAATGGAGTTTTGAAAGGATTCAACTTGAGTATGTCGTTTTTCCACTCTCCCATGCGATTTTTTAAAGCGTCAAGAAAATCATGGTATGTGTCTCTTACTGCTTTTAGATCGTCTTTGAGATCTTTTCTAATTGCCGCTGCATAGTCACGATCTAACACTGTTTCATCTTTCTGACGGAACTCTAATTTTTCGGTTTCACCACGTTCTTTGTATTCTTTATCATTGATGTAGGTTTGAGATCCAGTACGAGCGATACCAGATGATCCTGGTATTGCTCCGGCCATCTTGTCAATGAACTCCGTAGCTTTTACCATTGCCGTTGACAATGGTTGCATGCCAAGTTGTATGGTGTTTTGGAATTTGCGTGTGATATCTACTTGTTCCTGAACCATGGCATTGTAGTTGGCCAGTGTGAGTTCTACATTACCTGCGGCTTGATCTTTTTGTCCTGATTCAGTTTTTGCACCTTGTGTTGCGGTAAATTGTTTACCAGCTAATTGTATCAAAGCATTCATTGCTGGTAAAAAATCCTGTTTTCCAGCAGCGTTAACAAACGCAGCATTGTCAGCAAGACTTGTTGCTGCGGCGTTTTTGATTATTTCTAATTTTTCAGCAGCCGTTTTAGTTTGATCTAATAGTGCTTTTCTACCATCTTCCCCGATAGCATTTAATATTTTTCTGCCTTCTTCAGTCTGTGTACCAACACCGGCTATCACATCTTGGAAACCGGTTTTCATTGAGTCAGGTACGGCATTTAGAACTGCGTCGGTTGATTGTATATTTTTTTTGAGCGCTTCTGCTGCTTCTGTTTGTCCGGATGCCACTAACCTATCAATTTCTTGTTGTTTTAGATATCGATCAGCAGCAAATCGATCATTTGACATTGCTTGTTCTAAAGTTTTTTGTTGTTGTTCAGCAGTTGCGCCAGTAAGTTTGGTTACCAAGTCTTGTTGTTTGATATAATCAGCCGCCGCTTTGGCTTGCTCCTTAGTTGTCATATCCAACACTCTTTGTGAATTTCCTAACTGCACGGTTGTTTTAAGAAAGTTGCCCAGTCCTTTGTTGACATTATCTTGACTTATGCCTAAGTTTAATAATTCACTTTCTAGACCAGTGCGTTTGACTCCTTCGGCTAAATTGCCAAATGCTTTTAAGCCAGACTGTACTGAACCGCCAAATGCAGCCAAATTTTCAGAATTCTCCTTGACCATGGCATTGAACTTAGGAAGTTCAGCAATGCCAAGACCAAACTGCTGCATGGTGTTAAACACACCTTGCAATCCTTCCTTACCACCAGCACCTGCACTGGAAATTTCTTGATAACTTTTGTATAATGCATCGGTTTGTTTGTTTACCAATATAGCATATTCGCCAACTCCGACACCCAATGCTTTAAATGCGGTGCCCAGTGGACCCAGTGCGCTCAGTACAGATCCAAAAGTTGCTGCGCCTTGACTGATAGATGCATTATAAACCGACATACCTTGATAACCAAGGTTTAGATTTCCGGCTAAGTTCGAAAAACTATTAGCAAGTTCTTCGGCTTGGGCTTTCATTTGTTTGTAATTTGGAGCGTTCGGGTCTAAGCCCGCTGCGGATCCTCCGCCGTTGATGCGATTATAAATGGCATTTTCTTCTGCCTGTATTCGGGCATATTCCCGCATTTCTGCTGGATTCATTCCGCTGGTGGGTGGTCCGCCTCCAAGTCCGCTCATGTTAAGTCCTTGTTATTTTTAATCAGGGTTGATTTTGTCATAATTATATTTAGCGAGGAAAAATATGCTACCAAACAACCCCCTGACACAATACTTTAGACAACCAGCCATCCACATCAGATTGCCCAGCCAAGGAAAATTCTACCCACAAGGCACGCTATCCATGCCGCCCAATGGCGAATTACCAGTGCTGCCCATGACCAGTGTAGACGAAATCACATATCGCACACCTGACGCATTATTCAATGGATCCGCCACAGTGAGCGTGATCAAAAGTTGCGTACCATCTATTAGAGATCCCTGGGGCATGCCCAGTACAGATATAGATGCTGTGTTAGTGGCCATCCGAATTGCCAGTTACGGGCACGGAATGGATATTTCTACCACATGTCCGGCATGCAAAGAAGTAGAAGATGTCACTGTAGATCTACGCATGGTTAATGATTCATTGACCGCAGGAAATTACGATGTACCACTGCAGATTGGTGATTTAGAGTTTTATTTCCGTCCGCTTACATTCAACACCATAAATGAAAACAACAAAACACAGATGGAACAACAGCAATTTATTAGGTCGTTGGAATCTCTCACAGATGTTGACCGTTCAGAAAAAGTAGAAGCATTGATAAAAAATGTAAACGATGCCACGTTGGCCACAGTGGCTAACAGTATAGCCGCTATCAAATCACCCCAGGTCCTGGTAACCGAATACGAATACATTTTAGATTATTTAAAAAACAGTGATAGCAAAAGTTTTAACTTGATCAAAGATCAAGCAATCAAACTCAAACAACAAAGTGAAGTCAAACCATTGAATCTCACTTGCAACAGTTGCAAGCATGAACATACACAGCCGTTTACATTGGATTTATCAAGTTTTTTCGACAACGCCTCCTGACACTAGGTTCAGAAGAGATTGATGAGTTAGTCGACCGTATGGATAAAGATTGTCGAATGATTCGTCAGGAGGCTTTAAAAATGAGTTGGTTCATGAGAGGTGGACTGACTTATGATCAAGCCATGGCTCTGGGCATACAGGAACGAGAAGTGATCAATGACTTGATCAAAGAAAACTTGGAAACAACTAAGAAATCAGGATTGCCATTCTTCTAATGGATATCAAAACAGTAACGCATGATATATTGACCTGGTCTGAAACTTTTGTAGAAGTTCCACATCCGGCATTGGGCAACTGGGCACCGTGTCCATTTGCACGGCAAGCACGACTGCAAGGTACTGTGGGCATATTCATTGGCCGAGAACCGTATTTTGATCTAGAATCACGTGCTAGTTTAGGTATGCAACAATACGAAGTGATCATCTATGCATACGATCCTGTAGAATGGACACTTGAATATTTTTTGCCTCGATTGCGATCAGCCAACAGAGATTTTTTGTTAGCAGCAGATTTGATTGCATTAGAAGACCATCCTGACGACATCGAAAATGTAAACGGAGTGATCATGAATCAAGGCCAATACGCATTGAGCCTGGTGCAGAGTCTAAGTGAACTTGATCAACGTGCTCAACAGATAGCAAGCAAAGGATTCTATCACGGTTGGCCAGAAGATTACTTGCAAGGCCTGTTTGAAAATCGACTTGATCCAAGAAACCATAATGTATAGTGTACACCAGCCATGGGATCCGTTGCGAGTTTGTGTAGTAGGCAAAAGTTATCCACCTGAGTTTTACAGTTTCATAAAAAATCCAAGACTACGAAGTTTGTTTGAACGTATCGCCGCTGAAACAGAAGAAGACTTTTTAAATCTTGTTGCATTGCTTAAAAAGTTCGATGTGCAGGTCGTGAGGCCAAATGTACCCACAGTACAGTTAGACCGATTGCTCACACAAAATCGTCGCATACCCGGACCAATAAGCATGATTCCAAGAGATCAGATGATCATGATTGGATCACAATTTTTTGTGTTTCCATATGACAACATCAGTATAAAATCGTCTGGGCGAAGTATCATGCCAACCAACTGGACTGAAAAAAATTATAACAATCTCCGAGGCCCTGATTGGCCATTGGAGTTTACTGCTTTTGAAAAACTGCCGGCTTGGATACAAGAAGAATGTAAAAATCTGTTAGAGTTTGAGTTCACACCCGGAGACAATGCCAAGGAAATTATATCCAAGAGCGGTGAGTTTGAATGGTGGAAACCAATCACCGATCTTGTGCAAGCCGCTGGCAATCCTTTGATCGAAAATCAGTATCATGACATTCTAAATCAGATTCCAGCCAATGGCATCACTCGCATTGGTCGAGATTTGTTTTTTGGAATATCAGCGGATTCTGACATCACCAACATCAAAAAACTAACCAATCATTTTTTTCCAGACTATAGAAATCACTTGGTGACCACTGGCGGGCACATCGACGGTTGTTTCACACCTGTCAAACCCGGTCTTATCGTCAGTATAGAAGATATGCCTACCTATGCAGAAACATTCCCAGACTGGGAAGTTGTTTATTTGCCCGGCGAGAGTTGGAGCAAAGTACAATCTTTCTTGGATCTCAAGGAAAAAAATCAAGGCAAGTGGTGGATCAAAGGCAGCGAATACGACACTGAACTGATTGAATATGTAGAAACATGGTTACAAGATTGGGTAGGTTATGTTGAAGAAAGTGTGTTTGATGTAAACATTCTTGTGATCAATCAACAAAACGTGATTGTGAATGGTTACAATAAACAGGCGTTTGATGCGTTTGAACGTCACGGCGTGACTCCGCATATCTGCCCTCTTAGACATAGATATTTCTGGGATGGCGGTATCCATTGTGTTACATTAGATCTAGATCGAGACGGTTACCAGCAAGACTTTTTTCCGGGTAGATCATGACTTATCAATTTGCCAGGATCGATCTTGCACAAACCAACTATGAACCCACAGTGGAGTGGCAGTATATAACCAGTCGCGAACCCAACGTACTGGCTGATCTAGACGATATCTATAGAACCTATTGTATGCACAAACACTTTGCAAGTGTGATGCCTATATTCCATTCAAGATACCTGGACCCAATGGCTGACTTGATTGGATACTATGATTCTGGTAAACTTGTAGCATGGAGTCTGATACGCAGATTTGATCAGTACAATGCACAATGCGATCAGTTTGCCTGGACCTATCATCAACCTCGACTACGCATGGGTATAGAGACAATGAAAACAGAGTGTGCTATCTACAAGCAAAGAGGATTCAAATACTTGTATCTTGAACAGGCACACTTGTACAAGTCAGAGATTGACGGATTTGAAATACTAGGACCAATGACATGAACAAAATCGTATGTTTTCTCAGTGATGGCAGCATAGGCGGTACTTTTGTTGACTGGAGCATTCATTTTCTAGCAGGAAAAAATCAATACTATTCTTTTCCACAGAAAACTTGGATTGATCTGGTACCCAATCCTCTTACTGATCTCAATGCACATGCACATGACAGAAATCATCCCAGCGGAATAGAAAATGTAACTGACATGGTGCAACAGGCAAAAAACATGTCTGACGAAGGAATATACAGCATGTATCCGTGTACTGCCGAATCTGATCATGTTCGCAAAATACTCAACCTTGATCTTGAGCAATGCGACGAGAAAGAGTTCAGTGAGTTAGAACTGGACTGGAATGCAGATGAATTTTCTAAGATATTTGATCAGTGCGCCAACAATGCCAAAGTGATTTTTATACATGATAACCAATATCTTAGATGGTTTCGTCCTTTTGGTTACCAGCGTGTGAAATACAAAGTCACTGTGGATGAACAAGCCGAGGTAGAATATAGAAAACAAAGTTTCCATAAAAAATCAATTGATCAATGGAAAAAAATTGGACTGGAAAATATCTGGGATGTGAGAGAACGACAAGCATTGGATACAAGACCACTTACATTGCCTGCCAGTCGACTCGCAGATCACTGTGATTTTTCACAACCACATTTTAGAGCCAGCGTGAGTGATCTATGGCACAGAGGAGTTGACCTGTTGCACAAGATCATGACATACTTAGACATACCTATTGACCCAGATAGATTATCTCAGTGGATACCTATATATTATGAATGGGCACAAAAGCCATTGGCATTGATGACGTTTGGAGATAGTTTTGATGACACTATAAAATGCATCGTGAATGGATGGTATAAGGAACTACCTGAACTGTCTTTTGATCAAGAAGTCATTATACAACACACCTTGATCTATCAGCACAATCTCAATCTCAAAACGTGGCAACTAGAAAAGTTTCCAAGAAACACTATAGATCTACATCGATTGCTTGAGCCAAACACACATACACTTGTACACACATATGAAGAACTTCGCTAGCGAAGTTCTATTGATTTCGCTGTCGCTCATCAATATGTTTTTTGTTTGCTTGACTTAGTATCATCTAGATACTGTGGTCATAATTCACCGTATGCACGGTGAATGATGCATCATCTGAGTGACAGCAGTCATCTTGTATAATGAGATTGTAGTTTCCTACGCGGAGGCGGTTGACCGGTACCCCCTACTCAAGCTTCACATATCAACGGAACCCTAGTAACCCGATCGAGATCCAAGTCCTATAAGCAGGGGTTGTATCTGTTTCACAGAGCCCCAACCATTTGTTGCCTTAAGTTAGCAATTGCCTTTGACGCCCAAGTCCAGACCGGGTATCGCACCGTTCCTCAATGGGGTTGAGTCATGTCACTCAACACAGAGTCGTGATAAATTTAATATTGTGACAGGGGATGTATGTTTGGCTCTAATAATTCGTGTAGTTGCCGTGTGTTTGTAAATTTTTCTAATTGCCAAGTTTTGAGATTGAGATTGTGCCTATAGATCAATGCATGTTGTATTGCAGCTTCCTGACAGATGTCCAAGTTGAATCTTGTTAGATCAAGATTGTATCCTTTGACCACGTAGTCAATGATGATGTCAAAATACCATATAAAAAATATTCTATCTTTGTGTACTGTTTTCCACTGTTGGTATATCTTGATCCAGTTTTCTAAATTTTTTTCATTGATGTCTAAATCCAAATATCTAAACAAATCACTGACTCTATCATCAAACCTATCCCATAGTTCCATAGCATTGACATGATAGTGATCAACATCTAGATTTATTTCTTCTGTTATTTTTAAAGTGTCAAATGGTCGGAAATTCAGTGCTAAAAATTCTCTAGTGTCCCAGGTATTGGTGAGCGTTTGTTGATCCCATATGTTTTTTGACTGTTTGAAAAAGAAATTAACATAGTCATCAAATCTATCTTGATCATTGGTCAGCATGATATCACTGTCAGACAACGAAGGAGTTGGGTCCGACCCAAATCTTGTTTTAAAATGACAACGATACAGTGCCTGTTCAGGAGACATGGTGAGTATTATAGATTTTGATACGACTGGTAATAACTGTTCAATGTATGGTGCTGATTCAGCAAAATAATTAAAATAAATTGTTTGAATGCGGTCTGATTGCTTGATCACGTCTGGAATGATCAGATTGGCGTTTTTTCTATCTGCTATTACATTTGGAAGAAAATTATGTGCATTGATGTTTGTGAGTGGTGTGTTGGTTACTGGTATTTGAGTTTTTTTGTGGATTGAATAGTAATGACTGTGTCCTGCCAAATAATAGATAGACCATTCTAAAAAAGTCCCACCAATGGCCGGATCTGTAAAAATTGCTATCATCTATCGGACTATATCTTGTTTAGTATTTGACGGCCATGTACCCTTACCTGTATATGGCCATTGTAATAATCTTGCGATTCCAATACCTGTCTACTGAACTGCTCGCGTGCCTCAATGTATGAGCATTCACTCTTGCTTGCACAGTAGTAGAGTATTTCTCTGGTGAAATTGTCGGTGCCTAGTTTTTCGATGTCTGCGGATAGTTCCACGCTGGATCCATAATATTGTTGCCAATCTGAATCAATCTTGCTTCGTATCCGTTTTTTCTTTTTGATGCCGTTTTTTTGTTTGACTGTTCTGTAAGTGGTTTTTGAGAACTTTGCCAGTTTTTTGCCTATGTATTTGCGTCCAGTGAGATTATTTGTGATCAAGTAAACAAACCCCACACATGAGTCGGGCAATGTCTCTACTGGGGTGTTTTGATATAGCCATGTCATGTTGCGGTTTTATTACTTAGGTCACATAGTTATGCCTTTTACCATGAAGTTGCGTATTTTTCATCAACAACAGAACTGGCACACTTGGTTTGGCATTCCTGCCAACGATAAGTTTCTAATTCTGTTGTCCAAAAAGTATCTGATAATACGTGTTCTAATGTGTGATTATGTAGATTGAATTTTTCTGCCTGTTGTTGCCATGATTGATTGTGAGAATACCGATTTGCTACCCAGCAGCAGGGGAATAATCTGCCACGGGCATCAATGTATAAACCCTTGTTGCCTATTTTACACAACGGAGTCACTCCGTTGATTGATAATGTTTCTTGAAACAGTTTGATATTTGTTAAACTAATTGGTGTTTCTGATCGGTCAGAGAGATTGGTGATCACACGTTCAAATCTATGTGTACTGCTTACAAAACGATCACTGGGTTGTAATGTATCCAATGCTCCGTAAGAAGGATATACACTACCAAACTTAGTGCTGAGTGTGAGTTGGAACCGGTCAACCCCTAGTTCCTTGGCTGACTCTCGCATAAAGTCTAATCTATGTTCATTGAACTTGAATGCAATAGCAGCCCAAACTATTTGACAATGACTTGTGGACCGTAGAGCCTGCAATCCGGCAATGATGCTATCATAGTCACTATTGACTCGATATTGATTGTTGCTTACATTATCATAGCCATCAATGCTAAAATGCACACTATCGTTTTTGTCTAGGGTTTTTCCTAGTTGTATCCACCATGGGATCTTTTTATGACTACCATTGGTAACAATTACAATCTCTACAGGTTTGATACTTTTAATATACTGTATGATATCAATCAGATCATGTGCATAGATGGGATCACCATCATCGCCGCAGAATGTGATCTTCTCTACATTTTTTAACACAAACTCCGAAGTGAAATTGCGTTTGAAGAATTCTAGATCTAGTTCAGTATTGATCAACCCATTGGGTACTTCTTGCCGAGCGCAACGAGGGCATGCCAAGGTACATTTGCTAGATACTTCAATATGAAAATGCCAGGCAGCTAACATAGTTGCACCTCTCTTTGCCATTGACTATTGAATTTATTTTTTGAATCTTTAGTGCTGCAAGTGGTCTGACAGATAAGATTGGGACTGTCTGACTTCCAGGTTGGCTGCACTTGTTTGATATCCGTGATGGCATTTGATCGATCTCTGCCTAGCCAACAGCAAGGACTTATCTGCCCTTGTGCATCTATATAAGCACTTTTTTCTTCAAGTACATGACATCGTATTGGTCCTTGTTCGTACACAGGTATGTGCCATCCCAATGGTGTTTGTAGATTTGAATTCAATAATTCTCGACTAGAGATCTTGGCCCGAAACCACTTGAACCCCATGTCTCTTGCTAGTTGTTCGCATTCGTCTACTTGATGTTGATTGTGCCGATATACCAACATATCCCAATGTGCAGATCCACCAGCAGAGATATAAGCATCTGCATTGGCCATGAGTTTTGACCAATCAACACCACGTCGGTAAGTGGCATTGGTATCTTCCAACCCATCAATACTGAATACAACATAATCCAGTTGCTGGTTAAACATGTGACCTAACTCGTGCCACCAAAATGTGTTCTGTATAGCACCATTGGTGTTCATACCTAGTGTGATGTTGGGATTGAGTTGTCGGAACCAGCGATAGATATCCAATGTGTGTTTTGCGGCAGCCGGATCACCATATACCCCGCACATGAATACTTTGTCGAGATTTGATATCACACGATCGCTGAAATGTTTCTGTATGTGTGCGATCGTGAGATGGTGTTGCTGTTTCTTATTAAACGAAGGATCAGTTTCTCTAGCACACAACGGACATGCGGCCTGACACACATCTGTGGACTCTAAATGTAAGACTTTGATTCTACGCAAGTTCTATATCCGTTGAATATGAAGTGAAGCCATTCTCTTTCACTACCTTGAGAATGTTCTCTACTCTGCTGGTTAACTCGTCTCTGTGACTGACCAACCAAATGCTTTTATGTCGTTCTCGGCTCATCTTCTTCAGCAAAGCCAACGCATTCTCTACACCTTGTGTGTCCAATCCAGAATCAATCATCTCGTCGATGAACAAGATATTGATGGGTTGATACAGACTTTCCCACACATCGCGGAACGCCCAACTCATACTCAAGATCAATCGATTGCGTTCACCACGTGATAAGTTGTCAAAGTCCAGTTCACGGCCTAGTTCTTCGATGCTCACTGTGAGATCGTTCTGGAACTTCACAGTATGCGGCAATCCAATACGATCAAGATAGTGTGTGAGTCTGCTGTTGAGATAACTCAAGTTCTGGTCGATGATCTTCTTACGCACAAATGAATCTTTGCTGGTAAGCAGTTTGAGCAAAAACTCCTGATGTTCTTGTACTCTAGTGAATTCGTTTAGAGTGTCATAAGAAACTGCCTGCAATGCTTGATTCTGCATTTCCGTGATCTGTTCGCTGTAGGGATCTGATTCGGAAGACCTGGACACAAGATCCTTGTTCAAGGTATCCACAGTATTCTTGTGATTCAATGCCTGTTCCAGACTGTCGTAGAACACTTTGGGTGCTGTGCCCAATGCACCCAGTTCTAGCAATCGACTTTGATGTTCTAATCGTTGTGTATCGTTGGTCAACAGTTGCAATGCAAGTTCTTGCAAGGTCTTCTCACGCTGTGCTTTCACAGAGTCAAGGCTGTTGTCGTGTATGTCTGTGCCGCAAGCAAAACATTTGTGGCTGGCGATCTGATTGAGATCCTTTTCAATCTGGGCTTTTTGTTTTAGCAGCTTTGTATCGTCGGCATCGACCTGTCGGATCCAACGATTGGCTTCGTCTATGGCTTTCTTGCCTGCATTGTATGTGTCGAGATCTCTGTGTGCCTGGACCTCTGCGCCAATGTCGATGTGTTCAAGATCAGCAATACCTTGTGCTAGTGCTTCTGTATCTTCTGTTTGTTTGCGTAGCCACAAGGTTCTGCGTTTTTCTAAGCTGGCGATCTGTTCTTCGATGCGCTTGTTGGCTTCTTGCACAGCACGGATACGCAGTTCCTCTGCTTGGATGGAATCCTTGGTTTCTCTGTTGAGTTCCTTGATACGATCGGCTCGCTCGCTCAACAACGTGATACCTAATAACTGTTCGATAATGGTTCGTTGTTCGTTGGCTTTGAGACTCAAGAACGGTGGTGTGTAAGTGTTCAAGGCAACAATGTGTTGGAACATGTCGTGGCTCATACCCAACACACGTTCGATGGCTTCTTGTGTTTCTCTTGAATCGCCTTGTGCCTCGTCCTGTGCTGCTTGATGTTCGTCGTTCACATAGAACTTGAGCACATTAGGTTTACGACCACGTTCGATTCTATAGTTCTGCCCGCCAACACCAAAATCCAGGCTCACAAGCATGTGTTTAGCATTGGTCTTGTTCACAAGATTGTCTTTGCGTATGTTCGATAGTGCTTGGCCATACAGGGCATAACTTAGCGCATTGATGATAGTAGTCTTACCTGTGCCGTTGCGAGAACCGTCACCGCCCATGTCTAGGTTTTCGCCCAGTACCAGTGTAAGGTCTGAACGATCAAAGTCGATGGCCTGCGTGGTATTGCCCACACTCATGAAATTTTTAACAGTTAACTTTTTAATTTGAATCATAAATTCGGAGCACGATTAGTTATATAGTATAGCATATCTTTAGTAGAAGTAAAGTACTGATCTTGATGAAAAGGCATTTCCTTGTGGTAGATGTTTTCTAAACACCCATTGATATAACTTTCCTGAAACATAGTTAGTTTTGGAATATGCATTTCGATACCGGATCTAACCGATTCAACTATGAGATCGCATTGTTTTTTGTGAGATTGATAAGGTATGAAATTTAAAAAGTTTTTGTGATATTGGTAAAATTCTGAAGAGAAATCAAATTCTCTCTCTACAAATTTTTCTATAGATTTGATGCTCAGCACAAGATTGTCAATATTGTAGAAAGAGGAAAAATTAAAATGAAAAACTTCACACTGGGCAGGGTATACCATCAACTGTTGTTTGAGCCAGTACCCATTCATGCTGGTATTTTTAAAACCAAATTTAAAAAACTCTCTAAGTACATATCGAGGAATAGATGACTGTGTTCGATCTAAAAATGGATATGCGGTATAAATTTGTTCTAAAGTTGATTGATAGAAACTGTTTAATTTACTAACAGTATCAGTTTCAAGATTGTCATTGTCGATGTTTACGTCACCTGCACGTAATAGACTCACTGATGATACTAGCAACAAATCCATTGGATCAAATCTAATAGATATTATTTTTTTGATACTTGTTAGTTTATCTGCATAAAGTTCGGACCAATGTTCAGCATGAAACAATCTGTTGTTGTTATAATCGAGTGTTTTATTATGGCTTGTTCCTGTTGGTGTAAATGTATCGGGCATGTCAGGAGTAACATTGAAAAATTTGTTGAGTGTTTTTTCAAGGAAATGTCCGTGAGTTCCTGGCACAAAATCGATTGCAATCATGACAGTCATGATTAATTAAATTTCTTTTGAAACCTAATAGAGACATGCATCAGATCAGTATCGTAGGTAATTTTTTTTACAATGTATCCATGGATCTTAAATTTTGCAAAATTGTAAAATCGATCAACTAATCTGTCGTCATCTATGAATGTCAGTGACTGCTCTAGTATTACGGTGTTGGGCATGTATTTGTCAGTGACATCCGTAATAATTTCAGACAACTGATCCAACGTCCGATACTTTAACAAAGGAGATCGATCAAATACCACAGCGCAGTCATCGACACACACAGATGGCCAACCAATAAACTGATCTTGTTGGTTGTCAATCAAACGGTCAAAGTATGTTTTATCTAACTCAAACTGTTTGACTGTTTTGATTGTTTCTAACCCAACGATGGATTTCTGCGTAAACAATTTTTTATAATGCCACCCGCAGCAATCAACAAGAATAACTTGGGTTTCTTTTAGAGAATCTAAATTGACCAATTGATTCTTGGTTGAATTTTGGTGGTGGTACATGGCAAGAAAAAAATCACTTTTATTCTGTTTGGTTACTTTGGTTTGTTGTTTTGTTTCCATAAAGCCACGTGAGAGGTTGGACAAAGTTAAAATATCTACCCAGGTCTTGATCAAAATATCCTGACTGCTTGATTGAATATCCAGATAATCGAATCTGAATATCAACGAAGTTGATTAAATCTTTACCTTTGTCTTTTGATAGGTTTACATCAATCACAGTGTCGTTGCCTTTGATACAGTACCGATTGATCCCAATGTAAAAAGTTTTTATTGTATCTGTTAGTTGAGTTTTACATGTTGAGATCAATTCAGAACACCACATTGATTGGTTTATTATCAATACTAAATTTTCAGCATGGTCGTCTTGATTCAAGACGTTTGAGAACGCCAAATCGTGCCCTACATACTTTACCGGCTGGCCATCGAACAATTTTAAAATTATATTGTCTTGATCACAAGTAGTCTCTCCTAACTGAACAGATCTCCAACTCATAGATTCTGATAGATTTTTAGCAGCAGTCGGTTGTCATAGAATTCAGATTCAATGTTGGTGATCTGATCTGTCACGATCTGATCTACCGATTCAAACTTAATCTCACCAGGTGCCATGTCGGTGTCCACTGACGAGTTCTTGTTGGGTATCAGGGCCATCTCTCTGAGACTGTAGTCTCGGATGTATGTTTCCTTGATGAAGTTGGCTTCTTCGTATGAAATCTCAATGTCCAAGTTTACACGAACATGCATCCTGGGAGCAAGCAATGAGGCAGCATTGTCGATGATGTTGGCCAGTCCCAACACACGATATCTGGGTTGGTCGGGCCAGGCATGATACACAGGATCTCGGCCCCACTCTAACACAGTAAGCCCGCGAGCATCGTCACCGGCATCAGCATAGTTGTGTGGAAATGCATTGCCGATATAAGTGATATTTTTCTTGGTCTGGCGTTTGTGGAAGTGCCCGGTAAACACATGTTCAAAGTTGTTGAAGTCTTCTCTGCGTACTTCGCCGTGATCCGGCATCTCTACCATGGCGTTCATCAAGTAGCCGGGCAGTTCAAAATGCCCGAACATGTACTTGCCCTTCAGCCGAGAGATACGCTTATGATCGTCACCAACCAGCCAAGGAGCAATAACCACATCACCACTGGAAAACCAATCGTTACAAATTTCAACATTGGGGAGGTGGCGTGCCCATTCAACACTTTGAATATCACGCTTGTCCCTATAATATAGATCGTGATTTCCGGGAATAAAATATACTCGATCAAAGTTGGCATTCATGTGCTCCAGTGCCCTAAGGCTGTAGTTCAGTGTGACGATGTTGAGACTGGCTCGGTTGTTGTGCCAGTCGCCCAAGAACATGCAGGTTTCACAACCTTCCTCTCGGGCTTTGGCAGTGGCCCACTTTACAAAGTTTAGGCAGTCCTCATTGTGAGTGACACTGTTTGACTTTAAGCCAAAGTGGATGTCAGTGAAGATCGCGGCTTTACGGAATAGATTAGTCATCCTTTGATTATACTACTCATCCAATGTGCTTACAACCGGTCCGGACATGGCTTCCATTGAATGTTTGCCGGAATTCTGTCTAGTCCAACTAGGATTGAGTCCGTTCATCTCCAGGATGTCATCTCGGATGTTCTGCATCTTCTTCTCGATGTTTAAGATACGAGTGAATGAGTTGGTGATAGCAGCGGTGTAATACGCAAACGGATTCTGTGATTTGGATTCATCAAACTGCAACCCAATCTGGCTTAACTGTAGTAATGCCTGCCCACGCATCTCTTCATTATAGGTGTATCCACGCCAGTTGGATCTTGTGGCATAGCGTTCACACAGTTTCATAAACATTTTTGCCAAGGTGCGGGTCATCTCGCCGTGATCTTTGCTAAACTCTCCGGTTTCAAGATCACCACGCCAATGGCTCTTGCCAACCAGGACGGGTTCTTTGTTTTCATCCACACGATAGTGGAAGAACGGAGGAAAGTTCACCCGCATGTGTGTGGGATCTAGGATGGGTTCGTCAATCAATCCTGCCAATGGATCATCCTCTACTGTATCATCCAGTTCAAGCAGATCTTCTAATTTGCGCTTTTTGGCAGCGGCTTTGGTGATCTTTTTGGGTGCCATGGGTATGTGTTCCCAGGTCATGATTCGAAACACAATGTCTGTGTTGGGGATTTTTTTAGGATCTACAATCTCACCAGTTTCACGCTTGATGCGATCTGCACGATTTCGGCGTGCCTCTGCTGTGGTTTTTTGGTTGATTTTGCTTACGCTGGGCAAGATGATGTCGTATTGGTGGTCTAGATCAGGATTGATGTAGGAACAATAGTTTTTCTTGCTTAGGTGTATTTCTTTGAGAATATCTCTGTTGTTGAGATAATTGGTTTTTGGTGTTGCTCTTGCGATGGTGGCCATCAGGCAGTATCCTTAAAGTAGTATTTATTATAACACAGATTGCGGGTTTGTCAATGGTTATAAACTGGGCAGATTATTTTTTGGGTAAATAAACACATGGACTCTACAAAATTAAAATTAGATTATATTGAGTTTGCCGAGGTGGATGACATCTGGGTTCGCGCCTACTCGGTAAAAAAAGCCCGCACAGTGATCAGTCAACATGTTCACGTTCACGACCACATCACTTTAGTATCCAATGGATCAGTGCGTGTTTGGCAAGACGATACCGAACCCACAGAATTTCATGCTCCTGCAATAATCACTATCCCTGCAGGCAGCCGACACAAATTCATGGCGCTCACAGACGATGTAGTGCTGTGTTGTTTACACAATCTACGTGGCACCGGGACTGACTTTCCGGAATCAATCGGCCAAGCGGAGGTAGCACATGCCATTTGATTTTAACGCATTTGACATAGGTGAATCCGCAACCGCATTTAATGCAGCCGAACTCACAGGGCTTGATTCGTTTTCGGCTGCCGCCGAAGCCGGTATCACAGACGCCAATGCTTTTGATTTCGCCCAAGGCCCTGATGGGTTTTTAGGTTCTGCTATACCCGGTGCTGGCGGCGATCTTGGTCCAGAAGGGTGGTATAATGTTGATTATGATCAACCATTTTATGGTTCAGATACTCAATCCGCCTTGTTTGATGGTGGTAGTGTTGATGGGTTTGCGCCTGACTACGATACCCGCTTCGAGCTGTCTAATATTGATGCCGGGGCCTCAGTTGATGGTAACATTGACCCCACAGCAGGCGGTCTACGTATAGAGGATGTAGGACCATCTAATTTTGAACCCGAATTTAATCCTTATGAAAGTGCTGCTGAGACTGCACGGCTGGAGAGATTTGCTGAAACTGGATTTCCAGTTTCGCAACCCGGCTTGGTAGATCAGATCACAGGAAGATCTGCATTGTTTGCGGATCAAATCAAAACCTCAGCGGCCGGTGCAATAGATAGTGCTACCGCCGCACTCAAAGCCCAAATACCCGATCTTCAAAAGCAACTCATATCCAAAGCTGGTGAAGTAAAAAATCAACTGATAGGTCAAGCAATTGGTGCAGCAACAGGTGCCGTAAAATCATACGTGGCCGGCGCATTGCCTGCACCTCTTGCCAAGGTAGCCAACAACTTAGTTGACAAAGCAAGCAATAATGCAGCGTCTGTCTTTGGTGCTACTCCGGTCTCAGCCGCAGCCGGCGGCGGAGGTGGTGGCGGTGATGGAGCAACAGGAGCCACTTTCGCAGGTGGAGGCGGTCCTGGAACCGAAACTGCGGCAGCAGTTGACAGTGCAGCCGCTGGCCAATCAGCAACTCCAACAGTTAGCCTAGCAGCAGTGGGTAGCGCAGCAGCCGTGGCTGCCTCTGATGCAGGGCAAGCAGCCGCAGCAGCATTGAGCAATGCAGCAGCAAACGCAGTGGGCAGCGCCGCAGCAGTATTGTCTAACACAGCAACTGGCTTGGGTGCCAATGCGGCAGCAGCAGCGGCAGCAGCATTTGCTCCTAATCAAATATTAGATCCTCAACAGGCAGCCGCTGCTAATGAAGCTGCCGCGGCCTATTCAGGAAAACTGTTAGCACAACGCGGAGAAGTGTTGGCCGCACAAACCAAACAAGCCAGCAACGGTGATTGGCGTTTGAGACTTAGCCTGGCACCGGGTGCAGATTATCTATACAATGCAACACCAAATGGCATATTGGCGCCATTGAAAAACACCGGTGGTGTTATATTTCCGTATACCCCTAAGATTACAACCTCCTACAATGCCAAGTATTCGCCCACGGACCTTACCCATTCAAACTACATGAACTATTTCTACCAAAACAGCAATGTAGGGGAAATCGGCATCGATGCCAAATTCACAGCACAAGACACCAACGAAGCAGCATATCTATTGGCAGTGATACATTTCTTTAGATCTGTTACCCGCATGTTCTATGGACAAGATGCTCAACGCGGAGCACCGCCACCCTTGGTATTCCTTACCGGATTTGGCGAATTCCAATTCAATCGACATCCTTGCGTGGTAAGTAGTTTCGCATACACCATGCCCGATGGTGTAGATTATATACGTGCTCGTAGTGTGAATGTGAATGGAACCAATTTGTTAAGCCGTAGAGATCGTCAAACTGCTCCTACTGATCCTATATCGGGTGCAGTACAACGCATATCTAATCTGTTTTCTAGCCAAGGCATAAGCCCGGGCGCCGTGGTCACTCGTCCATCACCACCCACATTAGGACAAAATAATCCCACTTATGTTCCGACCAGTGTCGATCTTTCATTGAGACTGTTACCAATGCAATCACGTACTCAAGTCAGCCAGCAATTCAGTTTGAAAGGATTTGCTAATGGTGATTTAATTAGAGGAGGATTCTGGTAATGTCCACATATGATTCTACAAGTGCATATTTTTCTACAGGATACAGTCAGTTTTTCCTGGATGTGATGACCAATCGTCCAATTCCTAAACAAAGCGACGATCAACTCATGGAAATAAATCAGGTTTATCAATTCAGACCAGATTTGTTGGCATTGGACTTGTACAACAACAGCAATCTGTGGTGGGTATTCTATCAGCGTAATCCCAATACTCTCACCGCACCACCTTTGGATTTTGCGGCAGGGGTGCGTATCTATTTGCCCAAAATAACCACTCTACGTAGCGTGCTAGGATTCTGATCATGGCAGTAGACACAGTACAAGGAGTCGAGGCAGCCTTAGCAGACATTAATGCACTCATTGCTATTACTCTAAGGCAAATTGCATCTACAGAAAATTCAAGTTTATACACTGCTGCTGAAAAAGCACCAAGATTGGCTGCTCTACGAGCCGAGTTAGCAAGATATCAAGCCTCGCAGTCTGACCTGGTCCGACTCCTAAATCAGTTACAACTTCAGGACCAACGCAAGACTGACAGTGCAGGTACATTAGCAGCACAGGCACAAGTAGCCCGTGATGATTCAGCCAGCCCAGGAGCACCATCACCACCAGTACAAACTGTGCAAACCCCACAAGGCAGGATAGTAGTCAAGATCACCGACTCGGCAACCAATGCCAATGTTATCCCTAGTGAACAAAGTGGAGCAGTGACTTCAGGGACCAATGCTAAAACAGTACCAATAACCGTCAGTCAAGCCATACCATCTCCACCTGCCTCGGGTGCTTTACCTTTTACTTCTAGAGCAAATGCCGGAGCACCCAGGGTTTCTAACAGCGGTACACAGATAGGAGTAGGTGCTGGCGCCGACGACGCTGCTCAACCCATTACCAATTCTACACAAAATCGATTGAGTGAATTGTATGGTGGTGCTAATGCCGCTATCATACCACAAGATAATATATTAGATCAATACGCCAGTTATACCTACAGTCTCAGTTGGTATCTACTGGATCCTAAAACATACACTAGTCTTATTTTATTGCCCAATCGTAATTTAACTGGTTACTATCTTTTGGCCCAAACCGGTGGAGCACCTGTGCAGAATGCAGTACCCACACAGGATGGTGGAACTGTGGGAGTAGGACGCAATCCTTATTTTTATCTAGACTACTATCTTGATAACTTTGTATATGATACTTTCTATACAGGTCCAGGATCAAGAGCAGCATCAAACACTAGCAAACTTACTTTTACAGTTACAGAACCCAATGGTATATCATTGCTATCAAATCTTTACAGTGCAGTCACTGATGTGTACAACGCCACGAATGTTACTAGTCCAACCACGCCTGCAAATTATAAAGCCGCGCAATACTGTATGGTCATAAGATTTTATGGATACGACACTGACGGCAATCTTGTTTTGCCCATAGCACAGAGATCAGGAGTCACAGATCGGTCCGCCGTGGTGGAAAAATTTGTACCTTTTACGATTAACAAGATCGATTTCAAAGTTGCTAATAGATTGGTTGAATACAATATCGAAGGTGCGTCAATACAACAAGTTTATAATAACAGTTCAATTAAAGGAAGTATACCACAAAATTTTACCTTTAACGGATCAACAGTAAAAGAAATATTAGTTGGCAGTATAACACAACCAAAAGCCAGTAATGCCGCCGGTGACCAAACTAGAAACGGTGTTGCTATACAAACTTCATCGCCTACTAGTAATCCTGCATTATTGAACAGCATTGCAAGCAACGGATGGGATCAGGCATAACATGGCGACTATAACAGCAGCCGACGGAAGTGATAGCAGATTTGCACGACAAGGAGCACCGGCCAATGCGTCCGCAGCTCCTACACCAGCAACTACTCAAACTGGTACAGGACTGTGTGCTGCTATCAATGCTTATTATGCTGACCAAGCCGCAAAGCAAGGATTTATTCCTGATGTTTACGAAATTTATTTTGCTGATCCGTTGTTAGAAAATGCCAGTATGATACCAGCAGGTCCTAAGGAAAAAGAATTTACTGGTGCTGCACCATCAAATGCGGCCAACTCAAAGTTGCCTGAAAAACAAAGTGCGCCATTGCAAGTTAGAACACGTGGTACTACAGCAGGTCAACAAATAGTACAATTCATTGATCAAGTCATGCGTAGCAGTAGATACATTGGTGATCAACAAAATGTAACTTGGAATACCAAAACAAATTCCTGGGACCCACAGGGAAAACCAGGACAAGTATTTGCTTGGTATAACATAGTGGGTAACGCAATTCCGATAAAATATGATCCAGCAAGAAATGATTTTGCATATAGGATAATTTACACAGTAACTCCTTATCAAATGCCAATACAAAGTGAATATTTCACTAGCGGTGTATTTAGAGGAGTACACAAAGTTTATAACTACTGGTTCACAGGGCAAAACACACAGGTGTTACAGTACGAACAAAGTTTTAATAATCTATGGAACCAGGCTATCACTTCTGGAAATAATGCGCTGATTCGATCTCAAACCAATCCGGACTATTTGTGGAAAAAAGCCTATCAACCGGCCAGTAATCAAACCAGGCAAGGAGGAACTGGCAAAACTTTTGAACCTGGTGCCAATGCCGCTGATATTTTGTATACCAATGATTATGCCACAATAAGTTTAAACATCATTGGAGATCCGGCGTGGCTTCCTTCAATAGTACCACTTACCGCGGGCAAATTTTTTACTGGACCATTTAATCCTGATGGCAGTATCAATATCACCGCCAGTATACCATATTTTAAATTTGCGTGGAATCGCCCAGTAGATTATAATCTTGAAACTGGTCTCATGGATCCAGGTGCAAATAATCCTCGTAGCAATTTTGTTCAGACAGCGGGCACCGCACAAGAAGCAGTTGCATATGTAGCAATCAGTTGTCGTAGCACTTTTAAAGGTGGAAAATTCACGCAGGAACTAAAAGGTAAATGGTTACAAGATGACAGCAGTAGAACGACTCCGGTCACTGCCACTGTTGCCACCACTACCACTACCACTGCTGGTACATCTGATGCAGGAAGAAATACCGATCCTGCTGTTGCAACAACCCTGGTCAATAGTGTAGCCGGCGCTGTAGCCGGTGCCGTGGCCGGCGGAGCATCAAGGGTATCAGATAACAATTTAATTTCCAGTTTGGTAAATTCTTCAACTCCATTGCAGGCCGGCATCGCCAAACTTAAAGAAGCTGCTACCTCTGCTATATCAACTGCTGCTACAAATTTCCTTCGTCCATATGAACAACAATTAACGGACACAGTAAACGGTTATGCAAAATCTGCAGGTAATTGGCTAGAATCTTCTATCACTTCTATCTCTGGACCAAAACCTCTAACACCGGTACCTCCGGCATCAATAGTAGCAGCAGTGGGACAAACCGACGAGTTTGGCGGATTCGAAGCACCACCTACCCTGTCTGGGAAACCTGGAGAAAATGGTCTAGGAGGTGTGGACTATGCTTCCTATACCAGCGAAGAACCACCTGTGACAGATCCATTACCTGAGCAAGGCATAGTACAAGATGATCAATATGACCAAGCATAAACAACAAGGAACTATAGTCAATGGCACAAAATAATCCGCAACTCTCTGGACGTTCCAGTACCTACAAATTTGATCGTGGTGGTACTCCTGTTGAGATGGGTCCATTCATTGGAACCATAACAAACACTGTGGATCCCACCAGAGTCGGGCGTGTGCAAGTTTATATAGAACAATTTGCATCCGGCCCAGAAAATCAGCAGAATGGACTGCGTTGGGTTAGATATCTGCCACCGTTTTATGGTGCCACAGAAAAAACCGGAACCAGTGCAGGCTATGGCGATTATCCCGGCAATCAACAAAGTTATGGCATGTGGTTTACCACGCCGGACATTGGTACTCAAGTGTTGTGCTTCTTTGTCGAAGGCGACCCTAGCCAAGGATATTATTTGGGTTGCGTGATCAATGATAACTTGAATCACATGTTACCGGCCATTGGTGCTGCTCCACAAAGTCAATCTGTGTCTCAGAATGTTTCACAAGGCAATTATTTTCTCAAGTCTACACAACTACCGGTCACAGAGATCAACTCAGAAAACAAACAGTTAGACGAAAATACTAGATTTTTTGATCAACCCAAACCAATACACAGTTATCAGGCTTCTATATTTTTCCAACAAGGTCTTGCAAACGATCCAGAGCGCGGACCGATCATTTCTAATGCACAACGCGAAAGTCCTAGCACAGTATATGGTATCTCCACTCCTGGACTGCCGATCTACCAAAAAGGACTAAATCCTAATACCATAAGAAAGCAACTTAGTTCGGGCAGTTTAAGTCCCAACGACGTCAAAGTGATTGGACGAGTCGGCGGGCATACCTTGGTTATGGATGACGGCGATCTAGAAAACAAAAACGCATTGTTTAGATTACGCACATCCAAAGGTCATCAAATCATGATGAATGACAGTGATAACTTTATCTATATCGGTCATGCTAATGGACAAACTTGGATTGAAATGGGTGCCGAAGGAACTGTAGATGTATATTCAACCAATTCAGTGAATGTAAGAACTGAAGGAACTATCAACTTACATGCTGACAAAGATATCAATATGTTTGCCGGGCGTAACATCAATATGAAATCAAATGCTGCCACAAACATTGGTGCGGTAACAAATTTACAAATAGCCAGTGAAAGCGCAATAACAGTTTACAGTCAAAAACAAATAGGTGTGCTCAGTGATGGATCATTGACTTTACAAAGCAAATCAGGGTCATGGAATGGTGGCGGCGCATTGAAATTGAATGCTGGCAAAATAGATCTCAACGGTGGTGGCGGAACACCAGTAAGACCTCCTCGACTATATCCTACTACTTTAATGCCAGATACCACATTCAACAACAGCACCGGGTGGCAAGTTGAAGAAAATGCACTGGTCAGTATAGTAACTCGCGCACCCACGCATGAGCCGTATCCTTATCATAACAAGGGTGTTCCGATAGTAACTAATTTCACTGATGGAACACCCACACCACCACCGGCAGCAGTACCAGTGGCCGTTGATTGGAGCATAATTAAAACAGCATGAGCATCTGGAGATTTACCACCCCTGCCGGAGAAGCCTATGAGTTGCAAGGACCTCCAGGTACTACCTACGATCAAGCAAAGGCAGAGTTTGACAAACAATTTAATACGGGCGGTCTCACAGGAATTCCAGTAGGCGGGTTGCTGAATGCTGTAACACAATCTATCGATGGGCTGGCTACTGCTCCTGCACAGATAGGTGCCCAGGCAGTAACAGTGGCACAGCAAGCAGGAAATTATCTTATTCTTCCTGTGCCGCCAGGTACAGTACCGCCTATCGCTATCACTACCAGTGATTTTGTTAATACCGATACCAGTGCTCAAACCATCGGTACTGTGTCATCGGCACAAGTACAAGGGTTAGTTGCAACAGTAGCAGCCAGTGTGGATCAATCGGCCAATGTGATTACCAACAGCAAAGGATTAGGAACCTATGGACTTACTGCTGAACAATTGCAAGCCGCAGGATTGATAAAACCGGGTATTGCTGATCAAGTTCGTCAAGATCCTGAAAATTCAGTCAGCATACTCAGTAGCCCAACATCTTGGACCGGGCAGCAAGGTGCTACAGATATCAACGCTATATTGTCTGATGCTAATTTACAAACGTCGACTCAACAAGGGTTGATGGCTAACACATTTAATCAATTAAAACAAAGTGGTACTATCAATGGAACTGAATCATCAACCACTGTGGGCCCATTGGTAAATGCAGCCACAGTATATGGAGTGAGCAATACAAAACAATGGTTAAGCAACAATGCCTCAGCGATAACAGTTGCTGGAATTACTGGATTGGTCGCATCATCCAATTTTGGTGGAACATTTGGTACAGTCAATAAAAGTATCAGCGGTGGTGGTGCGTTATCATCAGGCACAGTGGTCGCCAAGGGTTATGTTAACACTGTGAATCGAGTCAATGTAAATCAAGCCATGAAGGCCATCATTGGAAATCCTAAGATACCAACACCAAACTTTCCATCAGCAGGCACCAGTGCATCAAACCCTGCTGCTGCTACTGATGCGATACAGTCGGCGGTAACTACTCTAACTACATCAGGACTTAGTGGAGCACAAATTGTGGCAGCAATCAATGGTGCCTCCGATACCCCTACAATTTCTACCAATGGTGGAATATTGAGAAATTCCAGCGGGGCCCCGGTACTCAGCGGCGGAAACCCGATTTCAGTCAGTGACAACAGTCCAACATTGGGCAGTGGAATCACATCTGCAGACAAAGCAGCCATGTTCAGTGGTGCTGCTGGTGCTGTTACAGGAACAAAAAATGATGGTGTTCCTGGCAGCATCACAAGTATAGGTTCATCTATTTCTGCTGCCTCGGATAAATTTGCCAGTTCTTTCAATAACACCGCAACACAAAAAGCCCTGGTTGGCAGTATCCTTACTGGTAATCCAAGTTCATTGATTTCTTCATTAACAACAACTGCCACAACAAGTGCAATTACCGCTGCCACACAATCTGCATCTGTACCCGGACCAGTTGGTTCCGCAGTGACCAGTGCAATCAACAGTCTTAAATCAGCAGCAGCAGCGGATCCAAAAGGTTTTAGTACCGCTCTCAAGGCATTGAGTTTTGCTGCATCTGCGTTTGGCCCACTTGGCACGATAGCGGTCAGTGCGTTAAACTCCTCATTGACCCCTACTATAAATTCAGCCTTAGCAGCACAGGCCGATGCTGCTGCAACTTCTGCTGCAATTGCGACACAAGCAAAAGTAGACATAAGAGCAGTTGAAGCAGCAATAGCCGCAGGTGAAGTTACTGCTGCCGAAGCAGCCGCAGCCGAAGCAGCCGCAGCCGAAACTACATCAACTGAGGCATCATTGGCTGTTGCCGCAGCGGATGCTAGTGAATCAGCAGCCGAAGCGGACAACGGCACAGGCGAAGCTTCGGCAGATGCCGGAGACACTGGAGGTGACACTGGTGGTGATACTGGAGGTCAAGTTGCCGGCGGCGACAGTGATCCAGGAGGATTTGGCGGCGGTGAAAGCAATGGCGGCGGAACCACAGCATAACTTTGACTAAATATTGTTATGGCCACATTCATTGGATTTAACACACAAAATCAGTACAAAAAGTTCACACTCACTGATACTGAATTGATCAAACGCGATTTACTAAACGCCTTAAACATATTCCAAGGGCAGTTACCTGGGCGACCAACCTACGGTACTACTTTGTGGAGTATTTTGTTTGAAAATCAAGATCAAACTACCATGGCTGCTATATTGGCCGAGATACAACGTGTGGGCGGTGGAGATCCTAGGCTCAACATCACTGATGCTAACGTATATCCTCAAGAAAATGGCGTGCTGATCGAAATTCAAATACAATTTGTACCTAACACAGACGCCCAACTGTTGAGTGTGTTCTTTGACCAACAACAAAGACGAGCCAGTTTTGTATAAAACTAGCCGTTTATATCATTGGTAAATAACAGATAACAATGGACGATCATGGCAACCACTACTAGACAAACAGTAATATTCGGAGTAGAAGACTGGAAACGCATCTACCAAACTTATAGAGAAGCAGACTTCCAAAGTTACGACTTTGAAACACTGCGTAAAAGTTTTGTAGACTATCTGCGACAATACTATCCTGAAACATTCAATGACTACATTGAGTCATCAGAATTTATTGCTTTATTAGATGTGGTAGCATTCATGGGTCAGGCACTGAGTTTTCGTAATGATCTAAACACCAGAGAAAACTATATTGACACCGCAGAACGTAGAGACAGTGTAGTAAAACTGGCCAATTTAGTAAGTTATACTGCCAAGCGCAATACAGCGGCCAGTGGATATCTCAAAGTATTTTCTGTTCAGACTACCGAAAATGTCACAGACTTCAACGGTATAAATTTAGCCAACGCCACGATCAATTGGAATGATCCTACCAATTTTAACTGGTCAGAACAATTCACAGCCATACTCAATGCTGCATTGATAGACAGTCAACGTATGGGGCATCCAGGTAATCGCACTACTATATTGGGTGTGGATACCAATGAATATGCCATAAATCTTGTGCCCGGGTTCTTGCCTGTGGTACCATACACCGCCACAGTTGATGGCGTGACCATGCCATTTGAAGCAGTAAATTCCACATCAGTGGGAACTCCATCTACTGCACCATTCATATATGAACCAGCACCGCAACCCAATGGCTTGTTCAATATTTTGTTCCGTAATGATCAATTGGGATATTCCAGTGCTAACACAGGATTTTTCTTTTACTTCAAACAAGGTGTGTTACAAAATCAAGATTTTAACTTGAGTGAACTCATACCTAACCGCACAGTGAATATCAACATTGAGGGTGTGAACAATGAAGATCGTTGGCTGTTCCAATTGGACAATGTTGGTACCATAGCCAGTGAATGGACCTATGTACAATCAGTATATGCTGCGGCACAAGAGCAATTAGCTCCCGACCAACGTAAATTGTATTCTACTTTAAGTAGAGCCAACGATCAAATTACCATGACGTTTGGTGATGGAGTATTTTCATCTATTCCAGTGGGATTTTTCCGTGCATATGTGCGTGCCAGCAATGGTCTCACATACATCATCAACCCTGAAGAGATGCAAAGTGTAATCATCCCCATCAGTTATATCAGCAGATCGGGCCAGTTACAAACTATCACATTTACCTGCGGTATCACTACTCCTGTGAGCAATGCACAGGCCAGAGAAACTCTGGATGAGATCAAACAACGTGCTCCGGCTAGATACTACACACAGAATCGCATGGTCAATGGAGAAGATTACACAAACTTTCCATTCACACAATACAATTCAATCATTAAAAGTTATGCATTGAATCGTGCCAGCATCGGCACCAGCAGATATCTTGATCTGGTGGATAACACCGGCAAATATAGTTCAACAAACATATTCGCCAGCGACGGTGCTATCTGGGAAGACAACCAGGAACCTTCATTCTTTTTTACCTGGGTCAACAACAATGATATTGCCAATTTAGTAACCAATCAACTTCAACCGTTGGTTGCTACTACAGCGTTCACACAATTTTATCGCGAAAACTTTCCTAGACCCAATCTAATTCCGTTGCAATTGTCCTGGCGTCAAAGCACCAGACTGGCCAATGAGACCACTGGATATTTTGTAAATTCACTAGGGTATCCAGCGGTGATCAGCAGTTATTCCAGCAGCGATACCAAATTTATCACAGTGGGTAGTTTGATAAAATTTGCTGCACCTGCGGGATATTTCTTTGACACAAATAATCAACTCAAATTAGGAGTACCCACATTGGCCACAGAAAAATATTATTTCTGGGCGTCTCCGCAAAGCGTCTATCAAGATGGTACCAACCAAGGGGTAGGAAACTTTGCCAACGGTACAGGACCTGTGACATTAAATGTGTTTGTGCCCACTGGTGCAATTCCTGAACAAGTGATTCCTATACTGGTCACAACTTTTTCTACCGCACTTCAACAAGAAATTGTCAATCAAATAACTTTATACAGGAACTTTGGATTGGGATACGACAGCATTGGCACTGTTACTGGAACTCCTTATACTTGGTATCTGATCACATCTACCAATTTAGATGTTGATGCACCATGGAGTCAAACAATACCAGGACTAGCCGGTAATACCAACGGGATCAACTCTGATGCTAGTTGGCTGATACAGGCTGTTACAGATGGAACAAAATATACCGTGAGCAGCAGGGCCTTGGTATACAATTTTGGATCAGTATTACAAACTAGATTTTTCTTTGAAACCGGCAACCGCATCTATGATCCCCGACTGGGAAATATAGTCAGTGACTATATCAATGTGTTGAGAACAAACAGTCTGCCAGATTCAAACAGTCCGCTACCCGGAGACGTATATCTCAAAATCATTGATCAACCTGTGCAAGTTGACGGATTGGTTGACGACTATCAAGTGATAGTGAGTTATGAAGATCGCAATAATGATGGGGTCACAGATGATCCTGATTTCTTTGCTGAAATCGTAGCACCAACAGTGAATTCAAATACAAAATATGTGTTCTTTGAAAAGACCGTTGACTTTGACAATCTACAACGATATCTGTTGGTAGAACCCGCCCGTGTAAACAGCAGTTATGCCACATTGAATGACATTGAATTAGTCAAGAGTGAGTATGTGATTGGGCAAGTATTCTATGCATACAGTCAAGAGATTTACACTGGCCCGCTAACAGGACAGATTGGTGCATTTTATCAACTTGCCTTGGATCCCAATGGAGTTCAAGTATTTGTAGACGTCAGTGTAGAGTGGTTGGCCCGAGTGGGCCGTTCAAGTTTGTATTTCCAATACCGACACAACGCACCACTTACAGATCGCATTGATCCAGGCACCAGCAACATCATTGATCTCTATGTGGTTACCAATGCTTATTATACAGCATATCAAAATTGGATCAAAGATTCCACTGGTACCGTACCCGAACCTGCTATGCCCACGATCAATCAACTCAGCACAGCATATCAAGGGCTTCAATCTTACAAAATGATATCTGACAACATAGTGTTAAATTCAGTCACATTCAAACCACTGTTTGGACCCAAGGCTGCTGAAAATTTACGTGCCACTATCAAAGTGATCCGTGCTGCAAATTCCACAGCCAGCGTGAGTGAAATCAAAACTCTAGTAGTGGCTAATCTCAATCAATATTTTGATATTGCTATATGGAATTTTGGAGACACATTCTACTTCTCAGAACTGGCAGCGTATATACACAGGAACATGGGAGGCATTGTAAGCAGTGTAGTATTGGTTCCTATAGACCCACAACGATATTTTGGCGATCTGTATGAAATAAGATCAGCACCCAATGAAATCTTTGTCAATGCTGCTGGAGTAAATTCAGTAGAGGTGATCACTGCGTTGACATCAACTAACATAAGAACTGCACCAGGCAGTGGAGTAATCTAATGGCCACTACTAGAACAGTAGATTTTCTACCACCAATTTTCCAAACCAGCACTAACAAACAGTTCTTAGCGGCTACACTGGATCAATTGACCCAGGACCCTGAATTTAAAAAGACGCAAGGGTTTGTTGGACGTCATGTAGGACCCGGGGTCAATCCCAATGATTACTATGTGATTGAGCCTACCACCAATAGAGCCAATTATCAACTTGAACCGGGCGTGATCAGTTTGGTACCAGATGCCAACACTATCTCTGACGCTATAACATATCCTGGCATGTCGGATGCATTGGCACGCCAGGGCGCGTTCACTGACAATGCTGCACGATTGTATACCAGTGATTACTATACCTGGGATCCTTTTATAAATTTTGATAAATTTAGCAATTATTCTCAATACTATTGGCTACCTGGCGGACCACCGTCGGTAGATGTAAGTGCTACAGTTATTCCCACCACTGATACATTTGATGTAACTAGAGCAGACAACTATTATGAGTTCTCGGGTCTTGCTGGAAAAAATCCCACAATCACTTTGGTTCGTGGTGGCAACTACGAATTCGCAGTTAATCAAGTTCCTAATCAATTCTGGATACAAGCCGAACCGGGAGTAAATGGCGTGTTGCCTTATGCTCCTAACATCAGTTCAAGGACTGTGCTGGGTGTTACTAATAACGGTGAAGATCAAGGCACAGTGACCTTTGATGTTCCATACAAAAATGCACAGCAATTCTACTATGATCTAGAACTCATACCTAGCCTGCCTACCGCCGGACAAGTGGATCTACTTACTACTACATTGAAGTTTGATCAAGTCAACAATGTGTTCTTATCTACATTCTTGGAACAATATCCCACTGGTATTGATGGCATCACTAATCTGCAGAATCGTACCATAGTGTTCACCAACACTATCGCTGATCCTCAAGATGGCGGCTGGTTGATCACTACACAATTTGACCCATTAGCACAGGCAGCCAGCAACAATGGACAGCCAGGTAGTTACGATTATCTACCATACGATCAAACCACACCTATTGTAGATGTCAATACCAGATATAGTGTTTGGTTGATACAATATGAATACACCACAAGCGGTGAGCCAATTCTCAAACTGTCATCGGTTACTCCTTGTGTAGAGTTTACTAAGTTTACTGTCTTGTTTGGCACTGAATGGTCCACTACACAATGGTATCGCAATGCCGAAGGGTATTTTGAACAGATACCTTTGCTGACTGCTGTAAAAGATCTACTGTGGTATCAAGACGGAACCAACCCAGAAATTTTTGGACAGATCAGACTGATTGAACCCACACAAACTCAATCTATCAATGTAGATACCGAGATCCTTGGCAAAACAACATATATCTCTCCCAATGGAGTTGTGTTTACCAACAATCTTAAAATTACATTCCAAGGCACAGTAGTACCTTCCAGTTACCAAGGTCAAACTTATTATGTGGCAGGAGTAGGCACAGCAATACAATTATTACCGGTAACCGACTATGTGACTCCGGAAATTGTTCGAACTGCCAGCACTCCATGGGATTTTGTTCCATGGGATTCCGCCAACTGGGATGGCACATTGAATGAGCCCTTGGATCCAGATTACATTACCATAGCATTAGATAGTCCTGATCTCAATGCCTGGACCAGATCAAATCGTTGGTTTCATGTTGAGGTGATAAATGCAGCCGCAGCATACAACAACACAACCGCAGTTTTAGATAATAATTTTCGTGCCAAGCGCCCTATTTTAGAATTTCGAGGCGGTACGAAATTATACAACATGGGTACTGAATCCAAGGCCCCGGTAAATGTTGTAGATCTCACTCAGACAGATGCATTCTCCAATGTCAATGGAGCCACACAATACTATGCAGATGGATATTTGGTACAACAAGGTAATAGAATAATCTTTGCCAAAGACACTGATCCTCAAGTGAGAGATAAAATTTACGTGGTAAACTTTATCAATCCAGCCACTGGTCCATTACCCGACAGCACATTGTATGCTGAACCGGTGATTGATCTTGTGCCGGCATCAGATGCAGAGGCATTGATTGACCAATGCGTGGTTGCTTTAAGCAATACAAACAATTATGTACAAGGCTCAACATTTTACTATGATGGTGTGCAATGGATCCAGGCACAACAAAAAACCCAAATAAATCAAAACCCCATGTTTGATGTGTATGACTTGAATGGGTATAGTTTGGGAAACCGTGCGATCTATCCAAGTTCAACATTTTCAATAACTAAAAACAATCTTGGAACCATAGTTGGCGGAAGCCCACTGTTCAGTTATGCCATTGGTCCGGGCACTGTGGCAGACACTGTGCTGGGATTTCCGTTGCAATATCTGAGTTTGAACAACATAGGTGATATTGTATTTGATAACAATCTTTACAAAGATACATTCACCTATGTTATGGACAATATTCAATACACTGACAATATCAGCATAGGTTATGTTCGTCAGTATGAAAATAGAACCATCTATCAAAAGGAAATAGGTTGGCAAAAAGCCGCTGTCAAGAGTCAGATCTATCAACAGTTTAATTTTACCTACACTCCCGAAGCCATCACAGGATCGATATCGGGTACTACACTCACAGTGACCGTGGCACCTGCCAATGGATCGTCATTGCTGATAGGTCAAGGCATAACTGGCACCGGTGTTGCTGTTGGAACTCAGATCACAGGATTACTCAACGCCACCGGAGGTGTTGGAACATATTCTGTGAATATTTCACAAACTGTGCTATCCAAAGAATTAGTAGTCACAACACCATTTATTTTAGACATAGCAGTATTGCCCACTGTAACCATTCCTAGTGTTAAATTGTACGCCACTAGCATTTCTCAGGACTACAGTAGTTTATTCCAAGATCCAGGTGCCTATACTGTTACCACAACTGACAATACCACAGTGATACGATTGAATCCTGGTACAAAATTAGTTTACGGTGATATAGTAGAAGTACTGGCACTCAGCGATCAAGTCAGTGTGGTAGGATTCTATCAAGTTCCTATCAATTTGGAAAACAATCCATTGAATGGAAACAGCCAGAACTTCACATTGGGCACAATACGAACACACTATAGTACCATTGCACAAAATCTGATCAACTTGACTGGTGCAATAAACGGTGCTAATAACTCAAGAGATCTTGGTAATATTGTTCCTTATGGATTGAACATACTGCAACAGAGTTCTCCAATGACTCTGGCCGGATACTTCCTTCGCAAGCCCGAATATGATATTTTTGCTTCATTGGCATACAATTCGAGAGAATACGAAAAGTTCAAAGCACAGTTTTTAAACACAGCAGGTCAAGGCGACTATGTGAATATGACTGTACCGGACATACTCAATGCAGTATTTTCTGAAATCAACACTGGTCGTATAAGTTCAAATCCATTCTATTGGTCAGACATGTTGCCTATTGGCACAGTATACACACAACTTCAGACCACAGTGACTCCAATCACCGAACAGGTATTTGATCTCACACAGATATACAATTACACATCGGCAAATTATCAAGCATTGTTGGTATATCTATATCGCAACAGCAATGATGCTAACACCGGCCGGCTTGCGCTACCGGGCAGACTTCTCACAAGAGGAATTGATTATTTGGTCAGTGCCAACGCACCTACCATTGAGATTTTAATACCGCTTGAGGTGGGCGATGTTGTTACTATTCAAGAGTATGAAGCAACCTATGGCAACTACGTGCCTAACACTCCTACCAAATTAGGATTGTATCCGGCGTATATTCCGGAAATATTTTTAGATACCACTTATGTAGACCCTATTTTTGTAATACGCGGGCATGACGGATCAATTACCAGAGCGTTCAACGATTTCCGTGATGCGGTGTTGTTGGAATTTGAAACAAGAATTTATAACAATTTGAAATTAGACGGTAATCCTATTCCACTTACCGCAGCAGAAGTTATTCCGGGGCAATTCCGTACCACAGATTATTCTCTTGCCGAGGTGCAAGAAATTCTTAATCAGGACTTCCTGACCTGGGTAGGATGGAACAAGTTAGATTACAAGACACAAGATTACATATCGAATAACCAGTTCACTTGGAACTATAGCACAGCATCAAACAAACTCACGGACAATCAACCCCTGGTGGTAGGTGCATGGCGCGGCATCTATAACTACTTTTACGACACTATCTATCCCAACACAAGACCATGGGAGATGTTGGGATTCAGCGAGCGTCCGGTATGGTGGGAAAATCAGTATGGTCCTGCGCCGTACACATCAGGTAACTTGGTGTTGTGGGGAGACCTTGCAGCCGGCTTAGTTAGAGATCCTGTGGCACCTTATGTACGTCCTGAATATATTCGTTCAGGACTGTTAAATGTGATACCTGCAGGCAGTGAAGGTACATTGCTGAGCCCCATGGAAACCGTGGTTGGTAATTTCAACAGCAATGATTTTCAGCGCAGTTGGATCGCCGGTGATGACGGTCCAGTAGAAAATGCTTGGCGTACCTCAAGTGCGTATCCGTTTGCCATCATGCGATTGTTGTCTCTGACACGCCCGGCTGAATTCTTCTCATTGTTCGCTGATAGAGATTTGTACAAGTTTGACACAGATTACAATCAATATCTATACAACCAGCGTTATAGACTGGATGCTAACGGAGTCGAAATATATGGCAACGGTACTAGCAAAGCCAGTTATATTGATTGGATTGTGGATTTCAATCGACAAAGTGGTATTAACTCCACTGATGCTCTCACTGCCGATCTTAAAAATCTTGATGTGAGATTGTGTTATAGGATGGCTTCCTTTACTGGAAAGAATCTGTTACAAATTTACTCAGAAAAATCTAGTCCAAGTAGTTTAAATTCCAGTTTGTTGATACCCGACAATAGTTATAATTTGTTGTTTTACAAAAATGTGCCGTTTGATCAACTTACATATTCCAGTGTGATTGTACAAAGCACCGGGGCCGGGTGGGCGGTCTATGGTTATAACATGTCACAACCATATTTCAATATATTGCAAAGCCGTATAAGTGGAGCATTGGCCACTATCTCTTCGGGCGGTAGCACCATACGTGTGCCTGTGGAATATACCAATAATGTGGTGCAAATACCATATGGATATGTATTCATTAACCGCACTTTGATGGCTGACTTTTTGCTGAGTTATGGTGCATTGTTACAAAATCAAGGGTTAACATTTAATACCATTGAAAACGGATATGTGCTAGACTGGAATCAGATGGTCAACGAATTCCTGTATTGGAGCAATCAAGGTTGGGAAACAGGATCAATCATCAATTTGAATCCAGGTGCCAATAAGTTTATTGTAACCCGCCCCGGTGCCATAGTAGACAGCATTGCTGCACAAACTGTGGAAAACATGGTGCTCAATGCGGATGGTAGACAATTCAATGCACGAGATCTTGTGGTTGAAAGATTAGACAATACTTTTAGTGTTACCAGTCTGACATCAGAGACTATCAATTTTCTCAATATAAAATTTACCAGTTATGAAAATATGGTCGTACTGGATAATGTTACTATATTCAACGATCTGATTTACAATCCTGTCACTGCCGCAAGACAAAGTCGTGTGAGGTTGGTGGGATGGAATACAGCACAATGGAATGGCCAACTTAATGCACCAGGGTTCATATTAAATCAAAACAATATCGAGTCCTGGAATCCGTTGAAAAAATACACAAGAGGTGAGATTGTTCTATGGAAAAATACTTACTACAGTGCATTGGATATAGTTCAACCTTCGGCTGAATTTGACATCACACAATGGACAGTATCTAACTATACAAAGATCCAGCAAGGTCTGCTGCCCAATGCCGCTAACAAGAGCAATCAGTTGGCCAACAGTTATAATGTGTATACCGCCAATCTTGAACTCAGTCAGGACCTATTTGCCTATGGATTGATTGGATGGAAACCCAGACAATACATGGTAAATCTAGAATTAGATAGTACCAGTCAAGTACAGTTGTATCAACAATTTTTAGGTACCAAAGGTACACTACGTGCAGTTGACATATTTTCTCTTGCTGATCTCGGACGCGGTCCAACACAATACCAAATTTACGAAAATTGGGCGATCCAACGCGGCATCTATGGTGCCAATGCCAATAGAAGTTTTTATGAATTGCAATTGAATGAAGCATTGTTGAACTCTAATCCCAGTACTATACAAGTGATTGCCAGCGGTGAAAGCAGCGAAGCCAATCAAACAGTCTTGGTAAACAATTTATGGAAAAGCAGTTACAAGATAACAAGCCCAAACATACTGACCACAGAGATCGTTCCGATAGCCAACTCTGCATTGCCTAGTGCAGGTTATGTAAACTTTGATGATGTTGATATCACAGTTTTTGATCTAAGTATTCCTGTAAATTTAAATGCCACTCTCAATGAGATCAATCTAGGATCTTCTGTTTGGGCAGCCAAGATCAATAATTATGATTGGGGCGTTTATAGAATCAGCAAATTGCCCGGCTATTTGATTTCTGTGACCACGAATCTCGACGGTACCAGTGTGTTTACATTTACTCAACCACATGGTCTTTCTGTAGTAAATGCCACCACTGCGGATCTCACATTTGTAATTAGATTCTTCTCATCTATAGTAGATGGGACTTATAAGATATTGAGAATACCCAGTATCACACAGTTGGTAGCAGTGTTCAGTTTTACTAACCAAAGCCAGATTACTGAGACAGGCAATGGCATTGGTTTTGTTTTACAAACTCAAAGAGTGAGCCAGGCCAGCGATGTAATCAACTTGCCTTATGCCAATAGTTTGATACCGGGCAACAAAGCCTGGGTTGATAACAATGGACTTGGCCTGTGGGAAGTTTTAGAAAAACAAGAAGTCTTTACCAGTAAAGACGAAATCAAAGCACGCGATCCAGTTACTGATAGTTTTTTTGGACAAAGCATAGCACAATCTACAGATAATGCATACGCCATAGTAGGCAGCCCAGGATATGATTCAGGCAATGGTGCCATATACACTTACATAAAATCGTATATAGTACCATTTGAACAAAATGCAATTATTGAACTATCTGCGACCGATACAGTGGGGTTTGGTCATGCAGTCAGCATCGGCAATCAAACTTGGCAAGTGGTAGGAGCACCGGACAGTTACAACAGTCGGGGATATGCGGCAGTGGTATATCGTCAACCGGGCACAGTTGATTTTTCAATCAGATCGTTGCTCACGGCGCCAAACCCTATAGAGTTAGTGTATCTGGCAAAATTTGGATACAGCGTGGCTGTGAGCCAGGATGAACATTGGATGTACATAGGTGCACCGGGCATCAATAAAGTGTATGCATATGGGTTGGTAGAACTGCCAGTTCAGTCGGTAAAATATGTAACTGATGGTGATACATACATTTACAATTACTCTGATTCTATCACTATAGATTCTGCATATCCAGATCAACTCAGTGTGGTGTTAAACAATCAAGAATTGTTCAGCGGAGTTGATTATAACTTAACTGCTAATAATGTTGTTCTAAATACACCTCCTCCTAAAGATTTGATCTTAAACATCACTCGTAGAACTAGTACCAGTTTTATCGGTGATGGATTTACTAGAATATTTGAGTTGGATGAATACTTGTACACCGCTGTGAGTATCTATAGTTTTATAGTGATCTTAAACGGAGTGACACAACGACCCAACATTGACTATGAATTCAATCCTGACTATAGCACCGTTGGTAGACAGTTGATATTTTTCACTGCACCCGCAGCAGCCGCAACCATTGCTGTAAACACCGGCAGTTATTATACTTTTGCTAATACTTTAGAATTTACCTTACCGTTTGCAGCCTCTATCTCGGGCAGCACCATGACAGTAACTTCGGTGCCTACTGGATCATCTTCTCTGTATGTAGGCATGATGCTCAGTGGCACCGGAGTGGCAGCAGGAACACGAATCACAAGTTTGATTTCGGCCACAGGTGGAACAGGCACATATCAAGTAATCCCAGCACAGACCACAGCATCTACCACTATCACTGCTAGATTGAGTGATGATGCCGGGTTTGGAACCAGTGTGTCATGTACCATAGATGGGCGTCAGGTCATGATCGGGACCCCCAATGATGATTATCAAAACATCAATGATTCGGGTTCTGTTTATGTGTATGACCGTTCTGTACAGAATTTTATAATTACCGATCCTACCCAAACATCTTACACAGTGGATGGCGCTGTGTTAGTAGATCCTACCATAGTGGTATTGAACAATACTTTCTTGGTTAACAATGTGGTACAACAATTCACAGTGAGTGGAACAACGGTCACGGTAAATGTGCCATTGGCTGTGGGAGATGTGTTGCAGGTCCAGGTAAACACATTCAATCTATTGCAGATTGTAACAGCCAATGCTCCAAGCCAGTCCGCAAAGTTTGGTTCAGCGGTGGATATCTGTAGATATAGTTGCAGTTTGTATACCGGAGCACCACAAGATAGTTCTGTGTTGGAAGGAGCAGGGTCAGTACAACGCAATTTAAATCAAAGCCGAGTATACGGAATCACCACCAGCATAAATCCTAACCCACAATTGATTCCTGGACAAAGCATACGGATCAACGATCAAGAAGTGATTCTCAGCAATCCGTCCACATGGAACAGCGCCTTGACCTGGACAGCCAATACCGTGGTACAATATAACTCGGGTCTGTATCGATCTATACGCAGTGTGCCTACTGGTGTAGCCATAACTGATACATCTTATTGGGAAACCAGCACCTGGGTGACTAATTTGGTCAACAACATCAATGCATCAGGTATCGCCAATGTGATAGCCAGTACTGGACTTCCGGGCACCGCAACCTATGGATTATTGACTGTGAGTGTTAAAAATGCATTGGCCGCTGTCGCAGGCAACAGACTCACTGTGCTACCCGGATTGATAGGAAATATATTCCAAAGTCTTGGCTTCAATACTTTTGCATACACACAAACAGTGACCAGTCCCGCTCCGGCAGTTAATGTTGGATTTGGATCAGCAGTGAACATTGACACCGCAGCCACTACATTGTCCGTGGGTGTACCACGTGGCAATCTATATCGACCCAACACATTCGACCAAGGCGATACATACTTTGATGGCCGTACAACCACATTTAATGGGCCATTGTATCAGAGCGGTGTGGTTTATACATATGATTATTTGAGAAGTTCATCGGATTCACTCAGTGATCCAGGCAAGTTTGTGTTTGGTCAACAGATATATGATCAACGTGTGCAAGAATTAGATCAGTTTGGTACATCAATAAGTTACATCAATGGAGTATTGCTGGTAGGAAGTCCGGGCAATGATCTAGGTGACAGTACATTAAGCGACTTGAATTATGGCCGTGTGGCTGTGTTCAACAATCCTACTTTGACCCCAGCATGGACCGTGATACGTGAACAAGTGCCGGTAGTCAATGTGAGCCTAATAAATTCTGTGTATACTTACAGTGCCACAACTGGTGCTAAAACTCAATATTTTGATTTTATTGATCCATTGCAAGGAAAAATACTAGGTGCTGCCGCTGAAAACATCAACTACACTAGTGCTGTAGACCCTGCTGCATACAATGTGGGTCCTATAAACAACTATGGTCAAACATGGGCAGCAGCCCACCTTGGAGAAATTTGGTGGGATACCAACAGAGTACGATTCATTGACCCCAACCAAGACAACATCACTTATGCGGCACGCCGTTGGGGGCAGATATTCCCTGGTGCAAATGTTGACATATATCAATGGATCAGCAGTACAGTTCCTCCGGCCGGCTATACCGGACCAGGAATACCTAGAAACGCAACCAGTTACAATGTAGTATCGGGTGTAGATGTCAATGGTTTTATTGTTACAAAATACTATTTTTGGGTTCGTAACATTCCTACTATAGATACCCAGGCCGGTAAAACGCTCAGTGCTCTTGGTATCGCAAGATACATTGCCGATCCTGTAGCATCGGGTATTACCTATGTGGCATTTTTAAGCGCAGGTGCAACTGGAATTTACAATGCTGCAAATTATATTTCGGCACAGGATACCATACTCAGTATTGAGTTTGATCGAGAACTAACTGAGAATAACGTTCACGTACAGTACAGTTTAATTCCTCAAGATCGTGCCGATGGGTTCCTTCCTGACAACCTGTATCTCAAATTCCAGGATAGTTTATGCGGAGTAAATTCTCTCGGAGCATTGGTACCTGATCTAAATGTCAGTGCAGCCAATCGATATGGGGTATTGTTTAGCCCACGTCAAAGTATGTTTGTGGATAGATTCCTTGCATTGAAAAACTATTTTGGAAGAGCCAATTCAGTTCTAGCACAGTTACCTATCAGCGAAATTCGCAGTTTTGTTTTATTAAACAGCAGAGAACCCGAGCCACCAGAAGGCAGCGGTGCGTGGGATAAACGAGTGGCCAATCTTGAAGAACTCAGTTATCAAAATCTTGCATTCGTGTCAGTGGGATACAGATATCTTGTGGTCAGTGATTCAGGGGAAAATGGTCTTTGGACTATCTATCAAGTCACAGCACCAAAAACATTTGCTACATTAGAATTAGTCCGAGTTCAAAACTACGACACACGTAGGTATTGGTCATACATTGATTGGTATCTCCCAGGATATAATTCTAGCCAACAAGTTATTACCACAGTGGCTGTATACAGCGACCTCAGCAAATTAAGTGTGTATCAAGCACCCGTGGGTTCTAGTGTACGTGTAACCTCCAATGCACAAGGCAAATGGGAGATATATCTACGTGCGGCGACTAGCACCTGGGAGCGTGTGGGCCTTCAATCGGGCACTATAGAACTTTCTGCCACCCTGTGGGACTATCAATTGGCCAGATATGGATGGGATGCACAAGTTTTTGATTCACAGTATTTTGATCAAGAGCCTGTGATCGAAACCCGTAAAATTATCCAGGCCATCAATCAGGAATTATTGATTGATGAATTGTTGATCGAACGCAATCGTGCATTGATGTTGATGTTTAATTTTGCTCTCACAGAATTTGAATCACCAGAATGGTTGACTAAAACTTCTTTGATTGATGTCGATCATAACATACGTGAATTGTTGGCTTTCCAAACATATCGACGTGATAATCAAGATTTTGTATTAGACTACATTCAAGAAGTAAAACCCTATCATGTACAGGTACGTGAATTCAATTTGATTTACAATGGATTGGATGACTACCAAGGATCAATTACGGACTTTGATGTACCTGCATATTATGACACTGATGTGGTACCTAATCAATTTGTGAGTCCAGTATTGACTCCTTACACTGTGAGCACAGCAACAGGCACTGGAACTTCCAGCGATATCAGTGATGCTGCTGCTGACAGTTTGATATGGACAACGCAGCCGTGGAATTTCTGGTACCAAAACTATACTCTTGCTGTGGTAGGTGCCGCTGTGGCCGACAGTGGTTCGGGTTACACAGTTCCGCCTGTGGCCACGGTCATTGGCGATTGTGTTACACCTGCTGAACTCACAGTTAACATAAACAGTCTAGGAAAATTGACCGGAGTTACCGTGATCAACCCAGGCGTGGGATACATCACTACTGCTTTGATCGTATTAAGTGGTGGCAATGGCACTGGCGGACAGTTAGTTGCTCGAATGTCCGGACCAGGTGTGGGAGAAAATCAAGACCCAAGTTCGTCTACATACGGCAATACACAATACTATAACTTGGTACGCAGTTTCAACATTACAATGAAATATGACAGGTTCCAGTATGTATCTACCATTGTTGATTGGGAACCAAATGTAAATTATGATAACGGTACACAAGTTCGGTATGATAACAGAGTTTGGCAAGCAGACAGTGGTGACTCAACTGGCGTAGAATCTGCTACTTTTGATCCGGCCCAATGGAATTTGGTCAATGCTGCCACATTGAGTGGAGTTGACCGTACCATGGGATTATATGTGCCCACTGCCAACGAACCAGGATTGAATTTAGGTTTGTTGATTGATGGTGTGACTTACCCGGGTGTACAAGTGTCAGCGCCTACATTCAGTCAAAATACTGGTTTTGATGTGGGTAACTGGGACGTAAACCCCTGGGATAATATTTCTTATGGTCCAGAAGGTCTTCCTACATACGATCCGCGAATCTTGGATGCTATTTACGAAAGTAGTTTTTCAAACATCTATCTAGGAATCCGCCCCACCGACGTCAATGTGGTGGGTGGTGAATTTGTTGGACCTTACGAAAGCCACGCACCTGAAGAATTGGTACCTGGTTCAGAGTTTGATACCATGGACTTCCGTGTGTATACACAACCTGGTGGGGATTGGGATCTCAACGGGCATGGATTTGCTTGGAAAATTGTCAAATGGGTATACGATAGCACCACGGCATATGCACAGAGTTTCAATGGGATTGTGCCCAATCCTGTACAGATACGTGTGACCAACCAAACACAACGACGTGATCTCACCCAGGATTTGGCATACGCCGTGGATTGGGTCAACAACACTGTTGCTATCATTCCTAGCGTAAGCGCACCTCCGGCGGCCAATGGTGATATATTGGTACTCAGTATATTTGGCATAGGTGGTGGTAATCAACTTTATAAAAACAGTTACAATGGTGCAGATGTTGGCAATCGCTTGAACATTCCTGTAAAGGAAAATCAAATTTTTGAAATGGTAATCTTTGTAAATGGTGAATTGATAAACAATTATACCTATGTGGCAGGTGTAAACAACACCACAGATATAACTTTTGCAACCACATACACATCAACTGATGAGATAAATGTCACTGCTATTGGTGAAACTGACGGCAGTCAATCCGATTCATGGTCGACTCCTCAGACTCAGTATTTTGTCAGTGATGGTAGATTAGATTATCGACTTGACAATACTATGTCGGGTACCAACATTCCTAATATAGTAGTAGAAGTAAATGGTATTCGTGCAAGACCACCCGAAGGTGCATTCTACATTTCCGACGGAAGTTCAGGATATGCATTGCCCAACCGTGGAGGATATAGTGTAGCATTGATTACTGATCAGGAGGTATTGGTTTATGTAGATAATCAATTGCAGGCATTGGGTCTCAATTATTCTCTAGACTCTTACACCAGCGGTAATAATGTTAGGTATGTAGATTTCAATATTCCACCGGCAACAGGTTCAGAAATTTTGATTGCAGTGACTACCAAAGCCGACTATGTGGTATATGATGACAGCAGTAGTATCAACGATTATACACTGGTATTCCGTACCATTGGTGGGTTCTATCCACAGTACGGTGATATCGTCTCTGTGACTTCGTGGAATGACACTGCACAACAAAGTATAGTGACCTTGTTATGGCAAGGCCCTGTAACCGAGGGTGCTGTAATAACAGAACCTTTTGATTCATTACCATTTGACCAAGGAACTGTGACTGGTGATTCTGGAAGTTTTGACTACACTGAGGGTATACAGGTCATTGTTAACGACTTCCAATTGGGTAGAGTTGTACTTGACCCAACTAGGATGTGGGTCACAAAGAATGGAGATCGTATTTTCTACGGCGATGACTATCTAGTTGTTGGACAAGAACTTGTATTGCATGGGCCGGCAATCGGCGTGACTGATGTAGTAGTGGCGCAGTTGTTTACTGATTCTGTTGTGCCCGAGGCCATGGAATTCCGTATATTCCAAGACATGCGCGGAGTACAGGCAACGTACCGTATGACTCCACAAACTACAACTATGTTGGTAGAACCATTGCGTAAAGATCAGGATATAATCTATGTCTTGGATGCTGGTGCATTAACACAGCCTGACCTGGAGACCAATATCTGGGGTATCATCACCATCAATGGTGAGCGTATCATGTATCGTGAACTTGATATTGATAACAATACTGTCAGCAGTTTGATGCGTGGTACAGCAGGTACAGCAGCGTCTGACCATGCTGTGGACAGTATCGTGTACAATCTTGGACAAGGCAATTTGGCACCTACGATCTATCAAGATCGTATAGTGTATACAAACACACTAGCAGATGGTGCTACTACAACATTCACTGCACCAAATATCAATTTGAGTGAGTTGAGTTTGAGTTTTGCCGAGCAAGCCATCCTGGTGTATGTGGCCGGAATACGTGTGTATACAGGTTATACTATAGATTCTGTTGACCCTGCTACAATCACATTCGCCACAGCACCCACTGACGGATACGAAATTTCAATACGAGTACGACAAGGGTTTGGATGGTATCAACCAGCCAACGGCAATCCTTCAGATGGGCAAGCATTGCAAGTGACTCAAACTGACGCCGCAAGGTTCTTCAGAGGACAAAACTAAGGTAAATAAATCATGCAGCAAAACCAGCAGATTAAACCACAGCCAGCAAAACCACAGCCAGTCGCAAAACCCGATGAGCGTGGCACTATTGCAGTTTCGAGCTTTTTAAAGATTTCGGATCCCAAAACCAAACAAGTATTTGTGGAGACACGAGCATGATGATACCAGTTCAAATACAAGGATTTGTAAAGATCTTTGATCCAGTTAGCGGAGAAATATTTGTAGATAAAAAGAATGCGATTCATTACGAAAATATGAGTGTGGCATTGGCTACTACACTCAGTAATAGAACTCTCGCACAAGGTGGTGGATGGATTTATGCCATGGCCTTTGGAAACGGTGGTAGTGCTGTGGATCCCACAGGTGTGATCACCTATTTGCCTCCAAATACCACTGGCGCCAACGCTGATCTTTACAATCAAACTTATATCAAAGTAGTTGATGATAATTCAGCAGCAGATACTGATATAATCAACAATTACATGGAAGTATTGCATACATCCGGGCAAGTGTACACAGATATTCTTGTGAGTTGTTTGTTAGATTACGGTGAACCACCGGGACAACAGGCCTTTGATAACAGTACCAATTACAATGGTGAATATGTGTTTGATGAACTAGGGCTAAAGGCCGTAAATGGAGATACAACCAATTTACGATTGTTGACCCATGTGATCTTTCATCCTGTGCAAAAAGCACTAAATCGCCAGATACAGATCGACTATACGGTGCGTATACAGACCTTAACTAACCTAAGTACAACATAAATATGTGTAGATTAACAGGTAATAAATACCTATAAGATTCGGAGAAACAAACATGTCATATACAATCACTCTCACTGATGGTTCGATTTTCGCAACTATTCCAGATGGTACCATAAACACCAGTTCAAGCATGACCTTGGTGGGTAAAAACTATGCCGGTTACGGCCAGTTTATCAACGATGATATCATCCGGTTGTTAGAAAATGGTTCCAACACCACAGCACCTGGTGCACCACTCACTGGGCAACTTTGGTGGGATCAGACCACAGACACCATGAAGGTATACACTGGTACCGCATTCAAAGTGATTTCGGGTGCCACTGCAAGTAGCACTTACCCAACCGTTTCAAATGTATTGGGTGATCTTTGGTACGATACCACAAACGCTCAACTCAATGTTTATGGCGGAATAGCAGCCGGACGACCAACTGGTTGGATCTTGGTAGGACCAGCATACACCGGTAACACAGGTGTGAGTGGTGCGATTGTTACTACTATCACAGATATCAGTGCAGTTAGCCATGTTGCTGTAGAAATGTATGTAGCAGACGCAGTTGTTGGTATCTTTAGTAAAGATTCTGCATACACGCCTGCCGTTGCGCCAGCAGGCGGCGGTTGGGGCAGTAGCAAACAAGTACAGCCTGGACTTACCATGTCAGGAAACATTGGTGGAGTTCCACAATTGCTGCAAGGCACAGCAAACAATTCATTATATCTTGGTGGAGTAGTAGCCTCAGGATATGTGCAAAACACAGGCAATCAAACTATCACAGGTACCCTGACTATCAACACAGCCGCCGGTGCTACCGCTATTGTGAATGGTGCAGGCAACGCTATAGGTAACATTGGATCTCAATCAAGTTATTTCAATACTGTGTACGCTCAGGCCACCACAGCATTGTATGCGGACGTGGCAGAACGATTTGCAGCAGATGAGATCTACGAACCAGGTACTGTGGTTGAATTAGGTGGATCAGCAGAGATTACTCGAGTGCAACATGACGCCAGCGATTCTGTATTTGGTGTTATTTCCACACGCCCAGCTTTCACAATGAATGGCGGCGCAGGTGACAATGACACACATCCTCCAGTGGCCATGACAGGTCGTGTTCCTGTTAAAGTTACTGGTGTTGTTAACAAAGGTGATCGATTGATCTCTGCAGGTGATGGTATGGCTCGTGCAGCACAGCCCGGAGAAGCAACTTCGTTTAACGTGATCGGCCGAGCATTAAGCAGCAAGTCAACTACAGACGTGGGTACTGTTGAAGCCATAGTTACAATAAAATAATAGGAAATAAATATGACTTATGCAGCCAACAGTTTAATCCAATCAAGTGATTACAATACTTTTGCTACAAGTCTTGGAAACATCTGGAGTACCGGATCCGGAGATCAAGGATGGGGCCAATCAGCAATCAGTGCTGTAAGTACCGGTGGCATTGTCACGGCTACCAACTGGGCTACACTAGTTAACAATCTTTCTACATCGGGCGCCCAAACTAATACCGCCATAACATCAAGAACTGCTCCTGTTGCTGGAAATATTGTCAGTATTTTAGCCAACGTGGCCACTGATATTACCAACTGTACTACCAATCGTGGTAATGCCGCCAGTGCAGGCACTGAAGTTGGATACGCTAGTGGTACTACAAGTGCAACCTCCGGCGCCAGTAACGGAGCCCAGGGCGCCTGGCAGATTCGTTGGGTGCATACCGTGACATTTCCTAGTGCCGATCAAGCCAGATACTTCTTTAATGCAGGTGGCCGTGTTCGATTGCAATTTGGCAAGACAAGCACAGGTACCGATCTTGATCCCGACTGGAATCAGCTAGCAGGCTGGTGCGGATCAATTTACCTTGCCGGTTATGTCAACAGCGCAGCACAGACCGTTGCCGGAGTAAGCTATACTGGAACCACTCGTATCGGTGGCACAGGTGGAAATCAGACTGCATTGACCACAACCACCGGGTGGTATGGTCTTGGAGGCACCGTACCTGGCACTGGTATTTTCACGCTTTTTGATACCACTTCGCCATATACAACCAACTACATTATCGTCCAAGCTGCAACCTCTTCCACAGTCCTGACCTTGTCGACCACTTGGAGTCAACAAGCAGTATCAGCAGCCGGCACAACTACTAACATTTCGGGCGGATCGGCACCGTCGGTGGGTGCCACCTCAATTGGTGGTGCTACCGCACCGACCACATTGTGTACCTATATTCCACCATCCACAGCACAAGGGTTGAGTGCCAGCTGGGGTACACCTAGTATTGCTGCTTCGGTGACTGTTGTTCCGTTATAATAGAAGGAAACTGAGATATGACATATTCATCAGGCGGATTGATTGAAGCAACAGACTATAATACCTTTGCCGGCCAAGTTAACAACATCTGGAGCACAGGGGCCACAGACTCTGGGTGGGGACAAACAGCAATCAGTGCAGTGAGCACCGGTGGAATAGTGACCGCCACTAGTTGGGCTACCTTGGTTAATAATCTTGCCACAGCAGGAGCTCAAACTACCACGACTATAACCGCAAGAACCGCCCCAGTCACTGGTAATGTTGTTGCTATCTTAGCCAATGTGGCTACCGACATTACCAGTGTCACCGTCAATCGTGGTAATGCAACAAGTTCAGGTACACAATACGGCACATTCTCAGGTACCACAAGCAAAACAACTGCTACCGGATCGGGGCAATCAGCATGGACTATCACATTCACTCATACTGTGACCTTCCCTAGTGCCGATCAAGCCAGATACTTTTGGAATGCCGGAGGCCTAGTGAGATTGCAATATGGTAAATCTAGCACAGGAACCGACACCGATCCAGATTGGAATACTCTTGCAGGCCAATGTGGATCGATTTACATAAGTGGTCGAGTCAACAGCGCGGCACAGACCATTGCCGGCGTCAGTTATACCGGAACCACTCGTATTGGTGGTGGCGGTGGAACACAGACCACATTGGCCACAACTACTGGGTGGTATCAATTAACAGGAACCCCTGCAACTTTATTCCAACTAAACAACGCTACTGCTCCATATTCTGGAGAATATATCCGTACAACTGCGGCCTCTTCGGCCACAGTGCTGACATTGGTCACAACCTGGGTCAGCGATGGTAGTTCAGGTGCAGGTACCACAGCCGACATTTCGGGCGGAACAGCAGTATCAAGCCCTGCTACCTCAATTGGTGGTGCTACTGCACCGACCACATTGGTCACCTATCTTCCACCATCCACGGCACAAGGATTAAGCGATAGTTGGGGCACGCCCTCAATCGCTGCTTCGGTGGCTTAATAGGCAAAACTCCACAAGGGCAAAAGGTAGACTTTTGCCCTTTTTTCATTTATAATACTCAAATGAATACTGACAATTTGATCGCTCATGCACGAGCACGGTTTGACCATGTGGCTGCACGCCGTGTACTCAAAGAAAAATACGAGGCCAAGATGCTATTTGCCCACGCCGGAGGTATGTGGCGTGCTGGCCCGGAACTCTTGGTATTGTTGGCCACAGTGCCGCCATGCGATGCAGTGATCTTGGATTTGTATGAAATCCCAGTGCAGGTCAATCCCGAACAACTACGCGGCATGGCCATGATGCACTGGCAAGAACAGATGAATGCCTGGTATGTAGAGCACGAACAACTGAACAAACAACGATGACCACTGGTGCATTGATATTTGCGTTCAACAATGAACACACTGATTACATTGCTATGGCCGCATGGAGTGCTGATCGTATCCGTCGTCATCTTGACATCCCAGTAGCAGTGATCACAGATTGCACTGATCAGTCACGGCTCGACAAGTTTGATCGTGTTATTCAAGCCGATCCTACGAGTGGAGGAACCCGATACTTTGATGATTACAAAGAAACTGTAACCTGGTATAATGCCACTCGAACTGACGCATACAGTTTAACTCCTTGGGATCAGACTCTGCTATTGGATGCTGACTATGTTGTTTGCGGCAGCGAATTAAAAATGGTTCTTGCCGCGCCACAGGAATTTATGTGCCATCAAACGGCTTGGGACATAACAGGTATCACGGATTTTTCAGGACTTAATTATTTTGGGCAGCATAAGATGCCCATGTGGTGGGCCACAGTGATGATGTTCCGTCGTAGTAACACAGCACAATATATCTTTGATTCAATGACCATGGTAAAAAACAACTGGAAGCACTACAAAGATCTATACCATATCACCGGCAGTCAATATCGCAATGACTACGCACTCAGCATCGCCCTGGGTATAGTAAGCGGACACACATTAAAAGTAGACAACATACCTTGGATGCTGGCCAGTGTATTACCCGAACATGAAATTACACAGATCGACGACGATCGCTTTGAAGTCAAGTATCAAGATCAAGGCCGACTGAAAAGAATGGCATGGGGCATGAATTTTCATGCCATGGGCAAAAAACATCTAGGAGATATCATTGCCAGTGCAAAGTGAACGCGGCTATTTGATCACAGCCATAAACACTCCCACGGTCAACTATGTAGACTGTGCATATAACTTGATCAAAACAATCAAGCAGTTTCATCCTGATGCCAAAGTCTGTTTGTTGACCGACCAACCTAATGCCAATTGGTCTGCCCTGATAGACTACTACAAAACATTCGAGTTACCACTCAGTGATAATCTCTATGCCAACGACTGGCAAGTGTTTGGTGCAAGCCCATTTAGGCAGACTATCAAATTGGAAGCAGACATGGTCATTGCCAGCGAGATAGATCACTGGTGGACCATGTTTGAGCATAGAGATGTTGTGATATCCACTGGTGCCAGAGACTTCTACGATCAACCAGCCACTAGTAGATTCTACAGAAAAGTATTTGACACAAACAACCTGCCCGATGTATACAATGCCATCACTTACTGGAGATTGAGCCCGACTGCACAGGAGTTCTTTGGTCTAGTACGCAGGATATTCGAACACTGGAGTGATTACAAGACCTTGCTAAAGTTTCCAGACGAAGTACCATCTACGGATTTAGTGTATGCCATGGCAGCACAGATCATTGGACCTGAATTGGTTACTATGCCATTTGCAATATATCCACAAATCGTGCATATGAAACGACATATGATTCCTATACACACATCTGATTGGACTAAAGAACTCACATGGGAACTCAATCCGTTAAGGATCAATACTGTGGCACAGTGGGGTGCAGTTCATTATCATGTGAAAGATTGGCGACATGTCTGAACAAGAATTTTTAGAGTTTTGGCACAACTACAAATGGACTGATGCCAAGCCGGTATACTATAGGCTCTACTATGATGATGCAGGACTACCATTATTTTACAGTCATGAAGAGTTGCCCGGTAAGTATGTTGATGTCACACCCGAGCAATTTGCATTGCAGGACCGGGCAGTGAACGTTGTTGATGGAAAAATTGTTAGACGTAGAACTGCCAGGATGACCAAACTCGTACCTGCAGATTCAGGAACACTTTGCCATATCAATGATGTGACTGTTGTGGTAAATGATCAACCAGGACAATATTGGAAGAAAAAAGAAAATGTCGTCGAAACAAATTGATGTCGCTGATCTAGACTGCATCTATCTCAGTTATGATGAGCCCCAGAAAGAAGAACACTGGGTCAAGATACGGAACATGGTTCCGTGGGCCACTAGAATAGACGGAGTCAAAGGATCAGACGCAGCACACAAAGCAGCAGCAGAAGCCAGCACCACTGAGCGTTTTGTATTGATTGATGGTGACAACCTTCCTGATCCGGAGTTTTTCAACCAGACACTGCTATTCCCCACTGAACAACATGAGCAAGCGGTGTTCCGATGGCGTGCTCGTAACCATGTGAATGGTCTTATGTATGGTAATGGTGGCATCAGTAGTTGGACACGCACGTTTGTGAATGCCATGCGTACTCATGAAGCTACAGACGGCCGTACAGAAACCCAAGTGGAGTTTTGTTTCGATCCATTGTATTGGGCCATGCATGACTGTTATTCAACCACATATCCCAATGGGTCAGCATTCCATGCTTGGCGTGCTGGCTTCCGCGAAGGTGTAAAGATGTGTTTGGATCGTGGCCGACGGCCCACATTGCCTGAATTTCAACAACGTGTGCATCAACGCAATCTTGACCATCTTACCATCTGGCACAATGTGGGTGCAGATGTAGACTATGGATACTGGGCCATGGCCGGAGCCCGACAAGGTACATATATGACCATGCTCACCAACTGGGACTATTTGCAGGTACAAAACTTTGATGCATTGTCTGAGATATGGCGAACTGTAGAAAAGGAACAGCCCGAGCATGTGAGCAACAACATCGCTACGGAATTGCATACACAATTAGATCTACCCATGCATATGCTCACAGTGGAAGCCAGTGAGTTTTTCAAACGCCATTATCGTAGCAATTGGCGCAACCGTGGTGCCATGGTTCGAGAGATAGATACCATTTAATAATTTTAATTTTAAAAATATGAAATGGTTAAAATTAGTATTACTAGTTTTGTACAGCAGCACATTTGCCGGTGAAACAATCAAGATCTATAGCCCATACAGCCCGGCACACAGTGCCACCCCGGCGTTGTTCCGTGTAGTCGACGAAGCAAATTTCATACAATCTACCTATAAATTTGTGGTAGAATTCAAACCTGGTGGTAATCAAATTATTGCTGTCAAGAACTTGGATGAAAACAGCTTGGCAATTATCGCCCCAACATATGTAGAAAATATTGAATCAGGAAAACTCATTGAGACTGATTATGTGCCGATTTATGCATTTGGTGATGCATGTTGGGCAGTGATAACAAATAAAACTTTATCCGGGCAGTCAGAATTTGTAGTAGGCGGAGTTGGGGCTGGAAATGCTTCGCATTTGACTGCACTTGCTCTTGGTGAGAAGTATAAATTTGATGTTCTATACATTGTGTTTAAAAGCAACAACGATGCGTTAATCAACATGGCCGGGGACAATGGAATTGAATTTGTTATTGACAAGTATGAAAGTTATACCTCGTTAAAAACAAAGAACCCTAAGATGCAAATGATCGCTGCCAGTTGCCCCGGTCGCTTGCCTCAGGAACCTAAAATAAAAACACTAAAAGAGCTAGGAATAGATGCTCCATATATTTTTAATATCACTATTGCATTGAAATCCATGCCGGTCCGCAAACAAAAAGAGATAGCAACGATTTTAAACACAGCTACACAAAATATAGGAGAGAGAGAAATTTTTAATTTGTCTGCCATGCGGCCTCCACAGTTTGATGGAATCACCGTCGAAGATTTTTATATAAAATCCGTCAGGCAGATCAGACTCTTGCAAACAAAATACAAAGATAAAATAAACAACAAATGAAACGGGCTGTACTTTGTGTAGATAATCCGCAAGATTATATCGACGAGTTGACGGACTATAGTCTTATGATAATAGATCCTAAAGCAACAGTTCAACGACAATCATATCTATTAGATCAAGCCGATTGGAGTTTGTTAATTACTAATCAAGGAGAATCTAGTAGATCCGGAAGAGACTATCCTGGAGAGAAATTGCTATGGTATACATCCGGTACTACCGGTGACAGTAAATTTTGTAGTTTTACACAAGATCAAATTGATATTCTTGCAAAAACTATATGTAATGCATACAACATCACTGCCAACGATCGGTATGTTAGTGTGATGAGCCTGAGCCATGCACATGGGCAAGGATTTTATTGGGCTGCAAAATCATCAGGATGTGAAATGAAGTTCTTGTCATTGAATGAAATACGTAATCTTCCAAAACTCTCTCCCACTTTTATAACAGCGATCCCGGGTATTCTCAAGATCGTCGGTAATCTAGATTTAACAACATTGAGATTTATTCGTAGTGCTAGTGCAGCATTGCCTGACACCTTGTATCAACATCTCTGTGCCAAATTCAATGTGCCTGTGATTGAAGCATTTGGCATGACTGAATCTTTGAGCCATTGTTTTACAAATCCATTAAATGGCGAACAACGAATAGGAACTGTTGGATTGCCTTCGGGAATACAAGCAGAAATAAGAGATCAACATCTTTGGATCAAAGGAGAATGTCTCTTTACTAAAGATTGGTATGATACCGGCGATCTAGCACAGCAGGATTCAGATGGGTATTATCGCATCATAGGTCGCCATCGTGATCAAATCAATGTCAACGGGTACAAACTCAATCCACTAAGTATAGAAAATCAGTTGATGCGTTTGTTGCCATTGATCGAAACCTGTGTTATATTTGGCAGTGATAGTGTAAAATGTTTGTACACTGGAAATTGCACGCCGGCTCAGGTACAAAAAGTTCTGACAGATATTAATCAGCATTGCCGCCCGACCATGATAAAACAACTAGACACTATCTCGACCGGCACAAGCGGCAAAGTATCACGTGCTCAACTTGAGAAACAATATCAATGAATATACTTGTCAATGGTGCTAGTGTCAGTAGAGGTCCAGATTCTTGGCCTTATTTTCTTAAAGAACTACTGGGATGCGAACTAGTAAATCTAGCCATGGCAGGATGTGGCAATACCTACATACACGAAACCACCATAGGCGAAATCTCACAAAGGAAATATGATCTGGTATTGGTGATGTGGGCAGAATGTGGTCGAATGGATTTCCGTGTGGATGACATCTCTAAATTTTCTGACAGTCTTAATACTTCAATCTATCAGAGCGCACAGAATGACTGGCCCAGTAAAATAGTATATCCCATTGATGATCAAGATCATGTAGAAAAAAATTGGATATTCAGCTTAGGATATCTAAGAGGAACCAAAGATAGTGTGAGTGAGGTATTTCAATCATGCCATGCGGTTACTGGGTACAAAGAAATACTCAAATCTGAATACATTCGAATGATCAGTTTGCAATCGGTACTTAAAGAAAACAACATACCATACTTGTTCATGCATTGGAGACCTATTAGAAAGTTCTCAAGGTTTGAACACCTGTACAATCTAATAGACTGGAATAACGTGTATCAGGAAGATTGCCTTGAGGACATTGCACAAAGAAATAATTGGATTGCCGAAGATGGAAAACATCCAACTGCCGACGGCCACAGATACTATGCAAAATTATTGCATCAACGGATCACTTCTGAAATACTGAAAAATCCGGGAGGTAAGGGTAATCCAGATGGCTCCATTTTCTTGGAATAGAAGAAATAGCAGCATCAATTTTTTCCAATCCTAATTTAGCAGTTTCTATAGGCATGTAGTAATGATATCCTAGACTGGTGATGTCTTGATCCCTCCAGGGAGAATTACCATACCTGCCATCAAAACTTAGTTTTTTAAGTGCCACGTATTCGTCATGATCATTGGTTAATATAGCACCACCTCGTACAAGGCTTAGATGTTTTTGGAACTGAAAGCTAAGGCACATCAAGGTACCGTTGATGTATCCATCTCTTTGCCAATACACAGCAGCATCAATGACATTTGTTCCACCGATGTAGTAGTAGTCTTGCCAGGATTGATCGTTCCAGGACCAGCGCAACCCAAGTTTTTCAAATGTCATCGGAATGCTAACGTAGGTCTGCGTAGGACAGCTTACATCGTTGGATTTCTGATGACGTAGGCACAATTCAATGGCATGCGTACAACTATCAGTTGACACAGCGTAAGAACTGCCGTAAAATTGTGCAATGCGATTTTCAAATTCTGAGATTATTTCAAACATGCATCTATTTAACTGTTAAATACTTCCTACTATGATAAAACTAGTCACCACAGAAGGAAGGATTGTAGATCGTGATCGGGTGATCATCGAGATAATACAGGCAGTACAGAGCAACCCAACGGTGGTCCGGATTGATCTTAATGGGGAAGGTCCTTGCTGCCAAAGCAATGGCATATATGACTTGCTTGATAACATATGTGGCGTGTTTAATTACCCAAAACAACAGATAGAAATACACACAGCTAATTTCATTGAACGGCATCATGATTACGTCATAGTAAAACATCACCAAAATTACGAGCTAAAAAATGCACAAAAAAAATATATCACTGGTGTAGATAGCGTTAAAAAGTTTGATCAGGATTTACGACATTTTGGCCATTTTATCGGACACAGCAACAAAGAGAGGTTATATCTAGCAAGTTATCTAAGGGCCAATCATCGTTCGCAGACCTTGCAATCGTATCATTGCGATGTTTCAAAATCATTCCATCGATCATTTATTGGCATCGAGGATATGATGTGTGACATAAACATACCAAAAGAGAATTTGACCTGGGCATTTGATCTGATAACTCATGGACCGATAAAAATAGATCCAATCGATGTTGATTACATTGGACCGGATTTAACATACAACATCACAGATCACTATCCTGGATTTTTCTTAGAGCTGGTCAGCTTGACTTTTAACAAGGGCAATACTTTTTATATAGATGAAAAAATATGGAGGCCAATATTGATGCGTACACCGTTTATGGTTCAAGGACCGGCTGATCTGATTCCCAATCTAAAACGGTTGGGGTTTCAAACTTTCAATAAGTGGTGGGACGAAGGCTATAGTGAGGACCCTGATGGGTGCCACGTACCGGCTATGATTGATAATATTCAACAGTTGAGCTGCCTCTCTATTAGAGATTTAGAATCTATGTTCAAAGATATGACTCCAATCTTGGATCACAATCTCTATAGATTATTAGAATTAACAGAAGAAGATTTTACAAAGATATTTGGAGTATGACAGATCAAAGTAAATTCATAGTATCTGCTCAACAGATGAAGACAGATCTAGGGCCAGCATTGTGTCTGGCCAAATGGAAACAGGTCAGCTTGCATCTTACTACAGGATTAAATAACAGTTGTTATCATCCGCCCTTGCATGCAACAGATTCTGCTGCGATTGCTGTCAATCCTGCTGCTTTGCATAATACCCAGCATAAAAAAGAACAACGCAAGATAATGCTACAACAACAGAGACCCACTGAATGCAGTTACTGTTGGAACATGGAAGATCTAGGACAACTCAGCGATCGACATTATAGATCTGGTGAGCCCTGGGCAGCCGTGGATTTTGAACGGATAAAAAACTCAACTGGAGATGAAGATGTCGTACCGTCATATGTGGAAGTCAATTTTAACAATGCCTGCAACCTTAAATGCAGCTATTGCAGCCCGCAGTTCAGCTCTAGTTGGCAGCAAGAAGTTGAACGCCACGGGGCATTTCCTACTTTGGTTCCTCATAACGCTGCTGAGCATTTTAGCGGCAGCCGCAGGCCTATCCCTGCCCGTGATCACAACCCTTATGTAGAAGCATTCTGGGCTTGGTGGCCTAGTCTGTATCCTGAACTCAAACACTTCCGCATGACCGGTGGCGAACCACTGATGGATCGAAACACCTACAGAGTGTTTGACTATGTGTTGGAGAATCCAAAAAGCGATCTACATTTGGCCGTGACATCAAACTTCAGTGTAGAGCCCGAACTATCAACAAAATACTTTGACTATGTTCAACGACTATGCAGCACTGACATTGAACACTTCATGCAGTATGTGAGCCTTGATTCGGGCATAGGCCCACAAGCAGAATACATACGCCATGGCTTGGATTTTGACAGATTGAAAAACAATGTGGAAACATATCTCACGGACATTCCATATCGTAATAGTCTGACCTTTATCATCACAATGAACAATTTAAGTGTAACAGGCTTCCTGCCATTGATGCAATGGATACTAGATCTACGCCGCCAATACAGCAAGACATATCAGCGTGTGTGGTTTGACACACCTGTGCTGCGACAACCGGCATGGCAAAGCCTTCAGACCTTGCCTGAAAGTTATGCTGCAAAACTAGAACAAGCACGAGACTTTATGTTGGCCAACCTAGAAACTGCGGCCGATCCGTTTCATGGTTTCAAGGACTATGAAGTGCAACGGCTCGAGCGTGATATAGCATGGATGCGATCAGCGTTGAATACAACTAGCCCTCAACACCTAGCAGATTTTTACAGATTTTTCAGCGAACATGATCGCCGCAGAGGCACAGACTTTGAAAAAACATTTCCTGAAATGATCTCTTGGTGGAAACAATGCAGTCTACATGCTAGGTAACCGAACTATCATCTGTGACACTCAATGTGAGATCTATCCTGAAATCAAACATCTAGTAGATGATACATTTTGGGATTTCGATCAGCATGAACCTGTGGCCAATTCAATCACAATATTTGCTCGACAAACAGTAAACCAGTACTCATCAAGGATAAAAGAATTGGCCACAGAAGGATTCTTCTTACCTGTATTGGCCAACCCTAGTGAAGGATCAAGCACTCTGAAACTACAATGCCAGGGGCTAGGGCTGCTGGATCTAGTAACCCAAAAGAAACTTTTGCTGGTCGGGTGTGGCGAAATGGAACCTGAACTCAATTGTCTAGTGTATGATTGTTATCTCAATCGGGTGATTGGGTATGAACAAAATGTGGAACAATCCAGCCGAGTGGATGAGATATACAGCAAAACAAACAAGCCCTACAAATTCTTGTTCTTGAATGGCCGTACTCGCCCGCATAGAAAATACATGATAGAAAAGATGCGTGATGCCGAATTGTTGGAACATGCACTTTGGACCAATCTTGACACTACACTGGTATATCATCATACATACCAGACCGATTTATTGAGTCGACAATCTGCTATACATTTGTTGCCGAGCAATTATGAAGTAGAGAGATATCATAACAACACTCAAAATCAATTTGAACACGCTTTTATCAAACACGAACTGTTCAATAACCAATGGGGTGACGTATACATCCGTGCGGAGCCATACATTGATACCTATTTTAGTTTAGTCACCGAAACAGTATGTGATTATCCATACAGTCTACGCAGTGAAAAGATCTACAAACCCATGGCCATGGGTCATCCTTTTGTGGTTGTGGCCAATCGTGGCTTTTACAGAGATCTGCATCATGCAGGATTCCAAACATATCACACTCTAATAGATGAATCGTTTGATCTGATCGATAACAATCAAGACCGATTGGATAGGATAGCCACTATAGTTCAAGATCTGTGTGCCGGTGATTTAGATGAATTTCTGGTTGCGGCCCAAGCAATAAGTAAGTATAATCAACAACATATGAAGGAACTGGGTTCCAAGATCCGGCAGGAGTTTCCTGACCGATTTCTACAATTCCTACAACAACAATGACCGATTTAGAATTCAAGCGACAGGTGCTAGACACCAAGAGTGCAAGTTTTTGTGCAGCAAAATGGTACAATGCTACCATCTGGTTAGGAAGTGGCATGACTACAAGTTGCCATCACCCGCCGGCCCATTTGGTGGACATTGATAAAGTTCGGGCCAACCCTAGGCTGCTGCACAATACTGATCAAAAGAAAGAGGATCGTCGCAAGATGATTGAGGGCGAGCGCCCTGCTGGTTGTGAGTATTGCTGGAAGATAGAAGACATGGGCAGTGATGCCATCAGTGACCGTGTGTATAAGAGTAAGATTTACCCCATTGAGTTGTTAAATGAAGCACATACCAATTCACCAGATCAAGACTTCAACCTCCGTACCTTGGAGATTGCTTTTGACCGCACTTGCCAATTTGCTTGCAGTTATTGTAATCCTGCATTCAGCAGCACTTGGGTTCGAGACATTCGTAAAAATGGACCCTATCAAGGTCTTGTGTCTGATGGTAGGAATCACTTTACTCACGATCATGGCAGTAGTCAGCTTTATAGTTTCGGTGAGACCAATCCTTATGTGGAGGCGTTCTTTGCGTGGTGGGAGTCGGACCTACATCGAACCCTCCAAGAACTCCGCATAACCGGTGGCGAGCCACTGATGTCGGGCGAGACATGGAAACTGATTGACTGGTTTAAGAACAATCCAGGGCGTAGCCAAACACGCTTGGCAATCAATTCAAATCTAGGCACTGCGGTGGATCTAGATCGATTGTTAGCAAGCATTGATGGATTAGAAGTTGACTTATATACATCCAACGAAAGTGTAGGTCTGCAAGCCGAATATATCAGAGACGGGTTAGTATGGGATGACTGGGCCAACAATGTGGAACGACTTCTTGATTCAGGTAAGTTCCGTGGCATACACATCATGAACACAATCAATGCATTGTGTCTGTGCTCACTGGATCAGTTCTTGGAATGCATAATGAACTGGAAAATAGAATACGGCCGTGATGCTGTGAGTTTTACCTTGAACATCCTGCGATTTCCTAGTTTCCAATCACCTTTGGTGTTGCCCGACGAACTACGCACGGTATTTCGACAACGGTTAGAAGTCTGGCTTGACTCTTGGTGGAATAGTGAATTCTTGCATGAGCACGAAGTCAATCATGTTCAACGCTTGATTGATTATCTTGACATAGTCAAAACTCCGCACTCAGAAGCATTTGATCGGCCCAAGTTGCTGAATGACTTTAAGCAGTTCTACGCACAATATGATCAGCGTCGAGGCAAATGCTTTGATCTAGCATTTCCTGCACTAAAACCTTGGTATCATACTCTCTGATCGACTATGTTAAAAGCAACAATCATTTATTTGCCAGGGTCTGCTGGAAATATGTTGTATAAAACATTGACTCTCAGTGAGAAAACAATCACCGGAACATCTGGACGAGATCTCAGGGAATATGAAAAAACACTAACTGCGGAAGAAAAATTCAATCGATACTCAATATGGGACAGCCAAAACTGGAAAAAAGAAGAAACCAAAGATTGTTTAAATTTTAAACGTGGGCTAGTTGATTTTTATCATTATGAACAATCCAAACTATGGTTAATTGATCAATGGCATCCTGTCGATTTTTACAATCAATATACAAAAAATATATTGTGGGGCGATAATTTCTACGAAAAAGTTATCTCAGTTCAAGTCACTCCAAGCCATAAAGATTTTTTAATAAACAATCAAAAAGCCAAACAGTATTATCTTGATTTTGATGATGAGTATCAGCATCAACTGAAATTACAAAATATGTTTCAAGATCGATTACTCCCGATTCCGTTTGATAGTTTTTTTAATGAGGATACATATTTAGATCAGATTATTCTATTAGATAAAAAATTAAATTTAGAACTAGATGTTGGCCTGGTTGCAAAGCTATGGAAAAATTGGTTTCAAGAAAGTTCTCGGGCCTGGCAACAATGAAAATACTATGCCTAGGTAATAGTTCAGAGGACACCGCACTCAAGTCCAAGATGATATCAATACAATATGCTATACCCTTAAACGGGTTATTAATCGAATCTGTACTGGACATCTTACCTGGGTGTTATTACACAGATATTGGAACCATAACTGTGGATTATTTGAGATTGATGTGTAAAAAATTTGATTTGTTAATAATGTTAGATCAAGACCTACTTAGCTATAACGATCTCTCAATTTTTAATATAACTTTGACTACCTGTATCTATCTAAAAAAATGGCAGGATGTGATCATACAATCACAGATTCCATGGTGTTATATAGTCACGTATTTTAACCCATCATCTAGTAACTGCCAGATTATAAAAGTCAAAAACAATCAAGAGTTATGGAAACAAGTAATGATAACAGACTTGACTGACAGAAATGTAGTGCTACAACTAAGTAGAGTCTGCGATAACAGTTTTTATGATTTTACAAAGTATGTGAATGAAATAGTTTTAAAATGTCGAAATTCAAAAACCAAATTTGTGCTGTTCAGGGCCGACTCGCATGAAGAAGATCGACTGCATTCTGACATTACAAAATTTCTCGTACAATTTTCAGAATTTGTATTGCTGACCCCAAGTACATTTGTTGGAAATTTAAATTTAAATCTGGAAAAAACAATTTTACAACATTGGCAACATCTGTATGAGTGATTACAAATATAATAGTACAAATCTAGTGAGGCCTGTGGATCTCACAGAACGTGAAGAATTCTTATTAACAGATTCGAAAACATTCTGCATTTACCCTTGGATACATCTACATGCCTACCCTACCGGGGAAGCATATCCTTGTTGTCACTCAGAGATGAAATATCCAGTGGGCAATTGTAGATCCAGCACACTTGAAGAGATATGGAAAGATCAACCCATGCAACAGTTACGGGCAGATATGTTGAATGAAACACCCAATGCTGCTTGTGGTCGTTGTTACGAGCAAGAACAATCGGGATTCTTTTCAGGTCGCAAAAGTGCAAACAAACATCATGGTCATCACATCAAAAAGTTAGACAAGAATCCTTTTGAAATGACCTATTGGGACATACGTTTTTCAAATCTCTGTAATCTCAAATGTCGCAGTTGTGGGCATATCTTCTCAAGCCAATGGTATCAGGATCAGGTCAAGTTGGCCGGGGGTGACTGGAAAGATCGCAATCGGGTATTAAACTACGCAGGTCGTACAGAAACTGACATGTGGGAACAGTTGTTACCTCACATCGATTATGTAGAGCAGATATACTTTGCCGGTGGTGAGCCTTTGCTGATGGAAGAACATTATCGGATTTTAGATGAACTTGTTCGTCGAGGACGATTTGATGTGAGATTGATCTACAATACAAACTTCACACATACAGATCTAAAAGGGCAGAGTGTTTTTGAATATTGGAAACAGTTTGACAGCGTAGCAGTGGGGGCCAGCCTTGACGGATCAACAAAGTATGCTGAATATATACGCAAAGGTACAGATTGGAATCGTGTTGAACAAAACAGGATAGAGATGTTGAAAATATGTCCTGATGTAGATTTTTACATCAGCCCTACTCTAAGCATCATGAATGCTTGGCATTTACCTGATTTTCATCGAGATTGGGTTGAACGTGGGTTGATACGCCCGCAGGACCTTAATGTAAACATCTTACAAGATCCTGCACATTTAAGAATCGACATTGCTACAATAAAATACAAACAACGTCTACGGATGAAGTACCAAGAACACATTAACTGGTTGCGAGACAATGATCCATTGCAACGTGCCAGTGTTGGGTTTGAGTCGGCTATTAAATTCATGATGGCCACTGACAACACACATCTCATTGATACCTTCTGGCGTAAAACACATGAACTAGACGATATACGTGCAGAACGTTTGCTTGATGTAATACCTGAATTGCAGGCATTGACATGAACTTAAAAAAAATCATCGGTCAGTTAGACTATAAGACATTTGCCGGACCTTCTTGGCCAAGCCTAGACGATATCATATCTGGTATTCCTGCAGACCATCCAGATATACAACGAGAAGTTGATGAGTTTGTTAGCATGATGCAGCAAACATACTCAGATATAACTATAGATGGCAGCATACTTGCCGAAAATAATCAACAACGACAGAAACAGATATTTTTTGATAAAAATTATCACGAGCAACCGATATGCCAGGTACCATGGAGTACCATGGGTGTGAACAACAACGGAGAAGTTTTTGTGTGTAGTAGTCCAAGTTGGGTTCCAAAATTTGTGGGTAATATATTACATGTTGACAATGTATATGATGTTTTGAATTCAGAATCTGCTCAACGCATACGTCAAGAAATTGTTGCTGGAAGATATTTCTATTGTAATAATCAGATCTGCGGATTTTTTGGACAAGTAAGTCCAGAGAGATATCACAGTGATCCTCAATCAAACCACGTGCCATTGGAATTTGTGAGTCACGACCAGTTATTGGTATCTGAAATTCCTAAAAATCTTATATTTGATTTTGACTATACTTGTAATTTTCGATGCCCTAGTTGCAGGACTGAATTGATAAACAACAACAATCATCATGTCATCCGTTCAATCAATGATCAAATAGTAACTAAAATCAAACATCTTGTAATTGATCAGATACAATCACAACCCATAGAAATCAGATGGGCCGGCGGCGAGCCGTTTATCAGTGATGTTTACATTGAATTGTTGGAATACATACTGGCCACTGGCAAACAAAACATCAAACACATTATACAAACCAATGGGAGTTATCTACGATCTAAATCAGACATGTTAGAAAAACTACTTCCTACATTACAAGAATTGAGAATAAGTTTTGATGCTGCCACAGAAGAAACTTATAAAAAAATCAGAGTCAACGGACAGTGGAATCAATTGTTAGATAATGTTCGTTGGGTACAACACATCATTAAAAAAAACCAACACCCTCTTCAAATCACTGCGGACTTTGTTGTACAACTAGATAACTATAAAGAAATTCCGGCTTTCGTCAAACTCTGTGATCAGTTGGGTATCACCAATGTTAATTTTCAGAAAATGTGGAACTGGGGCACTTGGTCAACTGAGGTATTCGAGCAGAAAAATATATACAATCCTGATCATCCACAATACAATGAGTTGGTTGAGATTTTCAAACAAGCAGATAGAAAGATTTTATTTTGAACTTGCCGCACGATCAATTCTGTGTATTACCTTGGATCAGTCTAGAGGCCAGCCCCATTGGCACAGTAAGACCTTGTTGTTTGGCCGACGATGAGATCCTAGACAACGATGGAAACAAGTTTGAATTAACCACGGCTGACTTTGCTGACATACAAAATAGCAATCACATGCGCGAATTACGCACAGGATTCCTTGCAGGGCAAAAGCCAGAAACTTGTAGGAAATGTTGGAACGAAGAAGATGCAGGACGTACATCAAAACGTATGCACACCCTAGATCGTCTAAAACACACGCTCAAGCATGACCATTGGACACAGGATGCCAAACCATTGATGTTCTTAGATCTCAAACTGGGGAACATCTGCAATCTCAAATGTAGGATCTGCGGTTCCTGGTCCAGTTCACAGTTCGCCGGAGAAGAAATTTCTTTCATGCCGCGCAACGAACAAAAATCTAGCCATGCTTACAAAATGTTGCGAGCAGGTGCATGGCCCAAAGATAACGATCATTTCTGGTCTCAGATTGATAGTGTGCTTGACGATATACGATACATTGAATTCACTGGCGGCGAACCATTCATGATCGAACAGCACTTTGATATGTTACAAGGAATAGTGGATCGTGGGATTGCTGGCCAGGTTGAGATACATTACAACACCAATGGAACGCTGTTTCCGTTGAGAGGCCCGGAAATATGGAAACATTTTAAGACTGTAGAGATTGCGTTTAGTGTTGATGACATTGGGCCACGTTTTGAATATCAACGCTCAAATGCATCCTGGGGAACAGTAAAAGAGAACATCGATCGTTTTAGATTCATGAGAGAAGGTATGCCTAACTTGCAGTTACAATGCTGCACCACAGTGAATGTATTCAATGTGCGATATCTTGACGAAGTGGCATTGTGGATAGCATTACAAGATTTTGATTTTGTATATTGGAACATGATGCACGATGCATGGTATTTTTCAATCTCAAGATTGCCATCTGATGCCAAACAACACATTGCTGATTATCTCAGCACTTGCGAGGCACCTGAGCAATTTCGTGCAGAGTTTGGCCGTATCATCGACTTTATGATTCGCGGGGAATCGACCGACGGTGAAGAAACACGACAACAGATACGCCGATTAGATCAACGCAGACAACAGGATCTAAAAAAGGTAGCCCTGGAATTGGCACATATTTTAAACTATGCAAAAACCTAATTCTCTATGTTTAGCGCCTTGGGTACACACTTATCTCTCTCCACAGACTGAAAGGCGCATGTGCTGTGCTAGCCGCGAGCCAGCACAAAACTTCCAGCAATATATAGATACTAAATCAGGTACCGGCACCTATATTCCTATCACCCTTGAGGAACATTGGAACGGTGATCACATGCGATCAGTTCGGCGCCGCATGATGGCCGGTGAACGATTGCCTGAATGCGAGGTCTGCAATGATCAACTTTTGAATACTGATGTTTATCGCACATACTTTAGCCATTTGTTTCAACATAAATACTCCGCAATTTTAGAACAAACAGATGCTACCGGTCGCACTACCATGCAACCAGTGAGTTGGGATTATAGATTCAGCAACCTGTGCAACTTCAAATGTAGAACCTGCGGAGACATGCTGAGTAGTAGTTGGGAGTCGGAACAAAAGACACATCACATGGTCAATTGGAGCAATCCTAAAAATAACTGGATGCAGCCCGAGGTACGTGAGCAGATCTCCAAGTTCCAGGATAGTCAAATTGAACGTGAGTTCAGTGATGCTGTAGAACAGCACAGAGTAGAAGAAGTATATTGGGTGGGCGGCGAACCATTGATGTATGAACAGCATTGGCGCTACATGCAACGCATAATAGAACTAGGGGATGGGCCGAAAGTATATGCTAGATATAATACAAACTTATCCAGGGTGGAGTATCGTGGCATCAATCTCTATCGCGACGTTCTTCCTGGGCTACGCGATTGGCAGATATGTGCAAGTCTCGACGGTACAGGCACAATTGGTGAATACATTAGAACAGGTCTTGATTATGATCAATGGCTTGAAAACTTCGGTAACGCAGTTGCGATCCAGCGTCACCCTCGTCAAGTCAGAATTGACTTTACGCTCACTCTGCCCGGAATGTTCGAAGTTGGCAAAATTACAGAACTCGCTAGACAATTCGGTGTAGATGTTCTAGCCAAAGTCATCTTTTCATTCTCTCCGGACATCATCATGAGCCCATTGGCTCTGCCTAGACACTTGTTAGAACCATGGCTAGATGAATTGATAGCAGATACATCGGGCGCCATGCGAGATGTATTGACACAGTTGAAGAATCGTCCTACATTTGAAGAACAATGGCCTGATCAATACCAATCTGCTCTTGCTCAAGGCCGTACTCGTGTGTTACAATTAGAACAGATAAGAACACAACCCGTGACTATGACCGATATCCTGTCGGTAAGGCCCGATGTACTGAAATGGTGGATGAACATTGCTTGATACAATTGAAATAGATTTACGTGACAAAAACGATCATGTGCTAACAGTATACATTGATGTGGAAGATAATAGTCTTTCACGCAAATGGTTGGCTGCACTTGATCATCTAGTACAAAACAATTATCATCTAGAAAAAAACTACTGCTGGCTAGGATGGGCCAACAGTGATCGCTCAATTGCATATATTTGCGAACAGATCAATCGCAGCATCACAGCAATCAATTCAGCCGGGTTAGGATACACGATCACAGATTCATTCACTCCGGAAAATACTGTGTCCGCGGATTGGTTGATTGCCGGATCAAACACAGAATCCAAGGGGTGGGACGGAGTCAATCGAGATCTAATGAATCGATTGCACAGATATTTTGAGGATCTCCAAGGTACCTCGGGTGCCATGAGCCCTTACTATACTGCCGCAGATGATGTAACACGATGGCATATACGGCAGTTGAACTTGTTGTGTCACGAACATGAAAGTCTGGTTCTAAGTATTCGCAGACTGATTGAATCACCTGAATGGCGCAGACCATCACAGTTGATGTGTTGGTTGAAAGCACCAAGATTTGTGCTAGACGCAGAAGATTACGAATTGTTTGGTATAGAAACAATCAATCGAAGCCTAGGCGGGGTGTATGTGGGTGTAAATAAAGCGGTAGGCAAACATCATTGGGAAGTGTTCAATGACGAAGGGCGTGACAGTCGGATAGGCGAATTGGTCACCGGTGCATTACGTTCACAGACAGAAGCAGCCGGTGACTTTGATATCGAATGGGCAAAAGATCCTGCGTCTTATGAGTGGCAGATCCGGGCACTGGCTGAGTTTAGAACATGGCTCGCACAAAACGGGTTTGATCCGGATGACAAGTCACTGACCATTGGCCACCCAAAAGTAGCCCAAGTGGATTTAATTCGCAGTTTCGGTACTACCAACCATGATGAAATATGGAGACAGATGGAAACTCATCTAGATGTATATAAAATACGTACCAATCGTGCTCAGGCTACATATGAGTATCGGTGGAGCGATGCCGATTATGAGTTGCAACAAATAAGGAGCATGCGATGAATTGGATTAAAAGACTATGGGCAAAGATCACACTAGAGATACGCTATCGTAAAAAACTGCGAGAACTTCGCAAACGCGATCCCTTTATCTACAAATGAATTACATAGGCATCTCAGCCGGCTTCCATGATGCCGCAGTGAGTGTGGTCAATCAGGCTGGCGATATCTTGTTTGCTGCTCACAGCGAACGCTACAGCAAGAAAAAGCACGATAAGGATCTCAATGATCATCTTGTATTGGACGCATTAGCGCATACAGATTCCGATAAACTAGAGTATCACTACTATGAACGCCCTTGGATCAAAGCCATGCGACACCTACGCAGCGGTGAAGGATTTCAATGGCCCAGTTGGGATCGATTACTAGGACCTTCATACAGAATCATAGGGCGTCCTAAAATACACACACATGGGCATCACTTGTGTCATGCAGCAGGGGGATTCCAGACCAGCCCATTTGAAGATGCCACAGTTGTGGTGATAGATGCCATTGGCGAGTTTGACACTGTGACCATCTGGGATGCTTGGTATGAAAACGGTCGAGCACGATACAAGAAAGTGTGGAGTCTGCGATATCCTGATAGTATTGGATTGTTCTATTCGGCTATGACTGCTCGTGTAGGGTTAAAGCCCATGGATGAAGAATACATACTCATGGGCATGGCAGCATATGGTGAGCCACTGTATCTCGACGAGATGAGAAAACAGTTAGTAGATACCATACCTGGACTCCGCTTTAAACAGAATCTACACATTGGAGTAGGCGATGACTTTCTGCCTCATGCTGATCCTGCAAACATTGCCAGCACAGCACAATTTCTAGTGGAAAGCATGATACGAGATGTTCTACAAAAAGCCAGAGAGCATGGCCGCAGCCGTAATCTAGTATACGGTGGTGGTGTAGCATTGAACTGCCTGGCAAATAGATTCTTAGGACAATACTATGAAAAAATTTGGATTATGCCTAATCCGGGCGATGCTGGCAATAGTCTCGGTGCTAGTTGTTTGGCTCATGGTGGCCGTGTTAATTGGCGAGACACTTTTCTGGGACATAATATACCCGGTGCTTACCCGGTAAATGAAATCTTGGATCATCTAGTCACGGACAAGATAGTGGGTGTGGCATCAGGCCGTGCAGAGTTCGGACCGCGGGCGCTGGGCAATCGCAGTCTACTAGCAGACCCAAGAGGACATTCAATCAAGAACCGGGTGAATGAGATCAAACGCAGACAAAAGTTCCGACCATTTGCACCTGTGATCCTAGAAGAATACGCAGCAGAATACTTTTATATGCCGCCTAACTTCGATACCAGCCCATACATGCAGGTCACAGCAGAATGTCGTGATCCAGGTCAGTTTCCTGCTATTGTGCATGTAGATGGCACCAGCAGGGTACAAACTGTACCTAGAGATGGATCAGGCATCCGACAACTACTAGAAAAGTGGTATGTGATGACCGGATGCCCTATGCTGTTAAACACCAGCCTCAACATACGTGGTGAGCCCATGGTCAACGATCCCAGAGATGCCGATCGATTCCAACGGTGTTATGGAATCAAAGTTTGCAGTTGATGCGATCCACGACCACTTTCAATCGGTGAGCCATTCCTGACTGGAACACTCGAGCATTGTGTTGTATCTCAGGTGCAAGATCCTCGTACAGACGATGCAAATTATCCTGCCCTGATTGTATCAATGACTTGGTAAGATCCAACACAGATTCGAATCGATCTTGATTGTTGGTGTTTGAATCGTAACTCTCATCTATGCATCTTCCAAAGGTCTGATATCCTAGATCACGTAGATGTCGGAGATGATCTGCGGAACTCACAGCCACAAAGAATTGATTGTTGAATATGGGTTTAAAAGTTTTTTCTGTGATAAACTGTCCACCAGAATCATCAATATCGATCATGGTCTCTAACACAATGTTGAAGTAACTGTCTGTGTACAAGTCAGTCATGTTCTGATCATAGGTATTGTGAGCCCGAGTATCTAGATCATCCACAAGAAATGGTCCGGCAGCAATGAACTGATCTACCCTGAGTTGACATTCAGCAAGATAACTATTTCTTAATGCACATTCGTAGTAGTTGTCCTCGCCTCCTAGTAGATGTTGAGTGTAACTGAAGTAACCTTGTTTGTGCAATCCATGACTCCACAGATCACTCATGAATACCTTGCGCCATAGTTTATCTATACGGCATAATCCAGTATATGCTTGTGACCTAGGATTGAGGTGATACTGAGCACCTGAGTTTCTATCCACGGTCCGCCAATACATGAATTCCAATTCAGGCCAATACACGGAGTTTGGATATTGATCGGCAGTTGTATTGCCTGATATCAACCATGTCATAGCAGGATCTATCCCGTGATCGGAACAAAGTGTGTCCAATCTATCACGGATACGTCCAGGATGATCTCCTTCGTGGTAAGTGAACACCACTAGCATTTCTTTTGCTTTGATACGACTCAATGCTGCTGGGCTTATCAATGACATATAGTCTCGGCTGAAATCAAACCAACTTAGCACCATCGGATACCATGATCCAACAGGTGCGTGGGCAGGGTTTACTATTTGATAGGAGATTTTACAATCACGTAGATAGTAAATTATGCGAGGAAAATCCAATCTATCGTTGCCTAATTGATCAATCTGATCATGCTGATGTACAGGTATACCATTAGGCATAGGTCTACGGGTAACAGGATGCAAGTGATCTATTGAGATATAAATCATACTGTTAAATGTGCCTTGATTGAATCTAACATGTTGGTGAGTTCGGTCCACAGTACTGATTCAAACTCACCGCGATAGAACCAGTTCCAGTTATGTTCAATCACAGGCCAACAGGCTTGGAACAGTTCATGTTTCTGTTGTTCAGAAAGATCATCTAATTGTTTTAGTAAGGCAGCAACTTTCTCGGCTCGTAAGAAGTCGTCAGATTCGAGATCGTAACTCTCGTCCCAGACCTCTGAAAAGGTTTGGAATCCATAACTTCTTAGATATGCCAGGCTTCCCGCGGTGGCTGACAGTACAAATGGCATACCCAAGGCAATAGGTTTGAATGATTTTTCGGTAAGTTGTAATCTACGTCCAGTATACACAGTTTCTGTGACATGATACACTAAACTTTCGGCACATGGATCAAATTGATCTAACCAACAACTGCTCATTCTAGGAGTATCTTCATCGGGAAACAGTCTAGGTAACTCTATGTTATTGACTACATCAACGATGTCGGGATATCGTTCCTGATAATGTTTAGCGATTTCACCAATGGGCATATTCTCTACTGGACACACAGCACTGGCGCTGATCCAATTATCCAATAATCCTAACTGGGCAAAGTGATACAACATTAACACACGATGTTGTCGTAGCCCACCAATGATGCGATTGGCACTGAAGAATGTTTTTCGAATTGTTCTTTTGGTCCATGGAGTGATTAGGAAAGTTCGATCATACCCGCGATACCAGTCTAGTGCTGCCCACCCATGAAAAAAATAATAAAAAGGTTGCAAGTTTCGTTGTTTACATATATAATCTATGTTGTCACTGGCAGTTTCGCTAACTACTATGGCTCCTGTTTTTCTATTACAAGGTTTAAATTTTGCTATGTTGTTTTGGTCCACACGGTCGAATGTTGTTTGATGTAGATCTAAGATCAAAGGTTCTTGATCAAAGAAGTATATGAAACTGGTATCGTCGAGTGGCAAATTATTTAAACTTCTACAATGTAAACTGGAAGGATCGCTATGCCCAAAAGGATCATGATAGTAAAGAGTGGTGGTAGGTAAGTTTTTTCTCACCCAGGGCAAGAATGTATTTTCGTAAATCTCATCTATCCTAATCATGTTTGATATATTTTATATTGGAACCAAACCTAACCTGTTTCCACATGAGCAACAGGTTGAATCTATTGAGCAAGCACAACAGCAATCGCGTACACGATTCTTCTGGATGGTATCATACTTAGTGGATTACACAGGCTTTGATTTCCTTTATGAACCTCCACCTTGGCAAGCACATCAACGACATGCATGGCCCAGCCAACATCAACAGGATTCGGGCACATATCTTGTTCCTACTGCGGGCTACACAGACACAAACTATCATGCTGCTCCGGTATTGCCAAGAACTCTAGCCACTGCTATCTACGAGATCGATCACATGGATGGTGCAGCAGGACAGATACCCAATGTTGCTCGCCGTGTAAGATACTTCGACAACTACAGAGATACATTGATCCGATTGGCCAAGAGCATTGCCACTGAACATGAATTTGTTTGGGTGTGCTCTAGTATCTGCGATTACACTGATTTTGATTTCTCGTGGCACCCTAGTCATTGGCAATACAATCTGCTGCATGTGTTTGCCAGCGATGAACAAAAGTTTGGAGACACATTCTTCATGCATGTGCCTAGTTTTGCTGCAAAGGCAGAAACTGTGGAGTTGTTGGACTGGTATGATTGTAACTTTGTTGATCAATACCTATCAGTGCCACGAAGGCCTATGCCCGTAATAAAACACAACTTGGATAGCCATGTCAATGCTGTGCAGACTCAAGACTTTGCAGGGCCGTTGGCTATCTTTTCGACCGGACACACTGTCAGTCAAGGCCTAAGACCTCCGGCTGTTTCGTTATGGAGAGAGAAAACCAAGACCATAGTTCCATTAAGTCCGGGTGCTGGTGGTGTTATTGTGCCCAAGGCAGCGATTCCTTACATAAAAACCCAGTTATACGATTATCCCTACATAGATAAAACACACTGTAATGATCGTGTTGATGCCTTGATGGATGTGGTATTCATATCCTATGATGAACCTGATGCAGAACAAAATTGGAACATACTAGCACAACGATGTGCCAGATCCAAGCGTGTGCATGGTGTGGCAGGTATGGAAACTGCTCTTGAGGCAGCAGCAGATCTCAGTTCAACTCCTTGGTATTACGCAGTATTTGCCAAGACCCGATTGCATGAACAATTTGATTTTTCCTATGTGCCCGATCGCATGCAACAACCCAAGAACTACATCTTCGATTGTATCAACACAGTGAATGGGTTACAATACGGACACATGGGTGTGGTGATGTACAACTGCCAAGGTATTCGTGAACTCAATCAGGCAAAGAACTTTGGATTGGATTACACCTTGAGTTTTGCTCATGAAAGTGTGCCCATGGTCAGTTGTTATGGTGACTTCAATCAAACTCCTTACCACACCTGGCGTACAGCATTTAGAGAATGTGCTAAGTTGGCCTACTTTGAATCGCAATCACCCACTGTAGATGGCGAATACAGATTGAATACCTGGCTATCTCGTGCCCAAGGCAATCATGCTGAATGGTGCTTGAAAGGTGCTCGTGATGGAGTAGAGTTCTTCAAAGCCAGTGATCAAGCATTGTCAACTCTTAAACAGTCATTTAGATGGGAATGGTTGCGTGAGTATTTTGTGTCACGCTACGGAGACTTACAGTAAGTCTTTTACTTGCTGAACTATGTTAGCCACCTGGGCAGCCTGCTTGATATCACTGCTGGGTGTTTGCCGAGAATGTATACAATCGATCCAATGCTCTAGCTCGGCTTCTAATGGTGTGATACCGTTGAGATATATCTCAATTGGATTCTCATCCGCCACAGCACGATTGTTGATGATCAGATTCTTCTTCACAGTCACGGCATTCACATCTTGATCCCAAACAATCTGTCCCTGTGTGCCAATGAACACAGTTTGCCTAGTGCGAACAGGCCAATGCCAACTCACATCAACATCAAAGGTCACACCATCTGCATGCCCGCTGAATGATACTCGGTCGCATTGTGGTCCTTGGGCATAGTTCCATGCCCGAGATTGGGTGATTTTAAGATTTGAACATACCTGTAACAGTATGCTGATATCATGCACAGCCAAGCTCAGCAGTGGATCTGTTTTGGTTTGATAGATCCCCCAATTCAATCTACGACTGGTTACATGCTGTAATTTTCCTATCGCACCTTGATTGATTATAGAACGGATCTCATGCATCTGTGGATGATGCACAAACAAATGACCCACCATGAGCAACTGTCCAGATTGTAAATATTTCTGTATATCGGCGATTTCTTCCACGGTTTCGGCCATGGGCTTTTCTACATACACATCGTGCCCACGCTGTAGTAATTTTACAGTCTGCTCGTGATGCTGCCACAGTGGTGTGGCCAACATAACTGGATCCTTTGAAATGATATCATCAATGGTCTGCCCATTGCGTATGTCGATGACCTGTGCAGTCACATCAAACTTCTTCAAGGTCTCCAACAACTTAGATCCCCAATATCCTGCACCAACCAACCACATATTCATACAAAAAACTCCTTGACGCTGGTCACAACATGATCCAGTTGATCTTGAGTCATGCTATACCAACAAGGCAGGCTTAAAATCTCTTTCACTGTGATCTCTGCTACAGGACATGGAGAATACCATGCTTGATATGCCGGTTGTTGATGTGTGGTAGTAGCATAATGCACATTGGTCTGGATACCACGATCTGCTAAAAACTGTTTCAATGCATCTCGCTGTGGTGTCTGTATCACATACACATAATGACCTTGCCCTACACGCGGATCTCGATGTATGGTTTTGACAATATCACTCAACTGTTCATCATACCAAGAGCAGATTGCACGTTTGCGATTGATCCAATGCACCAGTTTGGGTAACTTGGCCAGCACAATGTTGCTCTGCATGTTGTCAATTCTAGCATTGTATCCCAGTTCTACTATGTCATAGCGTCCTGTGCGGCCGTGATCTCGATACATACGCACACGATCCATGAGTTCTTGACTGCCAGTCACACAACCAGCATCGCCCATGGCGCCAAGATTCTTCACCGGATTGAAACTAAAGCAAGTGAGATCGGCTATGCTGCCAATTTGTTGACCTTTCCATTGTGTTCCTAGACTGTGAGCAGCATCCTCAATCATCACAAGATCGTTTAATTTACAGATCTTTTTCATGCGATCCAAATCTGGACATTGTCCATACATATCTACCCAAAGCACTGCTCGTGTTCTAGAGGTGATCCTTGCCAGCATCAAGTGTAAATCCATTAGGTGTGTGGCAGGATCAATGTCCACAAACACAGGTCGGGCACCTACCATGACAATGGCTTCTGTAGTGGCTACAAAAGTGTGTGGAGTAGTTAACACTTCATGTCCAGGGCCGACACCAGCGGCTCGTAATGCACAGATCAGGGCCATGGTGCCCGACCCAGTGCTGGCACAATCTTCAGCACCAACATATTCAGCCATGGCTGCTTCAAACACAGTAACATCAGGTCCTGTGATGTAACTGCTACTAGCGATAGTGTTTGCTATGGCCTGATCTACCTCTGTTTTGCAATCAAGATATTGCTGGTGTAAATTTGTAAATGGTATATTCATGTTTTCCAATACGAACTGTTGGTGAACCAGTTATAGTAATTCTCAAATCCTTCTGCAACATCCACCTTGGGATCATATTTCAACACGGCTCTAGCAAGATCTATATTCAACGCACCACGACTTGGAAAGTCTGCATCCTTGTCGCGCAGTTCAATTGATCCTTTACCAACAATCTCAATGATCATGCCAGCGGCCTGTAGCAGACTCACGCTGTGACTTTTTGTGATGTTAAATGTTTGGCAAGCACCCACAAACCTCGTAGCAGCAGCCACGATACCATCAGCAGCGTCATCCACATAAGTGAAGTCTAGTGTTTCACTAGATCCGTTGACCCGGAGCACGCCGCCGCGCATTGCTGTGAGCATGAATTTGGAGACAACTCGGTCTTCCACATCGAGCGGCCCATAAACAGCACTGGGACGGATAATAACGTGATCAAAACAACCACGGCGAGCATAGTCTTTAACAAGGTTTTCTCCTGCAAGTTTCATAATACCGTATTGGCCTTGCGGCCTACATACAGCGTCTTCAGTGACATCATCTGTGAAGTCACCATACACCATTGAGCTGGAAATATACACAACTCGGTTTACTTTGTGTTTTTTGGCACTTTCGAGCACATTGATCAACCCTTCCATCATCACACGAGACCCCCATGCAGGGTCGGCATTCACGACTTTTTGTCGTGGAAATGACGCCATGTGTATCACTACATCGGGCTGCTCAATCTCAAATATGTCGTCAATGGATTCTCTATCACAGATGTCTCGATTATACAAGTGCGATGGTGATAACTTAATCTTTTTCAATCTCTCGGTCATCAAGTAGTCAAGTTCTGCCTGTGGAATTATTCCGTATGTGGTACGATTATCGATGATGGATGCGGTGTGGCCTTGTTCTTGTAGGCGTTTGACTACATTGTGTCCGATTAAGCCAAGCCCGCCTGTGACTAATATTTTCATCCTCTCTCCCATTTCAATTTGTAGAACATATACACCTGTTCGTCCATCACAGTAAATTTCCCCTCGTAATGATCCCAATGACGACCATTTAGATATTGCCCTCGCGGTCCGTAAGTGTTTCGTAACCACTGATGCACTTCGTCCTTGAGATGTCCTTGTATCCTATACACCAGTATAGGCACAAATTCTGTGCCGTTCCATACCAGTTTTTTTACAGTGCGGTATGG
>Ga0209191_1000075_pt1 | contig 78894 bp, 116 predicted proteins | sample S_130626_EF_Meta_FD_187320 | JGI IMG/M metagenome (GOLD analysis project Ga0209191, IMG submission 187320) | Freshwater microbial communities from Lake Simoncouche, Canada to study carbon cycling - S_130626_EF_MetaG (SPAdes) (version 2) | ecosystem: Environmental > Aquatic > Freshwater > Lake ...
TGATTGTTGTTCCACCTAGAATTGCAATAATCCCAGTACCGTTAGATGTGTAGTTATAGGCACCAGCGGTTGCACTAATTGCCGCAGTTTGAGCGCCTGCAACCCCGCCAGGATAGTAAACAGAAACCGTTGTAGGACCTGATGCACCTGTGGTTCCTTGCGTACCTTGAGTTCCTGTACCAGTTATTCCTTGTGTACCAGTTAAGCCCTGAGTACCAGTAAGACCCGTTGTACCTTGTGCGCCAAAAGTACCTTGTGTACCTGTTGCGCCCTGAGTTCCTGTAATGCCCTGAGAACCTGTAGCACCAATTGTGCCTTGATTTCCAGTTGTGCCTTGTAGTCCAGTTTGACCTTGGATACCAGCAACACCTTGGCTGCCAGTATTTCCTTGAATGCCATTTAGACCTTGAACACCTTGGGAACCAGTAGCGCCTAATGTACCTTGAGTTCCAATTACACCTTGAGAACCAGTAACGCCTTGCGCTCCCGTATGTCCTTGAATTCCAATAGTGCCTTGCGCGCCCGTGGTTCCTTGTGCGCCATCTGCACCATTTGCGCCAGTAGCACCTTGCACGCCATTGATACCCTGAGAACCAGTAGTACCTTGAGCACCATTAACGCCGTTTGTTCCTTGCGTTCCGTTGGTGCCTTGCGTTCCGTTAGCACCAGTTGTTCCCTGTGCGCCATTGGTTCCGTTAGTACCAGATGTGCCTTGTGTTCCGTTTAATCCTTGGGAACCAGCAATACCTTGCAAACCAATTGTGCCTTGCGCACCAGTATTTCCTGTTGTTCCTTGTGCGCCCTTTGCGGCTAATACAGACCAATAGAAAGTATCTGTAATCGCAGTAGCAACAGGTACAAAGCGAAGTGCGGCATAAGATTGTCCGTTATATGTGACAACGCTATTAACCGCATACGCGAGGTCTACATCCCACGCACCATAGTTAATAAATCCAAGTCCTTGAATACCTTGAATGCCTGTAGTGCCTTGCGCACCTTGCGCACCAGTAATTCCCTGAGTGCCTTGCAAGCCAACGGTGCCTTGTGTTCCGTCATTACCTTGGATGCCGACTGCGCCTTGTGTGCCAGTTGTACCCTGAGCACCAATAGAACCCTGAGCGCCAATTAGACCTTGTGAACCCGTGTTACCAACAATGCCTTGCGTTCCGTTGCTACCCTGAATACCTTGTAGACCGACAGTACCTTGAATTCCGTTAGCACCATTTGTGCCTGAAGTTCCTTGTGAGCCTGTGGCACCAATAGCGCCTTGAATTGAATAAGCAACTTGAGTTGCTGTAACAATTACAGAAGGCACATTTGGCGCAGCATCAAGAGCCGCTGGTGTTGCGATCTGAATTGCCGTGCTGTCTGAGGCGTAGAATAGTTGAATGTAATCGCCAGCGGTAAGAGGCAAGACAAAATTGACGGTCAGGACATCCATCTCATTAGTCTGCGTTAATGTTATGTCGCTGTTTGACTCTTGCACATAGGAACCATTTACGCCAAGCCACGCTTGAAAGTTTTTGGTTGAAGCAGAAGTTGATTTAACTTGCAATGAGAAAGTAATGCTGTATGTGCCACTTGCAGTAAAGTCAATATGACTTGAACTGCTTCGGTTTACACCAAAACTATCTGAGGTGTAGCCAATGTTAATTGCGTAAGCGGTGTTAATAGCGGCAGGTGTTTGTACTGTGTTATCGTAGAATGAACCGTAGTATGCAAGTGAACCACCAGCACCAGTAAGTCCCTGAACACCTTGCGCACCAAATTGACCTTGTACACCTTGCGTACCTTGAATTCCAGTATTGCCCTGAATACCAGTAATGCCCTGTACGCCTTGGCTACCAATTACTCCCTGAGTACCTTGCGCGCCAACAACGCCTTGGATTCCAATTGCGCCTTGCGTTCCTGTGACTCCCTGAGCACCAATTGTTCCTTGATGTCCTTCAAGACCTTGTGCGCCTTGGATTCCTCCTACGCCTTGCGCGCCAACAATTCCTTGCGTACCTTGCAAACCAAGTAGTCCCTGAGTACCCGTTGTTCCCTGTGAGCCAGTATTACCTGTTGAGCCTGTAATACCTTGCACACCTCCTAGTCCTTGCGCGCCCTGAACACCGACAGCACCTTGAGTACCAATTGCGCCCTGCGTACCTGTCGTACCTTGAGAGCCGTTGAGTCCTGAAGTACCCTGGGAGCCAACAACACCCTGAACGCCTTGCAGACCAGTTGTTCCCTGAGTTCCTTGGGAACCAGTTACTCCTTGCGGACCTTCTAAACCTTGTGAACCAATTGCACCTTGTGTTCCGACAGTACCTTGCGAACCAGTTTGTCCGACAGTACCTTGCGCGCCCGTATTACCAAATGTTCCTTGACTTCCAATTGTTCCCTGCGCACCTGTATCGCCAGTTGTACCTTGCGTACCCTGCATACCTGTAATGCCTTGGACACCGATTGTTCCTTGTGCGCCCTGTGCACCAGTCAATCCTTGTGTTCCCTGTGTGCCGTTAATTCCTTGAACGCCAATAATTCCTTGCGCACCCTGCGCACCTGTTTGTCCCTGAACACCTTGTGTTCCTTGCAGACCTACTGAACCTTGAATACCAGTTAGTCCTTGGCTTCCCGTATTTCCTTGAACGCCTTGTAAACCAATAATGCCTTGAACGCCAGTCGTGCCTTGTGTTCCCTGAATACCTAAAGCGCCTTGAATTCCTGTTTGTCCTTGCGCACCAACAAGACCCTGCACGCCTTGTAAGCCTGTTAAGCCCGTTGTTCCTTGTACGCCAACCGCACCTTGCGCGCCTGTTGTACCCTGCACGCCAGTAGCCTGAAGGATGACAATAATTGGCGCGTTGTTTGCAAAACCAGTTGTGCCCGTACCTGCACTTGATACAAGCGTGACTGGAATGCTCCAGTAGGTTGTATTGTCAACTTTGTTTCCGCTTACTATCCACTTTTGAGTATTAAGTTGGCTGGTACTATCCTGTAAAGTAATAAAAGTATTTGTTGCTATTGAAGTAAGCAATACATCAATGTTGGTTCCATTGGTTGTAGTATCGCTAATGCGTAATTGTGTGGCAGCGGTTTGTGTGGCTGTGTTATACCCGACTTTTCCACTTGTAGGGTCGCCAGTTAGGTTAGCCGTAGTGATTGCATAGTCAAAGTAAGATGATGATGAACCGCTTGCACCAGTATTACCTTGAATGCCTTGCGCTCCGCGTAAACCTTGGATACCTATACTGCCTTGAATACCAGTAGTACCTTGAATACCGCGATTACCCGCACCTGTTACAACTACAACTGGTACTGAACCATCTACAATATCGTAATTAGGCATTGCGCGAGACCTCTGCATCTACTTGTACTGTGCCGCGACCTAAGAAAATGGATTCGGCTTGGTTGGTTGGGATAAGGCGTAAATCCCACTCATACTTTCCAGGCGCGCAGTTAATTGCGAGACTGATTTGTACCTGTGGGGAAGTGGTTGCATTAAATACAATGCTTCCGTTTGCTACTGTGCCTTCTAACACCGCTGTACGCGCCATTGCACTCGTACGGAATTGTACTATAGGAGTATATCCCGCGAGGCTTATTGGTAAATCTAAATCAAAGTTTCCATTAGCATCTTGTTCACAGTATGAAAAAACAATAGCCCACTCCTGATACTGGCGTAATCTAAGGTTTAGCGGATCAGGCGTTTGATTGAACGACTGTGCTGTCATTTGATTCTCCTATGGGAATGTTGCACTTAGGGCAGGTGCGTACTGATTTGGCATAAGGCGTCTTGCATTGTGGACAAAAAACTGCCATTGCTGATAGGAAGTTGATTGCCGCTGAGCCTTCACTCAATTCGGTAAGCGCCCAGACTAATGCATCCATTCTGTCAGGCGAGTCCTGTGTAATTCCTGGTTCGTATTCACACATTTGATCTTCTAATTCACCAAAGTATCCAACGTGATGTACACGCCCTTGTTCATATAGTGCTGCAATAGGCTCTGCGCGTAAGTGCTTTCCCCGTGTCGCTGTGACCTTCTTTGTGGAGACTGTCGGCTTTACCTGTTGCAGTAAATGTATTACAAGGTCGCCGCCGTTGTTTGTTTCAGCAACGATACGATCTGCCTTGTACTTTTCGTAGGATTTAACAGCCACGGTAGCCCACTCTAGAGGGCTTGCCTTTGTAGTGCTGTCATCCAAAACATAATAATGTCCATCCGCGGTCATTCCGCAGGTAACAATTCCCGTACTATCACTATCCTCATTATTAGTAACCGCAGGGTCTACACCTACAACAACACGGCTGAATGGCGGAATTGCGTCTAATTTAATTCGTGAGGCTTCAATGCCCGTGCGTGTCCATAATGCCCCAGGATTATCGTCAAGGATTTCACCAAATAGTTCTTGCCTACCTAAGCGAGTGTTCTCGTACTTATTCTGTAAGGTAATAAGTGTGCTTGCTGCAAGGTTGTCTTTGTTCTCATATGTACTACCGCGAGTAACTATTGTCTCAGGATCTTTTAGGATTTCCTTAACGATCTTAGTAGGTCGTGGGGTAGTGGTAACTATTACTTGTGGGTTCTGCCCTAATCGCAAACCAAATTGCAATTGGTCAAATGTTTCAGGGCTAGCCCAAGCCGCTAACTCATCACACCAAGCACCGTGATGTTGCGGTCCGCGAAGTCGGTCAGGCTTCTCCGCACTAAATCCTTTTAATCGTGAGCCATTAGGCAGTATGTAAGAACTGCGTGACTTATTCCAAGCGTTAGGGTCATACACACCATAGCGAGTAAGTACGCTTATGATTCCAGACTCACCTTCAAAGCAGGTGTCAATAACGTCAGCACTTGTTGGTGCAACTACAGCCCAGCGTGTATTGGGATTAGTTACTGCCTTCCAAACTATCCATTCCGCGCCCGTCCTCGTCTTGCCCCACCCGCGACCCGACAGGATCAGCCAAGTTCTCCAAGTTGTCTCTGGCGGTAACTGATTCGCTCTCGCTGATAGGTTCTGCCATTGCACTCTCGCCTGTGCTATTCGCATCGTCTCTTGTGAGTAACGCGGCAAGTTCTCTAACTGCTCTGTCAATACTGTCATCGCCATCCCAAGTTGTTATCTCTTGCTCAATCTTAATAGGCTTATCTAGCCCAAGCAATCGTGCCCTTCTTTCCATTAAGCGGATGATAGTCAGTACTGCTCTTGTGTCGCCTTTCATAGCAGAAGGCCATACAGCCACTTGGAGGCGGTCTAAGCGGTCAACTTCTTGTGTGCGTAGTTCATCCGCAGGTTGTTGCATCGTGCGCTTGATGGCCCTCTTATAGGCTGCATATGCACCTGTGTGGTCAGCATACCCAACTTCCTCAGCAATACGTTGCCAAGTTAGACCAGCACGGCGTAAGTCTAGTACCTTAATCTCTCTATCAACCAACCCTGGGCTTGGAACAGCCGCATTGTGATTTGACAGATGTGCGTCTTTTAGATTCTCATTCATACTTTTTGTACTTTTCGTTTAGTATTTTAGGCACGGCGTTGTCCCACTTGATGAAGTGGTGAAGTCGCCTGTCGGTGATACCCATAGGCTTCACCTTAACACAGGATGGTGCCATCATTACCGAGTAAAAGGACTTAACGTAAGTACCTAAATGTAAGTAAATATCCGTCAAGCCGCCTTTGACCTGTTGAGTCTGGGCTTGCTGTAACTGTGTTCGTGCCACAGTAAAGAATAGCCGTCCTCTAGACCCGTGCACCACATACGCATTGACATCTTCGTTAATCTTGCCAAAGAATTCAACAGGTCTATTTGTGCGAAAAAAGAACCCGTTCATAGCCTTGCGCATAAGTTGTTTGCGCCAATTCTGGTTAATGCCACCGATAAAGTCTCCGCCTTGACTAAATGCCACAGTATCAGCATCCGAGGCAACCAAGAACTTCACAAAGGCATCTACAAGCCCATCAAAGTTTGTTATTAGTTTTGTGTGTAACTTACCATTGGATTCGGACTTATAGTAAAAGATGCTGTAATCATCATCAAATTGCAAGATATAGTCATAACCTAATTCTTTGGCTATGCGCTGCGATGCATTTCTGGCATACACCACGGCTCGTCTATCATCCTGCGTATCAGCGACATCGGTAATAAGTGCCTCAGCCTTTTTGTCAAACTGAATTACATACTTATCACCATACATAGCAAAGTATTCTTCGGCTCTTTCATCCTCATTATCTATGATGATGTAGATTTCACCCGTGTAGTTAGACCTTCTTAAGGCTTGTACAGTCTTTACATTATCTGGTCGCCCATAGGTCAGGATAAAGACAGCAAACTTATAGTCACTCATCTGATTCGGACTCTAATTCATCCACTCTAGCCATCAAATCAGCATAGCCGCGTGCAATAGCACTATCAAGGTCAATAATGACCAAGGCGGATGCTTCAAGTAGTTTTTGTACATTTGCTGGTGCGTGAGCGTAGTACTCAGCAATTTTGGAATAGTTAAATACAACGTGCCTATCTGCTGCCAACATAAGGAAGTTGTGCAACTCCGCATCAACCTTAGCCTCGGCTATTTCTGCCTTAAGTTGATTGGCTGTTGTGTCGTTAAATAATTCTAATAGTTTTGGCTGATCGCCTACAACCTCATAATGAGGGACACTAACTTTGTGCGTATACAAACTGGTGTCTGATACCTCGCGTGGCATATAGTCAGCCTCAAAGCCAAGGTCAATCAAATCCCAGTCAGAGTTCTCAAGTTCTAGTAATTGGGAAGCAAGTATTTCTTTATCCCACTCAGCCAATTCAGCGGTGCGGTTATCTGCAATCGCATATGCTTTAGCGGTATCGGCATCCCAGTTATCGGGAACTTCCGTAATTGCTATCTCATGCCAGCCTAGTTTTTGTGCGGCTTCTAGCGTTCCGTTGCCGGCAATCACTACGCCATTATGTACAACAATAGGCTTGCGCTGCCCAAACTTTTCAAGACTAGATGCTATTGCATCCAAGTTTTTTTCAGAGTGTTTTCTAGCGTTGTTGGGGTCAGCCATCAACTCCGAGATTAGTTTTTGTACTACCTTCATATGCCTTCAACTCTATTCTTGCATCCAGTAAATCATCTACTTGCCCTAAGTAGAATTCTCGCTGGCTGTAGGTTAGCCTATTTCCATATCGGTCTTGCAATTTTGTACGCAAGTGACTTAAAGCCTCGTCTATATCATCAACTGTTAGGTCATCTATAATCACTTGCATATCTTGAAGTATAGACCTTTTCCAAGATACTGCGTAGATTATCACATAACTTAACTAATGTGGCGTTTCATATACGCGTTTTGCAAATCGTCAATGTCGTAGTATCTTGCCCCACCGATTATCTTACTTTTGATGTCATCTTTTTTTGCCCATCTGTAGATGGTGGCTTGGGATACTTTAAACATCCTCATTGCTTCTTTAAGAGTCAGCACTTAGCACCTTACCCAGCAAACGCCATTTAGCACTATCCCACGAAGTTCCACAGGCTCGGCACTTAATGTCATTAAAATTGGTCAATGTTTTGGGATCAACAAGCAACTTGGCACCGCATACTTCGCCCTTATCATCCTGCGCTGGGCAGGTGCCGATAGAAACTAGGTCGGACTTGTACCCCAAGACACTAGATATGCGGTTACTTATGTTGTTAATGTCTTTCGTAAGATTATCTAGTTCTTGGTAGTGCTCAAAAATCCACTCGGATTGACCCGTAATGTATTTGACCGTCATCTTGATTTTGTTAATTTCCTCGCCCCTGAATGTAATGCGAGTATGTTCACGCACGACTCTAATCTTTAATTCGTGCGCGGTTATTGGCTTGCTGATGCCCCCAGTACGCAAGTCCAATGTCTCTAATCGGACAGGGATAGGCGGTGTCTTACTTCCGCCTACCTTCTCTCCATACCCTTTACTGGGCAGCAATTCCTTTTCAAGTTCAAAGTATTTGTCTGGGAAAGCCTTTAATTTTGTCAAGGCAAAATCCCAGCACGACTCACATACTGAACGTTCTGTGGATTTGCGGCACAGGACACATTTCATAAGGAACGATGATCTCGTTTCGCCTTATACGCTTCTACCTGTTCGCGGTCATAAAGAGCATTTCTGCCTACTTTCTCCACCCACACAATTTGTTTGCGGTATTGCATTTGGTAGAGGTTGTTAGGTGTTATGCCCAAAAGTTCACAAACTTCGGTGCTGGTAATTAAAACGGCCATTCTTGATTTCCCTCTGTTTTAGGTGCTGCCGTCTTGCGCTTTAAAGTGCCAACAACCGCAATCATTTTTGCTTTAACTTCAAAGCCTGACTTAATTTCACCATCGCGACCTTTATATTCAAATGCCTTTAGGTCGCCCTTTACAAGCAACTTGGTACCTTTTAGTGGTGTGTCTGCTGTCCACTCAGCCAAATCTCCTGTGGCGGTAATTTTCCACCATACTGTCTCGCCTAGTACCCACTCACCATTTTTGTATTCGCGTGGGGTTTCTGCGAGACTAAAATTGCTGACGGCAAAATCACCTTTTGCACCTTTAATGAATTTAAGTTCTGCGTCTCCGCCAGCGTTACCAATAATTTCTATCTGAGCCATAATTTTCACCTTCTGTTAGTTGATAGGAGCCTTCGTTGTCCAATAATACCTTACTTCCGTCTGGAAGGTGTAAGGGATACTCGGCGGGTTGCGCCCAACTTGGCACTATCCAACCCATCTCTATAGATTTCGCAGGGTTCATATGTATTGCATTGGTTCCCATATTGTGGCACTCGTGATGCACGGCTATAAGGTTGCAGACTTCATCCTTACCACCTTGCGACTTTAACCTGCGGTGGTGAAGTGCGAAGTTTTGACCTGCTTTGCCGCACGCTTCGCAGTAATTTCCAGCGCGGCTGAGTACAACTTCCGCTATTTTTTTATCCATTGGATACCATAAATTTGATCTCGCCTCCCGTAAAGACATCATACTTGGATGCCGCCTTAATTGCTATGCGTATACAGTTTTTGGCTTTGGCTACAGTATCGGATTGTCCAGCCTTAAGTGCTTCAAGTGCGCCAAGAGCAAATCGTTCGCCTGAACCTGCCACATAAATGTTGTCGTTAGTTCTTTCCCACCCATAATCTTCGTCAATACGATAGATGCAACCTCGGACACAAATGATAAAGATATTGTCTTGCAGTACTGAACCTTCGTCTTTTTTGTACTCATAATCTGCCGCATCAAAGCACTTGCGTATGGATGGAATTAGAATACTTGTTACATATTTATCTAGGTTGTCTATTTTTATTGGCGGACATACCCAAGCGTGTTCCAATAAGTTGATTCCGCGTACTGCACCAGCGCCAGCAATTATTGCTTCACCATTCTTAAATATCTTGCCCGCAGGTATGTCTATAGAAAATCCATCTTCGCCTGATGATTGCGAGTCTGACCCAATTACAGCCCACCCATTTCCTTCTATAGCGGCGATGGTGGTCATTGTTTAATTCTACCCTAGACATAAGAGAACCCACAGGGAGGCAAATCGCTGTGGGTTCTCTTTTGTTACCGCTTCTCCGATAGGTAACATTTGCCGCAGGGAATCAGCCCTGCAACAAAACTATACTAATACCAAAAGTTGGTATCCCAAAATCTTAAAGCATTGCACGGGCTTCCATATCTGGAGTCTATGTAGGTTAAACCTAACCGAACCTGCTTATGCACGGGTGTCTTGGGGTCTAGCCCTAGTATCTGTGGGATACCTCCTGCGTGGACTTGGACTTTTTTACCATTTCTTACAACCGTTACGGCTGTTTTATTTCTGGCATCTGGTCGCCAGTTTGACTCATTAGTCCATAATTCCTTAAGGCATCCCCATTGGCTACGACCCCAACCAAAAACATGTAACTGCTTTTGTGCGCTAACTTTTGCCGCTTGCGCTGTGCGAACGTCTACCATTTGTGGCATTTTAGGACTGTGAGCCTCGGCTGGTGTTGCCAACAAAATACCTACCGCAAGTGCGGCTACTGAAAGGCATTTTGCCAATAACTTCAGCCCTCACCCTTCTCCTTTACCGCAATCTTTACCATAGTTTCCTCCCGTTGATTAGATTCAGCATCGCTGTTTCCTTTCGTCGTTTGTATTGTCATACAGGTGTTGCACGACAACATCGTAGCCATAAGCCACTTTCCACATCCGAGACAATGCACTACACCTTCCATAGTCTGCTTACCTCATCTCGTAACTCATCTATTGTGCCATTGTTTGACAAATAATGATCAAAAGACCACGAATCCATATCGGTCTCTGACCTGTGGAGATTGACTGGTGTGTCCTTTTCTATGCGGCTTATGCGCCAAATTTCCCCACCGCGCCACTTAATTTCTTCGGCTTCGTTCCTAAACCTTACATCTGATATGACAACTTTGTCGGTTTTAGCCGTATTATGTAAGGTAAGTTCCACCCAGATTTGTGGGTCAATTAACTCTCGTCCGACCTCGGTTCCCATCACTTGCAGTACGCGGCGAACCTCTGGCACTTGTTTGGCAATTTCCCAACCTTCAAGATCAACAACGTGCGCTAAGCGTAATCCGTCAAGGGTAACTATAGGGTTTAATCGGTAGCAAGCATTTTTGATAATGTCTGCAAACGCTATGCGTGAGTACCCGTAATCCTCCACCAGTATCTTGGCGACTGTATCTTTACCTGCCTGTGCATATCCACTTAGTCCAATAATCATTTAAGTGCCTTCTCTCTTTGATATTTCTTTACGGCTTCGGTCTGTGCGGCTTTGCATTCAGTACAAGTTGGTTCACCCATATTTAGGTGGCGGCTATAACCTGCGCGTGTACCGCATTGCGCAATTTTCCGTTGCGTTCCTCGCCTTACCTTAGGCTTTGTGCCACCTTCGCAAGTTAAACATTGGTAGGTTTTGGTGCAAAAACAATCAGCCATTAACTTGCATCCACCTCTCCTGCTCCACATTCTTCGCAATCGGGTAATTTTTCTCCATTAGGTACTGGAGTCGGGTAATCCGTTAAGCACTCATAGCAGCGATATGTAAACGGGTAGCAGGATTTGCAGGTATAAGCACCGCAACCATATGTCATTTGTTATTCACAACTTTCCTCGCCACATTCAGAGCAGCAATCCCTGCATACACCATTGCTATTGCAAAATTCGTGTACGGTTTTGTACTGGTCACAGACATCACATTGGCTCATCTGTTATCCGTTTTATAGAAACCCGACCCGCGAAATACGGCAGGGGTAGGTGAAAAGATTTTGGTCATATTTTTGCCACACAAGGGGCACGCTGGGATGCTGCCATCGTGGAAGCCTTGCTGTATCTCTATCATTGACTTATCATCATTACAACGAAATTCATATGTAGGCATTAGAATAGTTTCCAATCTTTAGGTGCGACAATCCATAAAGTACATTCGTTGCCTTCTGGATTTTTAACTGTTTTGCCACTATCGGCTATAAAGCCATCTATAACTAATGACCTGCGGCTGGCACTTATACTCTGATGCTTGCCATTAAGTTTTGCCTCCAACTGAAAGTCGGCTGCCCCACCTGACTGATAGATGTAGTCATAGATTCTGCGGCGTATGCTGCCAGTTTTAGGAAGTGCTTTTTCGGCTGCTGCACGACTTGTATTACTGGCATAGTTGGCAATAAAGACCACATTGTCGTCAATGTTTGCCATTGGATGCACCTAACGCTACGTTTGCACAAATATCTTGCACCGCTAGTAGTGCATTTTCCAGTCCGTTTTTCATAACACGCTTGCGGTCATCAGTTAAATCAATCGCACATATTTCATCATAAATCCTGCCTCGGATTTGTGCCTCCAAGATGCGCACCATTGTTTTGACGGATTCTTGACCTTCTGGAGTGTCTAGAATTAGTTGACCATCTTTCACTTTCCAATGGTTATCTTTGCAAATAATTTTCATCATATGCCTCCTTTTCAATGCTAAACATACCAAGCAAAACTGTTGGTGTGAGAAGGATCACCGCGGTAACTATTAAAATTCCTAGCACGATTCCTCCTTAAAGTAGAAATTTTGACCGCATTTAATGCAGGTAACTTCTTGATCTACATTACCCCAGTCATCTGTCTCAAAGTCCTCTTCCCAGATGTTGTCGCATTTATCGGTTTCCGCATATTCGCGGCAGACTATTTCTCGTGTGATTGTGTGTCCAAGAGTTCCAGACCCGTGCCAGTAACCCATTTATTCCACCAACTCTCTCATCATTTCGTTGAGTGCAGGGTAATCCAATTTGTCGGACATATAATCTGCTCCGTCTGGAGTAACCAAGTGCGTCATATAGTTTTGTAGTAGAAAACCAATATAAGGATTGTCGCGATCTGGATTGTCTTGCATAAATCCAACCGCACTTTTGTACAACGCCTCGGTATTGTTAATCCAAAGTGCCACATTCCAAGTATCGTAGTTCTTCCAGCCTTCGTAAGTTGTGTCGCTCATTATTTTACATCCTCCTCGTAAGTACAAAGTTGGCATTGAATGAAATGTTGCCATTTGGCTGCTACTGACCACTTTAGGTGAGTGCTAAATACCAGCGAACCTTTGCTGTTGCACTTAGGGCAGAAATCTGGAACCACTTTTCCGCCTACAGTTAATTTTGTAAGTTTTTCCATAATTATGCCACCGCCTTCTGATTTTCTTCCTTGGATAATTTAAGAAGCCAGATGGCTAGTGAGCGTGTGTAGATGCCGCGCTCAATTAAGCCGCGTAGTTCTGAGTATTTTGCAAAAGATTCCGCAGCATCCCAGTTTTTAAGATAAACAACATCTGCATAAAGTTCTGCAATTTTTGTATCCAATAAGTTCATGTTATGCACCAACCTTGTAATAGACACGAGTAACGCGAGTTCCATCACGATTTTCTATTTCAATACAACCTTCGTTATTTCCAAAATCGTAAGCAATTAATTTTTCGGGATCTGCATTCATTATTTTTTTAATACGCTTTTGACCTGCGACGGATTCTGCTTCGTCATAATTACCACCGCAGCCACAAGCACAACCAGTTTTTCCATTGTAAGTCTGTGTTGCATTTTCTAGCATTTGATTTGTTGATATCATTTTTGCCTCCTAATCGGTAACCCCTGATTGGGTTATGGCACTAATCTATATGGTTTTTGGTGGATGTAAACATCTACAGCGTTTCTTTTGTAACAACTTGATAACTTTATAGGTCGTCAAAACCGCCCGTAAGTTCAATGGATACCCCTGCTGGAAGTCCGTACTCCTTGGTAGCGTAGATGCTCACCACCTGCGAATCATCCACATAGGCGACCCCAGTTAAGGCATCAAGGATGCTGCGGATTTGCTTGTCTAGGTCTGGTGGAACCGTTGGCTGCTGTCTGGATACCGATTTTGGACGTTCATATCTAAACTTCAATGTAATTGTTATCGCGCCTTCTATCGGCGTGCAACCCGCTTTAGCCGCTTCTTGTGCAACCAAAGATCGCCACGCCATTAAATCGGCTGACTTGTTATGAACTATGCGGTTGTTAAATGCACGCATAGAACCTTGCTGGATGGGTTTGCCTTCAACTTTGAAGGCGATGGTCAAATCTCTAGACTGACCTTCTCGCCTTGTAGTAGACACTTGCGAACCTTACTACCATTTGCATCAGTAAGTTGCATCTCATAAACAATTCCGTCTTGCTCGGAGTACTCAACGAGAAAACGATCTTTATGAATGACTACGGTATCGCCAGCCTGTACAGCACCTACATCTATACTCTTAAGAACAGTCATTTGTTCCTCCTATAGTCTTACAGGATACCTTACTTAGCACAAATAAGCCGCAGAAGGCTATTTAAGAGGGTCGGCGTGTCGGAAGGTATATTTACCCAACTTTAGTCTGTTCCCTCGTCTATTGGCTTTGTGCGAGGTTTTTTTAGAGCCTCGCGCACATAGTCAGGCATAGGGATTGCAAAATGATTTATGAAGTCATCTGCATTAAAGGGCTGAGCCACGATGGTTGGTTTTTCTGCTGGTTGCTTTAATTTTTTGGCAGCCATTAACAATGTTGCTCGGCTAAGTGGCATTCCGTCTAAGGCTACCGCCTCAACAAGTGGCAAAATCTTAGCAAAAGTGGTTTCCTTTAGAATTTGCTGCAACTGACCAGCCATTTGACCTCGTGCTGGTGCAATATCGCCCGTGTAATTTCTAAAGTACACTTTAATAAGTTCTGCCACTTGTTCGTTTATGGTCATTTGTTAAAAGTAAAATCTCTCTCAACGGACAACACGGTCTGCACCAATGTTGATAAACCTATGTTAAGTGCTTTTAAGTCTCGCCTAAGCCATCCCATAACCCGTGTGTCCAGTTTGCCTGCATAAATATGGCGGCGTTCATCTTCGGATAAACCACCCCAAAATCCATAAGGCTCAAAGGCTGTTGCTGCTTGTAGACATTCCTTTTGTATTGGACAGTCAAAGCACATTCTGCGTAAGTGGTTGTAGTTGAGTCCTTCAATAAGTAACTCGGTTCGTGGGGTAAAGAATAGATCGGTCTCTAACCCTTGGCACGATGCGCGTTCCCATTCAATTTTATTTCTATCAACTACTTTCCTGTACATCCGACCTCGCCTGACTGGTCATACCAAGCACAATAGTTTTTACAAAAGAATGCTGACTTTTCGGGCGCAGGTGGTTCTGTCCTAGATTTAATATCCGTAATCCAATCCAAACCTTGTTGCGCCATTTCGCGATTGTAAGGTTCGCTGTGGACTTTAATATCCTTTGATTGTCCGTCACGCGGAATTGCAACCAACGCAACTTCGGCAACCATATGTCCTGCTTCCTCAATAAGGTATCCATACAGTTGTACTTGCATACGCTGTTGGTCATTTGGGAATTCAGCCAGTTTTTTCTTGGTGGTTGTTTTCCAGTCAATTACCGTACCAGTTGATTTAATAAATAAATCGCAATGACCTTTTAGATGTTCCGTTTCAAACGCTTGCTCAATTAGAAAATCATCACCAAATGGATCTGCGGCTTCCATTGCACCAGCAATAGTCGCGTGTAGCGATGTGCCAATAATTGCGGCAAGGTGTTCTGTGTTGTCATTTGTTTTTGGTACTCCATTAAGGATGCTCCAAGCCTGTCGCCTACATCCGCCAACTGATGATGCACCTAACTGAGTTTGTTGCGAACGATCACGCTGTCCGTCTTGCTCATAAAGTGCCACCTTTAGAAGGTTTTGGATATCCATTAGCGGCTCCAGCCTGTAAGTAGTTTGTCGGTGATGCATTGGTTACAAAATCGGTGCTGACCGCCTAGATAATCTACTGTAAATAAATTCCTGCGCTTAGCACACAAAGGACATTTTTCCTTTGCCATAACTACAACTCCATACTTGCTCGGACTGATACCGAGATAGACCGCGCAATATCTACCTGAGTGCGGATGCGGTTAGCATTTGCACGAGCCGCTTTTACCGAAGATTCCGCTACAGATAAGTTCATATGCAGTTCTGCATTTTCAATAAGTGCCACATCATCTCGTTGCACGCTGGTCAGTTTATGGTCTGGGTGTGCTACTGCCATACGCGAACGCGCCATAGATATTTCAAGACTGGCTTTTGCTGTGTGGTAAGTATGTTCGCAAGCAACCAAATCTTGATGTGCTTCGTCAATTTCTTTGGATAAATCCAGCAATCGTCTTTCTACTTGCATTGGGGTTAAACTCATAGGTTGTCTCCAGTCGGTACTGCGTACAATTTAGTTTCGTATGTGTCTAATCTTGGCAATATAACTGCGGCATCTACGGCAATTTCATCTTCGTCTGTGGCAAGTCTAAGACCAGAGATTGACAACTTGCGTAGTACATCTTCGGCGTGTATATCCATTTTTTCTGCAAGTATTTTTGAAAAAAACATTTGTTGTTGTATTGCTAGGACTCTGCCTTCTGGATGATTCACGAGAACACCGCCACAGCACCTAGGATAATGTAGAAGCATCCTACAAAGAATGGAATCCAAATAAGCATACGGATAATTGACCGCAGTTGGTAGTACTGACGTGTCTTGGTTGGTCGGTGTGTCCAAAAATAATCCAGCCAGTCCTTACCAAACCAAATTTCTATCCATTGTGGTGGTCGTGTCATTTAGTTGCCTCCAAAGTTTTCTTGTGTGCGCCAATTAGTCCATTAATGGATACCCCGTTAATGTTAATGTGCAAAATACCTGCCTCTTGTGCGCCTGTGTAAAAGTTGCGAAGTTCCTCAATCGTTGTAATGTCGTTGATTTGTTCAATCGCGGTGATTGCGAGTGCTTCTTGTTCGGGAGATTGGTTAGGTTTTTGCATACGCTCCACTTTTTCCATTTCCTCGCGTGAAGGTCGTGTCTTGCGTGGGTCGGTGCCTTGTAAAGATAATCCGCAAGCCAATGCGCGACCAATTGCGGAAGTCGTGCAGTTTTCCAGAGCCGAGGTTCTGTTTACATTTGATGAACCTACAATTTCCTCTGCGTAGTCCTGACCTTTTAGGATATCGCCAAGCCAAATTTGTGCCTGAACAATATATTGAAGTGGTTTACCAAAATCATCTCGCGTTGTTTCCACAAGATGAGTAATGATGCGCAAGTCGGGATACTTTTCGTGCGCTTTTGCTATGCGTTCACCTACAGTTTCGTAAGATTCCAAGTCAAATTTTGCCATAATTAAGCACCTGCCTTAACGAATCCGTTGTAAAGCCCTTGCTTGATGTCGTTGTCAATCCATTGTTCAGCATTACTTGTCCATTTAGAAATATCTGCTGTCCGTTGGATATTTCCGTCTGCTGATGTAATCGTGTAGCGCGTTCCATTTGTTTCTATTGTTTCGCCGTTTGTGTTTTTGTATATTGCCATTCCGTGCCTCCTTAATTACCTTACTGGGCGCCTTGCCCGTAGGATTGAATCTATATTGAATTAGGTTGAATGTAAACAACCGCTTGCAATAATTCTTGAGCGTTTCTTGTTTGTTTTTCTGTTCCAAGATGCAGGGTTCCATCTGGGTGGCACCACACATAAGGCAGGTCTGCCGTGGCGTTGGCAAAGTCCTTGTAATAAACTGGGTCTTTGCGGTACAAGTTAGACTGATGGGATGTATGTAGTGGGTTGTAACCCATCCACCAAGGTTCTTCGTACTGAAGATTGCCTTGCCATTCACCTAGAAATTTGTCTAGGAGTGAATCCTTAAAGCCGCGTTCCTGCCACTCGGCACATATTACTATGCCATAATGAACCAACGCTTGTTCGCAACCGCGCCACATAACTGTTGCTGGATGATTAACCCAACCTTTTGTTTCGCCGCGTAAAGCACGCAAAACTTGCCACGCTTCCACTCGTTGCTTACCTAGCCGCTTATTATCCAACGCTTGTGCGGTAAACTTAAAATCGTCGTAAGGCATAAATGTTTGCACAATTACACAACCTGAAAAGGATTTGGTGCGTAATGCTCTAATACTTTAATGGCATTAAAGCAGGTAATACATATTTGCCGTTCTGAACTATTTACATAAAATCCAAAAGCATGTGCCGATTCATTACAAAGTACGCATTTCATTATTTTGCCTCCTTTTCTCTAATGCAGGAATCCGTAATGACCGCGCTTGCACCAAAGATGCTTTCGCCTACCGAGATATTTGCAAGTGCGCCGCCGTATTGGTTTTGTAGATTTATCTTAATGTTAATCATATGAGAGTTTGATTCTGCAATTTCATCTGTAAGGTAACGAACCAAAGATGCCGCCTCGCGCTTGCTCATTTTTGCTAGTACTGCCACCTGCGTTACTTCTAATGTGTGTTCGGTTGTTGGTTGAGTTGTAATTGTCATTTAGTTTGCCTCCATTTTGATTAGTAGATTTGGTGCGAATTTGTGTGCGCAGGTTGAACCGATTGGAAAGCAACCTTGCGAACTGTGTGAATCTGGATCGCCGCTGCCAGGAATGATAAGTTCCCAAGCGGTGCTTACCTCAAAGTAGAATGGGTTTTTGCCAAGTGCGCGGCCACATTCTGTGCAAAGATTTTCGTATGAATCTAGTGCCTTGCGATTAAGTGGTGCGCGGTCACCAGCGTTGTATTTGAAAGTCATTTATTTTGCCTCCTTAATTGCCTTCATAATTTCGTGTGTTTGATCTACTGCGTAGATAAGTGCCCAGATATCCTCTACGGATGTTGTTGCGATGATGCCGTTTTTGCGTGTTGCCATTTTTTGCCTCCTATATATATAAACCCTGATTGGTTTATAGGAACTAATCTATATTGTTTCTATGGAATGTAAACCTCTACCGCGTTTCCTATGTAACTTTTAGATAACAGGTTTGACAAGGTTTTAGGTAGCCTTTAGGCTTCTCCTTGGAAACGCCGAGAATCGTCCTTCTCGGCGTTTTTCCTTTGGTTTGGTATATGGTCCACCCCACTACCGAGGTGGACGAATCTCGGGTGCGGCTGGCTACCGCATTAACCCACCGTTAGATGGTGCTTTTTTCCCTGATTGCTTATCAGGCGCGGTGGCAAGCGACAACCACCGAGCAACATTGGTATTCCTAAAACGAATTGCCTAGGAACGCACTACCAAACTAATTTTGCACACGGCGCAATTGGACTTCGGTTCCCAAAATCTATACCAAAAACCTCAGGTGACGGATTTGGCTTGTTCGCAAGCCATTTTCTGACCACTTCCTAGGCTCTGGATTTGGCACAAAAAAGTTATCTTAAAGTTATCTAATTTTCATCTATTACAAAAAAGTTATCTAAAAGTTATACAACCAACACGGATAAGGTTTACATCTACCGACAACAATATAGAATAGAACCATAACCTAATCAGGGGTTATGAAAGGAGGCAAAATGGACTACCAAGATTGGTACTCAACATTTGTTGAGGCTCCACGCACAGCGGTAAAGAAACCAGTTATCTGCAAAAAATGTGGCGCAATAATTCGTGTTACACAAAGCACTAATAAATTGTGCAAATGCTAATAGGAGCCCCCGCTTAGGCGGGGGTGTTCTATGTCAGTCTACAAATACTTGGTACTGTGCTGTTACGCGACCTTTAACTGGATCAACAAAGTGCAATCGTTGAGATGGAACACCGCTAACTGCCATTGAATCTCGTGCATATCTATTATCTGATTCAATGGAACCAGTCCAGTAAATGTTACCTGTTTGATCTGACATTGGTTCTTGTGCAAAGCGGTGATAATGACCTAGATAAATGTCATCAAATCTCCACTTGTATGCGCCAGCCTTCCATCTATTTCCTGCGGCTTGCCAAGCAGATGGGCTTGCAAAACCTGCGCGGCCTACTTCATCACCGTGCATAAGTAATGCGCGATAGTTGCCAATTTCAACTTGCTGGATATCTTCTGGACAATCGTTCCAAGTTAAGCGCTTTTCATTGGATAACATTTGTCGTGCAAATTCATAGCACATTCTGTCCACGTTATCACCTTTTGGAACGTGATCGCGTTTGCTACCAATACGACCGTGATTGCCCCATTCCGCAACGACAGTCACATTTTCGAAATTAGCCAAATACACGCGCACGAAATCAACGAGGAGAAAACTAACAGTAGTAAATTGTGTAAATAAGGATGCATCTATTTCCCATAACTGTGCTGAGTAATTAAATAAACCTTCAACCATATCCCCGCCAAACATAATCGTGCAATCTTTGACTGGGTGGTCGTTGCGTTGTACATCTGTTATGCGTACCGATTTGTTGGCAAATTCCAACACGCGCTGGCGCATAATATCTGAGTTGTAAGATGTGGTTACCTTTGAACCTTGCCAATCGGTTGCGTGAATAAGTGCAACTTCGGGTTTGGACTTACGCGCATCTTTTTTTGGTGGCTGCACCGGCAAAATAGGGGGTAATGCCATCACAGCATCATATGCACCGCGATAAGTTGCTTCGGATAGGTCTGCGTTGCGTTGTTTTGCTTCCGCTAACTGGCGCTGAGTACGCGATAAGACTTGGCGTAACTGTTCAGAGTTATGTTCTTCGTTAATCGCGTCGCTTAGCACAAGTGTGGCACCCTCCGTTGCGATGGCGCGTAATCGTGCTTACTGTTACATCTATTTTTTCCTTCTTGAATGCACGACCCAATACGCTTGCTTTAATGTTGCGATCATATAAGGCAGCCTCGGCAATTTGTTTGTCCTCTGTGTTTAACAAATCAAATGCCTTGCTCACACTACATATAGAAGTGGACGGCGCTATAGCCGCTTCCGTCTTTATCGTATCCGATAAACCCATACCCGTACCTTCCGTTAGAGTAGTAAAAGGATACAACAAAAAACCCCCCACCGTGTAAGGTGAGGGGTAATTTGTGCGTGTTGAGTTACTTCTTAAGGAACGTCATTTCATCTTTAGGGTTAGCCCACTTGATAATTACAGGAACAAGTGAGATCCAAACTGCGTTTACAGTCTGCTTCCAATCCTGAGCCGAGAAATCTAATGGCGATTTTCCAATAATGCCAATAGCCATAATTCCGCTATAGACAAGGTACTTTCCCCATACTTCAAACAGTTTTAAGTTCAACTTCATTTTAGTCCTAACTTTTTTATTCGTAGTTTTACTTGCTCTGGTGTTTCTATGACCTCAAAGTGCATTTCATCGGGGCGTGAGGCATAGGAACCACCCCAACGCAAGCCGTACTTCTTTACCAATTCTTTTAGTGCAATTTCTTTAATCGGGTCAAATGTGCCTTTTTTGCCTAAAGGATGTTTGAGAGAATTAAGGTCTATTGCGGTTCCCGATGCGTGATTTGATAAACCTGTGGTCTGTCCTCGTACTGGTCTATAGGCATATGACCAGTCATCAAATGTTTTGCCTTCTAATTTTTCAATCTTTTCGTTAAATTCAGATGCAAATGCGGCAAGAATTACACCCGCGCTTGCTTCACAACGCAGGGTAATGTCCGTACCCTTGATAGGGAAACCTTTGATTTTGATTTCGTTAGGGTCTTTGCTAGCAACCCAACCATTTTGGCTTTTTTCTATCATTTTTTAACCAATTCCACTACCAAATCTTTTATGATTGCAACTTCGTGTTTTAAGCCAGTAAGTTCGTCTCTCATACTGCTGCCGCCATTAGGTTTAAGTTCATTAAGATAGTGCTTAACCAACCATCTTACGGATGTAGCAAATGCACTGATAATTGCTAAGACGGATACGATAAGACTTGCCCAGTTTTGTGCAGACACAATTGCACCTTTCGGTTATGAGTTAGTGGCTAGTTTTTGTTCTAATTCTTCAACTTTGGCGGTAAGTTCCTTAATTGCTAAAGTCAAAAATACAGTTAAACGGTCATAAGACAATGAAAAAGGATCTCCCAACGGGTCAAGAATTACCGTTTTTTCTAGACCGCCACCAATATCATTTATGTCCTCAGCAAGAAATCCAATTTGCGTTTCGTTAGGTTCACCTTCTATTACAAAGTCGTCATCAGTTTTGTAAGTAATTGGTTTCATTGCCAATACTTTATCCAGCCAACCAGTTGTATTTATGTATTCAACATCCTGCTTAAATCTTTCTGAAGATGTTGTATATGCAACGCGTGAACTTGAGGTTACAACTACCATTGTTGAGCCTGAACCAGTAGCAATTCCAGGATAGACAATTGTATTTCTTTGGTCTAATTGCCCGTCAATACGCATTGCTGCAAAAGCGCGAGTATCCCCTGTAATGTTATTTGTACCAGTTGAGTTGGCAGAAAAACCTGAACCAGCGGAACCAGTAAGGGTTGCTGCTGAACCAGTTAATCTTGATTGCGGGTATCCGCTTACATCTGGGCTGGAACCGTAATTTAAGACAATGCCAGCGGTTCCAATACTTGAAACCCACCCCGCGTAAGATCCGCTACTTTTAAATCCAAGGGCATTTTGCGAACCAACCATTGCAACTGAAGAACTACCTGTACTTGTTTGAACAACGCCACCAGTAATTGTGCTACCTGTAATTGCTCCACCAGTAATAGTTCCAGTACCTACGCCAGTCAAGCCTGTGGCGCCAATAGACCAGCCATCAGTTAAAGTTGCGCCTGAACCTGTGCCAAAGTAGCCAGCATCGGCTCTAATGCTTCCTGTAAATGTTCCAGAGTCAGCCGTAATGTTGCCCTTGATGTAAGCGCCTTGTGCTGATAAATAGCCAGTTGAACTTACAGTAAATATCTGCGATCCAGAACCCGCATTAATTGTAATTGCATCCAATGTACCAGTTGTAATTGAACCAGCATCAATGTTTGCAATTATTAAGCCCGATACTGTGACGGAATTCCAAGTTGTGCCACCAGCACCCGACCATTGTGCAATAACTTTATTGACATAAGGTGCCGAGGTTCCATATTGGTACCAAATATCGCCCGCTTGATTTGCGGTTGAACCTGGAGTTGATGTTGAATACCAAACTTTGCTTTTGCCATCAGCAGATGTTTGCGCTGTGGTGGCCTGAGTTGAAGCAATGGTTGCTTGTGACTGAGCAATAGTTGCCTGAGATGCCGCGTTATTGGCTGCAACCCCAGCATTAATTGCTTGTACTTGAGCCTCGTTTGCAACCGATTGCGAGTACAACGCCATATCTTGTGCTGATTCCGCATAATACATAGCCTGATCTGGTTGCGTTTCCAGTTTAGCCAAGCGGTCAGTAATGCTGTAGAAAATGTCTTTAAGATTAGGCGGTAAATTAACAAACGCCATTATGAAACCTGCCCATCCGCTAATTGTCTAGTCAATGTGACTGTAATTCTTGATGGACCATTTTCTCCTGGGTTCACGCTTATTGCAACAATGCGCATAATGTCTGTGTAGCCAAAAGGAAAAAAGTCGTCACGAATTTCAATACGCGCTTGATCTCCAACTTCATAGTCCGTGTAGTAAGGGTCTACATAAGGCGGTAAAACAATTTCAAGAGTTGTTGGTGGATAGGATGTGGCATTTAATTGACCTTTTGTAAGGTCTTTTAGTAGTTGCTGGTCTGGTATGTCCGTATAACTAGCCGTGTCCTCTAACAATGGCCACGTTCCCGTGGGTCCAATAAGTGCTGGATCAATTGCTGTCGCTCTCAGGCTTTTATTGTTGGAACCATAACCTAAACCATACAACCTGTTTACTGCGCCACTTGCATCCTCTGGAAATTTGTATTCAACAACATTCCCTGGGAATTGAAATACTGTTGCTGTAGGTGATGTTGGTGAATAATCGGTACCTATACCAATTTCAAAGCGGTTATACAAAGCGCCTGAGGTTGTATTCCAGTAAGGTTGAATTCTAAAGTCAAAAAATCTTGCCGATAAATCCTTAATTGCTTGATAAACAGGCTTAAGTTCGTAACCTTGATATTCCATTTTTGTGGAATATATTGAGGTTCCATTGTTGTACCTTAACCCCGTCTTTCCGTGTGGTGTTAGTGCTTCCGCGTATTGCATAAGTTGAGTAGCAATAACAGCAGGGTCGGTAAATGTGGCATAGACCTTATTTGTACTTATGCGCCTACGCCCATAAAGAGACAACATCTCCGATGCCGCTATACCAAGACTTTGGTTTGATGAATCGTATTCACGCGCCCAGATAACTCCAGACCACACGGGAATAGCCGTCGCCGCCGATGGGTCGGTATAAATTACCCACAAAACAGTTTTACCAGGAATGGTGGCATCAAATGCATTGGCAGTATAAGCGTTAATTCCAGAGAGCAAAACGTGACCTTGAAAGTTTCCTACAGAGTTAAGTTGCGAACTAAAATTGACACCAGTAAAAGGCAATTCCGCAATAACTGGATTATCTTTATATGCCAAGCCGCCTGATGAATAAGTGCCAGTAGTTGTTTTGCTAATTCTAAATGTTGTGCTTGTCCGTGCGGTAACTACTACATCGGTGGCATTAAATTGTGAGGGCGATATGCCTGAAATAGTAACAACATCGCCCACCACAAAACTGTTTGTAGCCGTATAAGTTATGGTGGTGGATGTTCTAGTTGCACCAGTAATTGTATAAGTAGGCTGGTAAAGGTTAGTTAGTAGGTATCTAAACTCAGCAATAGCCATTAGATATACGCGCTCCGATAAGTAATAGACATTGAACCCATTGTGCTTGCCCAACTACTAATTGAATCGGGTTCTAGACTTAACCATCCATTAGATGCTGCCGTCATTGCATTTCTATTAGGAAAACCATTGTCATAGATAACGCGAGTCAGCAAGTCAATTGTAAGCAAGCCGCCTGATAGGTTAGCAAATTCCATTGTAATTGTTCCATCAGAAATTGTGCCAGATGTGCTAGGCGAAACAATATAAATAACTGGGCAGGATGTAGCCCAACCATTGTTTGTGAGTGTTACACCAGCGCCAGTAACCGTTGTACCAATGTCTGTGTAATATCTTGGGTCGGGGAAAGATAACATAATGCGCGTTTGGATATATCCATAAGTAAAGTCCGCGTCAATGGGTGTAACAAGTCCACGAGAACGACCATACATACGCATATCGCCCGTGTTGGCATTTAAGCGATACTGAAATAGTTTTAGTTCATTTTGCGCTGGCGTATAGCCCGTGGGGTTTGGGTAGTATCCAATAGGTTGCGGTGCAAAAGCGGCTTGCAAATCCTTGTAGTTTGATTGCGCCGTTGCTGTAGAACTACCTAAGATTGTAATGTCAAGATACACAGTACGCTCGTCATAGAAATCGCGACCAGTATATGAGCCATCAATGTAACCACGGTTGTCGTCCTGAATACGAAGGGGTGAGGTTCCACCCAAGCCCTCTACGTTAGTTACAAGATAAGGTGTTCCTGTGCCAATTGTAAGACCGTTAAAGACAAACTGATAGTTACTTAGTGTCATTATTTAGTCCCTACTGGTACGCCATTTTTAGCGGCTTTAGCCATCTTTCGTTCAATATCATTTGTGTTGGAAGCATACACCGTGACGTTTTGAATTGTGGTTGTACCGCCACCACCACCTGTTGTGGGCGTACCTGCGCCCGCTACGATTCCAGTCTCTTTTCCTGGTGCCACAAAACCTGCCAAACTTGGCGTTTTAATTTTTTTATCAGCAAGACTGTCCAACGATTTGGAAAACTCGCCAATAGATACGGCAAACTTATCAACGCCATCAGCCATACCTTTCAGAAATCCCATTCCTGGAATATAGGACATTGCTCGCATAAGTTTAGCAATTCCGCCTATAAGGTAACCAAATCCCTTAACGATCATTTGAATTCCAGTTACAATTCCCTTACGGAACCAGTCAAATTTATTCCACGCCGCCACAAATGCTGCACCTAGTATTACAAGAAGTCCTACAAAAAACATAATAGGGTTTGCTCTTATTGCAGCATTAAGTCCGTGCATAGCAAATGTAAATACGCTGGTTGATGCGGCTTGCGCGTATGTCCAAAATGCATATGCTTGTTGAACTGCCTTGACCGCTGCTGTCACCATTGCATAAGTTTTAAGAATACCCATAACTGTGAGCACAATTCCGCCAAAAACCAATAGCGCAGTACCATTTGTGCTGATATATCCTATGAACGCGGAAAGTATTGGAAGAACATACATACCTATTGTTTCAAATAAGTTGCCCATCTTTTCTTTAAGTACGGCTACGCGGCCAGAAAAAGTCTCGGTGTATGCAATAGCCGAGCCGCCAATTTTCGCATTTAATTCATCAAACGCTTTGGCTATTGCTTTATTCTTAGGCAGGTTTTCATCAAGGGAAATGCCCATTTGCTTAAATGCTTTAGCGTTACCCATTGTGGCGCGCTGTAAAATTTGCGCTGCCGAACCAATACCAATTTGCTTATGTCTTGCAAAATCCGCCGACATAGCCAATAATTTTTGTGATTGCTCTACATCACCAGTAGCGGTGACCAAAGTTCCCATAGCGTTAATGACTTCGGAACCTTGAAAGCCTAACTGATAAAACGAATCTGCTGCGGCTAGGATGTCGCCTTGGGCTTTTGAACTTGTAACACCTACGTTGCTTAAAGCCATATTTAATCTTGTGGTTTCTACCTCAAGTTGTTTGACTTCGTTTTTGGCGCCATTGATTTCATTAACAAAAGTCATAATGCCAGTTGTTAAAAGATTTCCACCAAGTACACCAAGGATTGTGGTCTTTAGGCTTCCCAGCGAACCTTGCAATTTGCTTGCTTGCGAGCCAATTTTTGCAAGACCTTGATTTGCTTTAGCAACACCAGATGCCACGCCAGAAGCATCAACCTGTACTTGCACACTTAATGGTGGAATCTCACTCATTATGCTCTCCTTAGGTGTTTAGCAATAATTTGCTGAATAATGTTGCTTTTTCTAAATTGTTCTAATGCTGGCTGCATATAAGGAAAATGTTGCCCGTTCGTCCAAGTAGGCGCGCCACCCAATTCAACGGCTCTTGCATAGACCATATACGCACCAGCCTCGGCAACATAAATACCAAAGCCGACTCGGTGACTTGAACCCCGAATACTACGGCGCAAGTTACCAGTAACGTTCATTGGCGGAAAACCCGATGCCGCAGGATAACCCACAGACTTACGATCACCTTTAATTTGTCTCATTGCAGTACCAGCAAGTTGCTGACCTATTTCGGCAGCAGCAATACCAAGGACAATGTCTGCCTTTTGTTGGTACAAAGTCAAGGCTGCGGTAACTTCTGGCAAGTTATTTGTTACGCGCATTTTCAACCTCCACTACAATGTTGTTAATTGCTAAGACCCACGCAACTTTTTGCGCAGGTTGATTATCTACTTCTTCGGGTGTCCAACCAAATTCTTTTGCACATACATAGTATTCCCAATGGTCATCGGGATATAGCATATCTTCGTGCCGCGAACTACCAAGCAATACATCTTTTAGTCGCTGGAGTTGGCGATATCTACTTTTGGGTCGTTTGCACTTCCTTCGGCCATATCAGGGAACAAGTAGTCCTGCGCTGACTTGGTTTCCTCAACCAGCACATTAAAGTCTTTTGGCGTGAGTTCTTCAAGCGATGCAATTCTAATTGCTGGCGGGATTAGATCAAACGACCATTCAACTATCATTACCGACAACAACCCGTTAATTAACGCAACGGCTTGCATCATTCCTTCTTCGTCTCCTGCCGCTTTAATGACTTTATTGCGGTCCTTAATAAGCAAGGTTGCAGGGTCGCGTAACTTGACTGTGGCTCCACTTGGGAGTGTAATTATTCTTGACATTGGTTCCTTCCATCTGCCTTCGTTGGGTTTGGGTTGAACTGGGGTAGGGGAAGGCGGCCTACCCCAGCCAACATTGTCTCAGGTTACTGGTATGTACCTGAAGGTTTAGCGTTCTGGAGTGTCCACTTGATGTTGCTGTAGCCACCAGTTGAACCTGCATCGGTTGTGTTAGCAATAGCGCGAACATCAACATCAATTTCTACAAAGTCCTTGTCGCGAGCAATAACAGCGGCTGTGTAAGCACCCTTTGTAACTGTAAATGCAATCTGTGTTGCTGATGCACCTGTTCCTTGTGACCAGTTAAGTGTCATTGCTGGTTGTGTGTTTGTAAGGTAACGAGTAAGTTCTGTATCATTTTCCATTACAAACTTAAACTTACCTTTAGTCTCAAGTGCGCCAAGAAATACCTGATAAGGGTCCTTTGTATTAGCAAGCCCAAAGATAGGCGTTACTGGACGAGTCAATGTAATATCGCCATCAACAACATTAGAAACTGTTGCTCCTGCAATAGATACCGTGGCAAGCCATACTGGCGTAGGTAGCACGGTTGAGAATGTGGGTGTTGGGGTTGATGCTGTTTGTGATAACCAGCCCATTGCTTTTGCATCATAGTCCAACAAACCATCTGCCGTGAACTTTAAAGTCATATCGCTAATTTGGATGCCAGGATATGCGCGTACATTTGCCGCATAAAAGTCGGTCAACGTAAACGCAGTAGGTTGAGCATCTGCTGCTACCGCCGAAGCATTCTTTAGCGAAATTGTGTGGGTGTAAGGTGCAGTTGAACCTGATGTCGCAACGCTACCCATAATTCCACCAAGTACATATCCGATAGTATCTGGGTAAACTGGGCCACCAAAGTCGTATGTTGAGTTACTGCGACCCTGAACATAAGCATAGTCTTTTACAAGCGAACCTTGCGCCATATCGGATGCTGTAAGTTCACCAATAACATCCGCAGGTTTTAACTTGGATGATTCAACTGCAATAAAATCTGTTGGTGCTACGGGAGTACCTTTGGTTACTTCTTTGGCAATACCTAAGTAACTCCGCGCTGTATTTTGTACTGTCATTCTTCATTCTCCTTAGTTACGGCAGGTGTTGCCTTTAGTGTTTTAACTTGCAAGACATCGGGTGCGGAAAAATCACTCGGCGCCTCAAAATTATCTCCTGGCTTTACTGTTACCCCAATGCTGGGGAATACGCGCTCGCCTTCGCCTTTGTATACGAATGTAACCATTTCTCTCCCTATGCCTGTATCATTTGAGTTACTGTAAAGCGCATTGACGCCCAAGTTTCGGTGGATGTTCCTTTTTGAGACATAGGTTCTCCATAAGTTACGTCTATTTGCGGTTCTGCACCTTGCCAAATCAACGCACCAGTTGGATCTCCAAAAGTGTGATCCGAACGTAGTCGTTCCTTAAGGCAATCTATAACATAATCAAAATCATCCATCGCTTGCTCGGCGGTACGCGACAAGGAATGCTGGAACAATTGCAAAATTACTGTGTAGTCAATGCGTTTCCAACCAGCGTGAGCGCCATCATCCGTGCCATTAAACCCACCTAGAGCAATACGCGTTTCTGTCTCTGACTCAATAAATATGACCACCGCAACGCGACTTTGCTGGTTTGGTAGTGCATTAACTTGAAAGTCAATACGCTTAGGTAGTGAGGTAAAGACTTGGTTGATACCATCAACTTGCGGCGGGTTAATAAAGTTGTAGAGAACTTGTCTAACCTGTGCACGACCAACGGTGCTGTTGGGGTTTGCATTACCCATTTATCTAATCCTGCTGTAAGTGTCTAGGATACTGGCGGCTGTTCTTAACTCGTCAGCATATCTATCTGAACCAGGTGTAGCCATAGATGGTTGAGTTGAGACCATCATTGTCATTGAACTATCACCACGCACTTTAAGGAACGCTGTGGTTACAAGAATTGCGGCTTGCTTAATTGCTGGTGGAAGTGCGCTAATTGCCGAACCAAACGCGTGCGGATAGCGTAATATGCGAGTAAGTGGAATTGTTGAGGAACCATAAGTGTAGGTACTTGCAACTGTAACATTTTCTGTATTTATTCCGTCATAAATTGTAAGCATTTGACCAGCAATAATTCCAGTAGGGTCTTGTACCGTAATTGCGGTTGCTCCAACAATAGATAAAGATGAGAAAGTTGTATTGGCATATCCAGCAACATATGTGTAATTTAGAAATACCGTGTTGCTTGGTCCACCATTGTAAGAACCAAATGATAGTGGTCCTTGCGAAGTCCAGTTACCTAGGTTGGCATTTGGAATAATAATTTGTTGATCTTCAATCCAAGCAATAGAGCAATCGCCTAGCGAAGCCATATTGGTTGGGTAGCCATAATTGAATTCCGTTAATGCCACAATAGGACTAAAGCGCGGGTGAAATCTAATAGACCCATCGCCGCTCACGCGTGAGCGTTGCTGCTCGGTCTCTACAGTAGCGCCTAAAGTTTGGTTGCAGTATGTATCCATCCAAGAGGATGCGCGGGCAATAACATTGCGCAATTCATTATCCTGAACTTCGGGATCTTGCGAGGAAAATACTAGGTTGTCTAAGTCAATAGCGGTAGGTGCGGCCCTGTATTCTTCAAGTGTAAGATAAGGAACTGTTAGTAACTGCGTGGTGTAACCATATCCATTAGCCATTTATCTCTCCACACTTGGAACATTGTTTGAAAAAGGAACCGAATCCGCACGCTTTGCACGGATAACCTTTAGCGGTTGTGACGCCGCTTGCACTTGCCTCAGTTAAGCCTTCGTCTTTTAATTTTTTAATAAGTTTTTTGTCGGTAACGTGGAACATTCCATCGCGGCTGGTACGCAGCACTCTTTGTCCTGTCTTAGTGCTTACGCCAAGTTCCTTCATACCTTTCGGTCCGATAATCTTTGTCATAGCGCTTCCCCCCATAGATTCGAACTATGATTCACAACTTCAAAGGCTGTTGTCCTGCCGTTGGACGAGAGGGAATCATTTTGTTTGATGAGCAGTTTTAATTCGTGCTCAGGAACTTATTTAGTTTTACTTTTCTGTAATCATCTCGGCGGTTGATACATCATCTCTGCCGTGATTATCGGCAGGTTGATTGCAACCACATTCAAGACACATTATGCAGAGACAATTCCCGATACAACACCGTTCCACGCTGGCGCGTAGCACATAAATGTGCCGCGGAAGTATGTAGAGAAGTCGTATGAGAATTGGTTAACAGGCCATTGGATACCCATATAGTCTTGCACAAGTACGTTTGCCCAGACATCAGATACCTCTGTGTCAGGAATTGGTAGTGTGTAAGAAAGTACAGGAGCAACGCCCTGTGGAAGCCAAGGGTGAACTGTGAGGTTTACCATCTTGCCAGTGATTTCGTTGTTAAGCGCGCCAATTACAGCACCGCCAACATAGTCACCAGTCTCTGTTTGTGAGAGATTTAGACGATAGTTTGCAGTTGAACCATTCTTGATTGTGTCTGAGAGTTGCTTACGATCTTGACCGTTGAGCAGGATCTCGTCTGGGTCAGCCTTTACGGCATCGTAAAGTTGTCCAAAGACTTGCTGGAATTCTGCGCCTGGGTTAGAGGTTGAGAATGTTGAGTTAATGGTGTTGATAGCACCTGAGATGGTTGGGTTAAGAACTGTTGGAAGAATTCCGTCATAACCTGTTGCGTATGCAGATGTATCTGTAGCCGCTGTTGAAGCAAGTGCGCCTGTTGTTGTGTATGGCGCTGTGTTGCCTGTTGTCTGAGTTGATGCAGCACCTTGAACAACAAATTGTGTTGAAGTTGTGCGACCCTGATAGAAGCAATTTGCTGTGCCAGTTGTTGTACCGACATAGATGCGGTAACCAATTGCGCCTGATACTGCTGACACATTGATTTGCAATACATCGCCAGCAGAAACTGCGTGTGATTGAACTGTTGAAACTACTGACTGACCAAATGCACCAGCATCAGAAGTGACATACACATAGTATGTTGTCGCCGCAAGTGCTGTCTGTGAACCAGATGCAACTGGTGATGTAAGAGTTACTGTTGCAGGAGCAGCAAGTGCGCCTGAGTAACCTGAACCTGTACCGCGAGCCATAAGCATCATACGTTCTTCCATCAACATTGTTGAGTAGAGAGTAGATGTGCTTGATAGTTGGCGAAGGTCTTGGTATCCCAAACCTGAGAAGTTCGCGTCAAACGAAACCTGATCAGATAGTGAGTATGAGTTGTAAGGAAGAACTAAATCATCCGCTGTGTAGGAGATTTGTGGTCCACGTTGGTACATAAGTGGCGTGGTTGATCCCGGAGCAAAGTCGTTCTGGGTGAACTGTGTAACGCCTGGCCAGATGTTTCCTTGACCGCCTGTACCTGTACCTGTGTAACCTGTGATGCGCTTGATACGGTGTGATGTACCAATACCCTTCTTGCGAACGATCTTGTTACGCAAAGGTGTTGGACGTGGTGTAAGCATCTTTGCAGGTGCTTCCAAGTCAAACGCTGCGAATGATGTTGAAAGTGGGTTTGTAAGCGTGATTTCCTTAGCGATATCCGCTGAGATTGTACGCTGTGATGCAAGTGCTGTGTTAAGTGCTGATACTGCATCTGGTGAAAGTGACTTGTTTGCAACAAGTGCTTCCATTTGTGCAGTTGGGTCAGCCTGTGGTGCTACGCCTGGTGTGTGTGATGGGTTAGCAAATGACTTGTTGAGTGCTCCAAGATATTGTTCTTGAAGTTCAGCCGCTTCGCGTGGGGTTACATCACCGAACAGGTCTTTTGCTTTAGGCATCTGTGCCATAAGTTTATATCCTTTTCGTTAAGTGTGAATTAGTTTTGTGACTTAGGGCTTGCTTTTGCAATAAAATCACTTGCAAGTTCGCGGTATCCCTTAGCCAAAACTGGGTCGGTTGTTGCGTCAGCCTTAGCCTTGTATTGCGCTGCCTTTACAAGCAGGTCATTTTGGGCTGCATCTGACATTTTTGTTGCTGTGCGCTTAGGGCCACCTGCAACTGATTTTGATAGTGCCGTTGCTAGGTCAGATTCAAGTTTTACTGACTTCTCTACCGCTGACTTCTTTTCAGCAAGCAAGGTATCAATCTCTACTTTAACCGAGTCCATCGCACTCTTAACGGCTTTCTCAATGAGGCTCTTTACGACCTCATCATCCTCAGACTCATCATCTTCGGAAACTTTTTTCTTTTCTTTATCCATATCTTCATCTTCTTCGTCAGCATCAACGGCTTTTGCCTCATCTGCTGGCTTTTGTTCTTCCGCTTCGCGTACTTCTTCTTCGGCGGTTTCAGCAGCAACGGCTGGACCTTCTGCGGTTTCTTCTTCCGCGGTCTCTCCATAAGCCTTTTCCACATCGTCATACCCGTGGGACTTACATTCTGCTGCAATATCATCTACGGCTTTGCGAGCCGCTGCATATCGTTCAATCATTTCTTCACGAGAAGGAATTGACTTGGATTCACCATTCATAGGCATTCCTTCTTCTTTGTTAATGGCAGACTTTGCTGCCCTGCGTTGTCTTGCCATTCTTGGCTCCTTAGTTGTTGTTGCTGATTTTATTGGACTATCATCGCCTTCCAATATAGCGTCATACACTGCTTCAATTTCTTCCATTCTGGAATCCAAATCATCAGCAAAACTAGCAAGAATTCTACTGTCAGCATTTCTTAATGAACTTGCTGCTTCATCCATACGAACCAATGCTGAGTCAAGTGCTGCCGCTCTTGCATCGTTGTCTTTGGCAAAATAAGCGCGTTCCAGTTGTTCATTGGCTTCCTTAATGGAATCTTGCGCATCTGCGGTCATTTCTTCATCTTGCTCAGACAAATCTTCCACATAATCATCGTGATCTTCGTCATACAAATTATCTATGCCCATTGAAATATCTTCGTTGCCTGAAATTGTATCGTTGATTGACTGTTGATCTGTTTCGTTAAAACCTGACTCGCTTGGCACATCAGCGGGCTTGTCCTCGTTAGAAGGTTTATCTTCGCCAGAAGGTTTATCCGACCCACCTCCGCCACTTGGACTATGATCTGACTGGTCGTGGTCACCGTGCTTTGTTATTGCTGACTTACGAACCTTTATACCCTTGGCTGTTTTTTCTTCTCTGCCATAGTATCCGTCTAGAAATCCTTCAACTTCATCTATAAGATCCTGTATATCATTTTGCACGCGTTCGGCATCGCTGTGACTTACCTCGCTCATGCGATCAAAGGACACTTCTAAATCTCTAAGTGTATCTTCCATGTTGGATGTAAATTCGCGCTCGGATTGATTTTCAATTCCATCCAAGTAACCGCCAGCATCATTTAATGTATCTAGCGCCTCCCCTATTGCATCCGCGCTTTCGTTATCACCTGAGTCTCTTAATTCATCTTCTATATCGCCCAGTTCGTCGCGTATGTCCGAAATAGAGGTACTTACATTGTTGGCGGTTCTGTCGCCTTCAATTCTTGAATCAGTTTTTGAGTCGCCGCCAGAAGGTTTATCCTCGCCACTTGGCTTATCTGAACCGCCACCACCGCCGCTAGGTGAGTGGTCTGACTGGTCGTGATCGCCGTGCTTTGCAATATCGCTAGGTAGTGGCGCTTTGTATTCGTGCAATTCTTCAACCTGCACCAAACTTGACTCGCCTTCAACCGACTTAGCCAAAATTAACTTGGCTGACGGATTCGCAGGACGATCTACTAAACTGACTTCAATAATCTGCCCGTCAATGATGCGACCATTTGCTGCCTTATTGTCGCGTACAACGCGTGGGGACTTAATGCCAATACTAAATCCTTGGTATACACCAGTCTCTACCTTCTTGGCAGCGATTGGGTCTACAACGTGAACGCCAATGTAATGACCATCCTTCTTTGACTCATATTCTTTGGCAATTCCAGCGGCTGATGGACCGTGCATCTCGCGAATGTTTCCGCCTGACTTGAACCACGCTGGCATAGCCTCATCAAGCCAAGCGGCATCACAAATTTGTGCATCCAAGTCCAATGTGTCATCGGTAGCCTTACCAAATACCATAAGAGTGCCGTCATCATTCTTATCGTACTTGACAATTTGTGCATAACTTGTTGTGTAGTTCATAGTCATTTTTTCTCCTTATGCCGAGTAAGTAATAACGACGCAGCCAGCCGCAGACGCTGCCGCTGAAATTCCGTAAATAATGTCGCCAGCGCTTGCGTAGAAGGTTTGCGAATTGCTTGCTGCAAGTGTGCGCCCAATGGTTGCACCTGATGTAGTAATAGCGCTATCGCCCACAAAAATAGCCGCACTATGACCATTGTAAACCGTAATTGGGGTTTGTGGCCTAGCGTTCTTGTCCACTTGGTGCAAAACTGATGCCGTTGTAAGCGTCTGGGTGTTTATATGCTTAAATGCCATTTTGTTCTCCTTAGATCATTTAGTATATCGGTTAATCAATGAAAATACTCTCGTCAGTATCGTCATTTGAACTTAGGTCAAAGTATGGCGCCAAAGCGCACATACAATTTGGATGGGCTGGCGGTTCGCTGTCGCCCGACGGGAAGGTATCACCTATGCCTATAGGGGAAGCATCTGCATTGTCTTGGCATAAGTCACAACCTTCCGCGACCAGCCACTCCACTTGATCAACCTGCGCTCGTTCGTATTCATCGCGTGAGGCTACGGACATTGCTCTACTCATCTCGGTCTGAGCAATAATTAAAGCCTGTGAAGGATCATCAATAATTGAGTCAATCATCTGCGCTGTTTGTTGAGGTGTAAAACCCTTTTCCAAACCAGTTGCTAACGCTGTGCCGATACGATCTAACTTGGTGCTTATTACTTCATCGGCAATTACTATCTTACGGGAGTCAAGTAAGGACTGTAAGCCACCTCTAGGCTTAACCAATGCTGCTGCACTAGGTAACCCAGGTTTCCAAGTAGACCAGTTTACTGTCGCTACGCTAACATCCTTCTTTAAACCTTTCAGGCGGGTTGAAGCAACCTTGGCACCCAGCGTATAACCATCCGCATACAAGCGCGCTAACGCAACTTGTACAGGTTTTTTGTCGGCTATTACTTGAGTACGAGCCCAGTCTCTAGCCGTTTTAGGCGAAACTGAACCACCTGCGGGGTGGGTTTCAGCCCAAGATTGGGCTATCGCATCACCATCCAGGGCAGACCTAAATGCTTTACGAATTCTAGTCGCGTTCTTTGCAGCAACTCTTACAACTACCGTCTTTTCAGGCCACTTCATTAGATACCTAGATAATGTTCCGCGTACCAACGAGCGCTATCTACATCCTTAGTATCAACAAACTTATTTAAGATTTCGGCATATGTTTCATCTAGTACTTGAAATTCAAATGCTCGCGAAGGTGTTCCTTTGCGTAACCAGCGAAGGAATTTTTTTACTTCTTCCTCAGCATCAACAGGTTTGGCTTCAGGCTTATCTTCAGGATTTGCCTCTACAGGTACTTCCTCCACAGGTTTTTCGTCAGCGACAGGTACTTCGTCAGCGGCAGGTTCTTCTTCCGTTCCAAATCCCGCAAGTGGGTCTACTGGAGGTACTGCTGGGATAAGACCATCAGGACCGAAGAAATAAATACTTGGACCAGCGACAAGCATTGGCATATCAGCCTCAGGTGTTTCAATAAGAGGTAAACCAAGTTCCGCACGGTTCTCATTAAGGGTTATTGAACCATTCTTCTTGCGAATATCATCTCGCGATGCTGTCTCAGCAGTATTAGTGCGCTCGCTAGGTGCGAGGCGGAACTCTAGTTCGCGTGGCATCCCAAGAAAACGATATGAAAGTGCCGAAATCATTTGCGAAACCCAGTTAGCGGTAGGCAAGATGCCGATTGCTTCGCCTGATTGTGCCTCACCTTGCTGTAGACCTGATGCACCTAACCCGCCACCACCGCCATTGAACCCAATTTCAGATGGTAGTACGCCAAAGTGTCCAGTAATAGATGAGACTAAGTAGTTATCCATCGCATCCGAGAACTTATCTGAGTAACCTTCTTCAAAATGTAATTTGCCACCAGGAACTAACAAGCGCATACGATTACGCTGTGCTGTTTGTCCTGATAGATCGTCATTATAGATATCTTCATATGCTCTGATTTGGTCAGGCGTCATAGTGGTTGATTCAGGCAACTCTAAGTATGACTTAGGCATTGTGCCATCTGTGAACTCTGAACGAATCCATTGTTGGCGACGCAAGTAAATATCAGCAAGTGGTAAGCAACGCTCTGTAGGAGATAGTCCATACACACTATTGGAACGACGATTGCGTACAAAATAAGCAAGGTCATCCGAGGTAAATTCGCCATCCGCAACCTCATCATCTATTCCAGCATTAAACTCTGAGCGTGGGAAGCCAAAAAGAATTTGTTGGAATGCTGGACCAGAACTTGGCTCTGGGCGCATACCGCGATCATCAAGTAGGGGTTTAATAGTTGAACCGTCAAGGATTTGGAACCCTCTAATTTCACCGCCTACAGTTACCTGTGGCCATATAGCCCAAGCATCAAGAACATCTATTTCTTCCATCGCCATTGACAACCAGTCCACAAAAGACAAACCATTTTGAGGGTCTGGCGTTTCCCAAAACTTACGCAAACGACCAATCTCTGCTGAAAACTCTTCGCGTGATTGAGCAAGCGCAGTAAGGTGATTACCACCTTGTTCCGAGATGATGCGCTCTGTTGCGGCTTCACTAAGCACAATGTCCCACTTTAGGGAAGTAATTTTAGACTTTCTTACTTCAATACAACGGCGCACGATATCAATTTGATCTGATACTGCACGCAAAGTCTTAAAAGGTACAAGTCTGTTATCAGATACGTTGATGTTTTGAGCAACTTGGAATTCATAACGGCGCGGGTCTGGGCGACCTGTATCTGTACGAAGCGGGTTAATGGCTCCAGGAAAGATAGGCATACCAGGAGCAAAAGGAACACTTGCAAGTAGCGGGTTACGAGGTAAGGCTGTACTTACATTTGAGCCGTACTGAGTCTGGGCAATACCAGCAGCACTCTGCATTTGTTGCATAGTCATTGTTCCAGCACCAGCAGGAAGATTTGGTGCCTTAACGATTTCATCTGCAACGCGTTTTGCAAATCTGTCAAACAGACCCATTGTCACTCCTATTGGTATTGTATTCCTATGAACTTAGTAGAGAAGGCAGTCTCTAATGGCGGCAAATTAGCCCCGTTAGTTATACCCAACGGTCTTACATCTGGAACAGGTTTGATGAACCCTTCCATTTATGTAGACCACGATAATGATATTCTGGTCAATCTTCGTCACGTTAACTATACCTTAGTACACGCCGAAAACCAGCAAAGTTTTCCCAGTCGTTATGGTCCTTTGACCTACCTGCACCCTGAAAAAGATCAACGCTTGGTAACCGAAAACTATTTGTGCCGCCTTGATAGCGACTTGAATATGGCCGACTTTACCAAGGTTGAAATGCAGTCGCTACACGAACCCATTTGGGAATTCGTGGGGCTTGAGGATGCTCGTGTTGTCCAATGGAACAATGAGTACTACCTTATTGGAGTCCGCAGAGACACCACCACAACTGGCATTGGTCGTATGGAATACACGCAGATTGACCTTGATAAGGCTAATTGGACAGCGAAGGAAATTCATCGCAAGCGCATAGCGGCTCCTGATGCGGATGACTCATACTGCGAAAAGAACTGGATGCCTGTAGTAGATAGACCTTATACCTTCGTAAAGTGGACTATGCCTACCGAGGTTGTTTATTCCAGTCCATTTGGACAAGATACTGAGCAAATAATGTTGCGCCACACACCAGTACCTACCAAGGATCAACGAGGCGGCTCGCAGGTAATTAGGTGGGGCAATATGTACATCTGCATTACCCACGAAGTAGATTTGTTCAAGAATTACCTGCAACAAAAGGATGCCATCTACCGCCATCGCGTAGTTATATGGGATCAACAATTTAACTTTGCAGGTATGTCTGAGCCGTTTAGTTTCCTAGACGCCCGTGTGGAATTCTGTGTAGGTGCGGCTGAATACAATGGCAACTTGTTGGTCAGTTTTGGCTTTCAGGACAACGCGGCATTTGTACTGAGCGTGCCTAAAGTTGTTGTTGATGACCTTATTTTGGAAGGATTAAAGTATGAGCATTGAGGACTTGGTAATTGACCTATCCAAAGACCCGTTCAACCCACAACTAAACTTTGATGCTGCCGAGGCATATCTGGCATTAAACCAGAGTGCTAGTGCCGTGTCGTTCTACCTACGCTGTGCTGAATATAGCAACAAAAGTTCTTTGCTCACCTACACATCCTTGCTCAGGATATCTCAGTGCTTTAACGACCAGACTGGTAGAGAACACAGCGTAAGCAACTGCATATTGCAGGCAATTACGGTACAGCCTGATCGCCCAGAGGCTTGGCTGTTGTTGTCTAAGTTCTATGAGTCTATGGGTCAATGGCAAGAAGTTTATACATATGCGCACGTTGGACTTGGCTGTTATGGAGAAGAACAACTGCCAGCCGATATAGGTTACGCTGGGACTTATACGCTGTACTTCCAAAAGGCAATAGCCGCTTGGTGGATAGGTCGTAAGGACGAGGCACTTAATACGCTTAAGATTCTATCTAGTATGGACATCAACCCTATGTACAAGGATGCCGTTGCCTATAACTTGGAGAAACTAAATGCTCTGCTTTGATATTGGTGCAAATCGTGGCGACTTTACTTTTGCCGCACTAGATAAAGGTTATGATGTTGTTGCTATTGAAGCAGCGCCAAAAGTATTTGGTGAACTTGTCAGCAACTTTATCTATAACCCACACGTAACCCCACTTAAATATGCCGTAAGTGGTAGCGATTACGAACGCGTAGAGTTTTACGAAGCCGAGGAAGATGGTTTATCTACCATTAACCTTGACTGGCTTACGAATGAGTCTATGCCTTATGCGGGCAAACCTTACAGAACCATAGCCGCAACAACAATTACTCTTGACACATTAGCCCTAAAGTACGGAGTGCCTGACCTTATCAAGATTGATGTTGAAGGTGCAGAATGGTCCGTGTTCAAAGGACTTAGTTCCAAGATGGGAACGATTGCCTTTGAGTGGACTTTAGAAACTATGGCTGACCATCAACTACAACTTGAGTATTTATTACACGGCGGTTATAGTCAAGTAGGGTGCCAATATATTGAACATCATTGCCAACAACCTGATGTTTGGTTTGACCTTAAAACTTTTGACCTAAACGCTTGGCACAATAAGAATAAAGTCTTATGGGAAAGCGGTTATTGGAAAAAGTCAGGCTTACGCCCCACAGCCGATGTTGGAATGCTGTGGGTGCGTTAAGCCGATTACGAAGTTACCGTTGCTTTTGTTAGAACGATGGACCCAGGACCAGTTACTGGTGTAACTGGAGTAAGTTTACTTGTGCGAGGATATGTGCTGCTTGCGTCAAAGTAACCCGACAGTACGCTACCGCTTCCGTTATTAGTGAGAACTGGTTTACCAAAAATGGGGCTTTGAGGCCCAGTGTATGAGTTCCAAGTAACTCCACCGTCTGTGGATGTTTTATACGCACCGCTTGTGCCAGCATCACCGCCGCCTGCGATTGCAATAGTGCTACCAACCTGAGTGGCTAAGCCAAAGTCTCCAGAAAGACCTACATTGCTTGTATTTATCCAAGTACCATTTAAGGTTGCGCACCTAAAAACAGTACCATCGCTAGCAATGTAAACATATGAACCATCAAGATGTGTAAAGAAAAACGAACCAGGAGAATAAAACGCAGGAAATAGCCCGCTAGAAACATACTGTGTCCAAGTGCCACTGGTTGGGTTTGCGTTAGAGTTGGTCCAGAATGTGATTGTTCCAAATGAAGGTCTGTCGGTAATTATCCACATACCATTTGTATAAGTAATGCCTTGTAATCTACTACTTGACCACGCGCCGCCGTTATTGCTTGAAGTATAAGTTACATTGTCAGTAGATGCATAAACTTCATTTGGGGTAACATAAACATATCTTCCATTCGCGTATGCCAGAGAAGGATAAAGTTCATTCTGCGCAGAAAGAAAATTGAAATTCCAGTTAATTCCATCAGTTGAATTAACTGCAACGCCATTAGAAATCACAACAAATCCTTGTGGACCACCAACTGCATTTACGGGGCTGCTACTAAAAGGACCAGGGTTGTTGTATTGAGTCCAAGTTACCGCATCTGATGACAAGTAGTAGTATGAACCAGATGGCGGGATAGCAATGTACTTACCTAAACCTGACGAATAAGCAACAGTCACGCCATATGAAGGCATAAAAAATGCAGCAGACTCTAGTGTGCTACCCGCTTCAAGTGCTTTTGCTGTAATCATAGAGATAGATGTTGCATTTGTAGCAAGCGTCGCGGTTCCTGCTGAAGTACCGTCTGAAGGTGTGATTGTTGTTCCACCTAGAATTGCAATAATCCCAGTACCGTTAGATGTGTAGTTATAGGCACCAGCGGTTGCACTAATTGCCGCAGTTTGAGCGCCTGCAACCCCGCCAGGATAGTAAACAGAAACTGGACTTTCAACCGACTGCCAAGATGAGGTTGTTCCATTTGTACTAAGATACTTGCCTGAGTTGCCAGTTTGACTTGGCACTACATAAGTTGTAGAGTCGGTAGCCACAAGAGTCTTGCTAGATGGAATAGTTGTTCCATTGATAGATGTAGCAGTAGCCACACCGAGCACTGGAGTTATAAGTGTTGGGGTATTATCTACTACAAATTTAGTACCAGTACCAGTCTGTGATGCAATAGATGTTGCTGCGCCCACAGAGGTAATTGGACCAGTTAGATTGGTTGGCGCTATGACTGTTGTATCAAGATAGTTCTTGGTTACTACATCTTGTGCATTGGTAGGGTTGCCAACACCAGTAATCTTGTTGGTTCCCATAGCAATAGCACCCGACATTGTTCCACCAGCAAGTGGAAGCATAGTGTCAGCGTAAGCCTTGGTAGACGCATCTGTACTAACTGTAGGAGTTCCAAGACCTGTAATCTTATTAGAACCCATTGCGATAGCGCCTGACATCGTGCCACCAGCAAGAGGCAACTTATTGGCTGCGTTTGCTACTGTTGCATACGTTGACGAAAGATTTACTGCTCCAGTTAATCCATCAACCGATAGAACTGAGTCAGTTGGTGTAAGTAGTTCCTGCCAGTTTCCAAGCGTAGATGCTGGAGTTGCTGTCAGGATAAAGGTTTTATTAACATCTGTTCGTACTGCAACATCTCCAGTTTGAGCAGTAAGAGCAAGCATTGCGGACTGTGTGGAGACAACAAATGTATCAGTAATGGTAACGTCTGGAATCTGAGCAGTTGTCAACTTACCATCTGCACCAAGTGACGCGACTCCATTTGCTGCTCCCTTTTGAGTCAAAGGAATCATCAAATCGGCGTATGCCTTTGTTGCCGCATCAGTGCTTAATGTTGGTGTTCCAAGACTTGTAATTTTGAAACCACCGTTAGATACATCTGCGGTTGGGTTAGCAATCTTGGTGCGAGCAATAGCAGCAGAGTTATCAATGTCAGCATCTACAATGGTTCCGTTAGCAATCATTGCGCTAGTAACAGTTCCTGTATCTGCCACCGTTACGGCTGTGCCGCTAATCTTTGTTTTGTCTATTGCTGCAGCGGAATTTATATCAGCGTTAACAATAGTTCCATTGGCAATCATTGTGCTTGTAACTGTTCCAGTATCTGATTGAGTTACAGCAGTTCCAGCAATCTTTGTTGCTGTGATAGCAGCAGAAGCATTAATGTCAGCATCTATAATGGTGTTAGCACCAATGGCTACTGTAATGGAAGCGTTAGCAGTTCCATCGAATGATGCAGAAGTACCGCTTACATCTCCTGCAAGGCTAATTGTGCGACCTGCAGCAAGGGCTGTGGCTGTGGCTGCGTTACCTGTAGTAGAACCAGAAGAACCAGTTACATTGCCTGTCACATTGCCTGTAAGGTTACCTGTTACGTTACCAGTAAGGTTACCTGTAAATGTTCCTGCAATAGCACCAGTACCAGTAATAGTTGGGCTTGTTAAAGTCTTATTAGTAATTGTTTGAGTTGTATCAGTTCCCACCAGAGTTGTTGTAGCATCTGGAATAGTTACTGTACGGTCAGCCGTAGGGTCTGCAACCGTAAGAGTTGTTTCAAAAGCATCTGGAGTAGCACCTTCAAATACAATGTTTCCATCACCAAGGGTGAGGCTTGTAATCGTAGGCGTTGTAATTACTGGGGCAGTTAGTGTCTTATTGGTAAGAGTTTGAGTCTTTGATGTACCTACTACGTTGCCTTCACCTGATGCAATACCATGCATAGGGTGAGTGATAGTGCCATCGTTGTATGCACCAGTTGCTTCGATGTGTAGGTTGGCTTCGCGGAAGTCGCGGCCAATTGCCATGTGGCGAATTGCTGCACCAGCAGAGTGAGCCTGTCCTGTACCAGCGTTTTCAATACCACGTACAATTGTTAGTACGTTTGTGGCAACGGCGGTAACATCTACAATTTCTTCAAGCGCTGTATCTGGGTCGATAACAGCGGTAAATGTTGTGCCAGCAGGGATGTCTGCTCCACCACGCAACGCTGAGCCTGATACTACAGTAGCGGTTGTTGCCGTATCTGTAATGCCTGCTGCTAGAGTAGTTTGCTGGGAACGGGATGAGTATTTTCTTGTTGTCATTTATCTACCTATCGGCTGTAGTGGACGCGAATTGGATATTGGGATTGCTGTCTTGCTGTCTCTTCATTAAGGCGTTGCTGATAAAGAGCATAAAGTTGCTTAGTTGCCGACTGGCTAGCACCGTATGGACGCTTGTTATCTGTCTCATCGGCTTGTGGGCTAACCTGTGCTGCACGTGCTGGGTCTAGATATGTAAGAAGACGATATGCTGCGCCGAGAATTACTACGTCCCGTGTGGAATTTGGCAGACCAGTTTGTGTTGAATAGTCTTGTGTGTTTACTGTAAATGGTACTGGGTCTGTTGAATAAACAACTTTGATAGTACGACCTGGCTGAACATAGTCACCAATTGTGACAGTCTGTGCTCCAGCACCAAATGCTGTGTTTGATGCAAGCGAATCCCATGACCAATGGCGAACTGGGAACCATTCCTGAGAAGGTCCAATGTCCTGCCACATGATTGACATGATGTTCATGATGTTTAAGTTGTTGAATGCATAAGTTGTCTGTGCTGCATTGAACTCAAATGTTGTTGTTTTGACTGCAAAAATAGTTGAACCAAAGGCAGCAATAGTATCATTGATTGCCTTCTTTACAACGTAGCGAGGGAAGGTTGGAGTAATTGTAACCTTTGTTCCAGCAGTGTGTGCATCTCTTCCTGTACCTAGGTAACCACGACCCCAAGGCGGAACTGTGGCTGTATTAGATACACGGTCAAATGAGTCCAACCAGATAAGTTCTTCGTCAATCTCAATTGCTCCCTTACCGATGTTATCGGTTGAGGCTAATTGTAGAACAACTGGCGCAGCAATTGTTGATGCAGCGTCAGTTAGATTCTGAGTAATATAGGTTGCTCTATCCTGCTGGTATGTATAACCTGCAAGGTTGATGAGTACTTCATCAATCATATCGGAAAGATTTGGCATTAATTTATAGTCCTCAATGCTGCAAGAGCAGATAGTCCAGTAGTAGATGCTAACTCATTACAGATAGCGTTAAGATTCTTATAGTTATTAGGTTGACGATTAACATCAGCCTTATAGTTAAGAGCAGCGATTATACCCTTGCCAGTTGTCCCAGCCCAGGCATTGGCAGCACCCTGCGATGCTTTAAATGCGGTCATCAGTGGATAATTGCCACCATTTGCTAAACGATTAAGTTCAGCGGTCATTGATAAACCAGGGGTGCTTGCCATAGCCTTAGCCTCTTTCTAAATTGTTTATTTGGTTTTATTACTTAGGTGTGTTAGCATCCCAGCGTTTTCCTGCAGATAGTTTGGTAACTGCAGCCTTCGCCTTTGATGCTGCCTTTGATGCTGCAGGAGCAGCGGCCTTCTTAGCAACAGTCTTCTTAGCAGCAGTTGTTGTTGCCTTCTTTGCTACTGTTGAAACGCCTCTTGCCTTAGCAGCGGCTACCATTGCATCGTACTGTGATTGCGATACTGGCTTGCCTGCCTTGGCAGCGGCTCTTCCTGCTGCCACTGATGCTGTGTCTTTAATCTTTACAGATGCAGAAGAAGCCTTAGTTGCAGCCTTAGATACAACCTTTGGAGCAACCTTCTTGATTTCTCCAGTAAGTGCTGCTTGCGCCCACTTATTCTTCATTAGTCCAGGAGCAAGTTTGGTAGCAAGTGAAGCGCCTCTTCCGCGACTCGCAAGAAGAAGTCCTGCTGCTGCCACTGTTCCAGCAACTGCTGCTGCTGTGCCCTTGTTGATTCCACCACCGCTTGACTTCTTTGCAGGAGTCTTCATTGGTGCTGGTGAATACTTTGTTGATGCCTTAGGCGCTGCTGCAGCCGATGGCTTGCTAGCGTACTTTGGGTTATAAACCTTCTGCTTAGGCGCTGATGCAGAACTTGCATTCTTTGGATTGTAAATCTTTTGCTTGGCTCCAGTTGATGCCGCTGCCTTCTTAGGTGCAGCACCAGTCGCAGCAGCGAAACGCTTATCTCCGTATAGGCGACGTGTTGCTTCTTGGTATTCAGCAACAAGACCAGCCTGCGGTGACTTAGCGTTCATCTTAGCCAGTTTAAGGGCCTTAGCCATTCCCAATCCTTTGATATCATTAATCGTAGATTGTGATACCTTAACTTTCTTATTCCATGTGCTCTTATCAACAGCCATGTTACCACTTTACCTTATCTGCCCAATATGCGGCACTCATTTTTCCTTTGGATATATTACTTGCATGTCTTGCCTTAAAAGACTTGCGTCGTGCAGCATATGCAGCAGACTCCCCAGCCTTCTTAGGGGAACCACTTACGCCCTGTTGGCCGAAGCGAATAGTTTTAACCTTGTCCCCAACCTTGGCCACAACAACGTGTGATTTCTTAGGATGTGTAGGTGTGCGCTTAGGCTTGTTAAAGCCTGACACACCTGCTCGCTTTAGTCTAGGGTCAATCATTTAGCGAATCACTGGTCCGCGCATACCGCCGCCGCCGAGCATACCGCCACCCATACCGCGTCCTCCGCGTGGGGTTACCTTAACTACTGGCTTACTTGCATTTCTTCCTTTTTGTGCCTGCTTATCCAAAGTAGTCTTTGATGCTGCTTGCTTATTCTGCTTCTTAATAATCTGAGCGTTAGCCTTCTTTTCGTTGGCTGCCTTAACTTCCATAGCCTTGATTTGGTCAGCAAGTTTGCTAAGTCTAGCCATTTCAGCATTGGTAAACGGCTGGCGTGGTGTCATTGATGGGCTTAATCCTGGTAGAAGAGCCTTGCCAAGAACTGTTACCGAAGAACTAATCTTCATAGCATTTTTGCCTGCAGGATTACTGGCTGCTGGATTAGTGCTCTTCTTAGTTACTTTACGAACTGCCATTTTACTTACCCTTTTTCTTTACAACGCCAGAGACTTTCTTCAAGCGTGGATTAGCCTTTACTGCTTTCTTTGATGCTTTGCGAGCGCCAGCGGCTAGGATTGCTCCTGCGCGTTCCATAGGGATGCCCTGCTTTGCAGCAATCTTCTTCTGTACTGCTTTAAATCCTGGATGCTTCTTCATTTACTTTCTCCGATACTTGCTATCGTATTGCATCTTAAACTCGTCAACATACTGCTTGTATGTCCAGTCTCCTGCCCTGTAGGCTGCAGATTGCTTATACTGTGCTAGTGTTGGTGGTGTAAACTTAGGTGTTGGCGTTGCCTTTGGCTTTGGTGTTACCTTTGGTTTAGCAGTAGGCGTTGCCTTTGGCTTGATTGTTCCTAGTGGTTTCTTCATCATCCCTGCCATGATTACATGCCCTTCTTGCGAACCATTGTTGACTTCTTAGCAACACGCTTAGCAGTCTTCTTGGCAACCTTCTTAGCGCCATATTCCTTTAGGCGCATAGCAGGAGATTCTGTCTTTTCGTGCTTCTTCATAGCAGCCATTGACTTGTACTTCTCACCTTTTGCTGACATTATATTGCTCCAATTTCTTTAAGTGCTTCTACTGATTTGGTATTTATATCTTTTGCCTTAGGCATTGTATCAGCGTTGTAAGGCTTATTCAAAGTCTCACTTGCTGTATATGCTTCCTGTATATGGCGATGTGATGTTCCTGCTGGTTGGATGCCTTGGTCTCTAGCGTCCCTATAGGCGCTCAACTCAGCAGTCCATTTCTTCTCTGATATGTCTCTTGTTGCATCTCCTGTGCTTAACTGTAAAGACTTAGCCTTACAGCCAAAGCAATCAGGACCACAGTTATTGTGGTCTACAAAAACATCATTAGATTTAAATGGTGTTAATGAAGTCTCTTCACATCCTGTACAACCATACGATGCTGGCTTCCAGTTGAAGTCCTCATCGAACTTAAATTCTAAAACTTTGCTTACGTGCTCATGTCCCATTTGTCTTAAACCTCTGTAAAGTTTGCTTCTGTAACATCTACCCCACCAGCAATCAGTGCTGCTTTGGTAGCATCGCTTACTTCATAGTTTCTTCCACCACGATATACTTCTTGATATGAGGATAACTCTGAATCTGTAAGATATCTAGCCTGATAGTACTCACCGTCTTCTTTGACGATGGTAATACCAACATCCAGTTTGTAGAAGTCGAATAGGCGTGAGCCCGTTCCTGATGGTCCTTCTGCTACTGTTGGTGTTTTAAACATCCAAGTTGCCATTAGTCCTCCTTAGTGAACTTACTCCGTGACAGGGAGTTTCCCCCCTGCCACAGCGTCAATTAACTACTAGAGAGCAGCGATTGATGAGCCTGTTTCTAGGCGGTAAAGTGCTTCTTCACGGTAGCGTGCAAAGCCGAGTACGCCGTACCAACCCATTGGGCGGAAACGCATCAACTTATCTGTTACGTTACCAATTACAACGTGTGGCTCTTCTGCAACAGCCTGAGCCATTGCTTGCTTTCCAGCAACGATTGTATTGAATACGCGAGTAACAGGTGTTACTGTGAGTGTAGCAGTTCCGACAGTTCCTGAGTTAGCGACAGACACTGTAAGTGTAGTGTTTGTTGCACCAACTGAGATTGCTGTAATCTTTGCTGCAGTACCTACGTTAGTTCCAGAGATTTTATCTCCGACCTCAGCGCGGCCACCGAATGCGCCGTTTGCAACGACGATTGTGAACTCTCCAGAAACTCCGCTTACTGCAGGAGAGGTTGAGAGTGCTGTCTGGTCTGCACCTGACTTAGATGAGTACAAACGTGGTGACTCAACGAAGTATGCACCTTCGTAAGCACCGATTTCACCAGCCCAGATGTTCTCGTTTGACTGGTAGTTATGTGGGTCACGCCAGCCTGCAGCACCTGTCTCGGCGCGTAGGTCGTGTGATACTTCTGGGTGGATACCAACCCAGTACATTGAACCCTTGCGGTATGCAGCCTTGTTTGAACGCAACTTAGCGACAGCCTTACGGATGTCTGCTGAGTCGAGTGTTGAAGCAGCGGCTACTGTTCCTGTTGATGTTGCCGAACCACCGTAGATTACGTTAGTTCCGCCACGAAGGGTTTCCATTGCTACCTTGTCGATTGAATCTGCAAGGTTGAATGCGATTACGTTTGAAACTGCTGGGTCTACATCTGCAAGAGAGAATAGTTCCAACGCACGTGTCACAAGAACAGAGTTACCGTACTCGTTAAGAGTAATTGTAACCTGGTCTGGTGTTGACAATGCTACTGCATCTGGGTCAACTGTTTCTGACAATGTGCTTGTTGCTGCTGTTAGGTCAACGTACTTCTGTAGAACTACTGTTGAACCTGGGATTGATTGCTGTGCTGGAGTCTTGTCTGCGACTGAACGAATAAGTGGTTCGGCGCGGAGTGCGAACTCTAGAAGACGGTCGTACGCCTTCTGTACAAGACCTGCACCACCAACTGTACCTCCGAGAGAGGTACTTCCTGTGGATGTATATGCATTAGGCATATGCGGTCACCTCCAAGTGACTATGAACGGATAAATTATTGTTGAGAACGAAGTATTGCTAGAATGTCCTCTTCGGATGTTGCTTGGGCCATTCTGTACTCTAAGTCGTTTGCTCGGTCTGGGCTGACTGCGTTCTGTGTCAGAGCATCCTGGTTGCGCAGTGATGCGCGGTCCTCTTGGCTCATAATAGAACTTTCTTCTGGTGCTTGGCTTAGACCAAATAAGTCCGCATTGTCATTGAGCCAGTTAGAAACTGAGTCCTCATTGATATCGTCCAAATCCTTCATTACTAAGCGAGCAGCCTTTTGATTGACGCCCTTCTTTTCTAGTGTAGACTTAACGATTGCCTCACGCTGCGCCTTGGAGAATCCTTCAAGTTGCTCTGTAAGTTCTTTAATACGCTTCTCGTCTGCACGCTTGGCTTTACGCAACTTTTTAAGTAAGTCGCTTCCATCCATCGGTGCTTCTTCGATTGTATCTAGTTCGTCGTCTTCGTCTTCCCAGTAGTTGTTGCTCATAGCAACGCCACCCTTCTATTCGTAGTTAGTTCGCAAGCCTCAGGCTCCAATCGGGGAACTGGTCTGGCTCTTGCTGTCGGTCTTATACGCTGACGGGGCCGATAGGTCCGTTCAGGATTCTATTATATTGCTCTATCTGCTCTGTTGCGAGAAGCAAGGCTTCGTGAGCCTGCTGCTCCAGAACGACCGCCGTAGCGTGCCGCTTCCTTCTCTGCTTCTAAGCGAATCTGCTCTTGTGCTGCAACGTTCTTCTCAAAGAGAGATTGCTGCATAGTTGTCTGTGCTTCCTCTGGCGTTACTGCCTTACCAGTGCTAATTTCAAGTAACTTCTCTAGAGGTCCTCTTCCTAGAGCGACGTTACCGAATTGGGCAAGAGAGGTATCGTAACCGAATCCTCTTGCTGCATAGTCTGCTGCAAGAGCCTTGGCAATCGTAAGTCCTTGAGACTTGGCTGCTGATAATACAGTTGTTTCTGCAATCTGCTTGGTAAGAGCAGCAGCGCCTTGCTTGCCCATCAACAAAGCCCTTGCAATAGCAGTTCTATCTGCTCCTGGAGCAATAGTCTCTAAGTCCTTTTTGAGGGCTGCTGGAGCATTGTCGATTGCTGCAAACACATCATTAATGAGTGCTGTTGTCTCTGCGACAGATTTACCAGTTCCAAGAACATCTCCGAGGAACTCATTGGTGGCTAAATCTGGAAATCCAGCGCGTGTCATAACTTCGCCAAGAGCGAATTGTGATTTGTAAAATTCTGCAATTGTTGGTACTTCAATTGCTTCTCCAGCAAGAGCCTTGTCCTGCAATGCGTAAACGCCCTTGAATCTTTTTGCAAATGGTGCAAGGTCTGGATTGTTACGTGCATCTTTTAGTGCCAAGTTTAGAGATTCATCAACTGTAGAACCAGTCTTATAGTAACCTGATGTTACCTTGTAAAGTACATCAACCCATCCATTGGCAACTTCTTTTTCTCCAAAGAATGTGGCAAGAGTCCTTCTAAAGGTATCAATAGCCATTGTTCGCTCTGGCTTTGGCGTTGGCTTTGAGCCATCCTTTGCCAGACCATTAGCATCTACATCTACTGGACCATCTTCTGTCTGAACAGTTCCAGACTTTATCCAACCAGTTCCAGTACCTGTATCAGTACCAGTACCAGTACCAGCGCCTGTTACTCCAGCAACAACTCCTGCGCCTAAACCACCTTGCGGTCCAACGGATGATGCAGAATCTGTTGTTGATGTAGTAGATTTAGGTGCTACTGGTCCAACAAATCCTGGCTCTCCTGGTTTAATTGCTGGAGTTGGCATAGTTACAGATGGGGTGAATCCTGGGATAACTCCAGAGGTAGGCGCTACTGGCGCTGTTACCTTAGGGGCTGGTGTCGCTGCTGGTGCTGCTGCCTTTGGGGCAGGAACATTAAGAACCTGTCCTGGTTTAATAAGACTTGGGTTGGCAATCTGTGGGTTAGCAGCCTTCATTGCTGCAAGAGATACTCCTGCTTTAGCAGCAAGAGCGCTCATGTTATCGCCAGGCTTTACCTTTACTGTATCTGCCATTATAGACCTGCTCCCATTGCTCTAAGAAGCCCTACGGCTGCATCGCGTGCATCTTCGTTAGCCTTCTCGGTAAGTTCATACTGAGGGTCGTTCTTAGCCTTTAGTAGCAAATCATAGTATGATGGTTGCTTACCCTTGCCGTCTGGACCAGCATAGTTAAGATATGACATTACAAGCGGATTGTCCATGCCAATTTCCTTCTGGTCTTTTTGCCATGTTGTTGCCAACATTTTAATAACAGGGGTTGCAATATCGTAAGTTGTAAGTTCTGGGTCTAGGGCAAAACGCTCAGCAAATTGTGGATATTCCTTCTTTGCAATCTGCTGTAGTTCTACTGTGTACTGCTTGATGTCCTTCTTGCCCATTGCAATCTGCTTTGCAGCAACACGCATATCAGCATCTGAGACACCTAGAAGTTGGAACTTATCTACAATTCCACGCACCTGTGCAAGCACATCTAGTTGTTTAGCGCCAAGAGCGCCTTCATTTTTGAAGTCAATCTTTGTGAAGATAAAATCTTTAGCAAAATCTAAAGGCTTGAAGAATGATGGGTATTCTTGTCGAGCAGTAGATTCAAAGACCTTCTTAAGAGCATCTTCTGTAGCGCCAGGAGTAATCTTGGTTCTAGAGGATTCAACGATTTTTTCAATCTGTGCGTTCTGATTTTTCTCAAACTTCTTCATGAAGTCTTCAATATCGGCCTTACTTAACTGGCCAGCAAAACCCACTTCTTGCATTGCATCTTCAAGCATTGCTTTTGCACTATTAAATGTTAATCTGGTAACGTTAGTTCTAGATGTTGTTTGACTTGTATCTGTCGGTCCACCGCTACCTTGACCCATTAGTTGCGCCAAAAATGGTGCGATACTCGCTAATAGTGCAGCGTCCTGTGCATCCTGATTGGGAGTCACTGTTGCTGTTGTTGTCTCTTCACCCATTATCCAACCGCCTTTAGTGAGTCATTGTCAAAGTATTGTGTAATTATTGTTTCTAGATTTGGGTCCCACTGCTTAGCATTCTGAGCAACCCATTGGTTGTATCCATCACGGATGATTGCCTTGCGTGAGTCATAATCTGGAAGTGACTGGTACAGTGTGCTAAAGATATCTCTTGCCTTCATAAATAGACGAGCATCTTTCCAGAACTGCACATCTTGACGGGCAGTCATGAACTTCTCATCTGTAGTGATAGCCTTGAACGCTCTAGCATACTTATATGATGTATCGCCACTTGCAGCAAGTTGGTACTCGTCGTACCATGCTTGGCTCTGGTCTTTAAAGGTTGTCTCAACTAGTTGGTCAAGAACGCCCTTTAGTTGTGGATGAGCACGTAGTGTTCTACCATCGGTAATCTTAGCCTCTAGCGCATCACGAACAAGGTTATAGTTGTTCCAAGTGCGTTGCTTCATGCGTTCACGTTCAACCTCTTGTGGGGTTAACTTGAAGTCATTAAGACGCTTACTTGTACCTGGGAGAGTCAAGTTAGGGTCGCTCAAGAGATTGAGTATGTTAGTGGACTTCTCATCTTGAGTTCTAGGTAGGTCTGCTGTAAGCAACCCAACTAATCCAATATCAGACTTATCAATTGCTGCAAGAGCACCAACCAGGTCATCGTTGTCCTTGAAGACTCGCTTATAGGCTTCATAACTTGCAGGAATATTGAGTTCCTTATTCGAGCCAGTAAAGGTTACTCGGTCAACCATAAAGTTGGGACCAAGTAGTGCTATCATCTCGTCTCCAGCAAGGTCGCGTGCTTCCTGCTCGCCTTTACCTTCTGCAACGTACTTATCCTTAAGTTTGTAGAACAAGTTAGTGGTTCCACGCATAGGGTTAGTTTCTACCTTGTATGGTACACCAAAGATTGAAGAGAAGCCTGAGATGAACTTTTCAGCCCAAAGAGTTTTTACTTCTTTAAGAATTGTAGCATCTGATGGGAACTTCTTTTCAATGCCCAATTCAACTAACATCTTGTGATAGTTATAAACTGAACGCCATGAAGAAAGATAGTCTGCCTTGCCTTGAGGGCCAGTGCCAGCATTGAATAGTGCGTTTGCCCAAGGTGGTGTCAACTGCTTTGTAATTGATGTAGGAGCACCATATGGGAAGATTACAGAATACCAGTCCGTTCCATTAATGTTAAGAGCCTCTTTGATACCGTCTTCTGTACCAGGAAACTCTTGCATTATCTTACCAACTGATAGCGCAGATATGAATGATGGTGATGGTTGGTTTAGTAGGAATCCAAGAGACTTAGCGTTTAGTGCAATTCCTTCATCCATATAGCCCATACCCATGTCACCAGTACCAGGAAGAATCAAGTGTGTGATATCTTCGATGTTCTTGGTTGGGTTACCATTCTCATCTACGCCAAATGTTTGGAATGTTCTTCCATAGTTATTTACAAACTGTGCTGTTCTAACTGGATTATTTGCAGCCAGTCTTCCATAGCGATAGAAAGCGTTAACTGTTGCAGTTGGGAATGCTACGGCAAAGCGTGCATTGTGCAATAGTCGATTCTGGCGACGAATGGTGTACACAGTCTTCTCGAGTTCCTGGATTGCTTCACGACCAGCAGACTGGCGTAGAGCGTTCCATCGAGCAGGTGTCATCTCGATACCTTGTGATACAAGATATTCAGCCTTACGTGCCATTGCATCAATTGCAACATCATCAAAGAATGCGTTACGGATTGGGTTTTCAGCCCGTGCCATACCTCTAAATATTCTTGCAGAGAAGTTATTAACTGCGTTGCTTAGGCTTTCGTAAGCGTTTGCTCCACCAATGTTGGCTGCTCCATAATTAAAGTTGCCAGGAACAATATCGTAAAGTTCATCAGTGTAGTTAGCAAGCATGGTCTGTAGTTCTTGACCAGTCACTTCACGGTTCAGAATTGCTGCACGTGCCTCATATGATGGGAATGTGCGATTTACTAACGCAACCTTATCCGCAAGATATGAGTTAACCTGTGAAGTATCTGTGATATCAAAAGCGCGTAGGTATCTAATACCAGCATCTGATACTGCCCACTTTTTCAACTGAGCCATTGATGTGTTAGCCAAGATGAGGTCCATAAGTGGGTCCCCACGCATTACACGGTTGGCAATGTATGTCAGTTCTTCAAAGTATAATGGGTCAGAGATTCTTATAATATCCATTGGAACCTTGCGCTCTACAAGAGACTTGCGAGTTCCTGTAGATAGTTCGCCAAGGAAGTTAAGGTCTGCAGTTCGTGCGTTGCTTACTTCTGCGCGAATTGCTGCGCTAAAGTTCTTGTCACCAGTTACGAAAGAATCAATAGATACGTATTCGCCATTAACCATGCGATACTGTGTTTCTTTTCCAAACCAGCGCTTCTTAAACTTAGCACTCTTGCCCCATACGTCAGCCTGGTCTTTAAGTGCTGTACCAAGTTCGCTGAGAACGTTATCTACGCTCTGGTATGCTGCTGCAACTGCATTATCTGCTGCAATAATTTCTTTTTTATTTGTAGTAAGTTTATTGATAGTTCTACGGTAGTTAGCAACAGCCTTCTTAGCCTTTGCAATCTCGCTAGCAGTTGCTGCAGAAGGTGCTTTAGCCTCAAGGAATGCTACACGGCGCTCTAGTGTGGTTACGCTAGGGATAGCCTCTTTAATACCAAGTGGCTTAACTGCTGCGCGTAGGCTGAGTTCTGCTTCATCTAGTAGCCCTGATGCAACCTTGAGTTGCTCACGTGCTGCTGCAAGATGCTGTGCCTTTGTTCCTGGAGATGTTCTACCAGATAGCAAATCTTCTAGTGATGCCTGAGCATCATCCTTGATTGCAGATAGGCGAGCATATTCAGACTTCTTGAACTCTACTGCCTTATTGACAGCCTTGCGTTCGCTTCTATTTTTGATTTTAGAAAGTTTACCTAATGACCAGTTACCGCTATTACGCAAAGCATTTAGGCCAATATATGCTACATCGTTCCACAGGAATGACATACCCTGAGCAACTGTTGTACTAACAATAGGCTCACCAATTGACTGCTTGATGATGTACATTGGGCGTACTAGAACATCGAATGTCCATAAACGGTTAAGGTCGCGGAATACTTGAGCACCAAGGTCTGCTGTTGCTTTCGCTCCAGCCTTTATAGCACTCTTCTCGGTTGCTCTAATGAATTGTCCTTCAATAGCATCCCAAGGAGTAAAGCGATATGACTCAGTCATCTGACGGATAGTCTGTGGGTCTACAAGAATCTGTGCGCCATCATGGCCAATACCAAAGCCATTCTGCTTTACAGAGTCAATACCACGATTTACGTTACCACGAAATGCTGAGATGTGTGCGCTAATCTCTCTAGAATCATAGATTCCAGCCTTGTATGCAAGCATACGACCGATAGCGTCATCAATCTTATCAAGTACCTCTACCTCGTTCTTGCCGAGGGAGCGCATGTACATATCTTCAAATTCTCTGCGAACGTCAGCAACTTTACGCTCTACGCTAGGTGATACCTTAATCGTGGCATCGCCATCACGGAATAACTTTATGTTATTCAAGAATGCGTTGAGTTCTATGCGACCGTCGAGTGGACGTACGCCAGAGAATGTAACAAAGCCTAGTGGCTTATACTGTGCTTGACGTGTACCAAACTTAACTAACTTGACAGAGATTCTAGCAGCGCCTTTTCCTAGGCTTGTTTCAAAGATATCTGCAAAGTTATCAAATTCGCGTGAGGCGCTTGCAGAACGTACTGCTCTAATCTTTTCGCCAGCAGCAATTACTGCACCCTTGCCTACGATTGGCTCGCGTGGCATGAATGATTTGCCGCCAGGAGTTAGGTTGTAATCTGGGTCAAAGAAGGCATCACGAATCTTTACAAATTGTGGGTTGCTCTTGATTGCTGCATCGAATGCTGACTTTAGGCGTGGAACTGCTGGGCCTTCTGGAATGTAGGTCTTGCCAGTTTGTAGGAACTTTGACTGCAATACTGCAGATGTTCCTGACATATCAAACAACTTATCTGGCGCTGTTTCAGCCAAGCGTCCAAGCGCTGCAAGGTTACCCTTATCTGCAAGCAAAAGGTCTTTTACTGCATCAGCATCTGTTGCTTCATGAATGAGTGGAATAAGTTTATCGTTAGTGCTATACTTAGACACTAGGTTGGTGATTAGTCCCCAGTCCTTGCTTTCAGCAAGAACAACTGCATGGTTGCCAGAGACTGTTTGTGAGCCAACTGTACCATTGCTTTTGGCGTACTGAATACCAGTTTCCATGTCATTAGCAAGTTGGTCGACTGTCTTTGTCTTAGTGTATATGCCAGCCTTGGTTAATCCAACCTTTGCTGGAACTGTTACTGCTCGACCAACGCCACCAAGGGCTGCTGTGCCAACAACAAAGTCACCCAAACCAGTAAACCAACGACCTACAGCATTGTCGACAAAGTTCTTCTTAATGCTTTCATCATTCCAAAGGTCAACCTCATTGAGGTCGATATTATTGGTAGATAGAACCATCTTAGACAATGGTGTTAGTCCAGGGACTAATTCAGACTTAATAAGTGCTTGGAACTGTGATACCTTTGCGCTGCGGTCATAAGCAGCCTTGATATCCTTGAATTGAAAGCCTTCTTCGTACTCGCCCTTTTTGTAGAGTGGTGAGTTAACGTCGTTTAGTAATCCAATTGTAGAAATTGGGCGAAAGATGTAGGGAGAGATTACTTCTTCGTTGAGTTTAACTGCACCCTGGAGAAGTTTATCTGCAACACCCTTTGTAGCCTTCTTAACGCCACCATAAAGACCAGCATCTGGCACTTTTGTAAGTCCAGCATCAATTCCTGCTAGAGCACCCTTTACTGTATCGTAAAGAACCTGCTCTTTTTCTTGCTCTTCCTTACTAAGATACGCGCCACCGCCTGTGGCTCTTTTAAGAGCGGTAGGAATTGCTGCAACGGAACTGATGAAATCATTCCACCATGCCATTTCTACCCCCTAGAAGTCTCGTTTAATATACAGTTTTTCGTTTCCACCTTTTACATCATCCTGAGTGACTCCCATAATGAATGCATCACGGTCTTCTACGGACTTCCAAGGTATCATAGCAAGTTCAAATACTATTCCTGCGTTCTGATAACCAAGTGAACTAGCAAACTTATCTACGTTATCAAAAAAACTACCAGGCAAAAATGTCAAATCTGCCATTATCGAGCCATTAAGTAGTTAACAAATCGTTTAAATGAATCTGGAGCGTCCTTAGAACGCGCAGCAATTACCAATTCTGGTAGATATTGCTTAGCAATTAGAGTATTCTCATCTGGACGTGTATTATTCTGGAACTGTGATGGCAAAGCCTCTGAACCAGGACCAGGACCAAAGTCTACACCTGCTGTAATAGGCTCTGCTGGACGCGCAGTTGGGTCCATAAGTGTTCCAAGTTGAGGAAAGTTCATTCCGCCGTATGTTGGGTCTGGAGCAGGTGCTGATGCCTTAACTGAACTCACTGCTTGGTTTCCCTCTACGCGTTGATTATTGACTTGCTGATTTTGTCCGTAAGCGAAACCAGTATAGTTTCCACTTTGACCAGCGCCACCTGTACCTGAAACGTTAGCAGGATTATATTGTGGGCCACCATTGGCTCCGCCACGATTTTCTGCCATTGTTCCTCCTATGAGTATTGTTTAAATGTATAAATAGGCTCAGAGCACATATTATCATATTTGATTGCAATGGCGATAGCCTTGCGAATCATTGTCTCTGCCTGATTGACTGTCTTTACTTTTTCCACACCCAACGCTGCCAATGCACCGAGGGCAACATCTCCGCCAGAACCCATAACATATACATTGCGAACATCGGTATCCCAAGAATAGTCATCCGAGACCGAGAAGACTTGGCCTTTGACTGAGATAAGGAATCCACCTTCGTTTTGCGCAACATCGCCGTCCTCTTTAATATCTATTCCTGCATCAATAAAGTTCTTACGCATCTGAGGAATAAACTTCTGCGTCATGTATAGATTTAAATCTTCTTTAAGCGTAGGCTTTGGCTGTACATAGCCATAGTGTAGCACGTTGCTTGTACGTGATGAACCACAACCAGCAATCAATACTCCATTGTTTTCTACAATCTTTGGAGTCTTGCTTACTTGAAACCTACCGTGTTCATCGCTAAGGCGAGAATCACACCCTAGTACCGACCATCCGTCACCCTGAATCGCTACTAACGTAGTCATCATTATCCCCTAGTTGTTACTCGTCCCGTTGCCTTGCCGCTACCGCTAAGGGTAGATAAGATTGTTTGTAAGTCTGGTGGTGGTGCTTGTGGAGCCATTCCTTCTGGAGGAAGGCCTCCTGCTGGAGCCGCTCCTGGAACAGGGGACGGCTGCTCAACAGGGGAAGGTGCAGCCCCAACAGGAGGAACTGGTTGCTGTGGAGCAAATATCTCTGAGATAGCATCTTCTAGGCTTACACCTTTTTGACGCGCAGTGATAACTCCTGCAATCTTGGTTACTATATCTGCTGGATTTCCACCTGATGTTGCCATCGCTGGAATAGCCTGCGCCATAGCGGTGATACCGCCAAGAAGTGACTGACGCATGTTTTCAATTTCAATCTTTTCAAGTTCCTGTGTAACGTTAACTGTGAATGGTAGTTCACGCATGGCCATATCTTTAGAGATAAGACCGCCGCCTAGAGCCTGTAGCATGAAGATAAGGCCCTGTGCTGGGTTAAGACCAGCAAGCATACCGTAGCGTACATCAGCCGAGTAATCGTTCTTGATGTCCTTGCTTGGTCGGTATGTAATCTCGTAAGGTGAGCCAGAGTCGACACCACGAATGGTCTTTTCTGCTGGATAAATCTTCTCATCAACTTCAAAGCAAAGGCTGATGATGTCGCGCAAAGATGCAGCAAAGATTGCTTGCGCTGCCTTGACCTGGGTATCAAAGGCTCCCATAAGAGCCTGAACGCCTTGGCCAGTAACGATGCTTGCATCAATGTTACCAGAACGTCCTTCTGGGTAACGAGTACCAGCGCGAAGTTCTTGGTTGAGCAGTGCTGACTCAGTAAATGCGCCTTGTGGTAGAGACAATTCTACACGTCGAACGCCAGCAGGGTTGGCGGTACGAATAACCGCATCGCCACCCAACTGGAGTTCTTGTACGTCTTGAGGTAGTACGATTGGTGCTTGAACACTCTTCTCTGCTGCTTCCATTGCCAATAGGGCGAAACGGTTGCGGAGAAGTTGAATACCTAATACGTCGTCGAATTGTCCACGCAGTTCACCATCAATGGATGGCTTACGCGCCACGACAACCATCATCTTACCTAGCGGATTGGCTGCGTAAGATAAAACTAAATTCTGTCTTGTTGGCAAGTAGATAAGAGACTGGTCTTTATCGTAGTACCGAATGAGTTCTAGTTGTGAATACAAGTCCTGCTTGTATCCGTTTGGCCCTAGAAGTTCACGCTCATACTCTGGGAACTGTGTAACCAGTTCTCCAAGGGTCATGAGATATCGTTTAGCAAATGCGACACAGCGCCCGTAGCGGTCAAATTCTGGGTAAGCCCCAATTGGATTTTCTACGCGAATGCGAGGCATCTTTGCTTCTTCGTCCAATTCAATCATGAAAGGAACGAAACCGTATGTTAGATACCAATCAGCACCAGAGTACATCTGGATTGAAAGGTCTGAGTGTGAGAAATAGTTAGATGCAATACGGGTGCGCTTATCAGCAAAAGCACGTGCTTTATCGCTGACTGAGTTAGCCGCTGAGCAGTTTACTGCTGGAAGCGGAGCCATGACTTCGGATAGGTCACGGGCTACAACATCAATGAAGTTAGCAACTACGTTGGCATCTACGCCATCTGGAAAAAAATCAGGGTATACCTGTGAGATTTTACCCTTGCGGACAGCAAGAACATCCTGGTTGCGAGCATCGCGCTCGCTATTGCGATAGCGCAACGCTTCAACGCGTGCGGCTACCTGCTCCATTGTTAATGCCATTGTTATCCTAACGATTAAAGGGGAGAATTATTTCTTTTTAGCAATTTCACGCATAATTGGATTAACCTCACGGCGAATGATTGCTGCGCCACGAGCCAAAGTGCGTTGACGGTCTAAAATTCTTTTATCCTGAATTTGTTTTTTTTGTTCAGCAGATAACTTTTCTGCTCCCTTTGGCAAAGTAAAGAGAGTGTCTTTTGGTAGTTTATTGAATCGTCTCTGTTGGTCAAGCGTCATTGGAAATTCATATACATCATTTGGCTTGTAAACCTTTGCCACAGCCTTACCGCCTTGGCCTGTAATGCCAGCAACTTTTCGAGGTTTCATTGTCATTTTACTTCTTCTTTTTCTTTAGGTTTTGTCTATCAATTTCTAGTTGCTTCTGAAAAGAAATAGTTTCGGGAGACTCTACTGGAATAGTTCTAAATGCATACTTTAGTTTTTCCAAAAACGACTTTTGATTACCAGTTTCTTTGTAATCTTTACCTACGTTTCTTCCTCCAGTGCCAGAAATACCACTTGTTGTTCTTGCGGTTAAGTCGGTGCTGTAACGTCTTGCTGTTGCCCTACCCACGACTGCAGCCTTAACCTTAGCCTTTGGTGTCATAGGCTTTGGTGAATATGATGTTGATGCCATTTTATTTTCCTCTTTAGTATTGGTTTGACCATTGTGTGGCAAATTCGTCGTCTAAGTTAATTGCCATTCTGCGTTGCGTCTGAGCGCGAGTAGCCCACCTGTTATTAGCATACTGTGATGCCTGGCTTGAGCGTTGCATCATCTCTCTAATACGGATGATTGTAAACCACAGGGCCATTACAACGTCCGTAGGGTTCTTAGTATCTGGCTTCCAGGTAATAAGTTCCTGTACTAACGTCTTAAGGCCTTCTGAGCCTTCATTGCTAGGCAGTTCAATCAGGTTGTTATCCTGGAATCTACCATCACGGGTATTACCAAAGAGGGTAGCCATAGATGCCACACCGAAAGATGTGTCCCACTTGTTCTTGCCAGTAAAGTGTGAGTTTAACTGGGTTCCATATCCTGCCAAGAAGTTACGTAGATTGTCATCCAGGGCGTAAGCCTTCTGGTGAGCGTTAATTTCAATACGTAGTTCCTGTGGCCGATACTTGTCGACCCACTCTTCAATCAAACTTTGAATCTTAGCAGGTGTAGGCTCTGTCATATTGACAGCATCTAGGACGTAGATACGCCCATCTGCCCTGTTATAGGTACATACGACGGCTCCTGTGGCTCCTGCCATAGCAGGGTCAAGTCCGATAATGGTATAACCTTCAACGTGCTGTGGATGTCCTGGTGCTCCAGGCTTTAACGGTCCACGCTTTCGCATTCCGTTGACGCTTCCTGCAACGCAGGTTGGTGAGAAGATGGAATCTTCTTGTACGTCTTCTTGCTGGTAGACCATAGCCCATACCGACGGAGCGACCTCAGAGCGACGCTTAAAGAGAGAAGGTCCGTCCCACTTGGGATATAGCCCATCATCTAGCACCTCGTCCAGGTCGTTTTCCTGCTGGTCTGTAGCAGGCCATAAAGTTTGCCAGTTCTTTGGTTTTTCATCAAACTGCAATACTGCTGGCATAGCGCAATATGTGAAAGGGGTCTTGCCACCTGTCCACTGCGAGCCATCTCTAATCATCTTGTAGAGGTCTACAGATGCCACACGGGTTCCTACAATGATAAGTTTACCGTGTCGTCCCAAACGGGTTATAACTTCCTTTTGCAACCACTCAATTTGTTTTTCCCACTCATGAGCATTAGAACCCATCACCACGTCATCTAGGATAATTAAGTCGGCGCGTGCTCCGTAAATCTGCGAACCAAAGCCCAGTGCTTGAACCGTAGGGTCCTTTTCACCTGAGTCACGTCCTGTGCCTAGATAAATCATGTCGGCAGACCATTGTGTAGCATCTGCCTTATACCCACCATTAGGGCCAAAGGCCGTCTGTAGTTTCATATATCCTGGGTGGGATAGTCGGGTTTTAATTGCACCCAAAAATTTACGAGCCATACCCTGGGTCTTAGAGACAATGATTACTCGCGTATTAGGGTTGGTCACAATCTTGTAAGTTACGTAGTTGGTTGTGATAGTAGTGGATTTGGCGTGCTCAGGTGGCACGTTAATCAACACACGGTTCGGGTCGCCTGGCTCGTAGGTCATACCAGAAGGTAGCCAACGAGGGGTCTTTCCCTCTATCAAATCAATCCAGTCTAGTTGATGGTCAAAAAGACGTGAATCGAGGAATTGCTCTGAAAACTCATGGAAGGGCATTTCCTTCATATCGGCTAGGTCAGCCTTAATACCTTTGCCAGCAAGTCTGGCTTTATCAGCGGCAGCCTTAAAGTCGGCATTTTGCATTGACCACTGACGGAAGGCGGTGTCCTGACGGTCTACGGCAGCCATAGCGGCTGTGACGGTCGCACCTTGCTCTAGAAGAGCCAGTACTTTAGCCTGGGCTTCTTCCTTGGTATAACTCTGTTTTCCTGCTTTGCGTCCCATGTTATTTCCTGTCCCTAAACGGTGATTTAACGCTTCTTAGAAACGGCATAACTTTCCCACCTGTATTACAAAAAATTCAAAAATCTATATATATAGGAGCGGAGTCTTAAACGGAGCGACTCCGTATATATTTATCTATATACTATAGAAGACCCGTTCAAACGGGTCTTTTCCGAGTGGGTTGGGAAAGTATTTTCCCGAACCCCTTTATCTTAAGCGTACGATGTGACGTACGTCACACATCCCGAGGAGTACTTAAAGTACTCTGAAGGGGGGCAATTAAATATAACAGAAAATTATTTAGGGAGTATATATATATAAAAGAACCTCGATTTAATAAATCTCGGGTCAAACATTGCGCTTGCGCGCATATTCTGCGCTCTTTATTGTTGTGGGAATTGTGAATGAGTGACTATCCCCCGAAGGGGTTTAGATAATAGATATTCCCCCCGATAAAATAAAATATAATCGGTGAAGGTGTCGGCATCTCTCGCGCCCGACTTATACCACGCCCGCGCCTATGCTCCCCGCCATATTCCCCCGCGTGTCGGCTCACGCTCCCGCGCTCACGCTCAACCCGCCCGCGCTCCCGCCCGTTCGGTTAACCGAATGACCCCCGACCCGCCAAAGAAATCACCCCCCCGACCCTTGCGCTTGGTGTTGCGATATTGGAAATCGTGGTATCGTTCTCTTATGCCAAACGGCATTCAGTACCCAACCAGAAATGAGAAATAAAAAATGGCTACAAAGTCAAAGGCTCCAAAGTCAGTAGAAATCAAGGCTCCAAAGATTGCAACCGCTTGGAATGGTGTCTGCACCACTTCTGCAAAGTCGGAGAATGAAATCGTGAAAGCGATTGAGAACCTTAGCGCGACCCTAATTCTTGAGTCCCGCCTATCAGTTGCCGACCAGAAGAAGTTCATCAAAGGCTTGGAAGATAGTGGCAAGGTGTCCTCATTCGTGAAGTCATCTCACGCGCCAGCGCTCCCAACTTGGTCAAAGTTGCGCGCCCTACACGCGGACTTCCGCGCCCTACCTATCGCCAAGCAACTCTCAACCGCCGCCGCATCATACGACCTTCTTGGCGCTGGCAAGGGTGAGCAATATAAGACCCTAGAAATCTTGACCAAAGAAATCGCGGGTGTTCGCAAGAATAAGGCTGAGAAGGCTAAAGCGGGAGCATCAACACCCGCAAAGGCTAAGGCTCCAAAGGATACGCTGAAAGACATCCTCGCATTCTTCACCGCGTTGGATACTTCTACCCTAGAAGATGCTCAACTGGACACCCTAGTAGAAATCCAGTTCATCTTAGAAGGTAAGATGGCAAGCGCATAAGCAAGAAGAAGATAGCCCCCGCGAAAGCGGGGGTTATTTTTTTGCCCAAAAATTCGGCCGACACAAACCAACACAAACCGAATACTGGCAAGGAACGACCAGCGACAAGAAACTTTTTTCCGACACAAACAAATCACAGGGCAGGGCAGGCAAGAGATTAGCGGCGTTCGGTTAACCGAATGGTACTTGACGGATATTTAGCCATAGGGTAGACTAGTGTCTATCAGCGAGGCTCCTGCCTAGTTGGTATCCAACCTAGTGTTCGGTTAACCGAACAGAGAGTGAGAACGAAATGTTAGACCTGAATGAGTTAAGCGCTCACTTAGAAGTACAGACCAACATTCTAAATGAGAAGCGAGCAGAGCAAGAAAAGTACGAGCAAGGCGTTCGTGCTATCAAAGAAGCAACCAACAAGGAGATGATGTAATGAGCCAGCCAACAGGAGTAGCACTACGCGTTACCAACAAAGACGGCAAGGAGTCGTTTCCATCATATGAGGCTTGGGGTTGGGATAAGGTCAATGATATTATTCAGGGAACCTTAGCCATTGACCACGTTGCAAAGGTTGAAATCGTAGACGTTAATATCAGAGAGGGTATGTAATGATTACTTGGAGCATTGACGACCCGAATGGTCTTAATGATGATGAACTAGAAGTATTTAGAGCAGATATACAAGATGCTATTGACGGCGTTGTAGAAGATTGGGGCATTTGACCAAAACTTATGCAGGTGGTAGACTAGTCTTATTGGCGAGCCTACCTTTCGTTGGGTAGGGTAGGCTGGTGGCTCACGATAGGCATTTACGCAGGTGCGAGTCCTGCGGTGAGCGCGTGATAACAAATCGTTATCATCTGTTCGGTTAACCGAATGGTGTTCTAAGGATATGATATGGAACTGATTAACTTAGATGTAAGCGAGTACGGCATTAGCCTTACTTCTTACTTCGGTGATGTGTACGTTTTCTGGCGCACACTTCTTCTCGTTGCTGGTGTAGTTGTGGTACTTCGTATCGCTAAGTCTATCCGTAAGAAGGTACGCTAATGACCTACAAATCAGCAGACCAACTGGTGGCGGAAATTTCCGACACAAACAATTCGTGGGAAGCACGCCTTGACTACGACCTCGTACAAGAAATCTTGGGGCGTTCTATGAGCCTCAAGGAATGGGGACAACTCGTTGATACCCTTGACGATATCGTATTTGAGACAGTTATGAGTTTCTCCAATGACCAGTAATGTATCTATAGAGTTGACCCCTGCCGAGGTAAATATCGTCAGGCAATCTCTACGCGCTGAACACGATAGAATGGTGAAGCAGGGCTATGCCCAACTTGCCAAACTTGCAATAGAAACATCTAGTAAAATCGCTGATGCCGTAATTGACAATAGTTTAGGCAAGGTGTATGATAGTACCACTCAACCACAAAGCGTGGTTGGTTAAGCGTTCGGTTAAACGAACAGACAAGGTAAGGTTATGGAAGAAAACAAAGAAGGTATAGAATGCGCGGTCTGCGATACCGCCATTGCACCTGATGATGTATTCCAAGTACAGCCAGACCAGCAAGTATGCTCTGACTGCGTGCGAATATGTGAAAGGTGTGATGAGTCAGGCACATCTGACGATAACTACTGCGAAGTAGATGGCAACGCTATGTGGTGCGAGAACTGTATCAGTCGCGCTGCGAGTTTCTGCGCCTACTGTGAGGAGTACAACTCAGAAGGCACTAACTACATACAAGATAGAGGCGATTACTGGTGCAGTTATTGCACACAGGACAACGCTTCTTATTGCGACGATTGCGATAATTACTATCAAGATGGTTGCGAAGACTGTTATCGTGAGCCAGAGATGATTCACGATTACAGTTACAGACCTGACCTTATATTCCACACCACCAACAAGGATGAACGCTTGTACTTTGGTATGGAGATAGAGTTGGAATGTCGTAATGGTCGGACTGACCCTTCCGATTACGCTGGCAATATGCTAGAACGATATGACCTAGCATATCTCAAGAGTGATGGCTCTCTCAATGATGGCTTCGAGATAGTTACCCACCCTATGACTCACGACTTCTTCAAGAACGAGGCGACCGAGTTCTGGGAAACCATTGCAACACTACGAGATAGATATAGAGTTATGACTTGGGGTGCTAGTACAACTGGTATCCACATTCATATCTCACGTACTGGGTTTAATGGTGGTGCTCATATGCACCGCTTCCTGAACCTTGTGTATAGCAATGAGGGATTGTATTCCACTATTGCTGGTCGTGAGTCTACTCGTTGGGCTAAGTTCGATGATGTCTTGGAGAACACCCTTACCCGAGATGAGTTCGGTAACCGCGAATGGAAAACCCATCGTGGTTTCAGCAAGAAGATAACTGATGGTCGCAATACCGATAGGTATTCTGCCGTCAATACCCAAAATCGTGATACACTTGAGTTACGTATCTTCAAGAGTACCACCAAGCCAGAAAGAATTAAGGCTTATATGGACTTAGCGCACGCCAGCGTTGAGTACACTAGAGGGCTTACCCTACAACAAGTTAAAGATGGAGCGCTATCCGATAGTGCTTTCATTGCATATGTAAGAGAGAATGGTTCTCTCTACGAACATCTAGTCGGACTCCTTGACCAACTAGGTATCAGTAGCGTTCGGTTAGCCGAACAGAATGTGAGTGAATAGCCTATGTGTCTCCTCGTCGTTGCGTCGCCTAATAGCACGCCAAAGAAGAAGGACTTAGAGTGTGCTTCTTGTAACAATCCGCACGGCTTCGGCTTTGCTGTAATAACCCCGAATGGTATCGTTACTGGTAAGGGTATGTCTGCTAAGAAAGTAATCAAGCAGTTCCTAGAAGTACGCAAGGAATATCCAAACAGTTATGCTATGTTCCACGCACGCTATGCAACGCACGGCGTGAAGAATGATGATAACTGCCACCCGTTCAAGGTTCCTAGTAACCCAGATACATATCTGGCACACAATGGTATCCTTGACATCGACATCAAGGCTGGCGACCGCCGTAGCGATACGCGTATCTTTGCAGAAGATACCTTACCTGCTATGGGTGGTGTGTCTGCACTAGATGATGAGCACGTATGGAATATGGTTAGCAAGTGGTCGCTAGGTAGTAAGATAGTTATCTTCACCCTAGACCCTGCTGCTAAGGATAACTGCTACATCATCAACGAGTCTGCTGGTCATTGGGATAACGAGGGAATGTGGTGGTCTAACACTACCTACTTGCCCTCCACTTGGTCATCATCATATCTTACCAAGCCCAGTAATAGCGGACACCCTACGGCAGTTGAGATAGAGAGCGAGTGCGGTGCGTGTGGTGCTGTACCATTTGAAGATGGCAACCCGTACTACTGCGAGATGTGCTATGCTTGCTTTGACTGCACTGGTGTGTACGGGGATAACTGCCTATGCTATACACCAGAACGTACCAAGTCTGCATACACACTAGGAGAAAGGGATTGGTGGAATAATGGAAAATCCTACAGTTGGAATCGGTAGTCGTTCGGTTAACCGAATGGCCGACACAAACAAAATCACAATCGTCGACCCCATCTGGGGGCAGAAGGTTGCGCATTGGATTACAATCACAGACTGTGGTAAAGAAGGCTCGGTAATGTATGGGCCATTCGATACTATGGAGAAGGCTGTAGAGTGGGGTAGACAACTAATCAACGCGAGCATAGAACCAGTCTATGTTCCAGCATACAATAGGGGGTAATATGACAACCGAGCAGAGGGAGCAGTTACGTGAAGTACTTATCGACTATCTCGAGGTTCTTACATCTAGTAGCGGTATCACGACATCAAAGTACGAGTACCAGCACGACCAAAAGATAGCGCAAGTCCGATTACTACTAAGAGAGGTGGCGTAATGGGTAACTATACCTTATGGGTGGGTGGTAGTGAGATGAACTCTAACTATCTTACCAGACGAGATGCAGAGTACTGGGCGCAAGAAATGATTGAAATGGGATATGATGATGTAATAGTGGAGGGAATATAATGGGTACATACATTGTAAGCGTGTATCATACCGAGAAGTACGAGTTAGATGCAGATACGGCAGAGGAAGCGTTAAAGGTGGCGCGAGATTGCGTTACTGACAACTATGGCTACCTCTACTTAGATAATGCTGCGTTTAATCCAGTCAGAGTAGATATCCCCCAAGCGGGGGACTTAACGGATGCGGGGTTAGCAGGTGAGTGAGCCAAGGTGGTTAGAAGGAGACGACATAGCCCTAGGACTAGACGAAGATGAGGAGGAATACGAAGATGACCCAGATAGACTCCACGATGAATTCTATGAAGATTGAGGAGAATCTAGGCAACTGCCACGGAGATGACAATCCAGATGCGTGGTTTCCTGACGTACCGCAAGGTGCTTTCTCTGTTAAGAAGCAAGCCATTCTAGGGGTTGAGACACGTAGGGCTATCGCCCTATGTAACTCTTGCCCTAAGAAACAAGCCTGTCTACAAGAAGGTATGAAGACTGAAAACTTGGGTTATGGCATTTGGGGTGGTATGCTTGCAGGTGAGCGCGTCATTGCAAGTGGCAAGACCTTTACTAAGTTAAGCGACCAAGGCAGAGCGCTGATAAGTTATAGGGTGTTAAAACCCTTGATTGGTAGGTAGATATGCTAAAGAAAGTTGCACTACTGCTAGTTATACTGATTGCAGTATCATTCTTTCCTCATTCGGTTAACCGAACAGAGCCAAAGATAACAGCAAGGGAGTGGCAAGTAGCAGACAGCAAGGCTTATGCTCAAGATGTAGTACTTGCTTGGGCAGATAATCAGTACCTATGCTTGGAGAAACTGTGGACTAAGGAGTCCAACTGGAGACCCGAGGCGTACAACAAGGTAAAGGTAATGGGTAAGAACGCTGGCGGTATACCACAGATATTGGGAATGTCGACACAAACACCTGCACCAAAGCAGATAGACAGGGGATTTGCCTACATTATGCATAGATATGGCACACCCTGCATGGCTTGGAAGCATCACAAAAGGAGAGGGTGGTACTAGTGGCTAGTTATGAGTACAAGTGCAATGCCGACAATGAGTCGGTTACTGTCAGCAGGGGTATGACAGAAGATGAGATTATCCCATATTGTGATACGTGCAATGAACCTATGAGCAGGGTGTATAGCGCACCACCAGTCAAGTTCAATGGGACTGGCTTCTACAGTACGGGAGGGTAAATGACAGATGATGAGATGCAAGAACTACAGGAAGGTATCGTAGATGGTATACAAGACTACTTCGATAACTATGATTGGGATAAAGCATTCGCTAAATACTTGGAGGGCAAATGAAAGATAGTAATTGGGACTTAGACTATAGGGCTGGGCTACTTGGTGAAAGCAAGATAGCCGACTTGCTACATATGGATACTGTTGAGGTTAAGACAGATAGGCGTTGGCGCGAGACTGGCAACATCTATATCGAGACTGAGTGTTTCTATCAAAGCGACAACGAGTGGAAGCCATCTGGAATACGAGTAAGTCAGGCTAGCCATTGGGGTTTTGTATTAGAAGATACGATACTCATCGTTCCTATGTATCGACTCAAGGAGATTATCTGGGAGCACGGCAAGCCTATCACTTGCAACATTCCACCTAATCCTACGAGAGGTTATCTGATTAAGCCCGGGGCTTTAATCGAGTGCGTACGCGTTGCAAGGAACTTTGAGATTGAGGCACACGACGAATACGAAACCGACAGAATATATGGATGATGCTTTAGTCATCGCTGCTGGTATCATCACTATCGGAAGCGCCTTGTTCATTGCTTCCGTTGTCTTTCCCATCATCATTCGTCTCATCCTTGTCTAGGAAGGGGCGGTATCCACCAAGTCGATTGATAATCTTCTTGATGGCACGCTTGTGGCGCATACGCGCTGCATCGTCACTAGAAAGTTGAAGTTCAGTAGCAATCGAGGAATAGTCCAGGGAGTTAGCGTGCTTGAGGAACAGGATAGACTTATCTTCCTTACTCAAGGTATCGTATGCAACCTTAATCTCGGCCATCATCGCCATCATATTACCACCTTCCGATGGTGCTGATGGTCGTCCTGGCATTCCAAGATTTAATTTAGGTGCTTCTGCGGTTTCACCGCGCAGGATTGCTGGTAGCAAGGCTTCGATAACATCTGCCTCGTAATAGAACAGGTCAGATAGTTCATACCCAATAGACTTAGACTTCCATAGTTGGCAGTAGTCCAATGCTTGATTACGTAGAGAACGATACAATAAGTTCTGCGCTGAGCGATTACCCAACTTCTCCCACTCAGTTAACTTACGTGGATGCGACACAAACCATTCGTAGAGCGACTGCTTAATGTCTTCGCGCTCGACCATTGTGTACTTCTTATGGTATTCATCTGCAACGTGAGCGGCAATGTATTCCCACTTCTCAATACGCTCCCAGTTCATCGACCCCACACCTTGCCTTCCACAATGAACGACCCATCCTTTGCAATTGGAATAGTTACTGGAACTACTGTGCGACCATCAACGTAGAGCATACCAAAGCCTTGCTGCCAAGTGAACAGTCCGCCCTTAATATATTTTGCTTCCTTGTACTTCATAAGGTTTCCAACTTCCATACCCCATACAGTCTGAGGAGAAGATGAACCATAAGATTGAGTGTTGTGTGCTAATCCCATACGATGAGTATGACCGCAGACGACAGACTTACCTGTACGCATAGCCAAACCTAGGGCCGTAAGCCCTCCAGTTGACTTCATAGCGCCTTCATCGCCGTGCATAAGCAACCAGTTAGGAGCCAATTCATAAGGCTTCTCGTGGTATGTAGCGCCGATATCTGGTAAGCGCAGGAACTGTGGCAAGTCCAACTCGGGTAGCCCGAGCAACCCAGGAGCACGCATCATAACCGTGTTATACAATCGGTCCGTGTGGTTTGACCGAATGATATGCTTGACCTTGAGTGACTCGAGTACCCGAGTGGTCTCGTCTCTATCCCGTCCGATAGAACGCTCATACTCTAGGGGAGTACCCTTTGACCATTTTGAAATAGTCTGCATATCCATTTCATCACCAACGCTTACTACTTCTGTTGGCTTGTAAGCCTTGATGAATTTAGCAAGGTTAGCAACTGCACGCTTATCGTGATAAGGTATTTGTAAATCGGAAACACAGACTATAGTTTTCATGGCTTCTTTTTAACCGCTTTCTTGGTAGCCTTCTTGGCGACTTTCTTTACCGTCTTCTTTGCGGTAGCACGACGCTTGTTCTCTTTGGCTACGTTATCTGAGTGACTCATCGCTTGTAGATTGCTATGGCCATCACGACCAGCCCTGCCACCATTATCTTTATGGTCCACGTCAGTGGTTTTAGGTAACGTCTTGCCTGTAGTCTTTTCGTAATCAACGCGAGCCTTATTGCTAGAAGTCGTAACCGTAGTGCCGTCCTTCTTTTTACGTTTGAAAACATAGATTGGTCGTCCGCCATTTTGCTTACTTCCCTTGTATGGTCCAAAGATTTTCATTAGTTATCCCACTTTCCTCTGAGCACTAGCAACCCAATGATTGCATAGTTAGCCATGTCCTTGAATGAATCCTCTAGCGACTCATGCTCTGGGGCTACACCGCTATCGGTTAGGTTGTTGATACGTGCTAACTTGTCGTGCATTCGTACACGCAGGCCATTGATAGCACCGCCAGGAGCATCAGAAATATTCTTTGGGCCGTAGTCACGGTGCTTGCTAAGTAGCAGGTCTCCTAGTTCCTGGGTAACCTTAGTCAGTTCATTGTCTAGTGTAAATGTTCTGTCTATGTAGCGGTCGGGATGGTTCATTTGTTCTCCTCTAGTAGTTTCTTTAATTCGCGGTCTATCTCAAACATATGTTCGTGGATGATTGCATCCTCAACCAACTTCTTCATCAATGGTATGTTAGATTCAGATGCATACAGCGTAGCGTAAGTCAACTCAACAATAGTCTTGACTTCTTCTGGGTCATCTGCCTTCTCGTACAGTTGGCGTAGTAGGCTACCGAATAGCAGTTGATAGCCACTAGGTAGGGATATTACGGGATTGAATTCTTCTTCATCATTATCATCAACCATATGGTCTACTGCTTCGAATATGTTATCAAACTGTTGCCCACATACGGAGCAAGGAGGTATATCAGTCAACGTTTAATCCTATCTTATCTCGGATGTAGTCTGCGCCGTACTTGACGAAAGATGAGTTAACGTCCTCTCCGTCTTCCATTGTAACCACTGTTGTGGGTAATTCTTTTGCAAGTCCTCGCGCAAACTCGCGTCCAGGTTCATCGCCATCGGCAAAGATAAAGACACGTTCGAAATCAGCGAGTAGTCTGGTGTAGTGTTTCTTCCACGAATTAGACCCAGGAACCCCGATACACGGGATACCAACGAGTGCAGATAGCGTAAGCGTATCGAGTTCGCCTTCACACACACCAATCCAATCGCCTGCTTTCTCAATGTCTAACACGTTGTACATCTTCGTCTCTGCCCCTGTCATACCCATATACTTGGGTTCAACTGCTGGGTCTAGCGACCTAAATCTTAAATCAACTACGCCTGTCTTGGTAATGTACGGGATAGATAGCCTGCCTTTGTACTGCTCGTGGCCAGGTTCAGGCTCCGCGACTACGCCTAATTGCGCCAGACGTGCTGCTTCCCTTGTGATTCCCCGACTTGCTAGGTAATCTGCGGCCAGATGAATACTTTCCGCGTACTTCTTGCTGGCTCTGCCCAGTAATTCCTTCTGCGATTGACTTTGCTTCACGTATATCGCACCTTTCTTGTTTAGCAATTATTTGAATGCTATTGCCTTGCATACCACACGCGAAGCAATTGAATATGTTGTTCTTAGTATTGAAACTTGCACTAGCATGAGAGTCGTTGTGGAATGGACACTTGACGTTAACCTGACCGCTAGAGCGAGTAATGTTTGCACCGTAGTGCTTGAGTACTGCTACTATGTCTGGTAAGTCATCAACCAAATACATCGCCCAACCTTAACACTAGATACGAATCGGCTATCGCTTTTCCTCTGGCTTTGATAACAACCGCTGGAAGGACATCATCGTGAGCAATGTTCCTTGCTTCTGCGTAGTTTCTCGCTTCCACTTGGGATTCTTTCTGCCACCCAGAGAGGTTGATTGCGTTCCCTGCCCCTGGGGCTTTGGCTTCGAGGATTCCAATTGAACCAAAGAAGTCCGAACGGACGACAATATCGCCCTCATCTTTACTACCTCGTCGAGCAAGGCGTTCAGCGTCGTATCCAAGTTTTCTAAAGTAGTCTTTGAGGTCTGTTTCATAGGTTGCACCTCTAGCCTTGTGGCTTTTCCGTGTTGTCATCTTCATCCCCAAAGTTAGGTACTTCTACAGATTCAATTGCCGTACGTAGTGCGTTTTCAAAGTTGCTGGTTACTGCATCTGCTGCATCTTGCCAACCCTGTAGGTAGGCTTCTTCTAGTGACTTCATGTTTCTCCTAAGCATTCTCTGGTATATCGTCGATGTACATATATTCTGGATTGAACGCCAACCAAGTCATTAGCGTTCCGTTTGCATCTGCTCTTCCATAGCGATTCTTGACTGCTGCAACGCCCATTGATGTGCCAACAGTCCCGAGTGTGCATATGAGCGCAGGGAGTTGAGAGACTTTTCCTTGAATGGCGCTTCTTGGCTGACAAGGATTGCCTGGAACTGCCTCCGAAGTATGGTGTAGTACAACAATCGCTGCATTAGTTGCTCTCGCAAGGTACTTCAACTCCTTCATAATTGCTCTCATAGATGCGAATTCTTCTCCACCATCGGTGGCAACATCCATGAGGTTGTCCAAGACGATGAGTGATGGGCTACATCCCCACAACTCCTCAAACGCTTGGACTTCCTCATCAATGTCTTCAAGTGTTGGTGACGATTCGAACGACCAGACTATATGACTTCCTTTTTGGAGGACTGCTTTCGTCCAACCAACATCAGTATTAAGTTTCTGCTCTACATCCGATTGACTCTTCCCCGAAATCATGGATGCTAATCTCATAGCCATTGTGTGTGCATTGGTATCTGCTGATATGTACAATGTTGGCACGTTGGTCTTGAGTGCGAGCGCTAGGGCTAGTGTTGATTTACCAGCCCCAGGTGCGCCTGCAAACATTGAAACTTCTGAACGACGTATAATAATCTTGTTCTGTTCAAACGCCCTAAAAGAACTAGGGAGAGGTTCCCCTCCAATAGAGGCACGTCCGACCGAACGAACTAATGTTCTCATATGGCACTCTCCCTAGTTAGTTTAGAATGGAAACTGTTCTTGTTCTAGTTGACTGGCTTGCATTGGTCCGCGCCCTGAGGCATCGGACAGACCCACATTGCGTAAGGATTTCCCGTCTTGCTGGAGATTCCCGACTTGTACTTGCGTGGGCCGTGTTGGCACGTCGGTCCGCCCTGTACTGGCGCTGCTGCTGCTGGAGCCATAGCGGATGGAGCCTGAGCCTGGGGTGGAGCGGAGGAGATGGATGGCGTTGTGCCTTGAGTTGAAGGCGATGTCGCTAAAGGGAGCGCTCCGTAAGCACCTACAATCAGACGTTGCACTGAGGCAACTTGATGAGAGTAGTCACCAATTCCCTCGAGTAATACGCTGAGTTCATCTGCTGATTGAGCACGCACGTTAATCATATCACCTGATGGTGTCTTATACGATACTTGTAACTTCCAGTCTTCTGGCATCATTTATCCTTCTTGATAGAGAATTGGCAGTACTCGGTTAACCCGCACATGTACTGACAACTGTTTGTGTTGGGTAAGAATAACCCAGCCTTTAGTGATTTGTCAAATGTTTCGATTAGATACTCCATCTTCTCATCGGTATACTCGGATAGGTCTACCATTTCAGAGACGTTGTTTCCACGAGACATATAGTACGTACCCCACTTAACTTCGACACCGAAAGTCTTTTCGATACCTAGTTTGTAGAAGCCCAACTGCAGGCTACTGGTAGGGGTGTTCTGTGATGTCTTGAGGTCGACGATAACAAGTTCACCGTTGACTTCAAAGACACGGTCGATAATCATCTTGACCTTAACGTCCTTGACTACAGGGGTTAGGGCAAGTTCGATTCCTGGGTTGCCATCTGGTGCTGTCCAGATTTTCCAGTTAGGATTAGTTTTGCGCCATTGGATGTAACCATCTACCCAACGAGGGCCAGCAGTTTGCCAGAAGGTAACATCTTCTTTATTTGGGTTAGCCTTAGTGGCACGACCGCCAACACGTGCATTGGTTAAGTCGGTATCGCCCTTACACTTGTCCCACGCTTCGAGCCATAGTTGCTGTACGTCGCTCACATTGTCTCCTTGTCGTAGTTTTCACACGCTAAGTGAAATGCTGAACCTCCGACAGACCATACTGAGGGAGACTCCTCCTTGTTGAGGAGGCGACCGAGGTAGTATTGGTAGCCACAGGTGAGATAGGTTGTAAACGCAGAGTAGGATATATGCTCTGGTAGGTTATATTCTTCTAGTTTAATTGACATATCGGTAGTATAAGCCTACAGTTGGTGATTTGTCAATTGTTTAAAGATTTGACATTTGGTAATTGTCGTGTATACTTAGTTATGTAAGTAATTATATATAATATAAAGGCCTTCGGCCTTATATATAATATAATAATATATTCATTATACATACGAAGGAGTACCATGTCAAATTTCTTTGAGACGTTTGTAGCATCACTAGCAGGTATCACAGTATTCTACCTACTGGAATCGTTGTACTACGAAGTAAAGGCTCGCATCAATGGTCGCAACTTCATCAACTTCGTCGAAGACCTAGAGGATGAAACCTGGGATAAATAACCCCCAGAAACGACAAAAGAACCCCTCGCCATAGCAGAGATGCTAGGGTAAGGGGTTTTCTTGTCTTAAAAGGGCCTTAGAAGGCTTATTTGGGCTACTTCTGGGAGCCTAGTCCAAATGAGTCGTCATTCTTATCTGCCCATTTGAGGGCTGGAGCGACCAGAGCAGCGATTAGGGCTGAATACTGTGGTGCTAGGTCTGTTAGTAGTTGGACTCCTGAGAATACTGCAACTGCAGCAACACCAGTAGCCCAAGCCTTGATAGCCTTGACACGCTTAGGGGTGAGGAACTTCTTCATATGCTCTCCTTCTTCTTTGGTAGAGGCTTAACTGCTGCCTTAACCTTGTTGATGGTTTTGGGTTTTCCTAACCAAGGGAACCAAGGTGATGTATCATCGCCACAGTTGTCCTTGATTGATATATGTAAATGCTTGTTGTGCGGATTGCTACCAGTATAAGGCTTATCCCCTCGCAGAGGAATCCATATCTGACCCTTGAAGATTAAGTACTTAACTCGCTTATCGTTCTTGAGTTTTTCGTAGATGCTGGCGCAATCAATGCCATGTGCAGGGTCATGCGTAAGGTCTACACCGAAGCCAGTATTGTGGTCACTATCAGGATTCTGATTTATATGAGCAGCAGAAGGCAGAAGCCCATCGCTGGCTTTGACCCGATTCGGTGATATAGCCGTTGCTTGACGCAGAACAGCAATTGCAGCAGGTGTGGCTTTCTTGGCTACAGGTTTCATTTGAACTCATTTCTTTTGAATCAGTATTTGATAAAGAATTTCTACTTTTTCTTCGAGCCTAATGACCGAATCCTTTAGGCTTGAGCCTGAGTTGGGCTTTAATTCGTATAGGTAATGTTTAACCAACCATCTTACAGAAGCAGCGAATGCTGATATTACTGCGATGACAGATACGATTAGACTGGCCCAATTTGCTGCGGACATTAGTTGCGCTCCTAGGAGTTATACGGTACGGACGGTGATTTGAATTGCTCCACCAAAGCCATCAAAGCGCTTATCTGGTGGGGTTAGACGGGTAAATGTTACTTGCTCTATGACTGCCTGACGTGATTCACCAGTAGTCAAATCTTGCCATGTTACTACGTCTCCATTTGCTTCGATGTTTTCGAGTGCTCGAATCTTATCGAAGGCTCTGCCCTCGTATCCTAGCAACACGTTGTATCTATCTGTCTCAATGTCGAAACAGTAAACAGGGAACTGGATTATACGTTGACGCGGTGTAGCAATAGTAGCCTTTGCTTGGTAGCCCTTAAACTGTGGCCCCTTGGTAGGGTCTGTTGCATCTCGGTACATAATAAACTTGTAGGCTATGTACTCTTGAGCAGATGATGGAGATGACGTGGTAACCTCTGGTGCGCCAACTGATGCATCGTATGAGATAATGTCATATATAGTACCATTTTGGTCTACTGTATTAAGAGTCATTGAACCGTAAGTGAAATCGCCACGACCAAGAAGACGCTTGAAGTTCTTCTTTTCGAGTGTGTTGTAGCGGATATTGCCTGTAGTTAGGTAACCATTGTTGATTAGTGTAGATGGAGATTCGACATATGTTGAACCAGGACTTTGAACTCTGGCAAGTGCTGATGATACGGCGGTGGATGCTACATTTGCGCCAGTTAGAGCGTACGTAAATGTAGTCGTTGTTGGTGTTGCTGTAACCGTAAATGGGCCAGGTGTAGGTGCTTCGCCACTATTAAAAACAGAGCCGCTTGCTGCGGCAACTCCTTCAATCCAGACAGAATCGCCAACGGCTAAGCCATGAGCAGTAGATGTAGTAAGAGTTACGACACCACTTGTCTTAGCCTTATTGGTAATCAAAGTTCCCTTTGTTATACCTTGAACAGTAAATGCTATCTGGTCGGTTCCATCTATGAAAGCACAAGATGTTGTATTACGTCCAGTTGCCCCTGGATAGTATACATCGTTAGCGTAAGCAAAGATTAGGGTATCAATCTCGGTTCCGAGGTCAATACGAATTAATCCTGGCTCACCATCTACAGATGTGGCACACCATACAAAGCGGTCACGTGCAGCAAAGTCATAGCATGGCTGGTCTGTCTTTACGAACAATGGGCCGTATGTAAGAGAACCATCTTGGTCATTTACTTGCGCCACTCGGATACCCTTGTTGGTTCCGATAAGCATAAATCCTAGGTAGTAGAAAATCTTATAACAGATTTCACCAACTGGGAGTTCTGCTGCTACTACGGCAGCATTAAGCGTAGGCATTACACCATTGCTTCCAAGGGTAAACTTCTGAATTGTAGACTGAATACCATTGTATCCTGAAATATAAATTGCTGGTCCAGATGCTGTAACAGACGTATAAACGTGAGTAGTTGTAGGGTGAGTATACACTGCAGTTGGATGCGCAGAAGCAGATGTAGAGAACTCATAAACTTTATTATCTGCACACATTACGATACGGTCTTTAACATATTCCATTGTAACATTAGTTACAGCGCCAACTTCATCAAACATTTTTGTTTCAGCGTCAGATGATGTTAGAGTTAGCGCTTTTTTGTAGACGGTCTTTTTTGTCGCTTTATTGGTAACCCAATAGGCAAAAGTTCCATCATCACAGATTGCGTATACTGGAGTATCTGTTCCAGTATTGTAGTCAATAAAGTGAGTCTCTGCACCACTAGCGTCAATTTTATCTACATCATAACCATCGTGCATTAGCACGCCCTTGCTGCCATTGTATTCAATAGAACGAACGAACTGCCAAGGGCGACCGTTAGGTTGTAGAGATTCCGTTGTGATGTGTCCTGGTGTTACCGCTTTAAGAAGCGTTGCCTGTCCGTCGGTCCAGACATCTACACCCTTGCTATCGGCAAAGCGATAGTGTCCGAACTCATCAGATGTTTGAGGGTCGAAGTAAGTAATGCCTGTGCCACCGTGAAAGGATGACTGCGAACGAATCCACCAACCAGTTAGAGATTGCTCTCCTGGTTCTGTTTGGTTATCGAACTGCTCCTTACGGAAAGGTGCTGTCTGTCTAACATATGGTCGTGCATCATTAATAGCGTAGATAAATGGAAGTCCACCGATGGCTACATCGTAGTTTACATCCGTGTTCTGCCAGATTGCACCGTCGGAGACGATACCAATATCTGTTGCAATCGCTCTTCCGAGCGAGGGATTATCGGGCGTTGGTCCTGCTTTATCGCCACGACCTTCGGTAATATCTCTACCTGCCAAGGTATACCTCCACTACTAGAAAGAATTAGTTGAGCAGTTTTAATCCATACTCAGGGATAAACATTGTTTGAACTACGAAGTTACTACTGCTTTTGTTAGAACAATAGACCCAGGACCAGTTACTGGTGTAACTGGAGTAAGTTTGCTTGTGCGAGGATATGTGCTGCTTATGTCAAAGTAACCCAACAGTACGCTACCGCTTCCGTTATTAGTGAGAACTGGTTTACCAAAAACGGGGCTTTGAGGCCCAGTGTATGAGTTCCAAGTAACTCCACCGTCTGTGGATGTTTTATACGCACCGCTTGCGCCATCATCACCGCCGCCTGCGATTGCAATAGTGCTACCAACCTGAGTGGCTAAGCCAAAATCTCCAGAAAGACCTACGCTGCTTGTATTTATCCAAGTACCATTTAAGGTTGCGCACCTAAAAACAGTACCATCGCTAGCAATGTAAACATATGAACTAGCAAGATATGTAAAGAAAAACGAACCAGGGAAACTAAACGGAGGAAATAGCCCGCTAGAAACATACTGTGTCCAAGTGCCACTGGTTGGGTTTGCGTTAGAGTTGGTCCAGAATGTGATTGTTCCAAATGCAGGCCTGTCGGTAATTATCCATACCAT